>Ga0222713_10000122_pt1 | contig 83249 bp, 74 predicted proteins | sample C33_649DmetaG_FD_165061 | JGI IMG/M metagenome (GOLD analysis project Ga0222713, IMG submission 165061) | Estuarine water microbial communities from San Francisco Bay, California, United States - C33_649D | ecosystem: Environmental > Aquatic > Marine > Unclassified | place: USA: California...
CACGGAGGGGGCCGTGAACGTGCCCTGCTCATTGGAAACCGTGCTGATGGTGGCGTTCGTGCCGTTGTTCTTGATGACGACGGTGGCGCCCGGAACCGCGCCACCCTGCGCATCCTGCACGATGCCTGTAATGGACGCCGTGGTGGCACCTTGCGCCAGCGCCGACGTCGCCGTGGCCATCACGATGGCCGTGATCGCACACACTCGAACGAAGAATCGAACCATTTGCCCTCTCCTTGCCGTTGCCAGCGTCAGGTCGTGCTCTGCAGTCAATCCGTGGAAGGTCGGATGTTAACAGGAGACAACACTCAGGTATAGGGGGGAGAATCGGGCTGGTCGACGTCCCGTCGGACCCCGAAATCCACGACCGGCACCATCATCACAGTCCGCCGGGCCAATTCCTGGTCCAGCCGGGAGTCGCCGGGGGCCAGCAGGATGGCCGCGCGCGTCTCCGGTGACAACGCCACGGGATGCCCCGCGTGTCCATCAAGGGTGGGCGCCACAGTCCGGCCGGTGTCGCGGGCGTTCGCGATCAGCAGGGTGACTGTCAGCGGCTGGACAAACGGCATGTCCCCGGGCAACAACACACAGAGCTCGTGCTCGCCGGTGGCGCGCAGACCACACTGCACGGACGAGAACATCCCACGGGACGGGTTTGGGTTCACGACCAGTTCCGCAGGCAGCCCCTCCAGCGCCATCCCAATCGCCGATGCGCCGCCAGTCGACACCACGACCACGCAGCGATCGACCCCGCCGGCAATCAAGGTCGCGACGACGCGCCGCACCATGGGCACGCCGTCGATTGGTGCCAACATTTTGGGGGGCGCAGATGGGTCGGCCGCAGCGAAACGTGCGCCGCGCCCCGCGGCCAGCACGACCCCAACGACGCCTGTCGTGGTGCGAAACGGACCGGCGTTCGAGGTTCCCTCCACCAACACGCTAACTGCGTCCTGCGGCGCCGCGCAGCACGAGATACCCGGCCGTACCGGCCACCAGCGATCCTGCCAGAATCCCAAGCCGTTCCAGGCCGGCATACGCCCCCGGCACGAACGCGAGCGAGGAAATGAACAGGCTCATGGTGAAGCCGACGCCGCACAGCAGGCTGATTCCCTGGAGGTGCCTCCACGTCATGCCGTCACCGAGACTCGCAACGCCGAGTCGCACCGCCAGCCAACTGAACGCCAGAATCCCGACGGGTTTGCCCACGAGCAGGCCAAGGGCGATTCCCAGCGGCACGGACTGACCCAGGTCCGCAAGGCTGAGTCCGGAGAGCGCCACGCCGGCGTTGGCAAAGGCAAACACCGGCAACACGCCAAAGGCCACCCACGGGTGGAGCGCATGTTCCAGCGACTTGAGAGGAGATTCGCGGGGCGACCCGTCGGCGGCAGGCCCGACCGTCAGGGGCAGCGCCATGGCCGCGACGACACCGGCCAGCGTGGCATGGACACCGGACTTCAACAATGCGACCCAGAGCGGAATGCCGATCAGCAGGTAGGCCGCCGGACGGCTGATCGACGCCCGGTTCAAGAGCCAGAGGCCCACGAAACAGACAGCGGCGAAGCCGAGCGACACGTACGACAACTCCGCCGTGTAGAACACCGCGATGATCACGATGGCCCCAAGGTCATCAAAGATCGCCACACTCAGCAGCAGCGCCTTTGCCGCCGATGGAATCCGTGGCCCCACGAGCGCGAGGATGCCCAACGCGAACGCGATGTCAGTCGCGGCAGGAATTGCCCACCCGTTCAGCGCGGCTGGATCTGACCAGTTGAACCACGCGTAGACGGCGGCCGGGGCCGCCATGCCGCCAATGGCGGCGACGGCCGGCAGACTGGCCGCGCGCAGGCTCGAGAGATGGCCCTCTATCACCTCGCGCTTGAGTTCGAGGCCGACCAGGAAGAAGAACACGGCCATCAAGCCGTCGTTGATCCAGAGCACCAGCGGCTTGTCGATCGCAAACGTGCCGATCGACACGGACAGCGGCACACTCAGCAGGGCCTCATACGACACCGCCAGCGGTGAATTGGCGATCACCAGCGCGAGTACGGTGACGCCCATCAGGACCAGGCCGCCCGCAGATTCGAGTTTGAGGAAGGACTGCAGGGCCGTCGGCATCAGAGCGCCGCCAGCACGGCGTCGGCGTGGCCGTCCACGCTGACCTTGTCCCAGCGCTTCGCCACTTTTCCGTCCGCATCGATGAGATAGGTGGTGCGCACGATGCCCCAGTACTTGCGGCCGTAGCGCATCTTCTCCTGCCACACGCCGTATTTCTCCGCGACCTCATGCTCCGCGTCCGCAAGCAGCGGAAACGTCAGGCCGTGTTTGTTCGCGAACTTGGCCTTGCTCTTTTCATCGAGAATGCTGATGCCCAGCACTACCGCGTCACCGGCCTTCGCAAACTTCGGCAGGCGCGCCTGGAAGTCGCAGGACTCGGTCGTACATCCCGGCGTATCGTCCTTTGGATAGAAGTACAGAATCACGGGCCGCCCCGCGTACTGAGACAACTTGTGCGTCGTGCCGTGCTGGTCCTTCAGCGCGAAGGCCGGAGCCTTCCTGCCTGGTTCGATTAGAGACATGCCCTCAATTTTACAATCAGCGCAACGGCGGCGTTACAATAACCGCGAGGTTTCACAGGATGCGAATGCTCTCCGCTGTCACCATTCTTGCGGCGTCGCTGGCGTGTGGTGGCGCGCCCGAACGCACCTTCATCAACGTGGGCACCGCCCCGCCCGGCGGCGCGTTCTTCGTCGTCGGCACGGCACTCACCGAGGTGATGGGGGCCGCCAGCGGTGACCGCCATTGGCAGGTCACCGCAGAGGGCACCAGCGGCTCGCAGGAGAACATTCGCCGACTGACCCAGGGCGATCTCGATTTCGCACTGTCGAATTCCGCGATCACCTACTTCGCTGTGCGTGGAGGCGAAGGCTGGGATCAGCAGTATCCGATGCAGACGGTCATGACGCTGGCGCCTAACGTGGCGCTGTTCATCACCAAGGCCGACAGCGGGGTGCGCACGATCGCAGACCTCAAGGGCAAACGCGTCGTGATTGGGCCGGCCGGCGCCGGCTTCGAGTACTTTGTGAAGCCGATTCTCGAAGCCCACGGCGTGCGCTACGAGGACTTCACCGCGCTCAACGCGAGCCAGGCCGCCGCGGTGGACATGCTCACCGACGGGTCCGCAGCCTCGATCTTCATTGGCGGCGCCATCCCGACCGCATCCATCACGCAGGCGGCTGCGACCATGGATCTGCATTTCATTCCGTTCGATGACGCGGCGCGGGCGAAATTGTCGGCGGACTACCTGTTCTTTGCGCAGGCAACAATCCCGGCCAACACGTATCGTGGGCAGACCGAGGAATTCGCAGGGCTCGATGTGGGCTCAATGCATCTGATCACCGCGTCCAGCCAGGACGAGCAACTGGTATACGACGTCACGAAGATGTTGTGGGAGCAGCGGGAACAGGTCGTGCAGAAACATCCGGCCGGCCGTGCCATCAACCCGAAGAACGTGGTTCGCGACACAGGCACCCCATTCCATCCCGGCGCCATCCGGTTCTACCGTGAAATCGGTCTCTGGCCGCAGTAATCTCTCGTTCGCACTGAGCGCCCTGCTGTGCGCGTTCACCCTGGTCGAGGTGAACTACGCGCGGCTGGGCCCTCAGGCCCAGCTCGCGATCTTCACCGCGTTCGGGCTCATGCTGTGTTTCCTGAATGTGCCCATGGTGAAGGGGCGGCCTGTGTCGCCTGTGACGCGGGCCGTGGACGTCACGCTGGCATTGCTCGCGCTCGGCTGCTGCGTCTACGTGGTGTGGCACACCGAACCCGCGTTTGCCTCCTCATGGACCGATAGCCGGTCGCTCGGCAATCGCGCGGGCTACGAAACCTCACTCGACATCCTGGTCGGCGGGACGGGCCTCCTGCTCGTGATGGAAGCGGCGCGACGCACACTGGGGTGGGCGCTTCCAATGCTGTCCGGCTTCTTCCTGCTCTACGCCTATTTCGGCGCGTGGTCGCCGGACTGGTTTTTTCCACACCGCGGATATCCGGTGGACCGCATCGTGGCACAGTCCTTCCTGCACAGCCAGGGCGTGTTCGGCGTGGCGCTGCAGGTCATGTTCACATACGTGTTCCTGTTCGTGGTGTTTGGCGCACTGCTCGGCGCGACGGGTGCCACGCGATTTGTGATCGATTTTGCGGCCCGCAGGTTCGGCGACACCCCGGGGGGCCCTGCCAAGGTCGCGGTGATCAGCAGCGGCATGATGGGTTCGTTGTCGGGAAGCGCTGTCGCCAACACCGTGGCGACGGGCACGTTCACCATTCCGATGATGAAAAGCGCCGGCTTCCCGGCGCATGAAGCGGGCGGCATCGAAGCTGCTGCCAGTTCCGGTGGTGCGCTGGCGCCGCCGGTCATGGGCGCCGGCGCGTACATGATGCTCGAGCTGGTGCAGCCGCCGGTGACGTACCTCGAGATCGTCAGAGCAGCCACCATTCCGGCGATTCTCTATTACCTGTCGCTCTACTTCATCGTGCACTTTTCGGCACGTCGCCGCGCGATCGGCCACGCGGGCGCGTCTGCGGACATTCCGGCAATTGAACGCGGACACCCTTTCGAGGGCGTGGTCTTTGGCGTCGCGCTCGCGAGCCTGATTGCCTTTCTGTCGCTTGGCTACACCGCGTTCCGCGCCGTCAGCATCGCCCTGCTGGTCACGACCATCGTGTCTTTCCTCCACGTCAGGACCCGGCTGACGTGGGCCAAGGTCCGCATGGCGATTCTTGAATCCGCGCGCGACGCCACGCCCCTCATCGCTGCGGCGGCCTGTGTCGGCGTCGTGATCGCGGTGGTGACAATGACGGGTGTCGGCACCAGGCTGCCGGCCACCATCCTGCCGCTCGCAGAACAGAGCCTGTTCCTGGCGCTGCTGCTCATCATGGTGTCGTCGCTGGTTCTTGGTATGGGTCTGCCGTCGGCGGTCGTCTATCTCCTGCTGGCCACGCTGGTCGGCCCGGTACTCGACCAGCTCGGCGTCGTGCCATTGGCTGCGCACATGTTTATTTTCTATTTCGGCATGATGGCAATGGTCACACCGCCGGTGGCGCTGGCCGCCTACGCCGCGGCGTCCGTGGCGGGTTCGGACATCATGAAGACCAGCTGGGCCGCATTCCGCTTCGCCCTCGTCGGTTTCACGCTGCCGTTCATCTTCGTGTATCGCCCCGAGCTGCTGCTGATGTCGAACGCGGGAGGATTCCCTCCGATCGGCGACATCCTCGCGGCCGTGATCATCGCCGTGCTGGGCATCCTCACCTTCGCCGCCGGGATCGCCGGGTTCCTGTTTTCACGGACCCCCACAACCGAACGTGTGCTGCTGTTTGCGGCGTCAGCGCTGATGCTCGCGCCAGGCCCGACCGTGATGATTGGCACCTTCCCGCTGCACGTGCTCGACGCCAGCGGCGTCATGCTCGCGATCCCGCTCGTATTCGCGAACTGGCGCAGACGGTAACGGGCCCGACGTGCCTTCGGAGGACGCGCTGCACTTGAGCGCGTCAGCACGGCCCGCTGCAGTTCAGCGGGCCCTACGAGGGTTCGCTTTCGAGAAACCGGACGCCGGGATTCTGCTTCTCGGCGTACTGCAGCGCCCAGGCGGACGGGAACAACAACACGAGCCGGCCGTGGCGATCGCTGGCCTGCATCACGCGTTCGTCCAGGCCGGCGAGGTTGTCGTCCTTGCCATCCGGCGCATCGACCCACCGAGCCGTGTGGATGCTCATGGGCTCCACGCGAATCTTGACGCCGTACTCACCCTCCAGCCGAGCGGCGATCACGTCAAACTGGAGTGGGCCGATGACGCCGACCACAGGTTCGCGTCCGTACGATCGCGGATACAACACCTGAATCAGGCCTTCCTCCTCCAACTGCCGCACACCATCGTCGAACTGCTTGTGTTTGGAGTCGGCGAGGCGAAGTCGCGCAAACTGTTCCGACGGAAAACGGAGGATCGCGTGGAACTTCACCGGCTTGCCCTGATACAGCGTATCGCCGATGGCGAAGCGCCCCGGGTTCACCAGGCCGACAATGTCGCCCGCGATGGCATCAGCCACACTCTCGCGCTCGCGGCCAAACATCTTGTACACACGCGCCGCACGAATCATCTGATTGCCGCGCGCATTGATGAGCGGCATGTCCTTTTCAAGGCGGCCTGAACACACGCGCACAAACGCCACCCGATCGCGATGGCGGGGGTCCATGTTCGCCTGAATCTTGAACACAAAGCCGCTGAAGTCGGGCGACGCCGGATCAATCAGTCCTGAATCTGATTCACGGGCCGACGGCGGCGGTGCCAGTTCGACGAGCCCCTCGAGCAACGGTTCCAGCCCGAAGTTCACCAGGGCGCTGCCGAAGAATACCCCGGTCTGATCACCGGCGCGATACGACTCGAAGTTGAACGGCGTGCCCGCATGCGACGCGATCTCAAACGACTCCGTGAACTCGGCAAACACGCGGTCGCCGACGACATCGGCGATCGCCGGGTCGTTGTGGTCCGCGGTCGTCACTTCCGACCGGCGCTCGCCCTTGCTCTGCTTGTCATACATCGTCACGACGCGCGTCCGCACGTCGAAGATGCCCTTGAAGTCCTGCCCCTGCCCGAGCGGCCAGTTCAGCGGTGCGGCTTTGATGCCGAGCGCGCTCTCGATCTCATCCATCAGCTCGAGCGGATCGCGCCCGGGCTGGTCCATCTTGTTGACGAACGTCAGGATCGGCAGCTTGCGCTTCTTACAGACCTCGAACAGCTTCCGCGTCTGCGCCTCAATGCCCTTCGCGGCGTCGATGACCATGACAACGCTGTCGGCGGCGATGAGGGCGCGATAGGTGTCTTCGCTGAAGTCCTGGTGGCCGGGCGTGTCGAGCAGCGACAGGCGACGGCCCCGAAGTTCGAATTCAAGTGCGGTGGAGGTCAGCGAGATGCCGCGCTTCTGCTCCATCTCCATCCAGTCGGACACGACGTGCCGCTGGGTCTTGCGCCCGCGCACGGCACCGGCCAGTTCGACCGCGCCCGCGTACAGGAGGATTTTCTCGGTCAGCGTGCTCTTGCCGGCGTCGGGGTGGGAAATAATGGCAAACGTCCGCCGGGTCGCGACCTCGGCGGCAAGCACTTTTCTGGATTCGGATGCGCTGGTGTCTATCGTGGCCATCAGGCGAATGCATCAGTGTACACAGCCTTGTAAGCGGAAGGCGGATTCCGTCTGTGAGGCCTGGACACTCCATTCTGTAATCCTTTATTTATCAACAACTTGGAGCCACATTCGAGCGGTACCGCCCTTGCTCTGGTGAGGGGCCTGATGACCAGACCTCTTCGTGACGCCGGTTTCTCTGCCGTTGAACTCCTCATTGCCGTGGCGATCATCGGCTCGATCGCCGCCATGACCGCGCCGATCTCGGGCAGCATGATTGAAGACATCAGGCTCCGGGGCGACGCACAGGGGCTTTCCAGCGCGGTGGCCCTGACCAAAATGACGGGCGCCGCCAAGTTCACCCGGGCACGGCTCCGCATTGACCAGGCTGCCGGCACCTACCAGGTCGAGACCTGGCAGACGACAGGCACACCGGGCTGGATCATCGAAGGCGGCACCCAGCGGCTCTCAACCGGCGGCCAGTTCGGCGCCGGCCCCGTCACCTCCGCCCCCCCCAACAGTCAGGCCGTGTTCGGTCAGCCCACGGCGTGCCTCAACAACGAAGGCGACGTGCTTTCAGGCACCTCGTGCGTCATCTTCAATTCCCGCGGTCTGCCGGTGACCGCCGCCGGCGGCCCGATCACGACACAGGTCGTGTACATGCGCGGTCCCACCGGCGTCTTCGCCATTGTTGTCGGCGCCACGGGCCAGATGCAGGTCTGGCGCACGACGCCGTCGGCGGGCGGCACATGGCGCCAGAAGTAAGCCTCCGCGTCGACGCGGGGTCTTCGCTCATCGAGACGATGGTCGCGACTGCACTCCTCCTTGTCGTCATTGGCGGCCTCGGCTCGATGGGTGTCGTCGGCCTGCTGTCGTCGGAGAACCAGGGACATCTCGCAGCCCGCACCACCGAGTACGCGCAGGACAAGATGGAACAGTTGCTGGTGCTCGCCTGGGGTGACGTCTCCAGCGACACCCGCGTCTTTCCCGCAGCGGCGGCAGGCGGTACGGGACTCGCCATCGGCGGCAGCGCCAATCCTGACGCGCCAGTGGCCGGCTACGCCGACTACCTCGACAAGAGCGGCACCCTCATCTCCGTCGCGGGTGGAGGCGTCCCCTCCGGCTGGTTCTACAAACGCGTCTGGGTGGTGACGAGTCCACAGGCCAACCTCAAACAAATTGAAGTCACGGTTACCGTCGAGTCGAGTCTCGGGCGAACGGCGCCGCCTCGGTCGACGGTGACGGCGCTGAAGACCTTTCCCTTCTGATAGCCATGAAGTCCAGAAGTCCAAAGGTCCAGGGTCCAGAAGTCCGGAGGTCCAGAGGTCCAGGGGTCCTGGGGTCCGGTGAAGACGGCTTCTCCCTCCCGGAGTTGCTTGTCTCGATCATGGTCCTCAGCGTCGTGGTCGGCATCACGGCGCAGCTGCTGCTGCAGACAGTGAACGGGCAGCAGACGATGTGGAATCGGACGCAGATGCATAGCAGCGTCCGCGGCGCGATTGAGTTGTTACAGCAGGAGGTCGGGCAAGCCGGCCTGGTGACACTGCCGGGGCCTGTGACGCTGACCGGCGCCGTGGCGATTGGCGCCCAAGTGGTCGCCGTCAGCTCAACAGCCGGCATGTTTGTCGGCGAACAACTGCTCATCGATACAGGGGCGATTCAGGAAACCGTGACGGTAACAGCGCTGGATGCAGGCGCCAATCAGATCACTGCCACATTCGCGCAAGCACATGCCGCCGGCGCACAGGTGTCGGTGGCTGGAGGATTTGCTCACGGCATTGTGCCCCCCTCGATCGCAAACGGTTCCACGGGTGGCGTGCTGAAACTGTTCGGCGACGTCAATGGTAACGGGCAGATGGTCTACGTCGAGTACATCTGCGACACGGCAAGCAACCGTTTGTCGCGCAACATGATGGCGTGGGATGCGACCACAAAGCCGGCGTTGACGCCCTCGATGATCCTGCTGAGCAACGTCGTCGCCAATCCAGGCGGATCGCCGTGCTTCAGCTATCAGACCGAAGTGGTGTCCGGCACAACGTACGTGACGGCGGTCGCGATCACGTTGAGTGTGCAGACGCAGGAAATTGATCCCGTGTCCCGCGTGTTCCAGATTGAAACCAAGACGCTGCTGAACGTCTCGCCCCGCAACGTCTTTTACACATGGCAAATGGCCTCCATGCAGGAGACCAATCGGATTCAGCCGATGCCCGCCAGCATCCTGGCACTACTGCCATGACGACGCACCGGTCACCTGATCGTCCCACAAACGACGAAGGCATCGCCCTTGTACTGGCGTTGATGTTCATGCTGGCGTTCTCGTCGCTCGGTGCGGCGGTCATGGTGCTCTCGCGCACGGAGACATTTTCGAGTCTCAACTACCGGATGATGTCGCAGGCCAGGTACGGCGCGGAGTCCGGGGTGCACAAGGCCGCGCACTTTCTGCTGAACTCCTATGCGTTGCCGGGCACGGGCGGAGACCCGCTCTCAAACTACAACACCACCGTCTCGCCGGTGACGTATCTCGACCAACCGGTGGTGTTGTCGGCGATCACGAACGTGACGGCCAACTATCCAGTCGCTGGTGTTCAGACCGCGTTCGCGGCAGCGGGTCAGGGCGCGCTGCCTGCGGGCCAGACAACGGTGCTGTACACGTCGAGCGCCACGCTGCTCTCGATGCGTGAGGTCGTGCCCTACGGCGCGAACACGCCAACGATTGTGCAGACGTGGCGTCTCACCGCACGGGGGCGATTGACCGGCGCCAGGAACGCCGAGGTCGAGGTCTCGGCGATCCTGGAACGCCAGGTGGTGCCGGCGCACACGTATGCGGCCTTCGCGACCAATCCCGGGTGCGGTGCGCTGACTTTCTCCGGCGGAGTCGGCACCGACAGCTACGACTCATCGAACATGGTCCTCGCAGGTGGCGCGCCGGTCACCGACGCTCTCTCCGGCCACGTCGGCACCAACGGCAACCTGACCGAGGGGGGCGGATCGGTGATCAATGGATCCCTGTCCACGCCGCGCACAGGAGTCGGCAACTGCAATGCCGGCGCTGTGACCGCGCTGACTCTGCAGGGCAATGCACAGGTCACGGGTGGCATCACGGCACTGCCGCAGGCTGTGCAGTATTCGCTGCCTGATCCGCCCTCACCGCTGCCGCCGACCACGAGCGTCACATTAAACGGCACCAGTCTGTGCGGCACGCTTGCGCTGACCACTGGGACATGCGCAGGAACTGCGGGCAATCTCACCGTCGATCCGGTGGGCACGCCGATGGCGCTTGGCAACGTCAAGGTCACCGGCGGAGCTACGCTCACGCTCCACGCGGGCACCTACAACATCAACAGCCTGCAACTGACGGGCGATTCCACGCTGGCGATTGCCTCCGGGCCCGTCATTCTCAACGTGGCCGGCGCCTCGGAGACCACGCCGATTGACTTTGAGGGTGGGGCGACCGCAAACGAGACGTTCGATCCGTCGATGTTCCGGATTCACTACGCCGGCACCGCCACACTCAAACTGACGGGTGGCACCACCACCGCGGCGATCGTGTATGCACCACTCGCCTCAGCCACCGTCGCCGGCGGTGCCGACTTCTACGGATCGATACTCGCCGCCGCCGTCTCCGTCACCGGCGGCGCGCAGTTGCACTACGACCGCCGCCTCAGCCGCGACTTCTTCATCGTCGGCCCCCAGATGATGAGCGGTTTTACGTGGCGGGCGCAGTAGGCGGCAGTCAGCGGCCGGGCAATCGCAATCGCGCGGTCACAGGGAAGTGATCCGACGGCAACCGGCCATCGCGCCTCGTCCGGACGATCTGCGCATCACGCACGTCGACGCCAGGCGTGACGAGCACATAGTCGATCTTGTCGCCGGTGATGCGCGCCGGATCAAAGCCCGTGAAGGTGCCGACCTCTGTCGCCTCCGGATGGCGCACGCGGAAGGTGTCCACCAGCAACGCCGTGCCATTGGCCACGGGCAGCAACGACCGAAGCGCCGGATTGGCTTCGCCGACGTTGAAATCACCCGTCACCACCACGGGCTCCGTCGCGGGCACTCTGGCGCGAATCCTCTCTGCCAGCAACGCGGTGCTCCGCTCACGCGACGGTTGTGACTGGTGGTCGAGGTGGACATTGAACACCCAGAAGGGCTGGCCCTGACGGTCGATCAAGCGCGCCCAGGTGCAGATGCGCGTGATGGTGTTGCCCCACGACTTTGAGGCGACGATCGAGGGCGTGTCAGAAAACCAGAACGTCCCGGACTCCGCGACGTGAAACCGATCATGCCGAAACAGGATCGCCGCGTACTCTCCACGCGTGTGTCCATCGTCTCGCCCGACCCCGATGACGCTGTACCCAGGAACGGCGGTGGTGATCTCGACAATCTGACTGTGCAGCGCTTCCTGAAGCCCGACCACGTCTGCATCGACCTGGCGGACCACGTCGAACAGCAGATCCCGCCGCAGCGGCCACCGGTTCTCGCCGTCATTCGCGGTGCCGTACCGGATATTGAACGACATCACGCCCAGTTCGGCAGGAGGAGCCTGCTGCGCCTGCGCGCCGGGCCACACCACAGCCAGCGCCAGAGTACACACGAAGGTGACGATGAAAGTCCGCATGGTGGGGAGAGCGTAACCCGGATTATTCACCATGAGCCTCATGGTGGAACATGGTGCGCTGTGAAGACGCTCTTTACGGGATGCGCCCGAGCCAGCGCAGCGGCGCCAGGGTCAGCGACGGGAAGTAGGTGATCAGCAGCACACTGATCGCCAGGATGATCAGCATCGGCAGCGCGGCGCGCATGACTTCGAACGCCGGCCGCTGGAATCGCACAGAGGCCAGCAGCAGGTTCAACCCCAGTGGCGGCGTCAGGTACCCAAGTTCAAGATTGGCGACAAAGATGATGCCGAGGTGAATCGGATCGATCTGGTACACCTCCGCCACACCGGCAATCAGCGGCACGACGATCACGATGGCCGAAAACACGTCCATCACGCAGCCCACCAGCAGCAGGAAGATGTTCAGCGCCAGCAGGAACATCAGGGGCGACTCGACATGTTCGGTGGTCCACGCGATCAGGGCATCGGGCACCTGGGCGTTGACCATGTAGTTGGTCAGGCCGACAGCGACAGCCAGGATCACGAGGACGCCGCCAACCAGACCCACGGAGTCAGCCGTCACATTCACGACGTCCCGCATCGAGGCCAGATCCCGGTGGATGAAACGCTGCATGATAAACGCATACAGCGCGGCCACGGCTGCGGATTCCACCGGTGTTGCGTAGCCGCCCAGCAACACCGTCATCACCACGACCGGCAGGCCGATTTCCCACTTGGCGTTCCAGAACGCCGCCAGCGCTTCACCGGCCACAAATGGCGGACGCACCGCGCCGGCCTTAATGGCCTCACGCACACCGTACGCCGACAACATCACCAGCATCAGCAGGCCGGGCACCATCCCGCCGATGAACAAGTCCTCCATCGACAGGTTGGCGATGATGGCGTACAGAATCAGCGGCAGCGACATGGGGAACAACAGGCCGAGTGATCCCGCCGACGTCAACAGGCCGATCGAAAAGCGCTCGCGATACCCGTCCTTGAGCAGGGCCGGCAGCAACAGGCCACCCAGCGCCAGAATCGTCACGCCCGACCCGCCGGTCAGCAGCGTGAAGAACGCGCACAAGGCCACCGAGGCCACCGCGGTCCCCCCCGGCAGCCAGCCCACCCACGCACGGAACAGCCGCAGGAGTCGTTCGGACGACTTGCCTTCGGCCAGCAGGTACCCCGCCAGCGTGAACAATGGAATCGTCGCCAGACCGGCCGACCCCGTCAGTTCCTGATACGCGGTAATCAACAGCACCGTCGGCTTGCTGCCCTGCGCCATGAACAGGACGGCTGCCGCCCCGCCCAGGAGCACAAAGATCGGCGCACCGAGCAGCGCGGCCACCACCAGCCCCGCCAGCCACGGCCACGCGGGGGCCCCATCAAGCAACTCGGGATGTGTCGCGATCCAATAGCCGCCGAGCGGGCCAGCCAGCGCAATCGCACGGCCGACCCACGACGTGGACGCACTCCACATCAGACGCGCGGCAATGAGTCCAAACGAAATCGGCAGCACCAGATCCGCGACCCACACCGGCACGCCGGCGGCAATCTCGGTGCCGTCCACACGATCCAATGTGACCAGATTGATCCCGCCAACCGCGAACACCGTCGCGACCGCCGCGCCCGCAATGGCCGCCACGAACTTCGCCGCACCCGCCGTCCGGCTGTGCGCCAGAAACTCGCCGGTGGCCAGCGACAGCAACTTGCCGTCGCGTGCGGCAATCGCCGCCCCCAGCATCCCCACCCACATCGTCAGGTGCTGCGCAAACGGCGCGGCGCCGGGAATCCCCGTCGCAAACCACTTGCGCAGCACGATCTCGCCGAGCGGAATGACGATGATGCCGGCCATCGCCAGGAGGGCGATGGAATTCTCGAACCTGACGAGGGCCGGGCGCACCTTACTTGCCGCCCTTGGTCTTGCGATACGCGTTGCGGGCGTTCATCGCGGCGTCGAACACATCCGCCGGCACCATCGTGCCGCGCATCGATGACACAAGCGTCTCGGCCGTCTTGCGGAACTCCACATTGGCGGCCGGCGTGAGCGTCGTGACCTTGAGCCCACGCTGTTGCATCGTGCCGACAGCGGTCGCGTCGAGTTTCGGCGCTTCGTTCATGAAACGTGTTTCAAGCTTGTTCGCCTCCGCCAGGATCTTCGGGCGATCGGCTGCATCGATCTTGTTCCACGCGTCGTTGGTCATGACGGTCGCACCAAGCAGCGGCGCAAGTTTGACGTCGAGCAGGAACGGCGCATCACGGAAGATCTGCAACATCGACGCCCCGTACGCGGGCGTGGGCGCGGCTTCGATCATCCCGCGCTTGAGGCCGCCCACCATGTCGTTGAAGGACAGCGGAATCGGCTGGAAGCCGTTCGCCTTGTACCACTGCACCGACTTGTCGTCCCCTTCAGTCGTGTAGAGCTTCACGGCCTTCAGGTCGGCCAGCGTCCTGATTTCCTTCTTTGAAAACAACTGCACCCAGCCGCCGTTGCCCCAATTGAGCACCTTGTAGCCGTTTTTCTCGATGCGCTGCGTCATCGTCGGGCGCATCGCCGAGAACACGGCGCGCATTTCGTCGTCGTTCTCAAGGAAAAACGGCATCCCGAACACATCCACGGCGTCGTCAATCCTGGCCAGGCCGGGCGGGAGCAATAGCGCCGCCTGGAGTTCGCCGACGGCGGGACTCATCATCTTGACGGTCGAGGCTTCGGTGCCGAGCGTGCCGCCCGGATACACGCGCAACGTCACACGGGCCTCCGTCACCTTCGACCAGGCATCACCCATGTCGAGCAACGCCTTGTGCCACGCCGAATTCGCGGGGGCAAATGTCGCGAGCTTGATGGTCACCGCGGCGCGGGCGGAGACTGACGAGGTCAGCACCACCACAGCCGCAAGGGCGGCGGCGGGAACAGCGAACGTGCGCAAGGTCTTCATCATCGTGAGTACTCCATGTCCTTCAGGAACAAATAATCGATCTGGTCCAGCAACGCGCGTGCGCGCCGCTGCAACAGCATCGTCGTCAATCGCTCGGCGGGATTCGCGTCCGGATCCACGGCGAGCGCGGCAGTCATCAGCGTCTCGAACTCGGCCCGATCCTGCCGGGGCACCGACACCGCCATCGCCAGCGAAATATACGGGCCCGGCGACAGGCCTTTCTGCAGCGCCACCGCGCGATCAAAGTGCCGGCGCGCTTCATCCTGCGACCCGCCCAGCAGTTCCTGGCCGTTGAGCGTGATCATCAGTTCGTGCAGCGCACCGTTCCACCAGCCCGGATCAAGGGCGAGTCCGCGCTCGGCCATCGCCCGCACGGCCGGGAAGTCAATGGCCAGCGTATCAGGACTCAGCGACATCGCCAGGCCCCAGGACGCCGCGGACCAATAGAGGAGCTCGACGTCCTCCTTCCTGGCCTTGGTGAGGGCATTCGCCGGATCGATCAACAGCGCCTGCGTGGATCCCTTGAAACGCTCTTCGAGCGCCCGCTGACAGTACCCGTGCGCGCGCATATACATCTTGAGCGTGCGCTCGTCGATCGCCTTCGCCGCCTCGCGATTGGTGTAGCGCACCAGGTCGGCGTCGGTCGCCAGGTAACCGTAGGCATAGGAGGTGAAGCCGCTGCAGGTCGCCCGCAGGAGCGGGACATGCTTCGGGATGGACTCCAGCAGCGACTCGTACGTCTTGAGGCCGAACGGCACGGCCTCGCGCACGAGTTCGGGGTCGTTGTCGGACGTCATCGACGTGCCACCTGCCGACAGGGTGTCCGCCACCATCTTCGTGGCCTTGTTCGAGATCAGGGAACAGCCTGACATGGTGACCACGACCACGACACCGCCGACCGCCCGCTTCCACCGTGCTGCCATCATCAAATCGCCCGCCTCCCGGGAACTTTTGAGTGTGCCACAACCCCGCCGGGGGCTGGCAACCCCTGTCGCCGCGCGGGCGAGACAGCCACGATGACGACCTCTGAAGCGACGCTACGTGAGCCGCGCCGCGAGCGTCCGGAGCGCCGCAGCGAGTCGATCGGCGTCAGCCGCGGTGTTGTAGAGCGTGGGCGTCACCCGCACACAGTCGCCTTTCGCCAGCCCGGTGCGCCAGTGGGTGAAGATCCCGAATTCATCGAGCAACGCGCCAGTGATCGCGACATTGGCCTCCCGGGTGCCTCGGCCATGCAGCCGGAAGCCCGTAAGGGCCCCAACCATCCCGGGCTCGTCGGGGGTCAGAATATCGATGCCCGTCACGTCGCGCACGGCGCCGACCCACCGGTCGCGCAGGTACCGCAATCGGGCGGCTTTGTGCGTCATGCCGATTGACGCCTGAAACGCCAGCGCGTCTGGAATGGTCAGAATGGCGGCGAAGTTCGTGGTGCCCGTGTGCAAGCGGCTGTCGATGCTCTGCAGCGATCCGGGATCACCATGCGCCCGATCGATCGCGTCCAGCCGGCCTTCACGGATGTACATGACGCCCACGCCCACAGGGGCGCCAACCCACTTGTGCAGGTTGAGCCCCACATAATCCGCATCCAGATCCGCCATCGTCAGCGGCACCTGCCCGAAGGAGTGGGCGGCGTCCACGATCACATCAATGCCACGGGGACGGGCGATGGCAACAATCTCCTTCACGGGCAACACGAGACCGGTTTTGTTGTTGCAGTGGGTCACGAGCAGCACACGCGTCTTCGGATGTGCGTCGAGCACGCGGCGGTAGGCCTCAAGCACCGACTGGTTCGTCGCCGGTTCTGGTATGTCGAACGTCACCAGTGTGGCACCGGTACGGGCCGCCAGGGCGTTCATCGCAAACTGCATCGCGTTGTAATCCAGGTCGGCGTACACGATGGTGTCGCCCGTCTTCACGCCGTTGTACTGCCCGATCAACGCCTGCAGCGCCTCCGTGGCGTTTCGTGAAAACGTGATCTCGTGTGGTGTGGCGCCGAGGAACGTGGCGACCTGCGCGCGCACCTGCGCCGACAAGGCGGGAAATTCGCGCCGGGCGAACAGGGAACTGTCGCGATTGGCCCGGTCGACATGGCGGTGATACGCCTCAAGCACGGGACCGGCCATCAGACCGAAGTACCCGGCCTCCATGTTCGTGACGCCGTCGGTGACGCGATACCGGTCGGCGACCTGGCGCCAGAACTCTTCGTCGCGGGCCGTGTCCTGGGGTGATCTGGATGGCGGCTGGAGTGGCGGGAAGTCGCGCGGCCCCGGGCCGGGTGTCGATCCGGAAAATGCCGTGGCTGGGGCAGCCATCGAGGCCGCCCCCACAAGGGCGGCGTCCCTGAGAAACGCACGTCGACTCGGCATCGGCACAGCTTACGATACTGGCACCTGCGATGCCTGCCCGACTGGTGCCCCTCTCCGACTACCGCGAATATCCCCACGACGAGATGCAGACGCGGGCGCGAGCCTTTGCCGCCGACCTGCACCGGCGCCGGACCGTCCGCGCATTCTCGCCGCGCCCGATTCCTGACGGTGTCATTGACGACTGCATACGCGCCGCCGGCACGGCCCCCAGCGGGGCCAACCTGCAGCCGTGGCACTTTGTGGTCATCACTGATCCGGCCACCAAGGCCCGTATTCGCGTGGCGGCTGAGGCGGAGGAGCGTGAGTTCTACGAAACGCGCGCGACCCCGGAGTGGCTCGCGGCCCTGGAACCGCTGGGCACCGACGCCAACAAGCCGTTTCTCGAGACCGCGCCTGCGCTCATCGCCATCTTCGCCGAGGCGTACGGCGAACAGGCCGACGGCACCAAGGTGAAGCACTACTACGCGACCGAGTCGGTGGGGATCGCCACGGGACTGCTCGTGGCGGCCATCCACCATGCCGGACTCGCATCGTTGACGCACACGCCAAGTCCGATGGGCTTCCTCAACGAGATTCTCGAGCGGCCGGCTCGCGAGCGGCCGTTCCTGCTGCTGGTGGTCGGGTATCCGGCCGATGACGCGACCGTGCCGGATATTTCGAGGAAGCCCCTCGACGCCATCCGTAGCTCGCGGTAGGTGCTGAATCAGCGAACGACGGCCCCGGCGGAAAGCCGGGTTCCGGTGGCCGTGGCGCCATCCGCCTTGTCGCGCGTGAGTTCGCCCTGCACACGGAACGCCACTCGTTCATCAGTGCGCCACTCGGCACCAAGACCGGCGCCAAAGGCCGCGCCGGCATCGCTGTTTCGAATCAGCGCGCCAACGCGACCGTGCGCATAAAGGTGGCAACGGCCTCGCTGCCTGCAACCGTGAACGGATTGCCGAGGGCCATGACGCCACCCGAGGCATCCATCATCTCAATGACGTACGAGCCAGGCGGCACCCGTTCAAACACGAACTCGCCCGCCGCGTTCGTCACGACCGCGGCCGCGACCTGCCCGGAGGCCGTGTTCCGCAACTGGACCCGGGCATCCGCGATCGCCGAGTTGTTGGTGGTGTAGGTGTAGCCAACGACGCGGCCGGCGGCGGCCTGGGGTTCTGCCGCCGCGGCGGCACCACCCGCGAACAGAATGACAACGCCCAGAACGGCCGCGCGAATCGTTGGGGTCGGCATGATCGCAGTCTACAATCAGATATGGACGCCAAGACCGAGGTTCCCCGCCTCGATTTCATCCGGGACATCGTCACCGCCGACCTCGCCGCCGATCGGCATCAGGGCCGGGTGGCGACACGATTCCCGCCGGAACCCAACGGATACCTCCATCTCGGACACGCGAAGTCGATCTGTCTGAACTTCGGCGTCGCACGCGATTTCAACGGGACGTGCAACCTCCGGTTTGACGACACGAATCCGGTGACCGAGGACGTCGAGTACGTGCGGGCAATTCAGGAGGACGTGCAGTGGCTCGGATTCTCCTGGGATGACCGGCTGTATTACGCCTCGGACTACTTCGAACACCTGTACGAATGCGCGGTGCAGTTGATCCGCGACGGCAAGGCCTACGTCGACAGCCTGACCGCTGACGAGATTCGGGCGCACCGCGGCACGCTGACGGAGCCGGGCCGCGAAAGCCCATACCGATCGCGAACGGCAGACGAGAACCTTGACCTCTTTTCGCGGATGCGGGCAGGGGACTTTCCCGATGGCGCGCACGTGTTGCGCGCGAAGATCGACATGGCGTCGCCCAACATCACCATGCGCGACCCGGTGTTGTACCGTGTGCGTCGCGCCCATCACCATCGCACCGGGGACACGTGGTGCCTGTATCCGATGTACGACTACGCCCATCCGCTGTCGGATGCGTTTGAACAGATCACCCACTCGCTCTGCACACTCGAATTCGAGGAACATCGGCCGCTGTATGACTGGCTGATCGCCAACGTGACGGGCCTGCCGTCGCAGCCCAGACAGATCGAATTCGCACGCCTGAACCTGAGCTACACGGTGATGAGCAAACGCAAGTTGCTGCAGCTCGTGAACGAACGGCACGTCACCGGCTGGGACGACCCGCGCATGCCGACCCTGTCGGGCGTCCGTCGCCGCGGATTCACGCCTGAAGCACTGCGGCGCTTCTGCGATGAAATCGGTGTCGCCAAGCGCGAGAACCTCATCGATGTCGGCCTGCTTGAGTTCTGCGTGCGCGAAGACCTGAACGCGCGGGCACCGCGTGCGATGGCGGTGTTGACACCGTTAAAGGTGGTCATCGAAAACTATCCGGAGGGTCAGACGGAAACGTTTGCGGTCGCGAACCACCCGGATCGTCCGGAGTTCGGCACCCGGGACGTGCCGTTCAGCCGTGAGATCTATATCGAGCGGGATGACTTCATGGAAGAACCCGCCAGGAAGTTCTTCCGCCTCGCGCCGGGCCGCGAGGTGCGCCTGCGCAACGCGTACTTCGTGACATGCACAGGCGTCGTCAAGGACGCGACGGGCACGATCACCGAACTCCGCTGCACCTACGACCCGGCCACCCGAGGCGGGGATGCGCCGGACGGCCGCAAGGTGAAGGGCACACTGCACTGGGTGTCCGCCGCACATGCGGTGGACGCTGAAGTGCGCCTCTACGATCGCCTCTTCACCGTCGAGTCTCCGGGCACGGGTGACGCAGACTTCCTCACGCAAATCAATCCCGGCGCCCTTGAAGTGCGCACCGGCTGCAAACTTGAGCCGTCGCTGGCACCGGTCGAAGCAGGCGCCCGATTCCAGTTCGAACGAACCGGATACTTCTGCGCGGATTCGGACACGACACCAGGGAGACCCGTGTTCAACAGAACGGTCACGCTGAAAGACAGCTACAAATAGCTGGGCAGTTGGGCAGTTGGGCGGGTGTTGGCATGAGGCCTGCTATAGCCCAGGGGTATATGCGTCGTTTGTCTACTTTCGTGTTCACTGTGTTGGTCGCAGTCACGGCTTCGGCGTGCACTACCGCCCCCACGGCTCCGGTTGAAGCCACGATCACCCTCGCCCCTGGCCAGACCAGCGGCGTCGGTGCGCTCTCCGTGAAATTCGTCGGCGTCACCATCGACACCCGGTGCCCAGGCGATGTCATCTGCATCCAGGCCGGGGATGCGTACATCGCACTGGAGGCCTCGGTCGCCGCCACGCGGCGGGCGTTCGAACTCCAGTTGCTCAACCCGATGAACAGGGAAACCGAGATCCGGGGCTACAGAATCGCAGTGGAAGAACTGTCCCCGTATCCGTTTGCCTCCCTGCCGCCGATTCGGCAGTCGGACTACCGGGTCACTCTCAAAGTGCAGAGACCCTGACGGTCCAGGGTCCGGGGTCCAGGCACTTCTGACCGTGTAACCATGGACGACGCGGCCTGGGGAGATGCGACTGCGGACCGGATCTACTGGGTCCGCGACCTGGAACAAACCTTGAAGCGTCATAGCTCTTGATGGCGATTCGAGAGCGTTTGTCTGAAATTGGGCACCGCGTGCGCTCCCTGCATACGCGTATGGGCCGATGGGCGTGGCCTGCGTGGGCGGCCATGGCCGTTGTGACCGTTGGTGGCATCAACCTCTTTTTTGTCGTGCCCGGGCCCGGCGGCATCCGGTCGGCCGCCGAAATGCCGGTGTCCACCCTCGTTTACGACCTTCGCGATCGTCCGGTGTTCAGTATCTTCAAGGAACACCGGACGACCGTGGGATTGAAGGACGTCTCGCCGCACATCATCCGCGCGGTGCTCGCCGTTGAAGACGAGCGGTTCTATTCACACGGTGGCATCGACGCCAGGCGCATCGCCGGTGCCGCGCTCGCCAACCTGAAGCAGGGGGAACTGGCCCAGGGCGGCTCGACCATCACGCAGCAACTCGCCCGCAAGACGTTTCTGACGGATCAGAAGTCCTTCTGGCGGAAAGCGCGAGAGATTGTGCTCGCCGTCCGGCTGGAATGGGCCTTCTCGAAGGATGAAATCCTCGAGATGTATCTCAATCGAATCTACTTTGGTCGCGGGTTCTACGGCATCGAAGCGGCCGCGCAGGGGTACTTTGGAAAGAAGGCGTCGGCCGTGACGCTCGACGAGGCGGCCCTCCTGGTGGGATTGATTCAGGCGCCATCGGCCTACGCTCCACCGGCGAACATGAAGAAGGCCCTGGCCCGGCGCACCGTGGTGCTTGCCAGAATGCAGACCGTCGGGGCAATCACTCCGCGTGAAGCTGAGCGCGCCGCCGGGACGACGGTCCACTTGCGTCGTGAGCTTGGCCAACCAAGATTCGGTGAATATTTCCGCAATCGCGTGGCCATGGAGTTGGTGGAGCGTTTCGGGGAAGACATGGTCTGGAACGGCGGTCTCCGCGTGTTCACCACCGTGGACCCGGCCATGCAGCGGGCCGCCGAACGCGCACTGACGACGGGTCTCGCCGCTATCGAAAGACGCCGCGGGTTCTCAGGCCCCCGGGCGGCTCCGGCCTATCTGCAGGGCGCCTTTGTCGCCATCGATCCACGAAACGGACACGTGCGCGCTCTCGTCGGGGGACGCGACTTCGACGACAGCACGTTTGATCGTGCGATCGACGCACAGCGCCAGGCCGGATCCGCGTACAAGCCCTTCGTCTTCGCCGCGGCACTTGAAGCTGGTGCGAGTCCGGCCACACTGCTGACCGACCTGAGCTCCTCCACGCGGATTCCCAGCGGCACATGGCGGCCCAACGTCTCCGGCACCGACGACCCGGAAGAGATGACCATGCGGGAGGCCCTGCGGGTGTCGAACAACCGCGCCGCCGTGCGGGTGCTCAACACGGTGGGAATCTCAAACGCCGTGCGGTACGCGACGGACCTGGGGCTGCGCGCGCCGCCGGCGGTGCCGTCACTGGTGCTCGGATCCGGCGAAGTCAATCTGCTCTCGATGACCAACGCCTACACGGCGTTTGCCAACGGCGGCCTCATTCATTCCCCGATCTTCATTCGCCGCGTGGAAGATCGCGATGGGCGCGTGTTGTGGCAGGACACGGGCGGGTCCCATCGCGCAATCTCGGAATCCACGGCCTTCCTGATGGCGGACATGCTCGCGGACGTCGTGAATCGCGGTACCGGCTCCCGCGCACGCGGCGAAGGCTTCACGCTGCCGGCTGGGGGGAAGACCGGGACGACCAACGACTACAAGGACGCGTGGTTCGTCGGGTTCACGCCGTCCCTGGTGGCGGGCGTATGGGCCGGCTTTGATGAACCTCGTCCGATCGCGCCGAATGGCTACGCCACCGGGCTGGTCGTGCCCATCTGGGCGCGATTCATGCGCGAAGCCACCAAGGGGCATCCAGCCCGCTGGCTGAGTGTCCCGTCCAGTGTCAACAGCGTCCAGGTCTGCCTGCGGTCGGGCCTGCTCCCCACAAACGGCTGTCGCGAAACCACACCGGGTCCTGACGGAGAGTTTGTCGAACACGTGGGCTTCGAATTTTTCAGGGCCGGCACGGAGCCACACGAGTTCTGCACCCTGCACGGTGGTCGCGGCTTCTTCGAGCGCTTCGGCATCCGAAAAGCCGCCTGCGCGATCTTTGGGTGTTGACCTCATGAGCAGGTAGGGCTCACTGGTTTGTAGTGCGCCACGGCGGCGCGCTCAAGCCCAGCCCGCTCTACGAGATCGCGCGGTAGACGGAATATGCGAGCGGGATAAGAGCGCCGACGAGCACGAACCACTTGCCGCGACCGGCGAGGCCCGGCTTCCCGCGCAGGGTTCCAGTCGGCCATGTGGTTAATGGCCAGGCCGGAAATCCCGTACACCAGCGTCAATGCAACGACGAGGTACCCGACATCCCGGTGGAGCGTGTTATTCCATCGCCGCCACTGCACCACATCACCCGAACTGCGGACTGCAGACTAGAACACCACGGCCCCTTCGCCCTTGATCATCACTTCGACCTTGGGTCCCGTCACGGTCTTCGGGTCAAACGTCGTCTTCTGTTCCTTCGCGTGTTCGTGGCCCTTGGCAATCTGCTGCGCCACAGAGAGCGTCTCGACCGAGATCACACCTTCGACCTTTGCGTTCATCCCCTTGACGGACATGGGAAACACGATCACACCGTCGTCAACCTTGAAGCGAATGGTCTGGAATTCCTTGTCGCTGCCGAGCGCCAGCCAGCAGCCCATCTGCGCGCAGACGTCAACGATCGGTCCCTGCACCTGCACGCGCTTCCCGTTGTACCTCTCGGGGTTCGCGTAGATATCCGACACCCTGGTCGCCTCGGTCAACGTCAACGCCGTGCCGAACTTCTTCTCCTGTGCCGCCACAACCACCGCTGCGGTCGCCACCACCAACACCACCATTGCCGCTACTGCCGTACGCATCACTCTGACCTCCACAAGGATTGATGGCGCGCTACAGTTCAGCGGCCCTGCGTACCGTGGACACTTAGGCCCTCAGATGATCGCCTTGCCAGGCCTTGATCATCTGCTTGATGACTTTCTTGTCGTGAATACGGTCGCGAAGCACCGCGACGGCCAGGTCCGGCAACTCGGCATCACTGGCGAATCGCATCGCGACGAGCTGGGCCGCCGTGAAATCGGGAATCCTGGGGTGCAGGCCTGGAGGCAGGAGCTCGCGCAGCCGCAGCCGCATTTCCAGCCGGATCACCCGGTCCTGGACCCGGAGAGCAAAAATGCGCGCCAGAAAGAACAGGATCAGCAGCGCCAGTGCCGTCAGGGCATTCACGATGCTGTCACCGGTCCCAAGGTCGAACATCCGATAACCCGCCCAGCCAAAATTGAGCAGGAGGATCGGAAAAGCGACGAAGTGATAGATCGGGACGAACTTCGCGTGGTTTTTGTAGGTTTGGACAGGCTCGTTCATCTGGACTCCCTGAGGGTCGAGCATTCCTGAAATGATACCCCGACCGGATCCCGCCCGTTCACCCGCGCAAGGTTGCAGCCGGGTCGAGCCGCAACAATCGCCGTGCCGGAAGCAGGCTGGCAGTCCCGGCGACCAGCAGCAGGAACAGCACCGCGCCGGCGTAGGTCCACGGATCACGTTCAGCCACGCCGTACAACATGGTCTGGATCAAATCGGTGGCTGGCACGGCCATGATGGCACCCAGGCTGCCACCCGCAGCCGCCAGGACGAGCCCGCCCACCATGACCGACCACACCGCGCCGCCAGGCGTGGCGCCAAGCGCCAGTCGGATGCCGAACTCGCCAGTGACCCTACCAAGGTCATCAACAACCGCTGCTCCGTGGTGGCCGCCGCGCGCACGGTCCACACCGGCGGGAACCAGACAGGGGTGCCAACGATGCCCTGGGAGATCTGCGCCGCCGGCAGGTACACGGTGGGCGAGGTCACGATCAGCCCAGGCACCATGCCGTCGAGCATGAATCCTGGGCGCATCTGCACGTCCGCGACGACCCCGACGATCTCGCGCTCAGCGCCGGACAACCGGATGCGACGCCCGATCGCCTGTCACCATCGGCCGCTCGGCGATATCGCCCGCCTGAAATGCCCGCCCGGCGCGCATAGCGATGCCAAAGGTCGTGAATAGATCCGTGGAGCCGTACATCACGCTGGCGATCCGCTGGCGTTCGTCAGCAGGGAACACAAAGCCCATGTTGAGCACACGTTCGTACGGCAGACCAAGCGACACCGCCGCCGATTCAACACTGCCCTCCGGACGTCGGGCCGGGGTATCGTGGTAGCCATGCAGTCAGGTCTTGCGAGACGAATGGGACTGGTGGCCGGACTGGTGGCCGTCATGGTCATGACCAATTGGGCCGCGACCCCGGCGGATGACTGGCCAGGGTTCCGGGGGCCAAACGCCAACGGGGTTGCGGCGGCCGCGAATCTTCCGGCTACCTGGTCGAAGACGAACAATGTGCGATGGGCCGTGGACGTGCCCGGCCGTGGCTGGTCGTCGCCGGTCATCTGGAAGAACGTCGTGTACCTGACGTCCGCCATCAGCAAGAAGCCCTTCAAGCAGCCGTCACCTGGCCTCTACGGCAACGACTACATCGCCGAATTGCGCGCGAAGGGTGTGCCGCTCGCCGAGGTCAACCGGCTCGTGCGCGAGCGCGACAACGAAATCCCCGAGGAGTCGGACGAAATCCGATACGTGCTCTACGCCTTTGATGCGCCGACCGGCAAGATGCTCTGGGAGCGCGAGGTCCACAAGGGGCTGCCGTTTGGCGGACGTCACCGCAAGAACACGTACTCGTCTGAAACGCCCTTTACCGACGGCGAACGCCTCTATGTGTCGTTCGGCCAGAACATCGGCATGTTTGCGTTTACGCTCGACGGCAGGCCGCTCTGGAAGAAGACGTGGCCGCCGCAGCGCATCTACCTCGACTTCGGCACCGCGTCCTCGCCGGTTGTGCACGACGGCACGGTCTTCCTGCTGCAGGACAGCGAGCAGGAGTCGTTCCTCACGGCGCTCGACGCAAGGACCGGCGAACAACTCTGGCGCACGGCCCGCGCATCTGAAGGCCTTCTCCACTCGTCCTGGAACACACCCTACATCTGGAAACATTCGACCCGTACCGAAGTCGTGGTGACCGGCCATCGGTCCGTTCGCTCTTACGCTCTCGACGGCACCGAACTCTGGCGCATCGTGATTCCGGGGACGACGATGCCGACGCCGTCGGCGTTTTCGGCCAACGGGCTGTTGTTCGTCGGCACGGGTGCCCAGGGTGGCGACGCGAGCCGGCCGTTTTTTGCGATTCGGCCCGGTGCATCGGGAGACATCTCGCTCGGGCCGGAGGAAACATCCAACGCGTTCATCGCGTGGTCACACCCGCGTGCGTCGGGCTACACGCCTTCCCCGGCTCTTGCCGGCGGCCGTCTCTACCTGCTGCACGACACCGGCATCATGGCCGTGCTTGATGCCGAGACGGGCAAGGAACTCTACAAAGCACGCGTGGGAGGGATCGGGCACACGTTCTCGGCGTCGCCGCTGGTCGTGGGCAATCACCTCTACTTCCTGGATGAGGAGGGCACCATGATCGTTGTTGAGCCCGGCGCCGAGTACAAGGAAGTGGCGCAAAATTCGCTTGATGAGATGACCCTCGCGTCACCGGCCGTCGCCGACAACTCGCTCTTCATCCGGACGGAGACGAAGCTGTATCGCGTGGGGCGGTAGGGTGCGAGACGGATACAATCCGCAGCCATGCGGATGTTCCCCGTGTTCCTGATGCTGACTGCCCTCTCTGCCTGCGCGTCCCCCACGCGGTACGACATCGTCATTCGCAACGGCACCATTTACGACGGCAGCGGCGGAACCCCGGTGCGTGGAGACGTGGCGATCGACGCCGACTCGATCGTCGCGGTGGGCGACATCGGATCTGCCACTGGCGGCACTGAAATCAACGCCGAAGGCCTGGCGGTGGCGCCGGGCTTCATCAACATGCTGAGCTGGGCCGACACCAGGCTCATCGCCGACGGCCGCTCACAAAGTGATATTCGACAGGGCGTAACGCTCGAGGTCTTTGGCGAGGGCACATCCGGCGGCCCGCTGACCGATGTGATGAAGGCCGAGATTCTCGAAGAACAAGGCGACATCAAGTACCCGATTGAGTGGACGACGCTGGCGGAGTTCCTGGATCATCTGGTCAAGAAGGGCGTCTCGCCCAACGTGGCGTCGTTTGTCGGTGCCACAACCGTGCGCGAACACGTGCTCGGACAATCCGACCGCGAACCGACGCCGGCCGAACTTGACACGATGCGAGCACTGGTGGACCAGGCGATGCGCGAGGGCGCGCTGGGTGTCGGGTCGTCGCTCATCTACGCGCCGGCGTTTTACGCCAAAACACCCGAACTGATTGAACTGGTGAAGGTCGCCGCCAAACACGGCGGGATGTACATCTCGCACATGCGGAGCGAAGGCAACCGGCTCCTCGAGTCGGTCGATGAGCTCATCACCATCGCGCGAGAGTCAGGCGCGCGCGCCGAGATCTACCACCTGAAGGCCGCGGGCCGCGACAACTGGGGCAAACTCGACGCGGTCATCCGGAAGATCGAAGCCGCACGCGCCGAAGGCCTCGAAATCACCGCCGACATGTACACCTATACGGCCGGGTCCACCGGGCTCGACGCGGCCATGCCGCCCTGGGTGCAGGAAGGCGGCTACAAGGCCTGGGCAGGCCGCCTGCGCGATCCCCAGACACGCCGCCGGGTACTGCGTGAGATGGCCACGCCAACAAACGAGTGGGAAAACCTGTATCTGGCCGCAGGCGCTGAAGGCACATTGCTCGTCGGCTTCAAAAATGACGCCCTGAAGCCGCTGACTGGCAAAACGCTGGCAGAGGTCGCCAGGACGCGCGGCCAATCTCCGGAAGAGACTGCGATTGATCTCGTCATCGAAGACGGCAGCCGGGTGCAGGTCGTCTACTTCCTGATGTCGGAAGAGAACGTCCGCCGGCAAATGAGCCTCCCCTGGATGAGCTTCGGCTCGGATGCCGGGTCGATGGCTCCGGAAGGTGTGTTCCTGAAATCGAGCACGCACCCGCGCGCCTACGGCAACTTCGCGCGCGTCATCGGTCGCTACACCCGCGAGGGCGTCGTCTCCCTCCCCGACGCCATCCGGCGGCTGACGTCGCACCCGGCACAGGTGCTCAGAATCAGGAATCGCGGCAGTCTGGCACCCGGCTACTTCGCCGATGTCGTCATCTTCGACCCCGCCAGGGTCGAGGATCACGCCACATACGAGAAGCCGCACCAGTACGCGACCGGCATGGTGCACGTGCTGGTCAACGGCGTGCCCGTCCTCACGGATGGCGAACACACCGGCGCCAGGCCCGGGCGGGTCATCTACGGCCCCGGCAAACGGTAGGCTGAACCATGAACCGATGAACCGATGAACCTATAATGCGAGGCACATGCAGGGAACGCTGGTTCATCAGTACAGGATCCTCGGGCAGCTCGGTGCCGGCGGAATGGGGATCGTCTACGAGGCCGAGGATACGAAGCTCGGCCGAAAGGTCGCGCTCAAGTTCCTGCCCGAATCGCTGCACCTGTCGGCGGATGCGTCCGACCGCTTCGAACGGGAGGCCAGACTTGCGGGATCCCTGACTCACCCGAACATCTGCACTGTCCACGACAGCGGCATTTTCGAGGGGCGCCGGTTCTTCGTCATGGAGTTGCTTGAAGGCGATTCCCTGAAGTCGCTGATCAAGGGCGACCCGCTGCCGGTGGATCGCATCCTCGACGTCGGCTGCCAGATTGCTGATGCACTCGACGCCGCCCACACCAAGGGCATCGTCCACCGCGACCTCAAACCCGCAAACATCTTCATCACGAGCCGTGGTCAGGCGAAACTGCTCGACTTCGGCGTGGCGACGACCGGCCCGGGACATACGCCCGCGGCGTCTGACGAAACCCGCGCCGCCGCGGACGCGCTCACGACGCCCGGCACGGCGATCGGCTCGGTCAACTACATGTCGCCCGAACAGGCGCGCGGCGAACAGCTTGACGGACGGACCGACCTCTTCTCGATGGGCCTGGTCTTGTACGAAATGGCGACGGGGCGACAGGCGTTCGGCGGACAGACCACGGCGGTGGTCTTCGACTCCATTCTGAATCGCGACCCGATGCCCGTGCGCGGAGCGAACCCGTCGATTCCCGTCGAGCTCGAGCACATCATCACGCGCGCGCTCGAGAAGGACCGCCGGATGCGGTACCAGACGGCGGCGGACCTGCTCTCGGAGCTCAGCCGTCTGCGCCGCGACACCTCGGGTCGGACGGCGGCGACATCGGCGGCCACCGCAACGTCTTCCAGCCGGCCGTCAGGGTTCCGCAGCTTCCTGCCGGTGGCTGTCGGCCTTGGTGTCGTCGCACTGGCGCTCGCCGGGTATGCCTGGTGGAACACGTCCGCCACACCCGCGTTCACCGAACGCGATCTCATCGTGATTGCCGACTTCGACAACCGCACCGGCGATGTGGTGTTCGACGATGCATTGCGGCAGGCAGTGTCGGTGCAGCTGCAGCAGTCGCCGTTTGTGACGCTGGTGCCCGACCAGACCATTCAACGCACACTGCGCCTGATGTCGCGATCGCCCGAAGATGCGTTGACGAGTGCGACCGCACGTGAGTTGTGCCAGCGCGCGGGAGCCAAGGCGTCCGTGGAAGGGTCCATCGCGTCGCTTGGGTCGGCGTATGTCATCTCGCTCGGCGTATACAACTGCGCCACCGGCGGGTCGCTCGCGCAGCGGCAGGTGCAGGCGGCGGCCAAGGAAGAGGTGCTGGCGAAGGTTGGCGAAGCCGTCACGCAGCTCCGTGAGGGTCTGGGTGAATCACTCGCGTCGATTCAGAAATACGACGTGCCGATCACCGACGCCACGACGAGCTCCCTTGAAGCGTTGAAGGCGTACGGTCAGGCCATCCGCACGCGGCAGACCCGCGGAGACGAGGCGTCCATTCCCTTCTTCGAACAGGCCACACAAATCGACCCGCAGTTCGCCCTCGCCTACGCGAAGCTCAGCGTCGTGACCTCAAACATCGGCCGCACAGACGACGCCCGCCGGCATGCGGCATCGGCATTCGCACTGCGAGACCGGGTCAGCGAGTACGAACGTCTCTACATCGAGTGGAACCACGCCACACGGGTCACGCTCGACCGCGTGGCCGCACGCCGGACGCTTGAGATGATGGTCACTGCGTACCCGGGCGACTATGCGACACGAAACAACCTCGGCGTCGCGCTGCTGGCCGAGGCCGAGTTCGAGAAGGCGCTGGAGCAGTATCAGGCGTCGATGGAGATTGCCCCGAATGAACCGACGCCGGTGGGGAACGCGGCGTATGCCTTGATGTTCCTGGGCCGCCTCGACGAGGCGTTTGCCACGGTGGACCGGGCCCTGGCGATCCGCCCCGACCCGAACCTGGCGGTCACACGCTGGATGGTGGCGCGGATCAATGCTGATCCCAGGGCCGCCGACTATGAGAAGGTGGCACGTGAGCTGGCGAATGCCCAGCAGGTGTTGTTCTCGGAAATGAACCTCGCCGTCTGGGACGGCCGCCTCGCCGACTTCAGGAAAGTGGTGGAACAGCTCCGGGCGCAAGGCCGCGCGACGCAGAACACCGAACTGGCGGACGGTATGGCCATGGCGGAGGTCGTCACGCTGGCGGTCGTCCAGCGTGGGGAGTGGATCCCGCAGATGCGGCGTCTGCTCAGCGGCACACTTCCGCCGGCCGGGCTGGCACAGGTCGCCTCCGGGTTGGCGCTTGTCGGTGAAGTCGATGCGGTGCGTCCGTTCCTGCAACGACTCGAGGCGCTGGACACCAACGACCCGAATCAGATTCAGCCGGGACTGGTCGCGCGCGCACTGGTCGCTGTCGCTGACGGCCGCGCCCAGGACGGTGCGGACAGGCTCGAGGCCTATCTCGCGCAATATCCACGGGCCCTGGAGCTGCACTACTACCTGGGGCTGGTGCACGAGCGCGCCGGGAAGCGGGACGATGCGATCGCGCAGTACCGCAAGGCCGTGCAGGCCCGCAACGTCCTCGGTCCGAATCCGGCGGTGATGGCCGCCCGTCTGGCGCTGGGTCAGCTGCTCAAACAGCAGGGGGACATGGCCGGCGCCAACGAACAGTTCGATACGCTCGAACGGCAGTGGGCCGGCGCGGACCCTGATTTCGCCATGCTGCAGGCGATCAAAGCCGCGCGGTAGCGCCTCAGAGGAACGTCAGCGTACTGCTGCGGAAGTTGCCTCCGAGGATCGGGATCGAATCCGCGCCAAGCCACTGGTCGAGCACCCGGGCGTAGACGGCGCGGAAGTCGGTTTCATACCGCACGTCGTTGCCGCTGTTCTCGAGCGTGCCGTCCGCGTTGTTGGGATTGAGGCTCGCGGCGGAGCCATACAGGCCGCCGTTGACGCCGCCACCCAGCGCCATCATCACGCCAGCCGCACCATGGTCGGTGCCCTGACTGCCGTTTTCCATGACGCGGCGTCCAAATTCGGAGAACTGGAGCACCAGCGTGTCCTGCAGCAGTCCCTGATTGCGCATGTCGTTGTAGAACGTCAGCAGGCTGTCGCCCACCGTACCCATCAGGTTCGTGTACGCGCCATTGGCCGCATTGGTGCCCTGCCCGGCGTGTGTGTCGAAGCCGCCCGTCTGCACCCAGAACACCTTCGTGCCGATGCCGCGCGCGATGGCACCAGCGACGGCCTTCAGGGCCTGCGCCAGGCCGTTGTTTGCATACGTCACCGTGCCGGGGTACGACGCCACCGACGCCACGCGATCAAGCGTCGCCAATGCGGCCGACGATGTGCCGTTGACGAAGGCGACGTGTGGCCGATCGACCGGCACGTGGGACGCAATGTTGGCCATCGTGGCACGCGAGTACGTGGCTTCAGTGCCGGTGTTCGGACTGGAGAAGGCGTAGCCGGCCACACTCGGAATCGCCGGCACGCTCACGCGGCGGCCCTCAAGCGCATGCGGCAGTTCGCGCACGGTGCTCCACCCGACGAGCGGATCGACGGGGTCAGGCAGGGCATCAAGGTACCGCCCGAGCCAGCCCGCGCCACTCGAGTTGGCCGGATTGGCCGTGGACCAGATGTCGGTGCCGAGAAAATGCGAGCGACTGGAATTCGGATAACCCGTGCGCTGGATGATCGCCAGATCACCGGCGTCGAAGATCTGCCGCAGGCCCGTGAGTCGCGGATGCAGTCCAAGCGCCTTGCCGGTGCGGTCGGCGCCCACCTGCAGCACGCTGGCGGCCGGTACTGCCAGTGTCGGCCGGCGCGAATAGTAGAACGGGTCCGTATAGGGAACCAGCGTGCTGAGTGCGTCATTGCCGCCGCTCAGATACAGCACCACCAGATTACGGCGGGAGGCACCCTGCGCCCGGGCGATATCGCTCAGGAAGGCCGGGGCCGCCATGCTGACGGTGAACGCCGTCACCCCGCCTTTGACGAATTGTCGTCGCGTGACCTTCATGATCGGGTCCCTTCCCTACACAAACTGGAACTCGCCGGAACCAACCAGCAAGTGAAACAGGCCGCCCGCCTTGGTGAGCAGCTGCGCGTCCGACCCGGTCCACGTGCCACCAGCGCGCACGTAGTCGAGCAGGGCCGTATTGACGGCTGCCGGCAGCGGGGGCGTCGACAACTGCCCCGAGACAAAGTTGAGCAACGTCTCAGGCGACGTCCGATAGTTGCGCGCCGCGTTGCGCAGCTCGAACCGTTGATTGGTGGCCAGCTGGGACGCAAAGTTCATGCGCGCCAGCATGGCACCGGTCGAGAACCAGGCGGGACCGAGTGCCCAGCCGTTGACGTCGGGCGGCTCAAACAGCTGCTGCCCCATGTTGAGCATCGGCGTCAGCGCGTCATTCACCGAAAAGCCGACGTAGCCCACTTCCTTCAGCGACCGCACGACATACTCCACGGGCCAGGCGTAGCGGGCGAAGTGGCTGCGGGAACTCCGGAACTTCGTGCTCAGGAACACCTCGCGCAGCACCGGACGCATCTGCGTGTCGTTCGCAAGGTAGATCCCGGCGATCCGATCCACCCATGCCGCATCCGGCGCCTCGATGTCGCTCACAAACCACGTCCACAAGCGGCCGGCCAGCCGGCGTGCCGTCTGTGGATGAATCGCCAGCGCATTAATCAGATCCAAACCGTCCTGCAGCCCGTTGGCGGCAGCCCGCGCGGGAATGACCTTCGACCCGTTGGGATAGATCGCAAACGTGAACGTCTTGGCGTTGGTATCGTGTTGCGCCTGATTGAAGTTGAATACGTACTTCGCAGTGGGTGTATCGCGTGTGCCCTGCAGGGCGATGTGCCACCCGGTGAACACCCGCGCGGCCGCATACACATCAGCTTCCGTGTAGTTGCCGATGCCGAACGTAAACAACTCCATCAGTTCGCGGCCAAAGTTCTCCTGCGGCTGCGCCTTCACGTTGGTGCCGCCATCCAGCCACACGATCATCGCGGGGTCGCGCGCGACTTCAACCAGCAGGTCGCGAAAGCTGCCGATGCCAAGCTGGCGGAACATTTCGATCTGTCCACGGACGCCGGCGGTATCCGTGGATGGCTTCGCGTCCATCATCCGCGTCGCTTCCGTCTGATTGAACGTACCAGCCAGTTTGCTGTACGCCGTTGCGAAGTGGTGATGCCAGAACAGCGCAAGCTTCTCCTGAAGCGGCGCCTGTGCGTGCACCATTCGAAAGAGCCAGCGCTGACGCGCGTCATTGATCACGATGTTCGGCGTGAACGCACCATTGCGCGCGGTGACGCCGACCAGACCGGGATTCTGAATCAGGTGATCAACCTCGGTGGTCGAGGGATCGAAGCCGACGAGTTCTTCAACGATCTCCCTGTAGGACCGACCGAGGTAGGACTCTCGCTCGATGGGCGAGGCACCAAACCCTGCACGCCTGAGCAGGTGGTCGAGTAGCGGCCAATCACCGGCACTTTGCATAGAAATACCCCAGCCCTCCCGTGGTCCCTGCAGTTAGACCAGACGGGGGCGCGCAATGTTACAGCGCACGGGCAAATCCCAGCAAGGCGTCATTTTTGGTCGCGTGTCCCGTGAAATGCCGCAGGGCCGCCTGCGCCGCCACCCAGGCCCAGGCCTCCCCGTGCCAGCCAAACGCCATAGCAAAGAAATGGAACGGGTAGTTCCGGTGGGGACCAATCCAGGGCAGGCCGTCCGCCGTCGTCACCACCGGAAGGTCCCAGCCAAACGCCGGCGGAAGGCCGGAAATGTCCGGATATCTGAGGGAAAGCTCGTACATCAGCTGGTTCGTACGCTGGAGGACCGCCTTGTCGCGGAGCGTCGCCGGCACATCGGGCCCGGCCAGCCCGGTGAACAACGCCCGGCCATCGGGAAGCCAGCGCAGCCACCGCGGTGACTCGGTGAACTCGGAATACAGTGCCTCGCGCGGCCCCACCGCACGACGCATCGCCGCCGGCAGGGGCTCGGTCACCACCATGTAGCCGGTCGTCGCGCGCACATGCCGCTGCAACTGATGGAACACCTTCCCGGGTTCACCGGTGGCGACCACGACACCCTTCGCCGTAATTGTGGCGCCCGCCAGCACCACCGTCACTTCCTTGCGCGTAAACGTCGTCTTCTTCACACGCGCGTGTTCAATGATCCTGACGCCCTTCTTCAGCGCCGCGTCGGCAAATCCGCGTCCGGCCTTCACCGGATCAATCACGCCCGCATCACGCAGGCGCATCGCGCCCTGCGTCTCCGTGACGAGCGCGGTGCGCGCTGCAGGCGGCCCCACCCACAAACCGTCAAGCTTCGCCGACTTCCGCGCGGCGATTTCCTTCTTCACTTCAGCCGCGTCATTGGTGAACGGCGCGTTGATCAGGAGATCGGTCGCCGAAAACTCGCAGTTGATCTTCAGGCGCCTGAGCGCCGCCGGCAGTTCCTTCGCGGCATCCTTGACGGCCGCAAACGCGATCTTCGCCGGACGGGCGCCGGCCGACTTGGCGCCGGCCATGAACCCCACATCAGGCGTCGGCAGAATCGCACCCATGGCGTGGCGTGTCGCACCAGACAACAACGTCTCCGCTTCAACCAGCGTGACCTTCAGGCCGGCATTGGCCAGCACCCACGCGGTGGCGCATCCGGTGAGTCCGCCACCAATCACCACCACGTCCGCCGTGTGATGGCCTCTGAGCGACGGGGCGGCGGCGCGAGTGGCACGCGCGGCAGGCTTCGCCTTGCGCGTCCAGTAGGACTGTCCGTAATTCGGCATAGCTACGTCACAGGATAGCCGAGGTCGGTGATAAGGTTCGCGGACAATGACCACGTCCGGAAGGCCCGGACAACTCGGCTTCGGCATGGCCGTGGCCCTGGTGATGGGCAACATGATTGGATCCGGCGTGTTCCTGCTGCCGGCTTCACTGGCCGCGTTTGGTGGCCTCAGCATCGCGGGTTGGCTGGCCTCGGCCGCCGGTGCGACGTGTCTCGCGCTCGTATTTGCGCGACTCGCGCGGCTCTCCCCTGCCGCCGGCGGCCCCTACGCCTACACCCGTCAGGCCTTCGGTGACGTGCCCGCGTTCATGGTCGCGTGGGGGTACTGGATTTCGGTCTGCGGCACCCTCGCCGCGCTCGCCGTGGCGGGGGTCGGCTACCTCGACCCGTTCATCCCCGGCATCGTGCGCGCACCGGCGCTCGCCGCCCTGCTCGCCATTGCCATCGTGTGGCTCCTGATCGGCATCAACATCAGCAGCGTCCGCCGCGCGGGGTACGTGCAGGTGGTGACAACCGTCCTGAAAATCATGCCGCTCGCCCTGGTCGGCATCGGCGGAATGTTCTTCTTCTCGCCTGAGGCCTTCACGGTGCGGGCATCAGGCCCGCGCGAAGTTGTGGGAGGAATCACGGCCGCCGCCACGCTGACGTTGTGGGCCTTCCTTGGGCTGGAGTGCGCGACGATTCCCGCAGGCAACATCGCAAACGCCGAACGCACGATTCCGCGCGCGACCGTGGTCGGCACCGTGCTCACCGGCCTGGTCTACCTCATCAGCACAATTGGAATCATGTCGCTCGTCCCGGCCGACGTACTGTCAACATCGACCGCACCGTTTGCCGACGGCGCACGTGCCTTGATCGGGAACACCGCCGCACAACTCGTCGCACTCGGCGCCGCCGTCTCGTGTTTTGGCGCGCTCAACGGCTGGACGCTTGTTGTGGGCCAATTGCCACTTGCGGTCGCGCGGGACGGCCTCTTCCCCACCGTGTTCTCGAAGGTCTCTGCGTCGGGCACCCCGGTCTCAGGCATGGTGATTGCCGGCCTGCTTTCCACACTGCTGGTCGCGGCCAACTTCACACGCGACCTGGTCGAACTCTTCACCTTCATCATTCTCATCTCAACGCTGGCCACACTCGTCCCCTACACGTTTTGTTCCCTCGCCGCCTTCAGGCTCGGCCGCGAAAGCCTGACGACGAGCATGCGCGTCGTTGCGGGCCTCGCCTTCACCTACTCCCTCTGGGCCATCGCCGGCGCCGGACAGGAAACCGTCTACTGGGGATACCTGCTGCTCATGGCCGGACTCCCCGTGTTTGTGTTTGTTCGACGACGCGCACATGACTGACTTCGGCCCCTGGTCCCGGATCATCGTCCGCCACCCCCGTGACGCGTTTGCGAGCGCGGAGAAGATCGCGCGCGAATGGCGCGCGCTGAACTTCACGAGCGCGCCGGACTTTGTGAAGGCATGCGATCAGTTCGACGGCTTCGTGCGAGCGCTGAGCGAGCACGCACCCTGTGCCGAGCACCGGGCACCAGGCACATCGCACTCGGCACCCAGCACTGAGCACCCGGCACTGACGCTTGACTCGGTCTACGTTCGCGACGCGAGCGTGATGTCGAGCCGGGGCGCGATTCTGTGCCGCATGGGGAAGCCGCAGCGCGACGCCGAGCCGGCGGCGCTGGCCGAGACGTATCGGGCACTCGGAATTCCCGTGCTCGGAACGATCGAAGCACCGGGCAGACTGGAAGGCGGGGACTTCACCTGGCTCGGTCCACGACTGGCGGCAGTTGGGCGCGGGTACCGGACGAACGATTCCGGCATTCGGCAACTGCGCGCGCTCCTGGGAGACACCATCGATGCGCTCATCGAAGTGCCGCTTCCCCACTATCGCGGACAGGGAGACGTCTTTCACCTGATGTCGATCATCAGTCCGGTCGACCGCGATCTGGCGGTGGTGTACTCGCCCTTGATGCCCGTGCCGTTCCGGGAACAACTACTGGATCTTGGATACACGCTTGTCGAGGTGCCTGACGACGAGTTTGAGTCGATGGGTGCGAATGTGCTCGCCGCTGCGCCAAGAATCTGTGTCATGGTGGACGGCAATCCGAAGACCCGTGCGCGCCTCGAGCGTGCAGGGGCGGACGTTCGGGTTTACGATGGCTCGGAGATTTCGCTCAAAGGCGGAGGCGGGCCTACGTGCCTGACGAGACCCCTGGGTGGATGGGCAGTTGGGGGGATGGGGAGATGAGGAGATGATGGAATCGGCAGACAGCATTCGCGCGTTGGTGGTGTTGCACTTTTTGGGACTCGCCATGGGGTTTTCGACCGGATTCGGCAACATGGTGATGGCCGGCATCATGGCGAAAGCAACGCCCGATGAACGTCGCACACTGTCGAAGTTTCCGCCGGCGATTGCCCGGGTGGGAGACATCGGCCTCGTACTGCTGTGGGTCACGGGCCTGACGCTGGTCTTTATGAAGTGGGGCGGCTTTGGCGAAATGCCCGGCCTGTTTCACGCCAAGCTCACGGCCGTGGTCCTGATGACACTGGGCATTGGATTTGTGCACTCGCAGGCAAAAGGCATCGCCGCCGGCGACCCTGGTGCGATCGCCAGGGCACAGACGGCCGGCAAGATCATCTTTGTCCTTGCCGTGACGGCCGTCACCCTGGCGGTGTGGACGTTTAACTGATGGCGCGCCGGACCTGAAGATCCGGCCTCCATTACTTCTTCGGGACGAGCTTGAGCACGCGACCCTGGGGGCTGTCGGTCACCACATAGACCGCACCCTCGGGGCCCTGCTTCACGTCGCGGATGCGCTCGGGCTTCGGCGTCAGGTCACGCAGCAGACGCTCCTCGCCAACGACGCGATCGCCCTTGATGTCGAGGCGCACGAGGTTGGTCGTCACCAGGCCGCCGATGAACACACTGCCCTTCCACGCCGGGAACAAATCACCCGTGTAGAACATCATGCCGCTCGGCGCGATAACGGGATCCCAGTAATACGTCGGCTGTTCGATGCCCTCGCGAGCCGTCACACCCTCGCGGATCGGTTGCCCGCGATACTCAATGCCGTACGCGGTGTCGGGCCACCCGTAGTTGCGGCCGGCACGGGCGATGTTGAGTTCGTCGCCCCCGCGGGTACCGTGTTCAACTTCCCACAGGTCACCGGTCGCCGGGTTGATGGCCGCCGACTGCACATTGCGATGCCCGAGCGACCAGATCTCCGGCCGCACGCCCGGCTTGCCCACAAACGGATTGTCCTTGGGGATCGAACCGTCCGTGTTGATGCGGACGATCTTGCCGATGAGTGTCTCCATGGACTGCGCAAGGGCCCGGCCGGCTTCCACCTGACGATCGCCCTGCGTCACAAACAGCGTGCCGTCGGGACGGAACACCAGTCGCGAACCGTAGTGGCCACCCGAGACGAGCGACGGCGACTGACGGTAGATCACCTGGACGTTTTCCACGCGCGGCTGCGCGCCATCCACAAATCGGCCACGCGCCACAGCCGTGTTGTTCGCCTTTTCCGCCTGCGGTTCGGCGAAGCTCCAGTAAATCAACTGATTGGTGGCAAACGCCGGATCAATCGCAATGTCGAGCAAGCCGCCCTGACCGCGCGGGTCCACCGGCAGAATCCCCTCAACCGGCGGCGACAGCGTGCCGTCCGCCGCGACGACACGCATCTGCCCGGCCTTCTCCGACACAAGCATCTTGCCCGACGGCAGGAACTCAAGGCTCCACGGCGTCGTCAGGCCCTGCGCGACGGTCACCACATCAAACGCGACGTTCGTCAGCCGCTCTGGCGCGCGCGTCTGTCCCTCGAATGCGGGCTTCTGCGTGGGGGCGTTCGGCGGCGGCTGCGTCACACCCTGCTGCTGCGCAAACACCACGGCCGACACCGCACCCACAGAGGCCGCGGCCAAAAACGAGGTCCGAATCCTGAAGGTCATGCTCCAGATCCTACACCGTGAGCAGGAGTCACAGCGAAACACGGACGATACGGACCGCCTGCAGGGAGTGCTGGGGTTGAGCGTGCCAACACGGCGCACTAAGCGGCGGTCAGCCAGACCAGCGTCAGGACGCTGGCGGCGATCACGGTCCACCCGACGTGACGTAATCGCTTCGCCGAGACCGGCAACCAGGCGAGGGCCAGAGCCGCCAGACTCAGCGGGATCGCGGCCGGTGACACGACCGGACCCACCGCCGCGCACACGATGGTGCCACCCAGCGCGGCGCTGACCGACTGCCCCTTTGTGCGGCGGATCGCGACGTGGACGACACAGGTGGCGGCGGCATAGCCACATGACCAGACGCCCCAGACCGCAAGAGCGGCGGGCCACGGCACTCCGCCCTGAAGCCCGACCGGAACACCCCACGCAGGAAGCGCCAGCGCGGCGAGCAGTTCACCTGGCAAAGTGTGTTCGCGGCCAGTCAAGGCACTGGCCATCGCGACCGCAGAGAGCCCACAGGCCGCCAGGGCTCCCAACTGCGCAGCAGATGTCAGCCCCGGCAGAGACAGCGACGCTCCGGCCAGCCCGACCGCGCCGAACGTGGCAAGGGACAGCAGGGCGGCGCCGCGCTGCTCCCGGCGGGCGCGCGGCCCGCGACCACCCGTCAACACCAGAAAGCCCTCGTGCGCGAGATACCCACCCACAGCGAACAACACGAGCCCCCAGACGGCCCGGTTCGGCGAGCCGAGCACCAGTGCCGTGATCAGCGGAAACGCAATGACGCCATATGTGCCGTGTTCGCTGGGAAGGAGCACGTTATCCAAGAAGACGCACGTACGCGTCAACGGCCCGATTCAGCTCATCCAGATCGAGGTATTCGTTGTCGGTATGCGCGACCGTGATGGATCCGGGACCAAACAACATCGGCGTGCCCCAGTGCGTCAGGAACGGCACATCAGTCGTGTACGCAAAGACCGCCGTCTCGAAACCGGGCTCGATGTGCAACCGTACGGGCGGCACCACCAATACGTCTTCAATGGCCGCGCAGGTGCCGACCACGTCTTCAAGCAGGTCGCGAACTTCGCGGTAGTCGCCCACCGTCCGGAACATGAGTTCGGCGGACGCCGTTGGAGGAATCACATTGGGCGCGACACCGCCACTCATCAAGCCGATGGAATAGTTCGTCGGACCGAGCACATCATCGACAGGCCAATCCGCGTCCCGAAGCGCCACCAGGGCATCGAGCATCTTTTCGATCGCCGACTCGCCGAGATGCGGAAGACTTGAATGGGCGGCCCGCCCTGTGGCGGTGAGTCGCGCGCGGTACACGCCCTTTGTCGCGACGCCGAGGCGACTGTCGGTCGGCTCGCCATTGATCAACCGTCGCGACACATTGGGCCAGGCATTCGCCGCTTTTGCCCCATCGCTGCCTCGCTCTTCACCCGCCACAAACACCAGGCCGACATCGGTCCGCCCTGCCGCACGCGCACGCTCCGCCGCGGCCACCTGCGCGCCCAGAATGCCTTTGGCATCACACGCACCACGACCAAAGAGTCGACGCCCCTCGATGCGGCTCGGGAAAAACGGCGGCACACAATCGAAGTGTGTGGACAGGACCACCGATGGCTGCTCAATCCGCGCAATGACATTGCATCGCCCGTCGTTGAGCGGCTGCTCATCGACGTGCCACCCGAGTCCCTGCAGCGTGTGCGCGATGAAACGCGCCACCTCCTGCTCCCGCCCGGTCGTCGAGTCAATATCAACGAGGGCGCGGACGAAGGACACCAGTTCAGCGTGATTCATGACTCACCCTGCGCACGCTATCGAATCCATGTCTCCAGCTCCGTGCGCGTATCCGTCTTGTCGTCACGGTACTTCACGATGACCGGCGTGGCCAGCGACAAGCCCCAGTCCTTACCGGCGCCCACGGTCACAGCTCTGGCGCCCGGGACCACAACCGCCCCGGCGGGCACAACCAGTGGCTGACCCGGCTCCGGACGAATAATGACACCGTTGACCAGGTCGTACACCGGGGTTGACCCTGTCAGCACCGTCCCGGCCGCAATCACCGCGCGCGTCTTGATGACCGCGCCCTCGTAGATGCCGGTATTCCCGCCCACCAGCACGTCGTCTTCAATAATCACCGGCAGGGCGCCGACCGGCTCAATGACGCCGCCGATCTGCGCACCGGCCGACAGATGCACCCGGGCTCCAACCTGCGCGCACGACCCGACAAGCGCGTGGGAGTCCACCAGCGAGCCCTCACCAACGTACGCGCCAATATTGATGTACATCGGCGGCATGCAGACAACGCTCCTGGCGACGAACGCGCCATCACGAATGGTGGATCCGCCAGGGACGATACGAACACCGGACATGGCACCGGGTTTCTTCAGCGGCATCGTGTCCTTGTCGTAAAACGGCCATTTCCCGTGATCCGCAGAACAATCGACCACGTCGCCAAAGCGGAAACCGAGAAGGATGCCCTGCTTCACCCACGCATTCACGCGCCAGCCACTCGGCGCTGACGGATCCGGCTCAGCCGAACGGATCGCGCCTTCGTTCAAACCTCGCTGCAGTTCAAAAAACGCCGTTCGAGCATCGTCCTTGTTGGCGCCGGCACCCTGGGAGAACAACTCGCCGATGCGGCGTCCGAGATCCGTCACGCCCGGCCTCCCACAGCAGAGCCTGCCACCACCGGCAAGCCGAGGTCGCGCAACACGCCGAGGATCTTCTCCTGCGAGGCCGGCCGTGGCGCCACCACAGGCAACCGGAATGTCTGCTCGCAGAGTCCCATGGCTGCCATCGCGAACTTCACCGGTCCTGGATTTGATTCCACGAAGTTGACCTGCATCAGCGGCAGCAGCTTGTTGTGCCAGTGTCGCGCGTCCGAGAGCACCCCATGTTCAAACGCCTCCACCATCTGCGCCATCTCTGCCGGCACGATGTTCGACGCGACCGAGATGATGCCATGCCCACCGAGTGCCATCAGCGGCAGCGTAATCGCATCGTCGCCCGACATCACGATGAAGTCCGACGGCACGGAATGGCAGATTTCGGCGATTTGGCTGATGTTTCCCGAGGCTTCCTTCACGCCGATGATGTTCGGGATGCCGGCGAGCCGGACCAGGGTCGCCGGGTCGATGTTGCAGCCCGTGCGTCCTGGCACGTTGTACACGATGATCGGCAAATCAGTGGATTCAGCGATCGCCTTGTAATGCTGATACAGCCCCTCCGGCGTGGGCTTGTTGTAATACGGCGTCACGGAGAGGATGCCGTCGGCCCCAGCCGCCTTCGTCATAGCCGCCATGTGGATGACATCGCGCGTGTCGTAGCCACCGGCCCCGGCCAGCACCAACGCGCGGCCCTGCGCCTCGACCGCCACGAGCTCGATCACGCGCCGTCGTTCATCCATCGAGAGCGTGGGCGTTTCGCCCGTGGTCCCGCACGGGACAAGCACGTGGACGCCGGCCGCAACCTGCCGTCGCGCCAGCCGGCTGATCGCCGGCTCGTCAAGTGATCCGTCTGCTTTGAACGGTGTAATCAGCGCTGTCCCAACTCCGGTAAATGGTCGTCTCATTAATCGTCTCCAAATGGTCGCCTCAAGTTCAGGCGGCCCTACGTACCCAACCTCACCCAACCCTACCCAACCTGTCATTGAGGTAGTCCTCAATCCCCATCCAACCCTTACGCCCGACCACCCATTGCGCAACGTCGAGTGCGCCGCGCGCGAAGACCGCGCGGTCGCGCACGGTGTGTGTGAGGGTCACCGTTTCGCTCGGTCCGTCAAACCCGACCGTGTGTATGCCCGGAATGTTGCCTGCCCGGGTGGACGACATGTCGATCGGCCGCCCGTACCCGGCACGCTCCATCGATGTGCGCAGTGTGAGAGCGGTGCCTGATGGGGCGTCCTTTTTGTGGATGTGATGCGCTTCGTGAATCCAGGCGCCGACGCGCGCGTCGCTGGCGAACCCGGAAGCTGCGGCGTCGACCGCGCGACGAAAGACATGCAGTCCTATCGAGAAGTTCGACGCCGCCAGTGCGCCGATCCCTGACTGCATGACCAGCCGTTGCACATCCGGCTCGACCGCCTGCCATCCAGTCGTGCCAATCACCACGTTGATGCCACGCCGGCCCAGGGCGAGGACGTTGCCGAGTACGGCGTCCGGCGTGGTGAAGTCAATCGCGACATCCACGGGTTCGGTCAGCGCTTCGATGGCCATTGGCCCGCCGGCACTGGAGATGACCGACACCACCTCGCAACCGGCCTCGGCCGCCAGAGCCTCGACCAACTGACCCATCCGTCCGTGCCCAAGCAGCAACAGTCGCGTCATAGGAAAAACGCCTCATGGATGCGGGCCAATGCTGCCGGCAGTTCCTTGTCCGGCAGCACGACCGTGATATTCCTGCGTCCGGCCGCCTGCGACAACATGCGGATGGGCACGGGGCCCATCGCCCTCAGCAAGCGGCTCACGAAGGTCGCGTCCCCGGCGATGCCTTCACCAACGGCGCACACCACCGCGAGCTGATCTTCCCTCGTCACGTCCGCGAATTCCGACAGTTCCTGAACAATCGCCGGCAGCCTCCGCACATCGTCCACCGTCAGCGAGACGGAGACCTCTGAGGTGGTGACCACGTCAACAGAGGTCGAGTGTTTCTCGAACACACCAAACAGCCGATGCAGAAAGCCGTGCGCCATCAGCATCCGTGTCGATGCGATATCAACGACCGTCACGTTTCGCTTGGACGCCACGGCCGTGAGCGGTTGCCCGGTGGTGGCTCTCGACGCGGTGATCAGTGTGCCGGTGGCCTTCGCGTTATGGGAATTGAGAATGCGAACCGGGATGTTCTTTGCGACCGCCGGGAGAATCGTCGATGGGTGCAGGACCTTCGCGCCGAAGTAGGCCAACTCGGAGGCTTCAGTGAACGACAGTGCAGGCACAAGCTGCGCCGAGGTGATGATGCGAGGATCGGCCGTCAGCATGCCGTCCACGTCAGTCCAAATCTGAATTTCGGTCGCATTGAGGCAGGCGCCGACGATGGCCGCTGAGTAGTCGGACCCGCCGCGGCCGAGTGTGGTGGTGATGCCGGCAGCAGTGGCGCCCACAAAGCCGCCAATAACAGGCACCTTGCCCGCACCCACGATCGGCGCGACGTCGGCCGTCAACCGGGCTTCCGTGTCGTCCATCAACGGCGCGGCGGCGGTATACGCGTCGCTCGTCACCATCACTTGTCGTGCGTCCACCCAGGTGGCCGGCACACCATGGCTCGAGAGGACGGCGGTGACGATGTGGCTGCTGCAGAGTTCGCCGACAGCGGCGATGGTGTCGAGCCACCGTGGCGACGTGTCCTGCAGGACACTGAGGGCGCCCACGACGCGCGCCAGTTCATCGAACTGGCGTGACAGGAACCGCTCCACGTCCAGGCGCATTGCCGGATCCGAAATGACCCCCGCGACATCGATATGGCGTTCGTGCAGGTGGCGCACGGACTCTCGAGCGCCGTCAGCATCACCGGCACCCGCCTGTGCGGCCAGGCCCAGCAGTCGGTCGGTCGCGCCCCCGAGCGCGGAGACCACCACGACAGGCCGATCAGACGTCCCGCTGACGATGTCGACCAGCCGGCTGATGGCCGCGCGATCCGCCACCGAGGTGCCCCCGAACTTCAGGACAACCATGAACCCTCGGCGGCCATCAGTTCTGCATTGAGAATCGAGGCGCCGGCCGCACCGCGCACGGTGTTGTGGCCAAGCGTCACAAAGCGATGTGTAAAGACCGGACAGGTCCGCACACGACCAACCGACACGGTCATGCCGCCACCAAGGTCTGCGTCCAGTCTTGGTTGCGGACGATTTGGGCTGTCATGGACGACGATCGCCGGCACCGGGGCCGTGGGAAGCTTCAACTCCTGGGGCCGGCCGGCAAACACCCGGAACGCCTCCACAACCGCGTCAACGGTGGGACGGCTCGCAAGGTCCACGGACACGGTCATCGTGTGCCCATCGATCACAGGCACACGATTGGTGTGCGCACTGATCAGCACCGGATGCGACACGCGCCCGCCGTCGCTGCCAAGAATCTTCGCGGCTTCCGTTTCGATCTTCTCTTCTTCGCCGCCGATATACGGCACCAGGTTGCCGAGGATGTCGAATGAAGGAACGCCCGGGTACCCGGCACCTGACACGGCCTGCATGGTCGACACCACCGCGCGGGTGAGCCCGAACTGGCGCAGCGGCGCCATCGCCATCGCAAGCACCACCGTTGAACAATTCGGGTTGGTCACAATTGCGCCCGGCCAGCCTTTCACCCGTCGTTGTTCATCGAGCAAGGCCAGATGATCGGCGTTGACCTCAGGAATCAGCAGCGGCACCAGTGGATCCATGCGATGGTTGCGCGCGTTGCTGAGCACGATGTGACCCGCCTGCGCGAACGCGGTCTCGACATCTCCGGCCACCGAGGCATCCAGCGCCGAAAACACCACTTTCGGGCCGCGACCCGGCACACACCCATGCATCGTCATCGCCCTGACATCATCGGACGCCGGCACCGGCAGCCGCCACGGGGCCGCGGCGTCATACCGTTTCCCTTCCGACCGCTCACTCGCCGCCAGCCACGTCACCTTGAACCAGGGATGTCCTGCCAGCTTGCTGATGAACTGCTGCCCCACCATTCCGGTGGCTCCGAGTACGCCGACTTCAATCACTCTCACAACGCCCCCCAACCCCACCCAACCTCACCCAACCTCACGGAGGGCTGACGCCCTTGTGCCTTACAAACGCAAAAAACCCGCTGGGCGCGATGCGCATCAGCGGGTTTAAGGTACGGCTCCGACTTGTTTTCAGCGTCTGCTGTTTGTCAGGCTGTCGCTCCACTCGCCAATGCGCGCGGGACCCGCTTCAGCGAGGCCCGCTTGATCTTCATTTCCATACGCCTGGCAAACATTGCGGAGGGGAGAATACCACAACCTCACCCAACCCTCCCCAGGTCCACCGTCACTTCTTTCCCCGTCACGATCGCCTGATTGGCCAGGATGCCCACGATCGACGCACGTGCGCCCTCCTCCATCGAACAGACAACCGGCGCACCTTCGGTGACACTCTTCAGAAAGTCCATCAACGAGTAGTACAGCGATGGATGCGGCAGGCCGACCCCCGCCTGCAGCTGTCCTTGTTCGGCCAGTTGTGTGGCGTTCGCAATCAGCACGATGCCTTCTTCCTCCAGCACCTGCTGCCGGGTGGCGTACACCTCCCAGCCCTGCGTCGGGGCGTCGGGCTCCTTGAACATCCACCCGTGCGACCACATCAGCCGCACCGACCCATTGATGCCGTTGATCAGCTCGTACTGGCCGCCGTACGAATTGGCCAGAGTCGCGCTGTACCGCAACACCGCGCCGTCCGTCCAGATCAGATCGAGATCGATCGTGTCGGCCACCGTGCGACCGTCCTTGTGATGCCGAACGGAACCGCGCCCTGTGATCCGCTCCGGATAGGAGCCGCGGCACCAATGGAACACGTCGAATTGCAGCGCACCGACTTCGCCGGCCAACCCCGTGGAGACGGCCGGGTCGAGGCGCCAGCTCGCCTGCGCGTCACTTTCGCCCGCACTCGCCGGAAACCGCCACGACGTCTTGCGATGCCACTGCCCCGACATCGAGACGATGTCGCGGAGTTCCGACCGAACGAGGGGCTGAGCTCGTCGATAGGTGGGATTCGACCGGGCCTGGAACCCGGCCTGGCACACAGTCCTGGCGCCGGCAGCCGCAGTCGCCACCGCCAGACAATCCTCGATCGTCGATGCAATCGGGGCTTCGCAGTAGACATGACGTCCGGCCGCAATCACGTCTTCGACAATGGCGCGATGAAGATGGGTCGGCGTGGCGACAATGACGGCAGTGATGTCGGGCCGGGTTTCAAGCATCACTTTGTGATCGGTGAAGTGTGCGGCCGTGGCGGCGCGCTGCCTGGCCAGTGTGAGGCGGCCTTCGAGGCGATCACAGATAGCGGCCACACTCACCTGTGGAATCTTCTGAAGTTCCGCCAGGATGGCGCGGCCGTGACGTCCGAGCCCGATCACCGCCACATTTGTGGCGGCTGCCTGCGATAACCGCGGCAACAAGTCCGCCAGATCAGGTACCAGCGCCAGTCCTGCCAGCGCACCGACGGTCCGGGTGATGAACGCGCGTCTATCGTGTGGTGGTTTCACCATGGGCGTAGCCTACCGGAAAAGTGGACGGTGCTCGACCAAGAACCACCAGCGCGGTCGCCCACGCATCGCAGACACGCGCCGACGGGCCGGTCACAACGACGGGATGGGGGCTGGTCACAGTGACAGGCACCTTCGTCCGGGGATCGATGATGTGCGCGGTGGCCTGGGAGGAGGCGTCCGAGACGGCGAACGCGGTGTCTGCAAGATGGAGCGCACGGGTCTCCACTGACACCCGCCACGGGTGGCCGGCGGGGTCGAGACCCAGGGCGATACCGCTGCTGGTACCGCCGTGCATGAACGCCGTCGTGACACCGTGGCGCCGCAGCAATCTGGCACAGCAGTCGAGGGCGTGCCCCTTGCCGATGCCACCGAGGTCGATGGACATCCCCTCGCGGGTGAATCGGATCGTGTGCGACGTCGCGTCGAGGATCAGCGCATCGGCATCACCCCGGGTGATGTCGAACGCGCCACCCGAGTCGCGCCAGGCCAGACTGGCATCAGTCAGCAGGTCCCAGGTGTCGTCGTCACATCGCACCACCTCATGGGCGGCGGTGCGGTTGACGTGCGACACCCAGCTGTCGGGCGCAAAGCGGCTCAGGCGGTGATGCCAGTCCTCCACTTCGGCCATGACAAGTTCGCCGATCGCCTGTGAGGTCGCAGCCACCAGTTCAAACCGCGTCCCCATGGCCGCGGTCGCAAATCGCCGGAGGTCGTCGCTCAGAGCTTGCGGACCTTGCCGCTTCTCGGGTCGTACCCGAAGGCGGCCTTCTCCCAGAATGAGCGCTGCGCGAGATCAACGATCACCATGACCTTGGTGCCGAGTTCCACGTCGCTTCGTGGCTGCTGACGCGTCCGGATGCAATCGATCCAATGCCGGCGCAGCGTCTCCTGCGCGTCGAGCACTTCACCTTCCGGCGCAATCTCCCGTTCCTCGACCTCGTCCGCCCAGATCCGCTCCGGGCGAATGATCGCGTTGCGGCCGCCGACAAACAGGTTGGCCTTGTGCCCCCGGATAATTCGTTCCAGTCCGAGTTCGTTGCACGTGGACCCGGCCACCACCATTGTGTGATCCTGCTCGAAGTCGATATTGATGTTGATCTGGTCAGGATTCTCCATCGCCTTGTCGATCATGTGGCCGCCGGTGGCAACCACGCGCGTGGGCCAGCCGACGTTGAGCGCCTTCAGCGTCGGCGTGACGTGATGCACCAGCAGGTCGCCGATGATCCCCGACGAGTACTTCTTGTAGCGACGCCACCGCGCGTAAATCAGCGGATCCCAGCGGACCTTGCCGAGCGGCTTGCACCACTCATCCCAGTCGAGATTCGTGCCGGGATTCCACGCCTTGTCCAGCGCGTAGTAGTTCCATTCACCCGTCTTCGAATTGCGGCAATAACTCGTCTGGCTCCAGACGGGTTTGCCGATGGCCCCTTCGGCAATCAGTTTCTCGGCCGCCATGTAACTGGGCGTCATCACAAACTGTGTGCCGACACAGACAATGACCTGGGGATTGGCCTGCGCGACCTTCCTCAGACGCTGCGCGTCCTTGAGGTTGAGCGTCATCGGCTTCTCGACGTACACGTCCTTGCCCGCCTTGATGGCATCCTCCGCGACGCGGCCGTGCCAGTGTTCGGGGGTGGCAATCAGGACCCCATGGATGTCGGGACGCGCGAGCACCTCCTGATACCGGCGATAGGTCGGCACATCGCTGTTCTGCAGCCGATCGACCTGCGTCTTGGCATTGGCTGCGCGGGGGTCACACAGATCGCACAGCGCTTCGATGCGCACAGGACGGCCATCACGCGCATTACGCGCAAACCCCTGCGCGTGCCCGGTGCCCATCCCCCCGGTGCCGATGATGGCGATCTTGACGACATCGCCTTCGGCCAGCGGCGCGCGGGGCCGTGCCTGTGGGACGGGGTCCAGATCCTCGGCCGCGTCCACCTCCCGCGCGGCCATCCCAGCCGCCATCGCTGCCGCCGCCGTCGTCTTCAGAAAATCACGCCGTGTCTTCACGCTCATCGGGATATCTCCGTTCGAATGCGTTCAAGCAACTGCTTTGTTTTGGCGATGCCTTCACGTTCAGGCAACTTCGATCCCTCATATTCGATGCCCACCCACGATCGGTACCCGGCATCGAGCACGATCTTCATGAGGCGCCGGTAGTCCTTCTGCGCCTCGTCGCCGTTCTCGGCAAAGTCATGCGTCTTCGCCGAGACGGCCTTGGCGAAGGGCATCAGGTCGGTGACGCCCTGGTAGCGGTCGTATTCGTAGAAGTTGCCGAAGTCGGGCAGCGTGCCGCAGCGGGGATGGTCCACCATCTTCATGACGCCGGCCAGCCACTGGCCGTTGGACGACAGGCCGCCGTGATTCTCCACCACGACATTCAGATTCATCGGCGCGGCGATGTCGGTGAGCTTCCGCAAACCGTCAGCCGCAAGTTTCTGCTGCTCCTCGAACGAACCGACGCTCGCGGCATTCACCCGAATGGTGACGCAACCGAGCACCTTCGCGGCTTCGAGCCACTTGCGGTGATTCTCGACAGCCTGGTCACGCACGGTCGCGTCGGGGTCACCGAGGCGGCCTTCGCCGTCGACCATGATCAGCCACTGCGTGACGCCTTCACCGGCCGCGCGCGTGTTCATCTCGGCAAGGTAGGCCGCATCCCGTGCCCTGTCCTTGAAGAACGAATTCACATACTCGATGCCGTCGATACCAAAGTCGCGTTTGGCCACCCGGGCAAAGTCGAGGTGATCGATTTCCTTGGCCCGCAGCGTCCGGTGGAGCGACCACTGGGCGAGCGAGATCCGGAACAGCGGCGCCAATTGCGAGGCTGCCCACACGTCCGAGAAGGGCGCCACCGCCATCGCCCCGACCGTCGTCTGTAAAAACGTCCGCCTGGTCCACTCACCGCTCATGACTTCCTCCCAGCCACCTTGACGACTCGCCCGCCGTTGGCCGCCGATCGATCCACGGCCATACAGACCCGCATCGTGACGTCCGCGTCGAACACATTCAGGTGTGTCTCGCGTTTCTCGAGCACACACGCCACAAGCTCATCAATCTCGCCCTGGAAGGGGTGGTGTGCAACATCCGCCGACCCCGGCATGATTGTCTCCACCCGAATCGCCCGGGCGCCGGTTGACGTCACGACTTCGTGGAAGGTGACGTCGAGGAACGGACACGCGCGGCGCAGGGCGTCCGGATCAACTGGCGTATCCTGCCAGAGAATCAGGTCGTCACGAAGGGTCGCCCGGTCCCCCATCATCTCGACGCCAAACGTGTACGGCAGCTGCAGATCGGTGGAACTGACCAACTGGGCGAGCACGGGTTGTCCGCGTCTTGCGCCGCTCGGTGTCATGGTCAGATTGGCGATCACGGATGTCGGCCACTGGTAACCGGCCGTGATCGTGGACTGGAATGCCGAGACCTCGGTCACTTCCAGGCCGGTGCACCATCGGAGTGCATCCACGGCGTGGCACCCTGCGGCCAACAGATGGCTGCGGCCGCTCTTCTTTGTCCGCACCCACGACCAGCCGGAATACCAGTCGGTCACACGCGACAAGTACTGGAAGCGCGCAAACACCAGCCGCCCCAGCCAACCCTCCTCACGCAGCCATCGCGCGAAGCGCAGATACGGGTTGTAGTGCAATTCAAAGGACACGATGGTCCGCACGCCGGCCGCGCGCACCGCGTCCCGGATACGTCGCAGTTCAGCCTCATCGAGGCCCGTGGGTTTTTCGAGCAGGATGTGTTTGCCGGCTTGTGCGGCTGCCACCGCCTGGCCAACATGCAGGTGGTTCGGCGTCGCGATGGAGATGATGTCAACGTCAGGCGCGGTCAGCAGGTCCCGGAATCGCGTGGTAAACCGCGCGTCGGGAAACGTCAGACCCGCGTCAGCAAGTCGTGCCCTCGCCCGTGTCTCGTCCCGGCCGCACAACGCCACAACCCGGCACCGTGGATTCTTCGCAAACGCCGAAAGATGCTGAGTCGCGACCCAGCCCACCCCCACAAGGCCAACCCCCAACGTCTGCACGGGGGAAGCATACGACAGGTTCTTCTATCACCTCATCGGGGCTTGAGGGCCAGCCGGAACGCAATGGCGCCCAGCACCAACGCTGCGCCCACGCTGGGCAGCACGCCGATCCGCTCAGACCACTGCGCGCGACTGAAGAACAGCCACCAGCTGAGGAGGCCGACAAACGCGAGCAGGCCCCCGAAGAGACCGAGCATCCCAAGCGGCATGCCGACCAGCTCCGAGTCCGGCACCAGCGCCGGCACGCCATAGGTCAGCAATAACTGGACTGTGACGAGGACGATACCGGGCGTGAGGCGGAGGCGTTTGCCCATGCCCGAACTCGGGCGGAGAGCGGCCACTACTTGTTCCTGCATGCGGCCGGATCCGGCTTGCAGTGCTCCATACTCATGATTTCGATCTTGCGGAACTCGGTGGGAGCCGTCTCGGCCTGGATGGCGATGTACCCGCCGGTCAGCGGCGTCCCGTCGATCTTGACGGCCGGATCGGTCGGCGATGCGTTGCCGCCGCCAATTTGCGGCTTTGTGTATTCGAGCACCGTCTCGCCGTCGATCGTGTGCCGGATCAGGTCGTCACCAAGCACAAGGACTTCCACGCGCACCCACTGGTCGCCGTCATAGGTCTTCGACGCGGAGTTCGTGCAGTGCGCCGTCCGCAGCTGGTCTGCCAGCATCACGTGCGTCCCGGGCGTGCAGAGATTGGCGGTGGACCGGAGGCCGCTGCCCAGTCCCCCGAGGAACTGCACCTCGATCGAAATGGGAAAATCCTGGTCACGCACCATCGTCTTCGGATCCTGCGCGTGGAGCATGAAGCCGTTATTGCGCACGGCCCATCCGAGGCCGCGGCCGGCCGCCGCGAGCTGCTCACCGACAAAGCGATACTCGGCGGCGATGCGGTAATGGGTGAACGGGCGCTCGTAAAAAAGGTGGCCGAATTCGCCATCGAAACTCGTCCACTTGTCGTAGGCCACCTTCAGCACGCCGTTCTCGACGCGGAACGTGTCATGCAGATTGACGCCAAGCTCGTGTTTGGCGAACTTGGGTGTCCACCCCGTCAGGTCGCGGCCATTAAACAGCGGCGTCCATGAGGGTGACTGGTGCACCAGAGGCAGGGCAAGCGCGCTGACAAGGAGAAGCCGTAACAACATGGCGGCATTGTCGCAGGGCCAGGAGCCCATGACAACGAATCCGGCCCAATAAAACGGGTGGCGATAACGCGGGTCCTTGAGCAATTCCAGCGCGCGGTAGACGCTTGGCCGACTCAAGTTCAGGCGGCCCTGCTTCTTCTGGTAACCCTACTTCTTCTTGTAATACGCCTCGATGGGCTGGAACGGGCCGAACTTGTGCTGTTCGAGAGGGAACGGATCTCCGAACGGCGGATACGGCGAGTCCACCGGCTTGGTTGACCGATCCGGATAGTCGAGGGCCAGTCGGTCCGGGCTCATCAGGGGCCGCGGCTGTGCATTGATGAAGGCCGAGACGTCGTACGCCTGATCGTCAGTCAGGTCCGGCTTCCCGAACGGCATCTTGGCCTTGATGAACCGCGACGCCGTGATCACGCGCGTCATCCCCGCGCCATTGTTATAGGCATCGTCGCCCCACAACGGGGGGAAGACGTAGCCACGGCGTGGGTCGGCGGACGCGCGCAGGCCGAGACCATCGCGACCGTGACACAGCGCGCACTTTTCGGCGTAGACCTCGCGGCCCGCTTCAGGGGACGCCGAGCGATTCGGTGTGCGGAACGGCGACGGCTCGTTGATGGCTTTGGCCGCGGCCGGCATCGCCGCGAATTCTTCGCTGAGCGACCGGATGTACGCCACCATCGCGTTCATTTCAATGCCGTCACGCGGAAGCACGCGCCCATTCATGCTGCGTTCCATGCAGCCGTCGATGCGGTCCTTGAGGTCGCCCTCACGGCCGTCGCGGCCGGAAAACCTCGGGTACTTCTGATAGGTCTCGGTCAGTGAGAGCTGCCCGGTCATGGCACCGGTCTGCAGATGGCACGATCCACAATTCAGGCGGCCGCCCGTATATCGCATCCCGGGATCCGGATGATCCGGTCCGAGCAACAGGTTCGTCTGCGCGATGAGGCGGCGCCCGTACTCGGCAGTGGCCTCAGCCTGCACACCGGCGTCGTCGGTTCGGGCGCGATCGCGCATCACAAACCAGGTGGCGGCCAGGGCGGTGAGCCCGAGCACGCCGGTCACGACCAGCGCGGCGACGAGACCTGACGAGGGGCCTGCAGTGGATTGAGTCATCGATTCCGTCTCGCACGCGCATCGTCGGCCATCTGTTCCCGGAAAAACTCGCCGACGTAGAGCGCCACTGCCATCATCTCATCCTCGGACAGCCGGGAGGACCAGGACGCCATCATGGTGCCCTCAACCCCGTCACGAATCGTCTGTACGGCGTTTGCAGATTTCTGCTGGCGGAAATTCGTGGGCGGCACCGTCAGTTGGTGGGCGGCCCATCCATCGCCCGCCCCGCGTGCGCCGTGGCACTGCGCGCAGTTCTCCGCGTAGACGCGCGCGCCGATCACGCGCTGGTCGTCGGTCGGGCCGATACGGTCGTGCTTCATCTCGTCGGCTGCGAGGCCCACACGTGGAATGTACGCGACCAGCGCCGCAAGGTCCTCGCGTGGGAGGTCGCGCCATGCCGGCATCGATGTGCCGGGCCCTCCGTGCCACAACGCCTGCGCGAGGCGGGCGTTCGAGTACCAATGCGCGCGAAGATTCGCGGGTCTCGGGATGAGCGCCATCGCGGCCGGCCCTTCGCCCTGGCCCGTGACCCCATGACAGGTCACGCAGTAGCGGCCATACAACTGCTCACCGAACACGGCGTCGCCGTCTGGAGGCAGCGCCGGCACGTCACCGATGCGGCGTGGACGCGCAGGACTCGCATTCAACGACGTGTTCGAGCTGCCCTCGGCCAGTTCGCGGGCGCGGCCGAGTGTTTCGAGATACGCCACCAGATCGCGGGCTTCCTGTCGTGGCATCGTCGCATCGCCGCTAAACAGGTGTCGATACGCCGGCATCACCGATTCGGGGACGACAAGCCGCGGGTCATACAGATGCGCGAGATGCCAATCTTCCGACCGCGTGCTGCCGGTTCGCGACAAATCGGGGCCAATCCGTCGCGTGCCCAACATGTGCGGATAATCGCGCCCCCCTTCCCAGGCCAGTGTCGGCGCGCCAAAGCGCGCTTGATCCGCTGCGGTGAAGCGAATCTGCTGTGTGTGGCAATAACTGCACCCTTCACGCGCGTAGATGTCGCGACCGCGTTCTTCTGATGCCGTGAGTGCGAGCGTGACCTCAGGACCGAGATCACGCGCCTGCTGGTCCAGTGTGCGCGTCGGCCACACACCCAGCGACGCCACCGAAAACACAAAGAACCCCACGCCGGCGACGAAGGCTGACAAATACGCCATCCGATGTACGTAGGGCCCGCTGGTTTGTAGCGGGCCATCGTTGAGCGCGCTGGGTTGCAGCGGGCCATCCTTGAGCCCGCCGGGTTGCAGCGCCCCCTCGTAGGGCGCGCTGGGTTGTAGCGCCCCCTCGTAGGGCGCGCTGGGTTGTAGCGCGCCAGTCATCAGCCCCCGCAGAAGATCCAGAAACCCGCCGAGGATCAGGAGTCCTGTCGCCGAACGCGTGATCCAGGCGTGTTTGGAGGCGACCACCGAATCGATCCATGGCGCGCCGGAGTGCCAGAGCTGGGCCTGGATGAGACCGGCGACGGTGAGGTCGATCACCATCAACAACAGCCCGGCGAACAGCCACCAGTACGCGCGGTTGATCGCGGTCGCATTGAAGCGCACGCCGGGCGTGCGTTCCCAGGCGTGGACCAGGCCTCCGGCGGAGGCAAACGTCGCGAACCCCAACATCGCCAGATGCGAGTGACCGATCACCCAATCGGTGAAGTGCACGACCTGATTGACGGCCATGAACGCTTGCAGCGATCCCTGCACGCTCACCACGAGATAGAAGATCGTCGACATGACGACGAAGCGAAGGCCGACATCTTTCGGGAACACGCCGGCACCACGCAAAGACATCAGCAGATTGGTCACCACCAGGATCACGGTCACACCGAGCAGCGCCGAGGCGGTGATCGCCGTGACCTGCGCGGGCATCGGAATGACGGAATAGATGTAGTGATGGGTGCCGTTCAGTGGATACAGGAAGAACAGCAGCCAGAAGCCCAGCATCGACAGCGAATGTTTGTAGATCGGCTTCCCCGTGGACGCGGGGATGACAAAGTACAGAATCGCGAGCGCCAGCGGAGTGACGAACAGGCCCACCGCGTCGTGAATCCACAGTCCGCTGAAGGCGGCTCCTGCGGCGCCCGGCACAAATTCCGGCACGATGTTGCCCATCGGATACGAGAGCACCGTGAACACCAGCGCACCGATGACATACCAGCTCGAGACGTACAGCGACTCCAGACCGCGCGCGAAGAACCCCGGCAGAAACTGGATACCCGCAAGGATCAGGCCGACCCAGACGAACGCATCAACGATCAGAGGAAATTCGGCCCACTCGAGTGGCTGGCTGACACCCGCGAGCACGAGCACCCAGCCGGGCACCATGACGGCGAGATTCCACAGTCCGAACAGCCACCAGCCCAGACGTTCGCTGGTGACCGGCCGGCCGGTCAGCTTCGGCACGGCGTAATACAGGAATGCGAAAAACGAATTGGCGAGCCAGCCGAGCATGATGCCCTGCGTGTGGGCATAACGAATCCGCCCCCAACTGAGCGCCGGGGTACCGGCACCAAGATCTGGCAGCCAAAGCTGTATTGATGCAATCAGTCCGAAGGTGACCGACAGCAGTATCGTCCCGAGGGCTGCAAGTCCATGGGCTCGGACGAGGCCGGCCTCGGCACGCATAGCAGTTCTACCCGACGGTGATCAGGCTGTAACCATATTCCTGGGCACGCATGATACCGACCACGCCTGCCGACATGATGTGCGCGTTCGCCACCATGTTTGATTCGAGCTCCTTGTAGACGGCCGCGCGGTCACCACCGTCACCAGCGATTGCGCCGGCATACAACCCGGTCGCAAGTCCGCACACGATGAAGTGGGCGCCGCGGGCGGCCAGCCGATCCAGGGGCGGGCGTTCGCCGGAGTTGAACGGATTCGACGTCGGCGTCACACCGTTGGCCGGCTTGTACTCCGTGAGTTCGGTGAAGACCTTGCCGTACTTCGCCCACATGGCGTTGTTGAACGCGAACGCGGTGGCGTCATGGCGCAGGCACAACACGACGGCCATGTCGGCGTTTTCAAGCTGATACCCGGTGCGGCTCGCGTTAAAGACGTTGCTGGAGTACCCGATCCCCTGGCCGGCGCCGTTCGCCGTCACGCTGTCGAGCACCACACGATGTTTGCCCGGGATCTTGTCCAGCCACGCGTCAATGGCGTGCCGCGCCGGCTGGAACGCCGTGGCGGCAGGCGCCGGGGCCTGTGCCGAGAGATCACGTGCGGCGCCCACCATCAGGCCTGCGGTGGCCGCACCCACACCCGTCAGCAGTTTGCGCCGGTCAATTCCTTCGTTGGCCATGGGAAACCTCGCGGGGATTCTACCGCACCGTCACGGTCTTGATGACCTGCGGCGTGAGGGGCTTGCTCATGTTGCCGTCTCCACCCATCTCGGTTGGAGTATTCGCAATGGCGTCCACCACGTCCATCCCAGTCGTCACCCGCGCGAAAATCACGTAGGCCGGATCGAGCGGATACGTCTCGTGCATGATGAAAAACTGGCTGCCGTTCGTATTCGGGCCTCGGTTGGCCATCGCGACAATGCCTCGTCGGTAACCATCCCGATACAGTTGCGATTCGCGGTTGATTTCGTCTGGAAACGATCCGCCCCACGCACTTTCGCCCCCTTGTCCCGTGCCCAGCGGGTCGCCGCCCTGGAGCATGAAGCCACGCACAACACGATGGAACGTCAGCCCGTTGTAATACCCGTGTTCAGCGAGTAACCGGAAATTCTCGACGGCCTTTGGGGCATCCGCCTCGAGGAATTCAATCTGGATGGGGCCGGCGTTGGTCTCGATCACGGCCGTCTTGCCGCCAGAGCTCGTCGCGCCTGCGGGCACCTTCGGATTGCCCGACCCCGGCGACGACCCACAGGCCGCGACACTGACTGCGGCCGCACAGACAACGATGCGTAAAAAGTGAGTGTTCAGCACACGATGAGGATAAGCCATCCGGGGGCGAGGGGATGGTGCCAGGCGACGTGCGGGGCCTCGGCGCCGCGCAGTTGAAACCCGGTGCACCATGCGGGCTAGCGGGATGTGGCCGGCACGGACTGGGCGGAGTCGCTAGCCCAGTTGAGAATCACGTTGAGCTGGCGCGGCACCGAGCCGGGATCGGGGCGGGTCATCAGGAAGCGTTGGCCGTCGGGTGAGACGTCGTAACCCGTGAGAGCACCGATGGCGCCGTCGACGCGCACCGGCACGGCGACCAGAGCATTGCCCTCGATGTAGAACAACTCCCTGCCGTCGCGCGACCAGCGGGGCTTGCTCCCTCCGCGGCTGGAGACCGGGGTTCGATTGGCTCCCGCCGGGTACGACTGCATGTAAATCTCGTCCTGTCCCGACTCGTTCGACGTATAGACGACCCAACGCCCGTCGGGCGAGAACTGGCCATCCATTCCGTTATACCGGGTGACTCGCAGGGGCACGGTCTGTCCGTCCGGCGACAGGATCCAAAGGTCCATGCCCGTGTCGGGGTGCTGTTCCCTGAAGATCAGCGTCCCATCGGCGCTGATCGATGCCGGGAACTGGTTGTAGGGGCGTTGGAGTAGCACGTCCGCAGGCCGCGATCCGTCGGTGGGCTGGGTGTAGATATCCCAGTCGCCGCCGCGATTCGAGGCGTAGATGAAGCGCAATCCGTCATGGGTCCAGACGCCGGTAAAGTTCGCCCCGGTAGCCATCAGGGGGCTGCGAGTGCCGCGTTCCAGATCGAGAATCAAGAGGGAGGGTCCACCCCTGACCGAGGTGTCTCGATAGCGTCTCGACGCCAGATCGATTGAGAGAATGTTCACTTTGGGTTTCGCAGTCTAACGCTAGCGCTCACCCGCGGCCGTGCACGGTTCCTGACACCGCGGCCGTCGGGTGCAGCGCGATGTTGGGCGGCTTCATCGCATGGGTACGATACTCTTCTCGCGCTGGTGTGAGCGTCGCCATGCCGGCCCATCGCCGATCTTCTCGACTCTCGTCACGAAGGTCAGGACCGCGACTCCAGCCCGAGCCGTAACTTCCCAACATCCCGGAGTGGCAAAGATCAGAGCGGTCGCCTGAAAACCAGTGGCGGTTGGGGCGGCGCTCTCCGCAAGAAGGGCCGGAGCAGGACCATCTAGGCGCCGCCCCTCAACGGTCAACCGCTCGTGCACCGAGCGTTGAAAACCAAACTTCATCCCGAGCCAACCTTCGGGAGTGACGAACCCGGAACCGCCAGCTTTCAATACCACTGTGCCGTCGGGCCACAGTCCGAAGGGCCCCACGGACAACTTCGAATTGCCAAAGCTACCCCGATTGGGTTCGCCACCGTCAGCGACGACCTCGTTCGGCTTGGTGACCGGACATGCGACGGACTGTTCAGCCGTTGTTTGCGACTGTTGGCCCGCACCATCAATCGACGTTGCGCTCAACAACACGACGACAAAAAGGCCACACTGAAGCAGTCTCATATGCACTTTGCCCCCAGGTCGAGACCATAGCACTGTTGTCGACTTGTCCGCCCAACGCCAGCCGTCAGCCGCGGCGGCGCTCGTCATTACACGCGACGCCGTCGGCTGCACGGCGTGTTAGACCGCCCGCAGGCGGAATCGACAACAACTTATGCTCAAGCAGGTTTCACCGAGCGTCGACGTTTGTAAAAGTGGCAAGCGCCGAGGAAGATCGGAAAGAACACGATCTGCGACACTCGATCAACGGCCGATTCCGACAGACCGATCGTGCCGCCAAGAAGCGTGAGCGCGATGCTGACCCCGAGCGCTGGAATCAACGCCATCCCAACGATTCTCCAATCAATCGTCTTGAATGTCATAGTTAGGTGTCTCCAGAGATTTCACTGCTAACAATACTGCCACTACGTGATGGCCGATCTAGTGGCTGCGTCCCCTTCCTTCCGCGAGCGGCATGAAGAGCCCACTCGTGGATGATTACCTTGAGGACGGTGGGTCAGCTTGAAGAGCGTCTGGCCGCACCGCGCCGTGCGGCCCCGGCGGCGGCACCAAAGAGCAAGCCAATCACCATGCCAACAACCAGGTGCCCCATCGCGATCCCGAAAATCATCCCCAGGACCATTCCGCCACCTGCTGTTAGTCCCCGTCTCTTCATCTTGCCTCCAAAAGGCACACGATTTCTTCAACCGATCAAACGTGATCCGCGATACCAGGAAACGCCATGAGAGCACTGCGTCTGTGGCTCCAGTGTTCTGCAGGAGGTGCCCGCGCCCAATGTTGCCGGCGAGTTTACTGTTCACGAGCCCTACTCGGCATTCCGATCAGTCGGTCTAACTAACTATTAACCTGCAAAGCACCCGGCCTTATTTCTGCGAGTCCCGCAGCATAACAACGTGCTCGCGTCGGGTAGAGTCGCAGCGTAAGTTGCACAACGCGCGGATGTTAACACGAGGTGTTGCTGCAGCGACGGGCTGTTAGGGCTGCGAGTTCTGCAGTGTCGTGAGCGACGGGCGTCGCTGCATAACATGGCGCATCAGAGTCGATCCGCAGGGCTCCGCACACCAAGCGCGCCCCGCTCGGCCACATGGGTATAGAGCATCGTCGTGCTCACATCCGCATGGCCAAGTAACTCCTGAATCGTCCGGATGTCATAGCCATCCTCCAACAAGTGTGTGGCAAACGAATGCCGAAAGGTGTGGCAGCCGACCCGCTTGGTCAAGCCCGCCGTGGCAACGGCGCGCTTAACTTCGCGCTGCACGGCCGTTTCGTGCAGGTGGTACCGCGTCGGTGGTCCCCAACGTGGGTCATCACAGACCCGCGTCGCTGGGAAGAGGAACTGCCATACCCACTCCTTCGGCGCGTTTGGGAACTTTCGGGCCAATGCGTCAGGCAGCGCCACCGCGCCGAGACCGCGCCTCAGATCAGCTTCGTGGCGCGCTTTCACGCGGACCAGGTGCTCCCGGAGCCGCTCCCGAACAGCGTCAGGCAACGGCACCAACCGATCCTTGGCCCCCTTGCCGCGCCTGACCGTGATCTGCCGTCGATCGAAGTCGATGTCCTTGATGCGCAGCGCCAGCGCCTCATTCAACCTCAGGCCGGCACCGTACAGAAGCATCACGATCAGCCACACACTCCCTTGCAGTCGCCCCAACACGGCTCGCGCCTCGTCCCTGGACAACATCACCGGGAGCCGACTGGGCGTCCGGGCACGCACCACACCCGGCATCTGGTCCAACGGTCGATCCAGCACCTTGTTGTACAGAAAAAGAAGCGCCGACAGGGCCTGGTTCTGAGTGGAGGCGCTGACCCTCTGGTTGACCGCGAGGTGCGTCAGATAACGCTCCACCTCGACGGCACCCATCTCGGTCGGATGACGCGTACCACTGAACAGGATGTACCGTCGAATCCACACGACATACTGGGTTTCCGTGCGCGGGGAGTAGTGCCCGCGCCGGAGGGCATCACGGACACGATCGAGCAAACGCGGCTCTGCCACGCCGGACCGTATGAAAAAATCGTGCCGCCGGAGGCGAAGGTTTCGAGCCTCACTCCGCGGAGGTCCGGCAGCCGTCCGCCGCGGTCACCCGGCGCGACGAAGGGTCACGCCCTGCTCTTCGGCACCCAGTACTGAAACTCGTGTTCGTAACAGCTGCCCTCGAGGTCCACAACCTTGGTCTCGAAGTACCGCTGCGCATCGGAAATGGCCTTGTTGTAGATGCTCGGCCCGATCTCCTTCAGACAGAAGTCGAGCAGCATCATCGCCTTCAGATCACCGATGTCCTGATCCATGTGTTCAGCCACGAATCGCTTGATGGATTCGCGCAGTTGTGTCGATGTGTCCTGAGACAGGTGAATAGCCATATCAAGCTGGTCCAATCATGAATGCCGGCTGCAGCGCCAGGTGTTCAGCGATGCTGGTCGATCAGGATGGCATTGCCATCCGGATCCACCAGGGTAATGTGCGCGGGTCCGGTCGTCGACTCATCACACTCCGTCGTCAGCGCCACACCGGCCGCTTTGAGCGTCCGCTGCAGGTCGCGCACATCGGTGAACGGATCAACCGCCTGCGCGTTCTGATCCCAGCCGGGATTAAACGTGAGAATGTTCTTGTCGAACATGCCCTGAAACAACCCGATGATGTGATCGCCATTCTTGAGGATGAGCCATCCCTGCGCCTCATCGCCGCCCATGGCGGCAAATCCGAGCTTGGCGTAAAAGGCCTTGGACGCCGCAATGTCCTTGACGGCGAGGCTGACGGAAAAAGCACCAAGATTCACGAGACACTCCAATGGCACGCTGGAAACCAGCGTGCCCTACTGCGGCACGCTCAAGACCAGCGCGCCCTACTGACTGCGGCACGCTCAAACCCAGCGTGCCCTCCTGACGTTCAGCGCGTAATCACCTTCCCAGGCAGCGCCCAGGTCGGCTTGGACTGATCCACCACGGCGACCCCGTTCACAAACACGTAGTCAATGCCTTCCGAATACTGATGCGGCTCGAAGAAAGTGGCCTTGTCGCGGATGGTCGCCAGATCGAACACCACCAGGTCAGCGACCATCCCCTCACGGATGAGGCCACGGTCGCGCAGGCCCATGATTTGCGCCGGAAGGGACGTTGACGAGCGGATCGCCGACTCCACCGTAATCACGCCGCGCGTCAGCGCGTAGTGACGAATCTTGCGCGGGAAACTGCCATAGAACCGCGCGTGTGTGGACGGCGGTCCATCAAGCAACGCAATGCCGCCATCCGTGGACGTCGCCACCCACAGCTGCCTGGCATACGCCTCCATGTCCCCCTCGTCCATCGAGAACCCGCGCATGCGCGCGCCCCCCGCACGGGTGGGGAGGCCTTCGAGCTGGATCTGAATCGCCGCTTCAACAGGGTCCACCCGCCACAACGCCGAAATCTCCGCGAGCGTCTTGCCGTACAGCGATTTGTCCGTGTACTCGTACACCACGACGTTGCTGGCGCCACCCCGGCGCGCAATCTCGTGCGCAATGTCAGACCGCACGGTCTTCGCCAGCGCCTGATCCATCAGCGTCTTTCGCAACGCCTCCGCACGCCCGCCGGCGGCCTGCGTTGCGCCCGTTGATCTGGTCGCCCAGTCGGGAATGAGCACCGTCGATCCGTCAGTGCCGCTGGTGGGATAAGGGTACTGATCCGCCCACACGTCCACGCCCCGCGCCCGCGCACGCTCAATCAACCCGATGGCGGCCGCACTCGATCCCCAGTAGTTCGCGCCCTTGGCCTTGATGTGTGACGCCACCACCTTCGCGCCGCTCTTCTCACCGATCTCAATCGTCTCGCGCACGGCATCAAGCAGCGTCGGCGGTCCCGGCCCGTCCTGACTCGGCACATACCAGAGCGGATCGCTGCCCTCGCTCCGTTCATGCGAGATATAGACGCCATCAAACGCCGGCAACTCCTTCGCGAGTTCCACCACCTCGTCCGTGGTGCTCCAGCGGCCTGGCTCGTACTCAAGGCCGGCCGACAGGCCGACGGCGCCCTCCTGCAGCGCCTGCCGCACCAGCGCCCGCATCTTCACAATTTCCTCGTCAGTCGCCGGCCGGCGGGTGTCGCGACCCATCGCCTGCGTCCGCACCGCACCATGCCCGACCAGCAACATCGTGTTGGGACCAATCTGATTCTTCTCAATCTGCGCCCGCTGCGTCGCAATGGGCCACGGCGACCGGCCATCCTGATTGACGACCACGGTCGTGATGCCCTGCGTCACAAGATTCGGAGCGGCGCGAATCTGCGCATTCTGGTCCCGAAACCCGCCCTGCACGCGCGCGCCATCATCCGCATGCGAGTGGATGTCAATGAACCCCGGCGAGATGTACTTGCCTGTGGCATCAATCACCCGGGCGGCTTTGGCGCCGGCCAACCGGCCAACGGCCACAATCCGGCCATCACGCACACCGATGTCCGCCGGAAACCACGGATTGCCCGTGCCGTCGTACACCCGGCCGTTCTGAATCATGAGATCAAAGGTCTGCGGAGAAGCCTGTTGCGCAGCCAGCGCCACAGCCCCCGCCACGGACAGGGCCAGTCCCACAAGAAGTCTGGATTTCATGACGGAAGACTACCCGAGAACTCTGGAACTTCGGACCCTCGACTTGGCGGTATCATGCCCGCGGGAGAACACCATGCGCCGCCACACTCTGCTTGCTGCCCTCGCGCTTGCCGTCGTTTCGTCAGGTCCACTTGCCGCCATCCAGACGCCGGCCCCCCGGCTGATGACCGTTCGCGACACGCAGAACTTCGTCGCCGTCGGCAGTCCGGCCATCTCTCCGGACGGCCAGTGGGTGCTCTACACCCGCGCAGTGCGCGATTGGGACGATGCGCAACTGAGAACGAAGACACACATCTGGCGGGTGAAGATCGACGGAACGGAGGCGCGGCAACTGACATTCGGCGCGGCGAACGCGACGTCGCCGGCCTGGTTCCCGGATGGGAAACGCGTCGCCTTCCTCTCCTCACGTCCCCCGGCCACGGGCCCAGCGCCGGCAGCCGGCGCCGCGGCGGGTGCCGAGGCCGCCGGCAATCAGGTCTTCCTCATGTATACCGACGGTGGTGAAGCGTGGCAGGCCACCAAACACGAAGGCGGCGTATCGAGCTTCTCGATCGCGCCCGACGGTCGCACGCTGATTCTCACAGCGCAGGATCCCCTCACTGCCGACGACCGTCGGCGGACCCGCGATCGTGATGATGCGGAGGTGGTCGACGAGCGGTTTCGCTGGACGCACCTGTGGTCGTTTGATGTGGAGTCCGGCAAGTCCGAGCGCGTCACCAAAGGGGACTTTGTGGTCAGCGATCCGCAGTGGTCCCCTGACAGCCGGCGGATTGCGTATGTGACGCGGCCCACCACAAAGGTGGACGACTCGGCGTGGTCGGACGTGTGGGTCACGGACCTGGCGGGCAACACGAAGAAGTTCTTTGACAACCCCGGCCCCGATGCGTCGCCGCGGTGGTCACCCGATGGCAAGACGCTCGCGGTGGTGTCGAGCGATCGCCCCGGCAATACGCAGTGGTATTCGAAGTTGTATCTGTTCCCGGCCGAGGGCGGCACGCCGAAGGTGCTGCTCAAGGACTTTGATTTGGATTTCGGCACGCCGATGTGGGCACCGGATGGACGCATCGTGTACTGGTCCACCGGCCAGGGCACCAAAGTCGCCCTCTTTGGAGTGGACGTGACGACCGGCGAGTTGACTACGACGCGGGCGCCGATGGCCGGCGTCAACGGCGCCTGGCAGTTGTCGAAGGACGGATCGACCTGGGTGTTCAGTCACAACACGGGCGCGCTGACGCCCGATCTGTGGGCCGTGCGCCGCCAGGGCGACGCGTATGCCGCCCCGGTGAAGTTGACCAACGCGAATCCGTGGGTCCGTGAGGGCGTGAAGCTCGGCACCGTGGAAACGATCCGGTGGCGCAACTCTGAAGGCGGCACGATCGAGGGTGTGCTCACCAGGCCGGTGGACTTCAAGGCCGGCACGCGGTACCCCCTGATCGTGAATCCACACGGCGGCCCCAGCGGCGCCGACCTGGAGGGCTTTTCGTCGTTTAACCAGGTGCTCGCGGCCAATGGCTTTCTCGTGCTGCAGGTGAACTTCCGGGGCAGCACAAACTACGGCCAGAAACATCTGAACGCGAATCAGAACAACTGGGGCATCGGCGACTACGACGACATCATGACGGGCGTCGATCACCTGGTCGCCGAACGGCTCGCGGATCCGGACCGCATGGTGGCCTACGGGTGGAGTTACGGCGGCTACATGACGTTCTGGATGTCGACGCAGACCAACCGCTTCAAGCTGATCTCTCCTGGTGCCGGTCTGACGAATCTCTACTCGATGTATTCAACGACGGACATTCCTGCGTATCTCGGATGGTTCTTCGGCACGCCCTGGGACAACCAGGCCATCTACGACAAGCTGTCGCCCATCCGGCACGTGAAGAACGTGACGGCGAAAATCCTGATCATGCATGGCGCAAATGATGCGCGCGTGCCGCCCACGCAGGCGGATGAGTTCTATCGCGCGCTGAAGGATCTCAAGAAGGACGTCACGTATGTGCGCTATCCCCGTCAGGGGCACGGCATCGCGGAAACGCGGCTCGCGATGGACCGCCTGCGACGTTATGTCTGCGCGTTCACCGATGCCGTAGGCATGACCTCCACCACAGAGAAGTGTGAGAAGGGTGTGCCCGTGCCGGACGCCGGCGAACCGGCCGGCCGTGGAGGATCAGGAGCGGGGGTGATCGATGTCACCCTTCCATGGAGTGGTGACGCCACCCCGCTCCTGTTTCATCCAACCGCGGCCGGGGTCTTTCGCTAGAACCCGAAGCGGATGCCCGCCTGCACTTTGCGTGGATTCATGCGGTTGAACACGTTCTGCGCCGACGCGTAGACCTCGATGCGGAAGCGCGCGTTGGCCGCGCCGCCGCCACTGCCGCCAGTCGCGGCGCAGGTGCCGATGCCCCACGTGTAGGACACCCGGCCACCGAGATCCCACTGGGCGGCGGTCGTGAGGCTCAATCGCGAGGTGCTGACCACACAGCTCATTTCTGCGCTCGTTGAACGCTTCTTCCCGAACGAAGACGCCAATCATTATCGCGTCGCGATCGTTGACCGGGCCAACGGGCGACTGTTTGCACGGGGACTTGCCGAGCACGAGACCGTGGATTCACTGCATGTCGATGCGACGGGCACGTTTTTCACCGGTGCCCGACACGAAGTGAGCGCCCGCATGGCTGCCGAGACGCGGGTGTTGCCGCGGCAGGTGGAAACGTCACGTGTGCGCACGGTGGCTCCCGAACCCAACCCCCGCAATCCGGAATACATCCTGACCGTCCACGGCCTCGGCTACAAGTTCGTCGGGTAGACGGCAGCCTGAAACCCTGGCTGCCCTACCTGGTGAGATACAGATTTTCGAGGCGCTTCGTCACGAGCGTCGACGCCAGCGTGAGCAGCGGCATCGTGATGACCAGCACGAGTCCGAGCCAGCCTGCGGAGACGGCAAGCGTCGCCGCATCGCTGAAGCGCGGACCGATGAGCAAGATCAGGCCTGGGGGTGCGGCCGCGATGATGACAAGGATGGAGCCGGCGAGCATCGCGGCGCCGTGGGGGTTGCCGCCGGATCCGGTCTTGCTGAGGTCGGCGGCGACAGGAAACAGCGCGGAAATCGCGGCCGCAATCGGCGCCAGTGTGAAGAACGTGGCACACCCGGCCAGGGCGACAGCCAGCCAGAGGAACACCGGCCCGCCGCCAGTGGTCACAAGCGTGACGATCAAGGCCAGCAACGCGGCGGTGCCAAACAGGCCGAACGTGCCGGCGGCTTTACCCCACACCAGATTTCGCGCACTGATGGGCAGGAGCCACTGGAGCGTCAGGCCCGCGCGGTCCGAGGCGAACTGGTTCATCGTGAAAGGTTGCATGGCATAGACCGCAAAGATGAGACTCGCACCGAAAACAAGGTGGCCGTAGTTGGGGATCTGCGCGATCCAGTCAGCCTCATCCGGCGTGCGCGCCACCACAACCGCGAGCAACCCCAGCATCGGTCCGGGCAACAGGACGGCGAGCCGCCCGCGCACGGACTTCAACCCCGTGCGATATTGCGCGGCGGCCACCGCAGACGCCTCCAGCCCCAGCAACGGCACCCGCGGCAACCACGCCAGAGGCTGTCTGCCGCGACGACGAGACTGACCGTCGCCGGCGTCAAGCAACTGCTGATGCACCAGCCCTGACAAGAGGTAGAGGATGGCGGCCTGCACCCACAGGCCGCCGATCCATGCCACGGCCTGTGCAGGCGCGCGCCCGACGGTGGCCGCCGCGAGGGCCTGCCCATACATCTCGGACGGCAGCGCCCGCGTCCACGCCGGCAGCACCGATTCCACCCGCTCGATGGAAAACCCTTCAGCCTTGCGACCGTCGACCCGAGCCGCCCGCTCGTCCCTGGCGGCGTCTCCGACAAACACATGTGGGAGCAGACCGACCACGGAAATGACCGCGACAAAAACGAGCGTGGACCATTCCGCGCGCCGACGGTCACGCATCAGCCAGGCCGCCAGAAAACTGACAAGCGCACTGAGCGACAGAAGCACAGCCAACAGCGCAAGCGCGCCGACGAGCATGAAGACTCCCGCAGTCACTCCGCCACCTGCCACGAGCGCAACCGCCATGAGCAGCAGCGCCGGCACAATGACAAAGATCCACGGGTCGGCGATGCCTGAGTGCACCTCGACAAAGTGCAGAATCCGGCGACTGATCGGGAGCAGAAGCAGCCGCGCGTACTTCGACCCCGACTGCGTGCTGACACCAAGCGGCATAAAGGTGACGATCAGCAGCTGGGCGGCCAGCACCGCGCGACAGACGAGGACCACCACTTCCGAGGCCGGACCGCCTTTGGCGAGAACCAGACCTCCGGTGACAGCACCGACACCAAGGGCAATGACCGATCCAAGTGAGAACACCACGATGGCTGCCGGCGCCACGAGGGCCAGCACCCGTGAGATCTGCTCAAGCGTGTCGCGCCGCGTCGACCCGCGAACCCCGTTGAGCAGGAGCCGCCAGCGCAACCAGGCGAACGCGCGCAGCTGCCTCATCCGGCGAGCCACCCCATGACGGGTGCCGCAGACCGCTCGGCCCCCACCAGTTCAAGGAACACCTCTTCAAGGGTCTTGCCCACGCCGATGCCCGCCCGCAGCTCGTGCATCGGCCCCTGCGCCACGAGTTTGCCGCGCTGAATGACGCCGATGTGATCGCACAACCGCTCGACGACCTCGAGAATGTGCGACGTCAGGAAGACCGTGCCGCCACCACGCACAAACTGGGAGAGCAGTTCCTTGATTTGTCTGGATGCCACAGCGTCGATGCCCTCAAACGGCTCATCCAGAAACAGCAACCGGGGCGCCGGGAGCAAGGCGGCCGACAGCGCCAGCTTCTTGCGCATGCCGTGGGAGTAGTCCGCCACCATGTCCCCGGCCGCTCCGATCAGGTCCATCAGGGTCAGCAATTCCTCGGATCTCGCGCGGAGGTTCGCCGCGTCCAACCCGTGCACCTGCCCGACAAACGACAATGTCTCGGCGCCGGTCAGCCGATCGAACAACGCGAGATCTTCGGGCACCACGCCGATGCGCCTTTTTACAGCGACGGGATCGCGCAGGGGGTCAATCCCGAGGACCCGGACCTCACCGGAGGTTGGTTTCAGCAGACCCGTCAGACACTTGATGGTGGTGGACTTTCCAGCCCCGTTGGGTCCGAGGAAGCCATAGAAGCTGCCCTTGGGCACGTGCAGGTCGATTCCGTCGACCGCATGCAGGTCACCGAAGGCCTTCTTCAGGCCGCGAGTCTCCAGAGCTGGTTCGGCGTCGGTCGTCATCCAGAGGAGATTACATGCGTTTTCCCCAACGAACGAAGGCGATCACGGCCACCGCCGCTCCGCAGTACGCAAGCGAGACGGGCAGCCGAAAGTCCGGGCTGAGATTGGTCGGCAGCAGGCCTCCAACCATCCCAGTCGTCACAACAACCGCTGTGGCTACGGCGCCCGCCACGGCCAGCGCATCCCCGGGCGGGCGTCGCTGCGTCACGAGCCATCCGCCAATGGTCGTGAGCCCTGCCGCGAGGGCCCGCGCCACAATCACCGCCACGCTCGCCTCGTCTCTGGATCCGAGCGATGCGAGCAGCAGCGTGAAGCCGTAGATCGCCAACACGCCATCAACCATGAGGGTCACGCCCACCACGCGCCGCATCCGTGTAGTATGACTGCGGATGGTGGGCGCCCTCCTCAAGGACTGGATTGTCAGGCTGGCCGTCCTGATTTGGGTCGCGGCCGTGGTGTTGTACGCATGGCCCGGCGTCGACACGGCGATCCTCGCCAGGTACGGCAACACCTACTACGGCATCCCGACGCTTTTTCCAATCGTGCTGGCGGCCTAGTGGGGCATTGCCCGGCTGCCGGAGCCTTCGGAACGGCGGTTCTGGATTGTGCTCGGTTTGGGGTTTGCGGCCTGGTTGGCGGTCACGGTGCCGTGGGTGCTTGTCCGGAATGAGAACTGGACGCACGCGCTCGACCTGACCATGGAGTTCGGCTACCTCCTCTACTACATCTTCTTCATCCTCGCGATCGAGCTCCGGCCGCACGAAAAGAGCAGCGGGTCACTGACAGAGAAGGAGCGGCACCTTCGGACGGCCGGCTGCACTGTCTTCGGGTTTTTCCTCCTGTGGTACTTCGTCCTCGTGCCGGCGTCGTACTTGCCAGGCGACTACAACACGTCGATGCCGTCGTTCACGATGTACATCCTGCTGGATGTCATCATCGTCGCCCGGTTGCTCTGGATGAGGAGGGAAACGTGGTCGGTTCGCTGGAGTCTCATCTACGCCTGGCTGGCGGTGGCCGCCACAGTGGTCATGGCTGGAGACGTGCTGGAGCTGTTTGCGTATCGGGTCAACAAAGACCTGGTGCGGGAGGGGCAGTGGCTGGACCATCTCTGGATGGCGCCTGGCCTCCTTTTCACTCTCGCCATTCGCTCACGGCACGTGGCATTTCCGGCCGAACAGTGTGTCCTGAATGAACCCGCCGCGCGGGAGCGGACCACACAGGCCGGGCACATCCTCATGGTCACGGCATTCGCACTGCCGTTCCTGCACTACGCGGTGTACGCGGCCGGATTCTTCAGCTCGGATGCCGGGCGCCCCATGCACGAGGTCATCGCGATCCTGAGTAAGGTGTCGCTGGGCGCATTTGCCCTGGCCGCCTATCGTACGCTCGAGCGGGAACGAGAGACGATGGCCGCCACGGAGCGGCGCCTGCTCGATGAACTCAGCGTGGCCCGCAAAATGGACGCGGTCGCCCGCCTGGCCGGATCGGTCGCGCACGACTTCAACAATCTCATGCAGGTCGTGCGGGGACGGGCCGAGATCATCGGTCAGCAGATCGGTCCGGACAACCCGCTGAACGAAGATGTGCGCCAGATTCGGGCCGCCGCCGCCAGAGCCGCAGACCTCGCTTCCCAGTTGATGACGTTTGGACGCAAACAGCAGATCACGCTGCAGTCGGTAAGCCTGCACGATTTGCTCGAACGGACGGGCACGCTGCTCAGGCCGCTCCTCGACGACCGGCATCGCCTCGTCATGAATCTCACCGCCACCGCCGACGTCGTGCGGCTCGATCCGCGGCAGTTCGAGCGCATCATCCTCAACCTGGCCACCAACGCCAGGGACGCGATGCCCACCGGCGGCACGATCACCATCACGACGGCGAACCAGGACCCAGGGGGATTCGGCATGACCCCGGGCGTGAACCGCATCGCGCTGCAGGTGACCGATACCGGCTCCGGCATGGACGCCGAGACCATCAATCACATCTTTGAACCGTTCTTCACCACCAAACACGAACGCGGCGCCGGCCTTGGCCTCGCGATCGTGCACGGGCTTGTGCAGCAGTTTGGCGGCACGATCTCCGTGCAGAGCGCACCCCGATGCGGCACCACATTCACTCTGACGCTGCCGGTGGTGACCGACACCCCTGTCCCGACGGGCGCCCCACAGCCCGTCGCCGACGATACGGCACCAGGCGCGCTCCTGATTGTTGAGGGAGACACCAGGAACCGGCAACTGCTGCGGCGTCTGCTCACGGACCTTGACCGGCCCGTGCTCGCCACCGCCACAGCGGCCGAGGCCCTGCTGATCTCCGGGCGCTACAGCGGCCCGATCGGCCTGGCCGTCATCGACGTCACGATTGAAAATGGCCGGTCACTCGTCCGGAGACTGCGCGAAGCCAGACCCAGTCTCAAAGTCCTTCTGCTCGCACAAGACCAGCCTATAGATGTCGAACCCGGCGACGAATTGCTGCGGGAACCCTTCGAGCTGACGGACGTCCTCACGAAAGCAAAAGCGCTCTTCTAGCGTACGGACGGCCCTACACGTCGAGTTCTTCGGCCGCTTCGGCGTTGGCCATGATGAAGCGGAATCGTGCGGAAGGGTCCTTCCCCATCAGCTCATTGATGATCCGGTCGGTGGCTAACTGGTCGTCGACCGTCACGCGCAGCAACCGTCTCGTCCTCGGATTCATCGTTGTCTCCCAGAGCACCTTGGGCATCATTTCACCCAGGCCCTTGAAGCGCGTGATGTCCGTTTTGCCCCGACCAGTCGCCCTCCTGAGGATGTCGTCGCGGTGCCGGTCGTCGGTCGCCCAGTGCGTCTCCTTGCCGATGTCGATGCGGTACAAGGGAGGCTGTGCCAGATAGACCTTGCCGGCCGTGATGAGCTGCGGCATGTGGCGGAAGATGAACGTCAGCAACAACGTCGCGATGTGATGGCCGTCCGAGTCGGCGTCGGCAAGGATAATAACTCTGCCGTACCGCAACTTTGACAGTTCGAAGCCTTTGCCGATGCCGCACCCGAGCGCGGTCACCAGGTCCGAGAGCTCACGATTCTCCAGGACCTTGGCGGTCGTGGCGCTTTCGGCGTTCAACACCTTGCCGCGAAGCGGAAGGATCGCCTGCCGGGCACGATCACGCCCCTGTTTGGCGGATCCACCGGCCGAGTCGCCTTCCACGATGAAGATTTCGCTTTCTTCCCGGCCCGAGGAGGTGCAGTCACTGAGCTTGCCTGGCAGGGTCAGACGCGACGACGTCGCGGACTTCCTGGTGACTTCGGCCTGCGCCGCGCGGCTGGCTTCGCGGGCCCGTGCTGCAAGAATGATCCGCGCCACGATCTGCTCGGCCGTGCTCCGGTTGTGATTGAGCCAGTGCTCAAGCGCCGGGCGCGCCATCGAGTCGACGATATTGGCAACCTCCGGATTATTGAGGCGGTCTTTCGTCTGCCCCTGAAACTGCGGCTCCGTGATGAAAATGCTGAGCACGCCGATCATGCCCTCGCGAATGTCTTCCGCCGTCAGCGTCACGCCCTTGGGCGACAGCGAATGGGTATCGATGAAATTACGAATGGCCTTGCCAAGCCCGGCGCGCAGTCCGTTTTCGTGTGTGCCGCCGGAGGCCGTCGGGATGCCGTTGACGTAGCTGCGGAGATGCTCGTCGGTCGCTTCGCTCCACTGCAGCACAACATCGAGTTTCAGGCCGGACTCCTCATGCTCCCGCGTCTGCGAAAACGCCAGCTCGTGCACCGGCTTCGCCTTCCGCTCGACCATGATCTTCCGGAGGTAGTCGACGATGCCCTCGGCGTGCTCGAAGACCTCGCGCTTCTGCTGCTCCCCTTCGGCCGCCTCGTTTTCGAACGTGATCTTCAGCCCCTTGTGCAGGTAGCTGGCCACCTCAATGCGCTCGCGAATGATCGCGGCGTCAAACTGGGTCTTCGGGAAGATCGTCGAGTCCGGCCGGAAGAACACCGTCGTGCCGGTGCCTCGGGCCGGGCCCAGCTTCTTCACGCCACCCTGCGGCGCACCCTGTCTATACCGCTGCTCCCACGTGGCTCCGTCCCGCTTGACGGTGGCGACAAGCTCACGTGACAGGGCGTTGACGACCGAGGCGCCGACGCCATGCAGACCGCCGGCGGTCTTGTAGTTCTGCCCCTCGAATTTGCCGCCCGCGTGCAGGGTCGTGAAGATCACTTCAAGCGCGCTGGTTTTTGTCGTCGGATGTTTATCAACCGGAATGCCGCGGCCGTCATCACTGACCGTCAGTGATGCACCATCGGCATGCAGGGTGACGGTGACGTTGGAGGCGTGGCCATTCATGGCCTCGTCGATCGAGTTGTCGAGGATTTCCCAGACGAGGTGGTGCAGGCCGGGGGACCCGACGCCGCCGATATACATGCCCGGACGCCGGCGGACGGGTTCGAGGCCTTCGAGAACGGTGATGTCTTTGGCGGTATACGACACGCGGCCTCTACGGTACCATGCAGCGCTTCCGGTCGCTCACTGGCCGCCGGCCATCAGACGTTTGCGCACCTTCTCCACCTCCTGGTGGAAGAGATACAGCGCGTCTGCCTTGCCGGACGGATCGGTGAAGTCATAACTTCTCCCGCTCCGAATCTTCAGCTTCAGGTTCTTCTGCAGAAAATCCGCCGTGAACGATTCAAGGTTCGTCAGCGGCACGTTGAAGCCGTCGTCTTTGTTCGTGGTCTCGTAGCGGATGCCGTCGGGCGTGGCAATGAGTGTGCCGGAGCACGATCCGACCCGGTGTTTGTGCGTCACCGCAATTTTCTGATCGAGCCTGATCGTTTTCAGGGAAATCGTGATGTCACGGGAACCGGGGATGATATCGAAGAACTCGGCCACGCTCTCGTGCCCGGGCGCCTGCACATTGACCTTGCGCTGACCAGGCTGGACCCCGTCGATGGTAGCGGGAGCCGTGCCGACAAACTTGTTGTCGATGAACACCTGCGCGCCGGGTACATCACTGTCGATCCGCAACGTCGCGGTCGTTGGGGCGATGGGTGCCACGGGCACAGGGGGGGCGACCGGCGGCGCATCCGGCGGCGGGGTCGTCGGGCGCGGCGTCACGGCAGTGGTGGCAGGCGCGGGGACCGGAGTGGATGGGACCGCCGCCGACGCACGCGGCGCCGATTCCTCGACGACCGGCTCCGGAGACGAGCCCAGATAACCCAACGAATATGCCGCCGCCACGCCGGCCACGGCAAGAACCACCACTAAGACCAGCGCCTGTCGGTTCATCACGCCTCGATCAGGAGAACACCGGGATCTTCAATCAATTCCTTCACACGCACCAGAAAACGCACGGCCTCCGAGCCGTCCACAATACGGTGGTCGTAGGTGAGGGCGGTGTACATCATCGGCCGGAGCACGACCTGGCCGTTGACGCCGACCGGACGTTCCTTGATCGCGTGCAGGCCCAGAATGCCCACCTGGGGCGGATTCAGGATCGGCGTGCTCATGAGCGAACCAAAGACACCGCCGTTGGTGATGGTGAACGTGCCCCCGCGCAGGTCGTCGAGGGTCAGCGTGTTCTCTTTCGCCTTCACGGCAAAGTCGCGGATGCACTGCTCGATGCCGGCGAATGACAACTGATCAGCGTCTTTCAGCACGGGGACCACAAGGCCCTCAGCCGCACCGACGGCGATCCCGATGTCGAAGTACGGCTTCAGCACCATGTCGTGGCCGTCGATCTCGGCGTTCAGCCTCGGGAAGTCGCGCAGTGCGGCAACCGTGGCCTTCACAAAAAATGACGAGAAGCCGAGCCCCACGCCGTGTTTGTCCTTGAACGACTGCTTCTGCCGCTCGCGCAAGGCCATGACCGCCGACATGTCCACCTCGTTGAACGTCGTGAGCATCGCGGCTGTCGCCTGCACTTCCACCAGACGCTTCGCGATCGTCGCGCGACGTTTCGACATGCGTTCACGGATATCAGTCCGCGGCTTGCCCGCCGTCGTTGTCGGTGCCTTGGGCGCAGACTTCCGCACGTCCTCGCGCGTCACGCGCGGGCCATCAGCCTTGACCGCCGCAAGCGGCACATCCTTCTCCCGCGCTTCCCGCCGCGCCGAAGGCGTGGCAGGTACCGTCTCGGACCCCTTGGACTCCTGGACTCCTGGACCCCTGGACCCCTGGACCGCAGCGCCCCCTTCAATGGTGCCGAGCACGTCGCCAATTTTGACGTCGGCCCCTTCGGCGTGCGCGATGGAAGCGAGGACGCCGGATTTTGACGCGCTCACTTCGACGTCCACCTTGTCGGTCTCAAGTTCCACGAGTGGTTCGCCGACGGTCACGGCGTCGCCCTGCTTTTTGACCCAGCGACGGACACGCGCATCGACCACGGACTCGCCCATCTCGGGCACCAGAATCTTGACGGACATCAGCGTTTGCTCCCTTCCCACACACGGGCAATCAGGTGCTCCTGATTACGCGCGTGACGCGCGGCCGACCCCTCTGCGGGGCTCGAACTGCGCGGCCGGGCGATGACCGACACCGGCACATCACCCACCAGTTCCTGCAAGGGCGTCCGGATGAACTCCCACGCACCCATATTCTCCGGCTCTTCCTGCATCCAGACGACCTCTTTGGCCTTCGGGTACCGGGCGAGCGTCTCACGAATCGCGACATCCGGCACGGGATACAGCTGTTCGACGCGGCACACCGCCACGTGGGGATGGGCCGCGCGGTCGGCATGCGTCAGCAGATCCACCGCCACCTTGCCGGTGCAGAACACGACCCGCTTCACCTTCTTCGCCGCGGCGGCGTCCGGCGCGAACTGCGGATCGTCGATGACCGGCATCCAGCGGCCGGTGGCGAGATCCGAGGGGGCGGACGCCACAAACGGATGGCGCAGCAGGCTCTTCGGCGACAACACAATCAGCGGGAGCGGATCAGTGAGCAGGAGCGCCGCCTGACGCCGAAGCACGTGGAAATACTGCGCAGCTGTCGTGCAGTTGACCACCCGCATGTTGATGTCGGCCGCCAGTTGCAGGAACCGCTCCGGCCGTGCGCTAGCGTGATCGGGCCCCTGCCCTTCATGCGCATGAGGGAGCAGGAACACCATCGACGGTTCCTGGCCCCACTTGGCGCGCGCGGACAACACAAACTCGTCCAGGATCGTTTGCGCGCCGTTGATGAAGTCGCCGTACTGCGCTTCCCAGATGACCAGACGCTCCGGCGCCTGCACGTTGTAGCCATATTCAAACCCGACCGCCGCATTTTCGCTGAGCGGACTGTTGTGAATTTCGAAGGCTGCGCGCGCCTGTGACAGATGCTGCAACGGCACACACATGTCGCCGGTGTTGGCATCGGACAACATCGCGTGACGATGGCTGAAGGTGCCCCGGCCCACGTCTTCACCGGTGAGCCGGATCGGGGTGCCGTCTTCAAGGATGGAGGCCATGGCCAGTTCTTCGGCGGCGGCCCAGTCGAGCGTACGGTCATTCGGTGACGCGAAGGCCTGCCGGCGTCTGTCGCGTGTGCGCTCGAGTTTCCGATGCACCGTGAATGACGCCGGCACCGCGAGCAGCGCGGTATTGAGGGCCGAAAGGCGATCGAGCGCCACGGCCGTCCGGGTCTGCGCCGCCAATCCGGGTGGCGCGATGTCAGGCGTTGGCTCAATGAAGTGTTTGTCGGGGTCGAGGCTGTCGTACTTCGCCTGCAGCGCGCCCATCGCGGCCTGCAGCCGTTCAGCGGCAGTGGCCAACGGCATCACACCGCGTACGTCGAGGGTGCGCGCCCATAACTCTCGCACCGTGGGGTGCGCGGTGATCTTCGCGTACATCACCGGCTGCGTGAATGCCGGCTCGTCGCCTTCATTGTGCCCGTGACGTCGATAGCCGACGAGGTCGATGATTGCATCGCGACGGAACTTCTCGCGATACGCAAACGCAAGGCGGGCCGCCGCCACACACGCCTCAGGATCGTCGGCGTTGACGTGGAAAATCGGCACTTTGAAGCCGCGCGCCAGGCCGCTCGCATACAACGTGCTGTACGAATCTTCCGGTGTGGTCGTGAAACCGATCTGGTTGTTGGCGATGATATGAATCGTGCCGCCGGTGGTGTATCCCTCAAGGCGGTGCAGGTTCAATGTTTCGGCCACCACGCCCTGACCCGGGAAGGCGGCGTCGCCGTGAATCAGCACTGGGAGCACCGCATCCGGATCAAACACCGGTGCCCCGGGCCGGCTCGCGTCGGTGCCGGCCGCGCGGGCCATGCCCACAAGCACAGGATCGATCGCTTCGAGGTGACTCGGGTTTGGCGGCATCGAGACGATGAGGTCCACCTCTTCGCCACCTTCAATCGCGCGTGATGCACCCAGGTGGTACTTCACGTCGCCGGCCCACTGCACGCCTTCGTTCTCAAGAGCGCTTCGCACGGGGTCCTTGAACTCGGCGAGAATCTGTTCATACGGCTTGCCGAGCACATGGGCCATGACGTTCAGCCGGCCACGGTGGGCCATCGCGATGAACGCGCGCCGGATGCCGGCCTCCGCAGCCTCGGCAATAACTTCGTCAAGGACCGGCACAAGTGTGTCGAGACCTTCGATGGAAAAACGGGTCTTGCCGGGGAACGTGCGATGCAGGAACCGCTCAAACCCCTCAACCTCGGTAAGACGATTCAACAACGCGACGGGATCGATCGGATCGGCGGGAGGATGGAACCGGCCCGACTCCACCACCTCACGCAGCCACTTGCGTTCCTCGGGCACAAAAATGTGCGCAATGTCGTACCCGATCGTGCCGCAGTAGATCTCGCGGAGCCGGGTCACAACATCCCACATTGACTCGAGACCCCTCGCGACATCGCCATGGATCAGCGACGCAGGCATCGCGCGCAGATCCGCCTCCGTCACGCCATGTGTCTGCGGCTCAAGCGCGGGATCCCCCAGCGGTCGGCTGCCCAGCGGATCGATCTGCGCGGCCAGGTGGCCATACCGGCGGATCGACTGTGCAAGGTTGACAGCACCTACGACCTTGTCGGGATCCAGAGATCGAACTGCCGAAGTTCCGGCGTGCCGGGGTTCCACAGTGCCCGAGTGCCGGGGTTCCGAAGTTCGGGGAGGGGTCCACCGCTTGAAGAAGTCTCGGGTCGCGTGATCCACAGACGAGGGGTCGCGACGATAGGCGTCGTACAGCTCGAGGACATAGCCCTCGTTAAATCCGCGGAAATCGTTCTGATCGAAGGACATATGGCTCAACACGCCCCCCAGGGCGTGAACCATTGATGTTATCACCGGGTCGTGGCCTCGCCCCCGTGCTAGAGTCGCCGTCGGGGCCTTCCTGTTGCCAACGTTCGTAAAATCCAGCCGCTTCGAGGCGCCAGTCGACTCTGTCTTTGCGTTCCACGAGCGGGAGGACGCCTTGACACTGCTCTCCCCCTCCTTCCCGCCAGTGACCGTGATCAGCCGAACCGGCGGCATTCGGGCCGGTGCCAGGGTTGAACTGCGAATCGGGCCAATCACCTGGATCGCGGCCCACACGGAGTACGAACGCAACCGCTTGTTCGTCGACGAGCAGATCAGTGGTCCCTTTGCCCGCTGGGTCCATCGTCATGAATTCGCGGACGAAGACGGACGGTGTCGCCTGACCGACCGCGTCTCGTTCGAGTTGCCAGGAGGGCGGATTGTGAATGCACTCTTCGGTTGGGTGGTCGCCCTCGCCCTCCGCCCGATGTTCCACCATCGTCACGCCGCGACCCGGAAGTACGTGGCATAATCCGCCGCACCATGAAGCGAAATCCTGTCGGCTGGTTCGAGATTTACGTGCAGGACATGTCACGCGCGAAGGCGTTCTACGAGACGGTGCTGGGAAGCACGTTGTCCCCGTTGGGCCCCCAGGAACTGCAGATGGAGGCCTTCCCCGCTGACATGACGTCACCAGGCACGGGTGGCGCACTCGTGAAGTTCGACGGGATGCCGTCGGGCGGCAACAGTGTGCTGGTCTATTTCAACTGCGACGACTGCGGGCTCGAGGGCAGCCGTGTCGGCGGAGCGGGCGGACAGGTCGTGCGCGACAAGATGTCGATTGGCGACTACGGGTTCGTCGTGCTGGCGACCGACACCGAAGGCAACATGTTCGGCCTTCACTCGATGGTCTAATCAATGGTCAACCGCTACGCCATCGCAGGCCTCGTGCTCTCCGTGCTCGTCCTGCTGCCCGGCCTGTTCCTGCCGGTCATCACGGTACGCGGCACGTTGTCTCCGGAGGGGCTCGCCTCACTCGCGCCACAACTGCTCGAGGAGGGCTTGTCCGACGATGCGGTGAAGGCGCTGCGGCCGTTGCTCAATCCGATGCTGCTCCCCCTGATGGACATGCAGCCAGGCGGCCTGCGCGGCGCCCTTGCAGGCAACCTCGGCAAACAGCTCGGCGAACAACTCAAGGACGCACCGGCGATCGAGGTCTACCACCAGACCCGCAGCATCGTCGGCTCCGTGCGTCACTTGTATGAAGTGGGCAGTTGGGTGGCGGCATCACTGATTCTGCTGTTCAGCGTGGTTGTGCCGTTCACGAAGGCCGTGATGGCGGTGTGGGCGGTGCAACATCGCGAAGCGGCGGTGCGGCGACGGACGTTGAAGCTCGTGGAAGCGATCGCGAAGTGGTCGATGGCTGACGTCTTTGCGGTAGCGCTGTTCATCACCTATCTCGCGGCGCAGGCGAGTCAGGGCCCTCTGGCGCCCGGATCGCCGGCGCCGATTCTCACCTTCCGCGCAGACTTTGGTCCCGGGTTCTACTGGTTCGCCGCGTACTGCGTGTTTTCACTCGCGGTGCAACAGGGCCTGTCGCGCTGGGCGTCGTCGATGAAGCCGATCGAGACACCAGCCGTCAGCTGATCAGGCGCGCGCGGATTTCCGGTGGCGGAATCTCGCATGCGTTCGACTTGCCGGCGATGCGATGGCGGATGGCCGCGATGACGCGGTAGGCCGCGTCACGAACCGGCGCCGGAATCACCAACAACACCCGCGCCCACGACCAGGGCGGCGTCAGGCGTGCCGCAATTCGGAGTGATGCGGTGGAGCGCAGGTAGACCTGCCCATCCTCAATGAGGATGATGCTGCGCGTCGTTTCGCGGCTGAGGCCGTACGGCGCGAGCAACGCGGCGGCTTCCGGTGATTGTGAGGCGCCGAAGCGGAAGTACGCATGCGGATCGCGGGTCGCGATGAAGATTACCGCCCGCTCGCAAAAGGCGCAGGTGCCGTCGAACAACACGATCCCATGGCCGTCCATGACTACCAGTGTAGCCTGCACGGACACACGTAGGGCGCACTGGGTTGCAGTGCGCCGGGGTGCGGGCATGTAGGGCGCACTGGGTTGCAGTGCGCCGGGGTGCAGGCATGTAGGGCGCACTGGGTTGCAGTGCGCCGGGCTGGCGCGCTCAAGACCAGCGCGCCCTACGTGCGGTTACCGGTGCCCGTGTGCGACGTCGTGTTTGTGCTTCTCGTAGTGCTGGCGCAGCAGGTCTTTGCCGTAGTCATTGCCATTGGGGGTGCGCACCACTGAGTGAATGTGTGCGCGGGTGGGCACCCCACGGGTCCCCTGGAGCGCGACGGGCGACTGGTGATCGAACTCGATGAGGATCACCGGACTGTGAATCCGGTAGTAGAAGACATCGTTGTTGCCCATGCCGCCGGCCCAGGCGAAGTGCGTGCGATCGAGTTGCGACCGGACTTCCTCCATCCGCACCTTCGCGTGACCGTCGGCCATGTTGCCGAGGTATTCGCCGATCAGCTCGATCAGCATCGTCCGTTGTCCGACCGTCAGCCTCGCACCGGGGAGTCCAACGTACGGCATCTCCACGTTGTCCCTGAACGCGTGTGCGAGCGGCACGTTCGCGGTCTTGGTCGCCTGGATGATTGCGGCGGCGCGCTGTTCGTCTGACAGGGCGCGCATGAAGGCGAGGCCCTTGTTCTGCTCGTCCTGCATGACCGACGTGCCGGCGTAGCGACCTTCCGTCGCCGTGACTGGTTCCGACCCCATGAACGTCGGCGTCATCACCACCTGATCGCCAAGCACGAAGTAGTTGACGATGAGGTGGTGGCCGTCGAGTTGCCAACCCCACGGCTCGGTGTCCGACGGCGCGCCCATCACCGTCAGGTGATAGAGCCATTCACCGTACTCGTCGTGACGGTTCAGCAGGTCGGCAAGGTGGCCGTTGAGCTTCATCACGGCGCGCGACCGCTCGAAGCCTTTCGCGCTGAGGCTTGCGCGCATCAGGTCGAACCCGCGTTCGCGCTGCGCGTCCGACATTTCCGCGAAGGTCACGCCCTGGCGGGCGTACCGATGCACGTTGTTCCACTTCAGCCACTCGTCATCGTCGACCGCATACGTCGTTTTCGTCCGTTGATCTTCGGTGAGCGCCTGCAGGAAGCGCTGCGCCGACTCGCGGACCGGCCGGGTCGACACCCCGGTGGCCTTGATGGGAAACAGGCCGGGCTCAATCGTGCCGTCGGCGGTCATGCCCTTGAACGGCTGTGGCTGGGCAGCTCCTCCTGCACGCTGGGCGGTGACTGTGACATGCACACCGGCCACACACACGGTCAAGACGACGGCCAAGAGAACCTTCGACACGGGCGATCTCCTTTTGGAACAAGGAGAGCGTAACCCATCCAGGACACGCCAATGGAGCCCGAGGGCTTCAGCCCCCGGGCTCCGACACCCTCCTCAATCAGCCCGGAGGGCGGTGATGGGATCGACGCGCATGGCGCGGGTGGCGGGAATCCAGACGGCGAGAACCGCGATGACCACCACCGTCACCGTCACTCCGACGTACGTGAGCGGGTCGTTCGGCGAGATCCCATACATGGCCGACGACGAGGCGATGGCGAGGCCCCACGCGAGACCGAGGCCGATCACGACGCCGATGGCCGAGACCTTGAGGCCCTCGCGGAGCACCATCGAGCGGATGGTGCCGGGCTCGGCGCCGAGCGCGAGCCGCACGCCGAACTCCTGGTGACGCTGACCTACGGTGAAGGCGATGACGCCGTAGAGTCCGGCGGCGGCGAGCAGCAGCGCAAGCCCGGCGAACGACACAAAGACCGCGTTGATGATGCGCATGCTCGACATGTCTTCATTCACAATCTGCGCGAGCGACTTGGGCTCGGCGATCGCCAGTGTTGCATCGAGATCGCGGACGACGCGACGGACATCGGCGATGCGTGTCTCCGGCACTCCAGCGGACAGGACGCCTCGGATCGTCGAGGACGGCGACTGCTCGAAGGGCACGTAGATCTGAGGGTTCACACCAGTGAGGTCGTCGTTTCTCGTGTCTTCCACCACGCCGACGATCGTGACGGCCCGAGGCGCTGCGCTGCCGCCGGTCAATTGAATGGTGCGTCCAACTGCCGACGCGGGCGCCGTGAAGTATCGCGTGGCCGCCGTACGGTTCATGACGGCCACCGCCTGGCGATCGGCCGTATCGGTTGCCTCGATGGACCGGCCGGCCACCATGGGAATTCCCGTCGTCTCGAAGAACCTGGACGACACGGCGTACCACGCCGCCCAGGGCTCTTCGCCCTCGCGAATGCCGTCGTTGTTGGTGCCGGTGAATCGGCGCTGAACTTCGGCGTTGAATACCGGGAGATGACTCGCCAGCGCGGCGGCGTCCACTCCAGGAATGGTCTCGAGACTCTCAGTCATCCGCCGGGCGAACCTGGCACGCTCCGCATCACCGGGAAACCGGTTTTCCGGGAGTTCCACCGAAAACGTCAGGACGCGATTCACGTCCATGCCGAGCGGCGTGTTGCGGATGTTCCACATCGACTGCACAGCAAGCGCGGACACCACGAGCAGCGACAACGCCATCGCCACCTGCGACACGATGAGCACACTGCCCTTCCGGCGACCGGCCCGGCTCCCCTTCACGCGACCTCCGCGCAGGGAGTCGGACGCGACGCCACGGCTCTGCCCGAGTGCGGGCCACACACTGAACAGCAGGGGCGTGATGATCGAGAGACCAAGGTTGAACACAAGAACGTACTGATCAATCGCCAACGTCTTGAAAAACGGCTCGAAGGCGATGGCGTTGATGAACTTCAGGCCTCCCAGCGCAACGAGCAGTCCAACCGCGCCGCCCACGAGACCCAACACGAGGCTCTCGCCAACGAGGGGACGAATCAGTTGCATCCGGGTGGCGCCAAGGGACTTCCGCACCGCGAGATCCTGGTTGCGTCCCACAAGCCGCGCACGCGCGAGGTTTGCCAGGCTCGCGCAGGCAATCAGCAAGACGAAGACCACGACCACGCTCATCAGGCCAAGAATGACCCACGTGTCTCCGCCGGTGATGGCCTCGCGGGTCGGAAGCACCGTGAGCGTCCAGTCCGCATTGGTGGCGGGATACGCCTGGGCGAGTCGTGCGGACAAGGCCTTCATCTCCACGTCTGCAGCCGCCACCGTCACACCAGGCGCGAGTGTGCCCATCAGGCTGAGTGTGCGCTCATCACGCGCGCGCGACAGGTCGATCGGCAGCGGCACCCACAGGTCAATGTCGACCAGATTGCCAAACTCGATCTTGGGATCCATCACGCCGACCAGCGTGAGGGTCTCGCCATCAAGCGAGAACGTGCGTCCAAGCACCGTCGGGTCCTCGTTGAATACCTCGCGCCAGAATCGGTGACTCATCACGCCGACCGGCGCGCGCCCAACGCTATCCTCTCCCTCGAGAAACAAGCGCCCCCGCACCGGTGCCAAGCCCCACACG
>Ga0222713_10000123_pt1 | contig 83058 bp, 84 predicted proteins | sample C33_649DmetaG_FD_165061 | JGI IMG/M metagenome (GOLD analysis project Ga0222713, IMG submission 165061) | Estuarine water microbial communities from San Francisco Bay, California, United States - C33_649D | ecosystem: Environmental > Aquatic > Marine > Unclassified | place: USA: California...
ACCTTTTCAGCTACATATCGATAATGTTGATAAAGTCCTTCTTGTGTAGGGCAATTATAATAGGGCGTCACTAATAAACACGCATCTACGCCTATTTGCATAGCCATTCGCGTCTGATCAATGGTTTTCTGAGTAGATTGTGCTCCTGTTCCCGCTATGACCGGGATACGTCGATGGGTTTGTTCAACAACGGTTTTTATGACATTATTTTGTTCCTCTAAGCTAAGCGTTGATGCTTCGCCGGTAGTCCCAACAACAACAATAGCATCTGTTCTTTGGGCAACATGCCAATCAACTAATTTACGTAAACAAACATAATCTACATCTCCATTTTCCCGCATAGGTGTTAACAATGCGACGATACTGCCATGAAACATAGTCTTGCTTCCTCTTGTTATCAAGATTAGTCTGATTGTACTAGAAAAGTGGTTTTTTAATGTTAACTGCGAGCAGTATATCCGATCACAGACCGGATAGACACAAATAAACTTTCAAGACAAAAAATGCTTGGCACAAATCCCTGACAGAAAATGCGCTTTTTTGCTAGTTTACACTACAACAAAAAATAACTGAAAGACTGATACAGATTCTATTTTTTTATAAAGCTTTCTTAAAATTGTATAAAATAAGAATTTTTTAATGGCTCTTTTTGATTCAATTGATATATTTTTTAGCAGATAACATTGAGCGTCAAGGCATACTGGAAAAAAGAGATTTCCGTGTCACTCCAGAGAAAATAAAACCCCGCCTTTTTCCTTAAAAAAATTTGAAATAGCGAATTTAACTGTCTCACTAAAGGGTAACCCGTAGCTAAGCAAGTTAGTTCCAGTGTAAGATAGCCCCTTTAGTAGGTGTCAACGCAGCTCTCAGAAAAATAATGAGACTCCTTTAGCGAGAGTTTTAGAAATCTAGTTAACATATGGGAAAACCTGATATTAAAATTCGATTTTCAAAGAATAGGGCTAGGCTATGTCTATTGAATATATCACACAATTAACGCCATTGAGAAAGTGGTTGAAAGAATCTTGTTCTCTATCGAGCTCAAGCTTTGAACTCCAGCCATTAATTAATGATGCCAGTTCACGACAATATTTCCGTTTACAATTAAATAACGCTACCCATATTGTCATGATAGCGCCCCCGAATGAAGAAAATATAATTTCATTTGTTACAATTGCTAAGGATTTCGCACGTCAAGGCATTTATACACCAGAGATACTTGCTTATGACCTTGAACAAGGATTTATGCTATTGAGTGATTTAGGAAATGATTTATACATTAATATCTTAAACCCCAATACAGTTGATGACCTGTATCATCGAGCCTTTAGTGTAATTCGTCAAATTCAGGTTTGTAATCCTCAATTTCCAGACAATAAGTCTTTAGATCTTTTTAATGAAGAATACATACGTTTTGAATTAAACTTATTTATAGATTGGTTTCTGCTAAAACATTTAGGCCTATCAATAACCAATGAAATTAGCAACATGCTTGAAAATACTTTTAAGCTACTTATCCACTCTGCTATTGAACAACCTCAAACTTGTATCCATCGTGATTATCATTCACGTAATCTACTTTTACTAGAAAACAAAAACGTGGGCGTTTTAGATTTTCAAGATGCGATGTATGGACCTATTACGTACGACGTTGCTTCTTTATTACGCGATGCGTATATTGACTGGCCAAAAATTCAGGTCGATCAATGGATACTGAAATTTTATAATATGCTCAATCTAAGCTACCAATACAGCCTAGAAGAATTTGTTCGTTGGTTTGATCTGATAAGTCTTCAACGACATTTAAAAATACTAGGAATCTTTTCGCGACTTAATTATCGGGATAACAAGCCACATTATTTACGCATGACTGATCGCTTATTAAATTATATCAATAAGACTTGTGACGATTATATCGAGCTTTCTCATTTTAAAGAACTTTTGCAAACAAAAATTCAACCCATACTTAACGAGAAAGAAAAAAAATGAAAGCGATGATACTTGCTGCGGGTCGTGGTTTACGTTTACGCCCACTCACTGATAAGATACCCAAACCTTTAATATCCGTTGCTAATCAACCACTTATTACACATCAAGTATTAAATTTAGCAAAAATTGGTATAAAAGAAATAGTCATTAACGTCTCCTATCAAGCTAAGCAAATTATGGGTACACTAGGTGATGGAAAAGCGTATGGCGTTAAAATCGAGTATTCTTTTGAACACACTGCGCTGGAAACAGGAGGAGGTATTTGCCAAGCACTGCCCATCTTAGGATCGAGTCCATTTATCGTCATCAGTGCCGACATCTGGACAGACTTTCCATTGGAGCGATTGCTAACTCATTCATTAAAACCGAATACATTAGCTCATCTTATCTTAGTGGACAACCCAAGCTTTCATCCTCAAGGTGATTTTTACCTTACTCCAAATGGCTTACTAAATTTAGATGATGCATCTAAAAAATCCACTTTTGCGAATCTTGGGATTTATCATCCTGCTCTATTCGAAGGTAAATCAGGGCCTTTTCCACTCTCCTCATTATTTTATAAATATATTGCTGAACAGAGAATAACTGGAGAACATTATAAAGGTTTGTGGTTTAACATAGGAACGCCTACTGAGTTGGAACGTCTTGGTAAATATCTGAAACAAAAACTGTAAAGACACTATGAAGAATTTAATTATTAGTTTCATTGGTGCTGGTAACATGGCCACTAGCCTTATTAAAGGATTATTAAAAGAAAATTTTTCTGCCAAAAACATATGGGCGACAAATAATAATGTCGAGCAATTGAATAAACTACAAAATTTAAACATTAATTTAACCACAGACAATCGATATGTAGTAAAAATGGCAGATATTGTTATTTTAGCCGTAAAGCCACAAACATTAAAAAATGTTGTTATTAAGATCCGGGATCAGATTCAAGAAAAAAAACCTTTAATTATTTCAATTGCTGTAGGTATAAATTTAAATAATTTAGAACAATATCTATCTAATAAAAATTTAGCGCTGATACGCTGTATGCCTAATACACCTGCTTTAATTGGATGTGGGACAAGTGGCCTATTTGCAAATCAAAATTGTTCTAATGCTCAAAAAAATGCTGCCGAATCTATATTTCAAAGCGTAGGAACTGTTGTTTGGTTACCTAAAGAAGAACAAATTGATGTAGTCGCTGCTTTATCGGGAAGTGGTCCCGCTTATTTTTTTCTATTTATGAAAGCCTTAGAAACAGCAGCCGTTGAGTTAGGCTTAGCTAAAGAAACAGCGCATTTACTCACTTTACAAACTGCATTAGGATCAGCTCGAATGGCTATAGAAAGTAAAAAAACATTAACAGAATTAAGAGAGCAAGTCACTTCTCCGGGAGGCACCACTGAACGCGCTTTAAAAAGCTTAAATCATGATCATTTTCCTGACATTATAAAAAAGGCACTTAAAGAAGCGAAGAACCGCGCTGAAGAACTAGAAGCTAACAAGTAAAGTCAAGTTAAATTTCTATTAAATAAATTAAGAGTTATAACGAACTAATATTTTAACTTAAGAAACATGAAACTATCTTATCAGGTTTGTTAGGTAGCAGAAAAATGGGGTTTTTATTCATAAGTTATTCTAAATGTCCTATATTTTATAAATAACCGGTCCGGCATTTTGAATCTCTAAGCTTACATCAAACTGCTTAAAATTATTAATAAATTTATTAATTAGTTCATGCGCTTTCTTATCATAGTCTTTTGAATCTATCCAAGTCTTTTTAGGGTTTAATAGACGATTTTCTATCCCTGATAAATGCTTAGGAATAGAGAAATTAAATCCTGGTAACTGCTGTAATTCAGCTTTATCGACTTCATCATTCAGAATCGCTTTAATAACGGCTCGCGTAGCTGGGATAGAGAAACGTTCTCCTCCAGCTCCATAAGAGCCTCCTGTCCAACCCGTATTAACTAAATAAACTTTAGCATGACTAGTTTTTAAACGTTTAATTAACAATTCAGCGTAAACCTTTGCTGGGCGGGGGAAAAAAGGCGCGCCAAAACATGTACTAAATGTCGCTTTGATAGGTTCAGTTTGGCCCACTTCAGTACTGCCTACTAATGCAGTATAACCACTTAAAAAGTAATAAGCCGCTTGTTCATGATTCAAACAAGCCACCGGCGGTAATACTCCATATAAATCACAACACAAAAAAATGACGGCATCAGGCAAGCGATCAACACGATTTGGTTGAAAACGTGTCTCAATAAAATCTAAAGGGTAGGCTACGCGCGTGTTTTGAGTCAACGTCGCATCTTTGTAATTGGGTTCCAACGATTTAAGATCGAGCACAACATTTTCCATCACAGCACCATAACGGATCGCATTCCAAATCAAAGGCTCTCGTTCTTTTGATAAGTCAATGCATTTAGCATAACACCCCCCCTCAAAATTAAATACTCCTATTTTACTCCAGCCATGCTCATCATCGCCTATCAGAAAACGAAGGGGATCCGCGGATAATGTTGTTTTCCCCGTCCCTGATAATCCAAAAAATAGAGCAACATCACCTTTTTCCCCAACATTCGCCGAGCAATGCATAGGCAAAACATCTGAGGCAGGAAGTAAATAATTCATGACCGAAAACATCGCTTTTTTGATTTCGCCAGCATACTGATGCCCACATAATAAAATCTTACGCTCAGTAAGATGAATAACTAAAGTGGCATCACTATTCACTCCATCACGCTGTGGATCGGTTTTTAGGCCCGGTAAACTTAAAATTGTCCACTCGGGTTTTTCAGTTTTTCCATAAAAATTATCTGGACGAATAAAAAGTTGGCGCGCAAATAAATTATGCCAAGCATATTCAGTGACAACCTTTACGGGCAAATAATAATTTGGATCTGCACCCGCTTGCAGATTCGAGATAAACAAATCCACTTCTTTCGCATATTGTTCGGCGCGCTGCCATAATGTATAAAAACGTTTCTCTGATAAAGCTTGGTTAATTGAATCCCAATCGATGTTTTCTTCACTATGGGGTTCAGCTACAATAAATTTATCCTTAGGAGAACGTCCGGTTCGCTTACCTGTGGAAACCGATAATGCCCCATTCGCGGCAATAACACCTTCTTTTCGCTTTATAGCAAAGTTGACCAGCTCTTCTGTAGGTAAATCAACGAAGATTTGAGATGAATTTTTGGATTCAACGGCCGACATAGCCTACACTCCTTAGCTTTACAGAAGTCGGCATGTTAGCACAGATAAAATAGCAATAACATTCCAAACAAGATCTTTTTCGTTAAGGACGCATTCTACAGGTAACGCTATTTCCTGATTCATTTGACTTAGAAATAGGGGATTGTGAAATTAAATAATAAACAATGTAAAGCAATAGCATTATAAATTTTTGATAAATATCTAATATTAACTTGTTAAATTTATTTCCACTTCTAAGCTTTTTAAAATCAAATAAAACATATTTTAATTCAGGAGTTAGTTCGCCTTCAAAACGCAGTGAACATAATTTATTTTCTGGTTTTATAATTTTTGTCATTTTTTACATCTTTACCTAAAAACTTGAATTTATTTTACTATTTTATCAAAATAACATCATTAAGTTAAAATTAAATAGGCCTATGACTACCTCAAAACCACGCTTACTTACTGGCGATACGCCGACAGGAAGGCTCCATCTAGGTCACTGGATGGGATCATTAGCCCTGCGCGTAAACTTACAAAAAAGCTATGAATGTTATTTTATTATTGCCAATATCCATGCATTTACTACACGTGCCGAATTTCCTGATGAAATTCGGCAAAATACACTCGATATTGCTCTAGATTATCTCGCTGCAGGTATCGACCCTAAGCAAAGTCATATTTTTATTCAATCGGAAATTCCGGCTATTGCTGAACTGACTTGTTTTTTCAGTATGTTGATTTCTTTTCCGAGAGTCATGCGCAATCCAACGATTAAAGAAGAAATACGTCAAAAAAACCTAGGCGATAATTATCCTTTTGGTTTTTTACTTTATCCCGTAGGACAAGTTGCTGATATTCTTAGTTTTCGACCGGAAATTGTACCCGTAGGTGAAGATCAAATAGCACATTTGGAGTTAGCCCGTGAATTAGCACGGCGCTTTAATCAAATCTATTGTGGCATTGATCCCCAAACCAAAGATGAAGATTATGTCTCTGAGGGTGGTTTATTTCCTATTATTCAAGCAAAACTAAGCCCGGTGCGTCGATTAATTGGAACTGGCCCGCCCAATACGGATGGAATATTACCCAAGATGAGCAAATCGTTAAATAATGCCATTTATCTCAGTGATAATGCAGATACCATCAAAAATAAGATAATGGGCATGTATACCGATCCTCATCGATTACGAGCAACTGATCCTGGCACCACTGAAAATAATCCTTTATGGATATTTCATGATATATTTAACCCTGACAAAGAATGGGTTATAGAAGCGAAGGATAAATATCGTAAAGGTCGGATCAAAGATGTGGAATGTAAGCATAAGTTAATTGATATATTGGTTGAGATAACACAACCAATACGTGAACGTCGAAAAATTTATGAAAAAGACCCAGAAGAAGTTTTACGGATATTAAAACAAGGAACTGAACAAGCAAATAAAATGGCAGAAGACACGCTTGCCAAAGCTAAAAGCTTTATGAAACAAAATTACTTTAAACGTACTATCAACTTTAAATGAAGATAAACATTAAACTCTAAGTCACTGGCAGAGTAACCCCTCTCTGACCCTGGTATTTACCTTGGCGATCTCGATAAGAGATTTGACAGATTTCATCCGACTCTAAAAATAACATCTGTGCTACACCTTCATGAGCATATATTTTTGCAGGCAAAGGTGTCGTATTAGAAAATTCCAGTGTCACTTGACCTTCCCATTCAGGTTCCAAAGGCGTGACATTGACAATAATTCCGCAGCGTGCGTAAGTAGATTTACCGACACAAATCGTAAGGATATTTCTTGGAATACGGAAGTACTCGACAGTATGAGCTAAGGCAAAAGAATTAGGAGGGATAATACAAACATCACTTTTTACATCGACAAAGCTTCCTTCCGAAAAACTTTTAGGATCAACTATTGCAGAATTAATATTTGTAAACACTCGAAACTCATTAGCACAACGCACATCATAACCATAGCTGGAAACACCATAGGAAATAATCCGTCCTGCTGTGGTTTGACGCACTTGATTCGACTCAAACGGAGTTATCATATTGTGATCTTTCGCCATACGGCAAATCCATGAATCAGATTTAATTGACATAATAATTTTCCTGCTATTTTTTCTCTATGACAATTTTCGGAAATCGAAAAGCCTTAGGTTTTGAGTGACTCAACTGATCAGCTATTTTATTGACTATCTTACGATAAATATCAGCAATAGCGCTTTGCGGCGCTGCAATAAAAATAGGCTTGCCTGAATCAGCTTGTTTACGTATCTGGATATCTAAAGGTAAAGTACCTAATAAATTAATATGACATTCTTTGGCAATTCGCTCTCCTCCACCTTCGCCAAAGATAGGTTCCTCATGACGACATTGTCTACATACATATGTGCACATATTTTCGACTACACCCAATAAAGGCACTTTAACTTTATTGAACATCCCGATTGCTTTACGTACATCCAGTAAAGCGATATCTTGAGGCGTCGTTACGATGACCGCTCCAGACAAAGGAATTTTTTGAGTTAAGGTCAATTGGATGTCCCCCGTGCCAGGAGGCAAATCCACTATCAAATAATCTAAATTATCCCAATGAGTATCATTCAATAACTGTTGCAAAGCACCTGTTGCCATGGGTCCACGCCAAATCATGGGTGTATTGATGTCGATTAAATAGCCTATCGACATCGATTGTATCCCGTGGGCATAAACAGGCTCTAAGGTTTTACCATCTTTACTTGTTGGCTTCTCGCTGACACCTAACATCTGAGGTTGATTAGGTCCATAGATATCCGCATCCAATATTCCGACCTTTACACCTTTTTCGGCAAGTGCCAATGCCAAATTAACAGCCGTCGTTGACTTTCCAACCCCACCTTTTCCTGAAGCAATAGCAATAATATGTTTAACACGATGAGCAATATTTAGCATAGCTTTCTTAAATTATAACTTGACGCGACTCCTCGCAAAAAGGCAGAATCTTAGTATCAATAATACGCAAAAGATAAGTATGCAGCAAATTCATCGTAAATTATTAGTCACTAGTGCTTTGCCTTATGCCAATGGTTCTTTACATATCGGCCATTTATTAGAACACATCCAAGCAGATATTTGGGTACGTTTTCAAAAGATGATGGGTCGGGACTGCATTTTTATATCTGGAGAAGACGCACATGGCACTCCAGTGATGTTAGCCGCACAACAACAGAAGATCAGCCCAGATACTCTTGTTTTTCAAACTGCAGAAGAGCATAAACGAGATCTTTCTGATTTTCATATTAATTTTGATAATTTTTACACAACACATTCCCCAGAAAATGAAGCATTAACTGCACTTATTTATCAAAAAATGAAAGATAAAGGGGATATCTATAGCAAAACTATCAAACAAGCTTACGATCCCGAAGTACACATGTTTCTACCCGATCGTTATGTCAAAGGCGCATGTCCTTGTTGCAAAGCTCCCGATCAATACGGGGATAATTGTGAAGTATGTGGCTCTACCTATTCTCCTCTGGATCTTATTGATCCGAAGTCGATTATTTCAGGATCTACGCCTATTGAAAAAGAATCTGAGCATTATTTTTTCCAACTTTCTAATTATTCAAAATTTTTGCATAACTGGATTACACACGATCATCATCTGGCCGAAGAAATAAGTAATAAACTTTTAGAATGGTTTAAAGAAGGCTTGCATGATCTTAACATTTCTCGTGATGTACCTTATTTTGGCTTTAAAATTCCAGAAACCAAAAACAAATTTTTTTATGTGTGGATAGATGCTCCTATAGGCTACATGGCAGCCTTCAAAAATCTCTGCAATCATCGTAAACAACTTAACTTTGACGAATATTGGTCAAACCCAACTAAAACACAGCTTTATCATTTTGTGGGAAAAGATATCATTAATTTTCATGCTATCTTTTGGCCAGCCATTCTAAAAAGTGCAGAATTTCGTACACCTACTGCCATTTTTGTACACGGTTATGTCACTGTAAATGGTAAAAAAATGTCAAAATCGCGAGGAACTTATATTTCTGCGCGACACTATCTTAATTATTTAGATCCCGAATATCTGCGCTATTATTTTGCTAAAAAACTAAGCCAAAAAACGGAAGATATTGATTTTAATATACATGATTTTATCCACAAAGTTAACTCGGATTTAATTGGAAAACTAGTCAATATTGCAAGTCGGTGTGCAAGTTTCATTAATAAAAAATTTGATAATAAACTATCCTCCGAAGCTTTGATCCCCAAATTAATACAAGAATTCACCGATAAAGGTGATGAAATCGCAGACAATTATGAGAAACGTGACTACAATCGCGCAATGAAAAGCATTATGGAATTAGCCGACCAAGCAAATCAAATGATTGACGCTGAAAAGCCTTGGCTTTTGATAAAAAATCCCGATTCAATTCAGCGCGCTCATGAGGTATGTAGTTTAGGATTAAATCTTTTTAGAATTTTAATGATCTATTTAAAGCCCGTGCTTCCTATTACTGCTGAAAAGGTAGAACATTTTCTAAATATTCCTGCCATGACTTGGGCACAAAGACAAAAAATTTTATTGGATCATCGTATTAACACTTTTACCCCTTTATTACAACGTATCCCTGAAGAAACGATTCAGAATATGCAAACAACGGACCCTATTGCTACAGGTTAATTATAACTGTTTTAAAGATATAAATCTCCTTTGATAGAACATCATCTCATTTTAACAATGAAATTAAATCAATCCACTTTTTCAGGCAGCGATCTAACCGCATTAATTAAGAAAATCGATGCTTTATTACCACAAACACAGTGTGGGCAATGTAGCTATTCAGGTTGCTTACCTTACGCCGAAGCCATTGTAAAAGAAAATGCTGAGATAAATCGTTGTCCTCCAGGAGGAGTTAAGACATTGCGCGCGTTAGCAAGATTATTAAATAAAAATTTTGAGCCCTTTATGGCGGAAATGCTTAAACAAGAAAAACCCGTGATGATAGCACATATACGTGAATCTGAATGTATCGGTTGCACTAAATGCATCCAAGCTTGTCCAGTTGACGCCATCGTAGGAGCTAGCAAGCAGTTACATGTCGTTTTAGCACAAGAATGTACAGGCTGCAGCCTGTGTCTCGCACCTTGTCCAGTTGATTGCATTGATATGCGGCCATTAAATCAACCTAACTATAAACCCGAACAAGCACGACATCGTTATTACGCTAAAAAACAGCGCCAAGAGTTAAGAAAAAATGAAATTAAGCTCACTAAAGCTATTTCATCAAACAAACTAGCGATTGCTTATATACAAGCTGCAATTAAGCGAACGAAAGAAAAAAAACAACGCTTTGATCTACATCGTACTATTGAAGATCCCTCTAAGACTAAACATCCAATGCTTGATAAACATGATAGTTCTCTGAATAAGTAAAAATTTGGCCCATTTTAATATCAAAAAACCAGCGATGGATAGTTAATTCGTTAGTTTCTAACTTATCTTTTATCCAAGGAAATGTCATACAATTTTCATAAGAACGAGTTAAAGCTAATTTTGCATACTCATCTGGATTTTTTGTCTTATTATCTGATAACTTAATTGAAGAAACCCATTTGCTTATAAAATCATCTTGGGATAATTTTTGACTATTTAATAATGCATCTATTCCACCACACTGACTATGTCCCAGTAAAATAAGCTGTTTAATATTCAAAAGACCAATTCCAAATTCTAAAGCGGCACTTGTTCCATGTAGAGCCTCGTCTTTTTGGTAGGGAGGCACTATATTTGCGACATTGCGTACTACAAATAAATCTCCGGGATTACACTGTAATATTAATGCAGGGTCAACGCGTGAATCGCAGCATGAAATAATCATTATTTGAGGTTTCTGACCTGAATCCGCCAAATATCGCATGACGGCATTATCACCTATAGCATATTTTTTCCTAAATTCACTATAGCCATACAAAATTTTACTGAATACATTACTCATGTTTCCCCCCGTCAATATTTATTTAAATAAATATTTAATTTGAGACTGATTCTTATTATAAGTTAACCAAAAATTTAAACAATTTGGCTGGACCCAAATTGCAAACCCTCCTTTGACATAAAGTGGTAATATTTATGAACCTTTACTAAAGATCTTTTATGAAAAAAAGATTAAAATGTATCATAAAAAAAACAATGAGAACACACCAAAGCTTAGCGAATTTTATTTATCAATTAAATAGTTTTCACTGTACTATTTTTTCTATACTATTATTAGTTTATATGATAAAAATTTATAATTTAACGTCTTTAAGCAATTATTTTAATAAAAATAATCATCTCAAAAATTCATACGGGTAGCTATTGACGAATTTCCAGAAAGAAAAATGGCGTCCCCAAGGGGAGTCGAACCCCTGTTACCGCCGTGAAAGGGCGATGTCCTAGGCCTCTAGACGATGGGGACCTACGGTTAAGGTCCGCTATTTTGGCTGCGCTTGACAAGAATGTCAATGTCTAAAATAATTACATAGAAACTGATTTTTTAAAAATTATTTTTTTACAGAAGATACCGTCATCCTGGTATGAAGATAGGAAGTTTTTACTGCTTTTTTCTCTTGAAAATCATCATCGAGAAATTTAGGCTCATACCCTCTGTCAGGTATTAAACTGGATTATTTAAATAGAGGTAGCCTTTGTCAAACCAAACTCTAAATCTTAGCAATAGACTGTATCGATACATGTTGTCAGTATCTTTACAAGAACCTGCTATTCTGCAGCAATTAAGAGAAACCACTCTTAAGTTATCATCCCATAATATGCAGATTTCACCTGAACAAGGACAATTTATGGGATTTCTTGTTGAACTAATAGCCGCCGAAAAAACCTTGGAAATAGGTGTCTACACCGGTTATAGCGCTTTAGTCGTCGCTTTAGCTCTTCCTAAAACGGGGAAAATAATTGCCTGTGATATCAATAGAGAAACGAGCGCTATAGCACAGAATTTTTGGAAAAAAGCCGGTGTTGCACATAAAATTGATCTAAAATTAGCTCCCGCATTAGAAACCCTAGATAATTTAGTTAAAGAAAATCAGAAAAATAGTTTTGATTTTATCTTTATAGACGCAGATAAACGAAATTATTTAAACTATTATGAACGATCACTTGCATTACTCCGACCAGGCGGTTTAATTCTGGTTGACAATGTCCTTTGGAGTGGAAAGGTAGCTGATTCAAGTAATCATGATGAACAAACCTTAGCTATTCGTACATTTAATCAAGCGATTCATCAAGATAAACGTATCCATATGTGTTTAATACCCGTAGGGGATGGTCTTACTTTAATAAGAAAACGCTAACCTAAAAAAGATTAGGGGGGCAGCATCAATACCACCTTCAATTGCATTCGCTATCGTACGTAAAACACCTTTTTTATAGCGTAGCAATATCGCCTTTCTGTTCTAACCATATTTTCCGATCGCCAGAACGTTTTTTCGCTAACAGCATATCCATTAAAGAATGTGTTTTTTGCTCATTATCAATAGTCAGTTGAACCAAACGCCGGGTATCCGGTGCCATCGTTGTTTCTCGTAATTGCATTGGATTCATTTCACCTAAGCCTTTAAATCGTTGTATGCTTATTTTTCCTTTTTTCTTCTCTACAGCAAGTCTGTCCAAGATACCTTGTTTTTCTTCATCATCCAGCGCATAAAAAACTTCTTTCCCTATATCGATACGATACAATGGTGGCATCGCAATATAAATGTGTCCCTCTTCAATCAAAGCGCTAAAATGCTTTAAAAATAATCCACAGAGTAACGTAGCAATGTGCAAACCATCCGAGTCAGCATCGGCCAAAATACAAATTTTCCCATAACGTAAACCGGATAAATCACCCGAACCTGGATCAACACCCATGGCCACCGCAATATCATGGATTTCTTGCGAGCCTAATACCTGATTACTTGCCACCTCCCAAGAATTTAATATTTTTCCTCGCAATGGCATAATGGCTTGAAACTCTCTATCCCGAGCTTGCTTTGCTGAGCCACCCGCAGAATCTCCTTCAACTAAAAATAATTCGGTACGGCTTAAATCAGTTTGAGTACAATCAGCTAGTTTTCCAGGTAATACCGCACCACTTAAAACTTTCTTTCGTGCAATTTGTTTACTCACACGTAAACGTTTTTGTGCATTGGCTATCATTAATTCTGCTAGAGTTTCTGCTTCAGAAATATGTTGATTTAGCCATAAACTAAACGCATCTTTAATAACTCCTGAAACAAAAACAGCCGATTGACGTGAGGTCAGTCTTTCTTTAGTTTGACCAGAAAATTGAGGTTCTAATAATTTAACGGACAATATATAGTGACACCCTTCCCATACATCCTCGGGTGCTAATTTTAAGCCACGAGGTAATAAATCACGTAGCTCACAAAACTCTCTCATTGCTTCCAACAAACCCGTACGTAAACCATTAACATGTGTGCCTCCTTGAATGGTCGGAATTAAATTGACATAACTTTCCATTAATCCTTCACCACTTTCTAAAAGCCAGCATAATGCCCAATCAACTTCTTCCATTTCTGCGGCAAAATGCCCATGAAAAGGATCCTTAGGTAAACATTCGTACTGACTTAAACTATCTTTTAGATAGCTGACGACACCCTCTTCATAATACCACTCCTCTTTTTTGTTAGTTTGTTTGTCAGTAAAACTAACGTGTAAACCCGGACAAAGAACCGCTTTAGCACGTAAGTTATGTTTCAAACGAACTACTGAAAATTTTTCGGTATCAAAGTAATGGCTATTGGGCCAAAAATGTAAAGAAGTTCCTGTTATGCCAGGATCAGTTTTTCCTAATTTCTTTAAATTAGTTTTTTTATTACCCTGTTCAAATTGAATCTGATAGATAAATCCATCCCGTTTAATAGTGACTTCTAAAAGACGCGATAACGCATTCACTACCGATACGCCCACTCCATGTAAACCACCTGAATAACGATAATTTTTATGATTAAATTTACCTCCTGCATGAAGTCTGGTCAGAATCAATTCTACTCCGGTTACTTTTTCTTCAGGATGAATATCGACAGGCATACCACGACCGTCGTCACTCACCTCTAATGAGTTATCTGGATATAAAACTACATCAATATGCCGTGCATAACCTGCCATCGCTTCATCGACACTATTATCAATCACTTCTTGCGCCAAATGATTAGGGTGAGAGGTATCGGTATACATACCTGGTCGTCGCTTTACCGGGTCAAGTCCACTTAAAACTTCAATTGCTTCAGCAGTATATTTTTTTGAGGAAGAAGATTTTGATTTCATAAAGTAGCATTACCCGTTTTTTCCCAAAAAGGCGTCTCTAACCTTTTGTTCATTATGTTGTAGCCATTGTAAAGCAATAATAGTTGAACTATTATTAAATTTTCCTTGCTCGAGCAAATTATAAACATCGTTTAAGCTTAAAGCTTGTAAACGAATGTCCTCACCTTCCTCAGCTACACCATGAATACCCTGGGCTAATTGGGCATTTACTTGCCCACAAAAAAGATAAATGCGCTCTGAACTTCCTCCGGGGCTCACCCAATATTCGCATATGGGCAATAAATTCGTTATTGTTAGGCCGGTTTCCTCTAAGGTCTCACGTCGCGCGACTTGCTCTAAACTTTCACCCTTATTGATAACCCCCGCTACTATTTCCATTAACCAAGGATTTTTTGCTTTTTTAGCGATACCCACGCGAAATTGCTCAATTAAAACCAGCTGATCACTGTTTGTATCAAATAATAAAACACCTACTGCTTCGCCTCTCTCAAAGACTTCTCGAGTTTGCGTTTCGCTCCATCTCCCATTAAACAAACGAAATTGCACTTTCCATTGTTCGAGTTGAAAGTGACCCTGGTAAACAATTTGCTGCTGTAAAATTTTGACATCTGAGTAGTTATATTGTGTATTCATAGTAGGAGGACTCTATATCTCAATTAGGAAATCTGGTATAACAAACCGCTTAGAAAGCACTAGATTTTATATCATTATTATAATAAAAAATTATGCCTAGCATCGACTTCTTTACGCATAAATTGGTTAAACAACTCACTTTCTACACGCAAATATTACTCGGTATTTGCTTGCTTTCCACCAACTTTTCGCCTAGTTATGCTGCTGATTTAATCGATATTTATAAAGCGGCTTTATCGAGTGATCCGCTCTATCAAGCCGCTCTATCTACCCGGTTATCGCAGCGCGAAGCAATACCTCAGAGTGTAGCTGCCCTTTTACCTAATATCTCAGCTCAAGCAAATATTTCTAATAACTATCAAAATATCACTCAGCCACCTATTCCTGGACAGCCTAATGGATTAAGCAATTTCCAATCTCAGGGTTATAATATTTCACTTAGACAACCCTTAATTAATGTCAACGCTTGGCTTGCAGTAAAGCAGGCTAATAACACTGGTAAACAAGCTGACCTCACTTTGGCAGCCGCTGCTCAAGACCTGATTTTTCGCGTAGCCTTTGCCTATTTTAATATTTTATCTACTCAAGATACGCTTCGATACACACAGGCTGAAAAAGCCGCTGAGTTTAAGCAATTAAAGCAGGCTCAAAAACGTGTTCAAGTGGGTTTAGATGCCTTAGCCAGTGTTTATGAGGCTAAAGCCGCCTATGATAAATCATTAGCTGCCGAAATAAGCGCGGAAAATACTTTGCGTAATAATCAAGAAGCAATGCGCCAATTGACAGGACGAACTTATTCCTGCATAAAAGGCCTTGCCAAAAACATTCCTTTATTAAAACCTCAACCAGAAAATATCGAAGATTGGATTAATGCAGCCAGCCAACATAATCTCCAGTTAATAGCTGCTCGCTATGGTGTAGAAATCGCACGTGAAAAGATAAAAATGCAAGTTTCTGGACATTTACCCAGCTTGAGTTTAATCGGTAATTATGGAAAAACGGCGACATTAAACAATATTCCTAGTTCACTCAATAATAATAGTGCCACTTTGGGTTTAGAATTAGATATCCCGCTCTTTGCAGGTGGCGCGGTCACCTCTAAAACCCGTCAAGCACAATATGATTTTCAAACAACAAACGATAATTTAGATAACGCCTATCGACAGCTTATCATTAATACGCGACAAAAATATAATGATGTACTCGCGGATATCAGCAAAATTAAAGCCGAACAGCAAGCAATTAAATCCGCTCAACTTTCATTGAATAGCACTGAAGAAAGCTATAAAGCTGGAACGAGAACCATTGTTGACGTCCTTATAGCTCAGCAAAATCTTTATGATGCAAAACGTACTGCAGCGAGCGATCAGTATACTTACCTGTTGGATACACTATTACTTAAACAAGCTGCAGGTTGTTTAAAACCTGACGATTTAGTTCAGATTAATCAATGGCTTACTTAATAGCCACATGATTCATATTCAAAGGGCCATTGCATGACCGTTTGTTGTTGAAACATGATTACTGTCGTTGATACCATTATCGCTTAAAAGCTTTTCTATTTTATTGATTTTTCGCATAGATTCAGTACTCCCTCTTGCAAAAAAACTTTGTCTATACTGTCCTAATTTACTTTTTACATCACTTCTAAGTGTAATATCACTAGAAGTTTGATTATTATTTAAAAGTAATTTTTCCTTATAATCTTTAAAAATATTCTTTTTTTCTTTTGCTAAGTCTGATTTAAAAAAACCGTTACTTAATCTTTTTATTTGCTTTTCGCAAATATGAACTGCCTTTTGTAATACCACTTGTTTAGGCAATTTTCTATCTTCTGCATCAATAGAATTTTCCTCAGAAATAGATTCATGCTGATGAATAATGTCAAATTGCTGCCACTCTTGTTTTATAGCTTCCCGAAATGTTAATACAGGAGTACCGGAACTTGTACAATGATTTATCTGACTAAATAGATAATTTAAAATCCCTAGAAGGGTTGCAGGAAGAATAAAGATAATCTTATTTATCCAATTAAAAATCCCGCCATGATCATGATCGTGATGCCCATCCTGTTTATTACCAAAAATTGGGCATATATCTGTCAGTAATTCACTTCCTGCGGCAAAAAAAACAGTTAGCCAGCAAGGAAAACTAAAGAATCTATCCGATGCGACGGAAGTAAAAATCACATGAGATAGGAAGATAAGTAATTTCAACATATTAAGCATTAGTTTTAAAGGGATACGTAATATATGTAAACTACACTGCAAATAATTCTCTTTTCCTATTTGGTTTTTTAAATTTTGATAGGATTTTTTTATTGGTTTAATTAAGTTGTTGATAGAAATTCCAGTCAATAAACTGACTGTTTCAAAGGAGTTTTTTAAAGTAAATAATAAATCACTTAACATTAAGGGCAAAGCGGTAATCACACATACGGCCAAACTAACATAGTTTTGTAACTGCACAAAAGCAGTATAACCGGTAGTAAGTGACGCTATAATTCCAAAAACTAACACTGCGGCACTTAATACTATTCTTAATGCATAGGAGAAATAATTTTCTTGTTCTTGAAATTTAAACCAATTGATTAGCTTACCAAAAAATTGGCTGAGTGCTTTTCCAATCACCAAGCAAATATATTTTAAGCGATTCAATCTTCCATTATATTTCTCATCTATCTCCCTATTAAGCGCTCTCCACCATGTTGATATCGTTTCATTGAGAATTAAATCGGTTATGGTATTATAAATCAAAATAGCATAAGCAATCGCTGATAAAATGGCTAACGGCCAGATGACTGCAGATAGAACAGTTAGGGAAGTTAATCCAAAACTCATTAAGACTACCGGAAAAGTATAGAAAGTAATAACTCCTGTACCTGCTCCTACACCAAGGCTAAATAACATTCCAAGGCGTAAAGGCCATATTTTTGAAGCTTTTGTTAATACATTCTTTAATTTTTCAATGAAATTTTCATCATTTCTTAAAAGCTCGCAGCTCCCGGACTCAACTACTGATTTGATTAGCTGCTTTCTTAAAGTTTTTAATCGATACTTCGTTGCTTCGGCATCAGATTTTTTTTCATGTAAAACTTCGGGTTGTAAAAGAAACCTTTGATTTGCAATGTAGCTTTTTACAAAACTGCCTTGTTTCAAACTGTTTAAATCGTTTTCATTTGAGCGGGCAAAAATTAATTCGAATTTCTCAATAATTAAATATTCTAATAGCGATTTTTTACTTAATAAGCTAAATCGGTTAAACCCTTCGACAATATTTTTTCTGTAAATTTCTCCTTCTACAATAGTTGCACTGCTTGCGGCATATCTTGCCCAGGGTGCCGGTGTGAAATCTACTATTTGTCTAGCACTCGATAATCCATCAGAGGCAACTTGAACACCTGCTAACAACCAACCTGCGGCTGATTTTACGATTTCTTTTTTTTTCATAAGGTACTCGACTTCAAAAATACAACTTAATCTCTGCAAAAGTATCTATGATTTAACTTAAGGTATTATTAAATGATATTAAGAATCATTCTTATTTGAAGGTGAGATAATAACGCTGAAAGATAGATTCATCAAGAGAATTTTTTGGTGAGTGTAATAGCGATAAATATTTTTTATGGGTAGCTTGAACAGACTCACGTAATGTTTGTAAGCTGGTGGATTCATTATGAATAATGTCATCCGCTTGGGTGATACTCTCTAAGGGCGATATTTGGGCGGCTAAAATCGCATCGATCTGGTTTTTTTCTAATAGATCACGCTCTTGAGCACGTTGGATTTGTAATTCCCTAGAGGCTGTAACCAGCAAAATTCTATCTATTTGAATACAATCAACTAAAGAGGAGGGGGTTTTAAGTAACTGAGAAGTTCGACTCTCAAATAATAAGGGTATAACAACTAGTGTATAAATTCCCGTTGCTTTTTGAATTGAACGCTTTATTTCTCGATAAATTAAAGGATGAAGTAATGATTCCAGCCACACGCGATCCTTAGGGTTAGCAAAAATAATGGCTCGTAGTCTACCCCGGTCAACACTCCCATTTATTTTTAACACGCTTGGACCAAAGTGTTCCACTAAATGATTACGAAGTTTTAAAGAGTTATCAATAAGTTCTCGACCAATTTGGTCAGCATCGATAATACTAACTCCCAGTTCAGCAAAATAACGGGCAACAGTGGATTTGCCGCTCGCTATTCCGCCAGTTAATGCCACCGTAAACACACTTGAAATTAATGTGTAGTGATTGAATTTGAAGAGTTTTCTTTTTGTCCATTACTACCTTTATCACTCTGTTCTTGCATTTGCTGGGCATATAGCGCTTCAAAATTAACTGGGGCTAAATAAAGCGGAGGGAAACCTGCTCGACCAACCAAATCAGAAACTGCTTCTCTTGCATAAGGAAACAAAATGGTCGGACAGGTGATGCTTACCACTTGATGATTCTGTTCTTCTGTAAATCCTTTCAATGTAAAAAGGCCTGCTTGCTTTATTTCCACCAAAAATAATGTTTTATCTTTTGACTTTGCTGTCACTGTGATTTGTAAAACAACCTCATGATTATCAGCGCCTCTGTTTGTAGTATTCATAGAAAACTGCAAATTGAGCTCAGGTTGCCATTCTTCTTGGAAGGCTTGGGGAGAATGGGGAGTCTCCAGGGATAAATCTTTAACGTAAACACGTTGAATAATAAATTCAGGCTGTTGTGTAGAGTTGTTTAATTCACTCATAGGTTACTCATCTTTTAATAAGGTATCTAATTCTCCAGAGGTGGCTAATTTGGATAAATCATCAAAACCCCCGATAGATTTATTGTTAATAAATATTTGTGGCAATGAACGTCTATTACTTAACTTTACCATTTCTGCTAATTTTTCTGGATCATTATCAACCGGGATTTCCTCGAATTTAACTCCTTTTTTGTTAAACAATTCTTTAGCATCGGCGCAATAAGGGCAACCGTCTTTTGTATATATCACTACTTTTTTCATAAAAACCTCTTGATAATAGTTCAAAAAATATCAGTTTTTAATAATGGGTAAAGCGGCGTTTTGCCAGCTTATAACTCCACCTTTAAGATGATAACATTTTGTAAATCCAGCATTTTTTAGTAGTTTACCAATTTTATGATGTGATTGTCCCTGACTATAGTTAATGATAATAGGCCTTTCTCGATATGAGTCAAGCTCACTTATTTTATGCTTAAGCTCAGAGAGAGGGATATTAATTGATTCTGCTATATGTCCTTTTTTAAAGCTAAGTGGATCACGAACGTCTAAAAAAACGGCATCTTCTCGGTTAACCTTAAAAATTGCTTCTTGGACAGTTAAGGGTAACGTTCCGGTTAGTTTAGCATGCAATTCAAAGGTAAGTAATAAAATCAAGATAATAAAAAAAACCAGCCATAACTCCCAATGTCGTAAACTAAATTCAATGAACTGCTGCATTTTTTTAACCTTTGAATTTGCCTTATCTCGAGTTAAGCTAGTCTAGCGAAATTTAACTCTCATCGCTATACTCTTTTACATTTTTATAGAGAAAATAACGTTATGTCTATGCGAATAGAACAGCAACAGCATCCCATCGATTTAGTAAGTAAGCAAGCAGATTATAAAGTATTGCTCACTGATCTCTTAAATATGGCAAAAAAACAAGGGGCCACTCAAGCTGAGGCAAGCATTAGCCATGATACTGGCTTTTCCGTCACTGTTCGTAATAAAAAAGTTGAAACGATCGAACATAATCGGAATAAAAATTTAGGAATAAATGTTTATTTTGGACAGAAAAAAGGCTCTGCAAGCACTTCAGATTTTAGTCCTCGAGCCATTAAAAGTACACTGGAAGCCGCTTGCCATATCGCACGTTTTACAACCGAAGATCCATTTAGTGGCTTAGCAGAAGCTCATTTTTTAGAAAAGACACCGATTGATTTAGACCTGTGCCATCCTTGGTCGATTGATCCTCAAAATGCTATTTTACTAGGGATAGAGTGTGAGGCAAACGCCCTCGATAGGGATAATCGATTAACATCTTCAGAAGGAATCACCTTATCGACGCAAGAAGCCGTTTACGTTTATGCAAATAGTAATGGATTTTTGGCCGGTTACCCCAGTTCATTACATAGCATTTCATGTAGTCTCATAGCAAAAGATAAAATGGGCATGCAGCGTGATGGGAGCTATACAATAAATCGGAACCCTCATCAATTACAATCTATTAAGGAATTGGCTAAAGAAGCTGTAGATAATACAGTTAAACGTCTGAGTGCAAAGCGTATAGATACTTGCCAAGCTCCAGTAATTTTTCATTCAGAAATTGCCAGTCACTTGATTAAAACCTTTCTTGAGGCTATCTCAGGTGGAAACCTTTATCGCAAAGCCTCTTTTCTGGTTAATCATAAAGGAAAATTCATTTTCCCTAAAAAAGTTTCTATTTATGAAAAACCACATTTATTGAGCGCTTTAAAGAGCGCTCCTTTTGATGATGAAGGGGTATGTACAAACGATCGCATTTTAGTTGATAAAGGAGCCTTATGTGGATATTTACTGAATAGTTATTCGGCACGAAAGCTAGGCTTACAAACAACTGGGAATGCAGGAGGGTTTCATAATATCTTACTCGAAACAAGTCTATTTAAACTGAATGACCTAATAAAACAAATGGGGAAGGGCTTATTAGTCACTGAGGTTATGGGTCAAGGTATTAATATTGTAACGGGTGATTATTCCCGGGGGGCCGCTGGTTTCTGGGTAGAAAATGGAGAAATACAATATCCTGTAGAAGAGATTACAATAGCAGGCAATCTAAAAGATATGTATCAAAATATTATAGCCATTGGTAACGATATCAATAGGAAAAGCGCTATCCAAACAGGCTCAATATTCTTAGAAAATATGATGATAGCAGGAACAACAATTTAGGCTCAGTCTATTAGTCTATAATAGACCATACACTAATACCATTTAAAGTGCCTAAGGACAAATAGGTTCTTAAATAATCAGGGAATAGTACATCTATAACCCTTCCTGCTTTCGACGAGGCCATGCGACAATAAAGTTGCCCATTATTCCAAATAGCAAAGCCCATATGTAGTACATTCATTGAAGTGCCTATTCGTGAGCTTAAATAGGCGTCATGGCCAACAAAAAAAACTAGACTTCCACTAGGGATTCTTTTCCTTAATCCAGGATTACGTAATAAATCAAAGACGGGTATATAAGATATACTAACGTTTTTATTTTCGAATAAAGCTTCCCCCTCTTTTTTCAAAAGAAGTAATCGTGCTTCTTTTTCTTGAGCACCTAAATAGGGGATTTGAATTCTATCTGAGGTTAAATTACGATACCAGTTTCGCTTATTTATCTGTGTTCGACTTATTCTGGTTTTTTTGCCTGCGATAAAATAACTTAGCTCGCGAATATATCCATTTCTTTTATTATTAGGAATCCAATCGGCACTAGGAAAATGATTTCGATGAATAAAACTCACATTACCTTTCTTATAACGGATTTGATTTATTTTGTTTTTAAAATCAGAAAGATCTTTAGCTAAAGCCAAAGCCATGACGGTATCAACATAGGTTTCACAGTCAAAATAATCAAATCGATATAAGGGATTTTGATCATATTTACCCATTCCCCCTTCACCAAGCGCTCCTTCCGAATAGAGCACATTCAGTAATTCGGCGCTCTGAATTTTAATTCGATGCCGGATTGGGTAATTTTGATTTAAAGCAATTAATTGTTTGGCAATTTCATCACGCTCTAAATTATTAGCAAAACTCGAAGATGGAAATAGAAAAAAAAGTACAATGAGGTGGCCTAGATGATAGAAACATCGGCCTCGAATTATCACCCTTCCTCACCAAACCTATCTGTGACTAATTTCTCTAATACGGTTAAGGCTGCAGCCTCATCTTCACCTTGAACGATCACTTCAACAGGACTACCTTGTCGAGCGGTTAGACCCATCACTTCTAAAATACTTTTTCCATCTACTTGTTTACCATTACATTTAAGTGTAATTTGACTAATAAAACATCTTGCGATTTTGACCCACTTCATAGAAGCGCGGGCATGTAATCCCAATTTGTTATTTATCGTAATAATTTTACATATCATACGCTAAGGAACTTAATCCTCTATTTTTCCTCTATACTAAAACTTTCGCCACATCCACAGGCGGCTGTTTGATTTGGATTAATAAATTTCAGTGCTCCATTAAGTCCATTTTGCACATAATCGATACAAACTCCCCGTAGAATAGGAAAGCTGAGTCGATCAATAAAGATAACTAAATCATTATCAATAGAAAATTTTAAATCTTCGGAATCGAAACTATCTACATAATCCACCACATAAGCAAACCCTAAACAACCCGAGCGTTTAACGCTCAGCCGAAAAGATTTTTCGCCTTCTTGCTTGGCAAGGATCTTTTTAACATGTTTGATCGCCGCAGGAGTTAAATAAAGTGGATCGTCCATGCTCGAGCTCGCAGCAGGGTCATGGATAGAAACATTAACTTGTGTCATATACCTCATATTACCACTTAATAAGTTAGGTAACCAAGTAGCAAGCTTGTCTCTACTTTCTGCTAACCATCTTTAATCCTAATATGGCCTATTTTTGTAGTTATTTTGCCTACAAAATCAAGTGACATGGTCTTTTTTCACTCAAAAATCGACTCATCTTTGATTTTATTTTTAACTTCAAAAAATGGAATCCATTTCTGCAGGTATCTAACAGCACTAAGCCCAAAAAAGGTTTTACGCTAATTTTTTTCAGCTATCTGCATAGTAAATTCATCAGGAAAAACTCACCCCTATTCCTTTTATCGATTTATTAAAAAATATTCAATTGTTTAGAATTTTTTTACTTGTGTCATAAAAGCGTTTATTGTACGGTAACTTTAGATATAAAATTGTACTCAATTCGTATTTTTCACTTAAATATGTTTAAAAAACCAGATACTAAGCTTATCGGGGGTATTTTACTCATCGTGGGCACAGCAATTGGTGGGGGAATGCTGGCATTACCCATTGCAACCGCTGAAACAGGCTTTACACACTCCTTGCTTCTTTTATTATTATGCTGGTTCATTATGACGGCCAGTGCCTTTCTGGTTCTTGAAGTAAATCTATGGCTACCTGCCAATACAAATATTATCTCTATGTCACGAATTTTATTAGGGCGATGGGGCGAATCCATTGCTTGGATAAACTATCTTTTATTATTTTATTCTGTTCTCGCGGCCTACATGGCCGGGGGAGGGGATTTCCTCAATGGACTATTGCTTAATTTAGGCCTTAAAATACCTAATTGGTTATCAGTAGTGTTATTTACCGCCATTTTAAGTTATGTAGTTTATAAAGGCATCCATTATGTGGATCATGTCAATCGTGGTTTAATGTTTAGTAAACTTTCTATCTATGTTTTACTTATTTTATTTATTATTCCTTCTATTTCCAGCAACAAGTTAAAAAATGGAAATTTGTTTTATTTAACAAGTGGCGCCACAGTCATGATAACCTCTTTTACTTTTGCAAATATCATCCCCAGCCTACGTACTTATTTTAAAGATGATATCCCTAAATTGCGAAAAGTTATTTTAATAGGAAGTTTAATTCCCCTAATTTGTTATTTTTTTTGGGATTTATGTATCATGGGTGTGCTTCCTCGAGAAGGTAAGCATGGATTAATTAACATGTTACACTCTAAGCACTCGACGAGCGAGTTTGTTAGGCAATTAAGTAGTACACTAAATAACTCTCTTGTTACTTTTACGATTAAAATCTTTACTTCCATCTGCCTTGCCACTTCCTTTCTTGCGAGCGGATTAAGTCTATCTGATTTTTTAGCTGATGGTCTACGAACAACTAAGCGTGGAACTGGTGGAATGATTGTTTATTTAGCTACTTTTCTACCCCCTATGACGGTAGTTTTATTTTACCCAGGTACTTTTATTAGTGCATTAAGTTATGCTGGAATTTACTGTGCCATCCTTTTTATTTTACTCCCTACTCTAATGGCTTGGCGTGGGCGTTATAAAAAAGAGCCTTTAGCTAAAAGTAAAAGCTATAGGGTTAAGGGAGGGAGGCCTTTATTATTAAGCTTAGGTATTGTCGGTCTTTTATTTATTGGCAACGGCGTTCAAATAGCCCTAACCTAATAAGAAATGTCTTTACATGATAGCTATTTTTTTCCATCTGTTTCTGTGCTTTGATTATTCGCCCATAGTGGACTTATCCTAGGCACTTGACTTTAACTTACAAATAGGTAAGTAAATGGCTATTAGCCATTAAATTGCATCTTTCTTATCGAAGAACCTACAACCCTTTCATCTCGGCCCGCTACCGCTTTTTCAAGTAAAAGTCCAATATTAATAGGTAATCAATTAATAGGAATGACAACTTATCTTTGATTTTGAAAAAATCATAATATTTTATAAAAAGTTTTTTAACTCTTTATAAAAAGAAAAATAACTAAAATTTCATAAAATTTAATCAAGAAATTTCAACAATTGACGGGGGAAAAATATGTTAATAGATGGTGTATTAGTCGGAGTTGTATTAGCGGGACTGGAATTAGGTGTAGCTTGGATATTAGCCTGTGTAATTAATCATGAGCCTTCATCTGAAAAAAAGGAGGAAAAAGACCCTCCCCTTAATTTTTCAGAAAATTTTGCTAATTTAGTGAGTTTAAAATAAAATTAGCTTGTCGCTCTGCTTACTCTACTAAAGTTTTAAGTATAAAAAAATAGGTAAAATACAAAAACCTTTGGAAACATTAAAGTTTTCAAGGGTTTTTTTATAAAAGCCTTTCCGTTGATTTGCTTTAAGCTAAAATTGCTGGCATAATTTTCAGGTTTTATAAAAGATATTTAGCAAGGATTTTGTTTAATTTATTTTGTTCTAGATTGCTTTCAAAATATAAAATTAAAGTTTCTAGTTCAACAAATAGATCACGGAAAAGTGACTTTGCAAGGCTTTCAATTGTCGTTCAAACATAAATTAAATCCTATTCGAAAAAAGACATTATCTGCTTTTAATATAAATTATTTTTTGCACTATTGCTCAAGTTATGGAGGAAAGAAATATTGACTGGAGAAAGTGAGCAACTAGTTCCACTGTTACTTTTCAAAAATACTTTTAATATTTTTAAGAAGAGGAAAAAGGAAGGTTCAATTTTTTCATGCCCAAATTTTTATAGAGTTCTATACTAAATTTCAACCAGTAACAAACCAGAATGAACTATAAGAAAAATAAATTTTATGTTAATTTCGAGGATGAAAAAAGCAACGGCACCAAAAAATATTAATCAATATATTCTTATTTTAGGGATGATAAATATTACCATTAGCTTAGCTGCAGACGTGGTAGCTTATAAATTGGTATTTTTAGGTCCCGCATTGGTGCCAGGGGCACCACTTATTTTTCCTTTAACGTACATTATTGGAGATATCGTCGCAGAGGTTTATGGCTATAACGCCGCAAAACAAATCATTTGGATCACACTTGCCTGTGAGTTATTTTTTTCAATTGCAATTAAATTGATTATTCATCTGCCTTCGCCTACGTTTTGGCATGATCAGCCTTCTTATAATCAAGTAATTGATCCGATATTAAGATTTGTATTAGCTGGAGTACTGGCTGTCATTAGTAGCAGTTTCATGAATATTTATATTCTTTCCAAATGGAAAATTTTAATGAAAGGGAGACACTTCTGGTTACGCAGTTTAGGAGCTTCGGCTATAGGTGGCTTTATCTTGGTTTTTATTACCATCTTAGTTGGCTTTAGTGGTCATGTACATTTATCGCAGTTGGGGTATATGATCTTATCCGTTTATTCAATCGAAATATTGTATTCCTTATTAGGTATTTGGCCTGCTTCGCTCATAACTGGCTTCTTAAAAATGGAAGAACAATTAGATGTTTATGATACTGAGACTGATTTTAACCCCTTTAGATAATTAAGTTTAACAATAGGAAATAAAAATGTTATCAAAAAAAAAGTTTTTGGAAACAGTGGATCAACTGCTTTCTAGAAATAACTTAAATGATGGAGAGAAAGACCGCTTTAAAAATATTAAAAAAAATGAAACTCAACTGCCTGAGGAAATAACTGCAGAGATATTAATAGAGAAATTAGATTTAATAGATATTAATACTATCACTAACGAAGAGGGTTATTATAAAGAGTTTGTTAATACAATTGATAATGATATAGAGGATAATCAAACTGAAATATTTTATCTCTTAAAAGGCAAACAAGTATCGTGTTTACATATTTTAAAAACTACTGAAAAATGGAATTGGATTGCAGGTAATGCTATCTCTTTATTCATCGAGAGAGGAAAAGAATTAACAGAAATTACTTTAAATGAAGGTAGTCAAAGTTTTACTATAGAAAAAGATACAATTTTTGGGGCAAAAATAACAACTCCAGAAAACAATGATTTTGTGTTGGTAACCTGTCTCTGTATACCTGGATTTAAGAAAGAGCATTACATAAATCCAACTTCTGAACAAATAGATGAACTTTATAATTACAATCAAAAAAATAAAACCATTATTGATGCGCTTACCAAAAATAGCTGCAGCGCTAAAAAAACTGAGGAGCAAACACCTTTAACTAATTCACCACAAAACAACTCTAGATAAGGAAGCTTAAATGGCTTAGGAGGGCTTAGCTTGAACTTTAAATATGTAGAAAATTATATCTCGATAATAAAAGCAAGATACAAATCCCTACAAAAAGCGAACGCCTATCCTTTTGCCTTTCGTATTATTGATGAGGAAATTTCTGCAAAAAATGGTAAATTTTTATTTATATTACAATTAGTGGGAAAAAATTTAATCTCTAAACTTTCTATAAACGAAATTACGGGAGATAAGCAATTATTAAAATCCTTATCCCCGACAGATTTGCTGAAAATTTTAAATTCTTTGAATAAAAAGAAGAAAAAATTATTAAAAAAAAATGAGAATGTTATCCCTTTTCCTTGCCAAACTTATTATAAATTGATTGCGAAAAATTACAATTCTATTCGTCAAAAAACCATTTTTACATTAGAAATTACTCATGCTAACAAAATTACGCAAAAAAAAATACCTGCATTTGAAATTGCAAATAACCCTTTAATTTTAGAAAAACTTACTCCCCAAGAAATTTATGAACTGGGCTATACCGTAGGTTCAGAAGCAATTCTTAGAAAAATACTTTCTTTACCCAAGCTTTAATAACCTTGGGTAAAAGCATCTCTCGAAAAACCCTTTACAAAGGGCATATTTGAAATTTTTTCCTTGAATTTTTTAATTTTGTCCCCATATCACCCACATTGGTATATTTACCTAATTATTAATAAGAGGTACGGAATCTATGGCAACTGTTGAAAAACAAACATTAGGCTTTAAAACAGAAAGTTCACAATTATTAGACCTAATGATTGATAAAATTTATCAAAATAAGGAGATTTTTTTACGTGAGTTAATTTCTAATGCTCATGATGCCATTGAGAAACTACGTCACAAAGCTCTATCTGATCCTAAAGTTTATGAAGAAGATCCTGAATTCAAAATTACCTTAGTTACCGATAAAAACAAATCCACTATTACATTAACTGATAATGGCATAGGTATGACTTATGATGAGGTTATTTCAAGTCTCGGCACTATTGCAAAATCAGGGACCAAGGAATTTTTAGATTCCTTGACCGGTAATATTAAAAAAGACACTCAACTTATTGGACAATTTGGTGTTGGATTTTATGCGGCATTCATGGTTGCCGATAAAGTCACTGTTGAGACTCGCGCTGCCGCTGAGTTACCAGAAAAAGGTGTCTGTTGGGAATACGATCGCAAATCTAAAAATGGATATACCATAGAAAACATCAATAAACCTGAGCGAGGGACTCAGATCACATTACATTTGAAAGAAGGGGAAGAAGAATTTTTAGAAGATTGGCGTTTACGAAGTATTATCACTAAATATTCTGACCATATTACTTTACCTATAAGTATGAAAAAGAGCATATCAGAAAGTGAGGCCTCTTCTGATACGACAGAAAAACAAACGACTGAAAAAGAAATCCAATGGGAGAGGGTTAATACGGCCACTGCACTCTGGACACTATCTAAAGACAAAATTAACGATGAGGAATATAAGAAATTTTACAAACGTCTTACGCATGATCAAAATGATCCCTTTTTCTGGCTTCATAATCGAATTGAGGGGGCTCAAGAATATATTACTTTACTCTTCATCCCCTTACAGGCTGGCCCATTTGAGTTTTGGGATCATGAAAAACCCCGAGGCTTAAAGTTTTATGTTAAACGTGTTTTTATCATGGATGATGCAGAGCAATTTATACCGCGTTATTTACGTTTTGTGAAAGGAATCGTTGACAGCAATGATCTTCCATTAAATATTTCTAGAGAAACTTTACAAAATAATAAACAAATTAATAATATTCGTTCGGCCATCACTAAACGAATATTAGAAACATTAAACTATCTTTCTAAAGAGCAAACAGAAAATTATTTAAAATTTTGGAAGGAATTCGGCAATATTTTAAAAGAAGGTTTTGCTGAAGATTTTGTCAATCGAGACTCACTCGCTAAGCTTTTAAGATTTAGCTCCACTCATTCAAATAAGCGCGAGCAAACTATAAGTCTAGAAGACTATGTAGCGCGTATGAAACCCCAACAAGAAAAAATATATTATATCACTGCAGAAAATTTTATAGCTGCAAGTCATAGCCCTAATTTAGAAATTTTCCGTGAAAAAGAGATTGAAGTATTGCTTCTTCATGATCGTATCGATGAATGGTTAGTATCTCATTTAACGGAATTTGATGGAAAAACTTTACAATCCGTGGCTAAGGATTCGGATATCTCCGGAATAGCGGAAGAAAAAAATGAAACATTACAAAAACAACACGAAGCCGAGCTTGGATCCTTACTTAAGCAAATTCAAGAAATACTTAAAGACGAAATTAAAGAGGTTCGCATTTCTCAACGCTTGATCAATTCTCCTGCTTGTATTGTAAAAGAACAAAATGCTTTAAATGGCCAAATAAAACGCATGCTAGAAGCCGCTGGACAAAAACTACCGGTAAGCAAACCCATACTTGAGCTAAATCCTAAACATAAATTCATACAAGATCTGAAAGATGAACAAGATGATTCCCGTCTCGCAGAATGGTCTTACTTACTTTTAGGACAATCCATTCTTGCTGAAGGTGATCAGCTCGATGATCCGGCTAAATTTGTAAAAATCTTAACTAATCTATTAGTAAGTAAACCAAAGGATTAGTTTTTCAAAACCAATTGGATTTAAATAAAAGATTTTCTTTACAGTTTTATTAATAGGCTAAGAGTGCCGGTTGCCGCTTATGTTGTCTTTCAACCTTTACAATAAGTACAATAAAGCTTTTGAAAAGCCTTAAGTAACCCAATCTTTTTCACCAATTAAATAAAGTGCCATCTATCTTCCTATTAATAGGAAGATAGGCGCGTTCATAGGGATATTTTTCCGCAAGTTTCTCATTAAAATCGACACCCAAACCAGGTTGGTCACCTGGGTATAAATAGCCTTTATCGAAACGGTAGTGATGTGGAAATACTTCATTTGTTTTTTCAGTATGGTGCATATATTCTTGTATACCAAAATTATTAATAGAAATATCAAAATGTAACGCAGCCGCCATAGTAACGGGCGATACATCGGTTGGGCCATGGCATCCCATTTTTACATGGTAAACTTCGGCCATTGCCGCTATTTTTTTTAAGTGTGATATTCCTCCGCCATGCACAACAGACATACGGATGTAATCAATTAATTGTTCAGTAAATAAAATATGCGTATCCCATATTGTGTTAAATACTTCTCCTACTGCAAGCGGTGTGGTGGTATGTTGACGAATAATCCGAAAACTTTCTTGTAACTCTGCGGGAACAGTATCTTCCAGCCAGAACAGGTGATAAGGCTCTAATTCTTTTCCAAGACGAGCCGCCTCAATGGGTGTTAATCGATGATGCGCATCATGAAGGAAATGAGGATCATCGCCATAAGTTTTGCGTAATTCTTCAAATAGCTCAGGAACATAATTAAGGTATTTTTCGGTAGACCACACGCATTCTTGAGGTAATCCTTTAGTCGCAGGCTCATAATACATCTTATCTTTAGAAACACCATAGGAATTAGCTAAACCGGGTACGCCCGTCTGTGCACGTATTGCCAAATAACCCTTATCGATATACTTTCCAACTTGATCGATGGTATCAGCAATATCCTTGCCATTCGCATGCCCATAAACCATGATACCTTGACGACCCTTTCCTCCTAATAAATTATAAACGGGCGTATTTAATACCTTTCCTTTAATATCCCATAAAGCCATATCGATCGCAGCAATAGCTGCCATCGTCACAGGGCCACGGCGCCAGTAAGCACCCCGATAGAAAAACTGCCAAATTTCTTCAATTTGAGCAGGATCTCGGCCTATTAAACAAGGAATCAGATCTTCTAAGTAAGCTTTAACGGAGAGCTCTCGACCATTTAGCGTAGCATCGCCGAGACCATATACTCCTTCGTCGGTAAAGATTTTTAAAGTTACAAAATTACGATCGGGACAAGTAACAAATACCTTAGCATCTTCAATTTTCATAGTGGAACCTCGAGAGGATCTCGTTTCTATTTTTTTATGTTGGCCTTAATCATCAAATTATAAAATTATTGAATAACTAAATCATTTAAGCGATTACGTCCAATTATTGGATATTGTTCGACTTCATATACCGCACCACTTACTGGCGCGGATTGATCCGAAAGCCAAAATATTACATGTGATGCAATATTATCGGGTGATAATAAACGACCGCTGGGCGCATACATTTTAGGAATTCTTTCTTGCCAGTTTTCTGGCAAACCCTCTGACATTTTTAAACAAATCTCATTGTCAGTGGGTGTCCATCCAACATTTAACTGGTTAACTCGAATCAATTCAGACCCTAAACTATCCGCTAAGTTACGTGTCATCGTCATGAGCGCACCTTTAGAAGCGGAATAAACCAAAAGATCAGGCTGGCCCGTATACGCATTCATAGAACCTATATTGACGATAGCGGCGCTTTTTTTTTGCTTACGAAAAACTTTCACAGCTGCCTTGCATAATAATAAGGGGGCATAGAAATTAATTCGCATAATTTTTTCACAAACTTCTAAGTTGACAGAGTCAATATTGTTTCGGGGATAAATACCCGCATTATTTACTAAACCATCAAGACGACCAAATTTTTTTACCGTCTCTGTTATTAAATAGGTATAGACATTTGCATCCATTAAATCCGCTAATAAAAAACTACTTGCTTCTCCCAGTTCTTTTGTTAGCTTTCTCGCACATTCTTCCTTACGGCCATGAATCATGATTTTAGCACCTTCAGCAACACAACGCCGAGCAATCGCAGCGCCAATACCATTCGTGGACCCAGTAACCAAAATAACTTTATTTTTTAACATCATTTTGCCATTCTCGACGAGAATTTGTTTAATTTAGAAAAAAACAAAAGGTTTCTTAATAGAATAAAGAACGAAAAAGCATTAAGCGGAGCACCTAATTCACGACTTGGCCGACCTAAGTGCAAATTATTTTCAATTTGTTCTAATGAACAATCTTTTGTTTCTGGAACAATAAAATAAACAAAAATCCAACCTAATATACACAAAATTGCATATAACCAAAACGTATGACTCGTACCTATAAGTTGAATTAAGGTTAAAAATGTTAAAGACACCAACATATTAAAACCCCAACTTGCAGAAATAGCTAAACTGGCACCTACACCGCGAATATTCAATGGAAAAATTTCTGAAATAATTAACCACATGATAGGACCTAGGCTCATTGCAAAACTAGCAATATAAATAACCATACTTGCAGCAGCGACCCAGCGCAATGCAGCAAAAGAAGCGAAATAAAAGGCAGTTCCAAGAATAATCAAACTAATAAACATGCCTATAAGACCGTAAAGTAATAAAGGTCGACGTCCCCAACGATCAATAAGTGGCAAGGCAATTATAGTAAATAGTACATTGATTATCCCTATACCTAAAGTCGCTAAAATAGCATTACTTGCATATTTAAAACCCGACATTTGTAAAATGGTCGGTGCATAATAAATAATGGCATTGATTCCTGTGACTTGCTGAAAAAAACTTAAACCTAAACTAATAAAAAGAATAGGCCGTAACCATTTAGCTAATAGTAGGCGATGTGTTCCTTTTTCAATCTCTACAGTTTGGCAAATTTCAGCGAATTCTTCATTGATATTTTCACCATGCCGTATCTGTTGTAAAATTACTCGAGCTTTTTTATCCCATCCTTTTAATATCATCCATCGAGGACTTTCTGGCAAATAAATAGTACCCAACAGTAAAATAACTGCTGGAACAACCCCTAAACCTAGCATCCAAGACCATTGCCCGGAAGCAGAAAAATAATAATTGATTAAGTAAGAAAAAACGATACCCATAGTAATCGCTAACTGATTTAAAGAAACTAACATGCCACGAATACGTTTTGGGGCAATTTCAGCCAGATAAAGGGGTGCAGTAAAAGAACCTACACCGATAGCCACACCGAGCGTTATTCGACCTATAACCAGACTAACTAAATTAGAAGAAAATGCGGTCCATAAAGAACCTACAATAAAGATTAGTGCCGTGAAAACAAGAACTTTACGTCGACCTAATAAATCACTCACTCTACCACTTACACCCGAGCCTATTAAAGCGCCGAACAAAACGGCGCTAACTACCATTTCGACTTGAAAGCTTGTTAAGACAAAATCTTTTCTGATAAATAAAATTGCGCCTGAAATAATTCCCGTATCATAACCAAACAACAATCCAGCCAAAGCTGCAAAACCCGAAATGATATAAACCAACCAATTAGGGTTTGATATTTTTGCCATAAAAAATAATCTCTTTTGTGGTATTTACTCTTTACTTTACCTCCATCATCATAAAAAGCAACTAATTGGATATAAAGCTTATAGTTTATAGGGAATTATTTGCTGCTTTTTCTCAGCCCAAATAGGATGGCTCAGCCAATCCCTTAATATCGGTTTCTATAGCAAAAATCATTCCAGATTTCGGAGCATCTGCAAGTTGGGCTGCAGTTAAATTGATAGAAGCAGAAGTAACATACAAAGTAGTTAAGTCAGGACCTCCAAAACAACAACTCGTTGGCCTGGGTATGGGCATAGGGATAATAGCATCGATTTCACCTATGGGCGTATATCGTGTAATCTGCCAGCCATCCCAATGGCAGCTCCAAAGATAACCTTGACTATCTACCGTCAGACCGTCTGGAAAACCTTCTTCTTTAGGAACTTGCGCAAATATTTGCATTTTTCCTAAACGTCTTTGAACAGGATCAAATTCATATTGATAAATCTGGCGGGCAGGGGAATCACAGATATACATTAAACTATTATCTAGATTCCAAGCAATACCATTACTAACAGTAAAACCACTAAGCATTTCCGTGACATTGCCTTTATCCAAACAATATAGTGATCCTATGGGTTTTTGCTCTGCTTTATCTTTTGTTCCTGCCCAAAATCGCCCTTGTCTATCACATTTACCATCGTTAAACATAACATTTTTGATACTTCGTATTGGTAAAGCAATATTTTGGATCGTACCTGTTATCGTATCAATAGTGACAAAACGATCTTTTAATGCCCCTATTAAACCCCCTTTAGTACGCCATCCAACTGAACCAATTTCGCTGGGCATAGCAAATTTATCAATACTTTTATCATGATTTAAGCGGTATAAAGTCGCGGCTATGATATCGACCCAATACAAACATTTTTCAATAGGGTGCCAAAGCGGTCCTTCCCCTAACAACATAATTTTTTGACATAAAACTTTAGGCTCCATAATTGTTACCAAATTAATCGATAAATGCTTTCGTGTTGATACTTATTACCCGGCAATAAAAAAGGTGTCGGAAATTGTAAATACTTAATAGCGCCTGGAAGATTTTGTGTTTCCATGCAAAAAGCACCGTACTGTTGTGTTTGCAAACCTGAACCAATTGGATATTTTCTTAAGCTATTACCTATATAGAACTGTAAACCGGGTTGTGTCGTATATACCTCTAATATGCGCCCACTTAATGGTTCACTTATTTTCGCAACCAATTGAGGCTGATGATTTATTATGGGTGCTAATAAATAGCAAAGATCATAACCTCCGATAGCCATATCTTTTATTCGCTCACCAATCGTGTGAGGTTTGCGAAAATCGAATGGGGTTCCTTTAACTCCTTTTATTTGACCCGTTGGAAACAGATTTTTATCAGTGACAACATAACGATCCGAAAAAATTTGTAATACATGATCCAATACGGTTCCATTTCCTGCTCCTGCCAAATTCCAATAAGCATGATTAGTCAGATCAACCGGGGTCGCTTGGTCAGTTTCAGCTTCAAAAGAAATCTTTAATTCGTTGTCTAAAGTTAAACTATAGCGGACTTTTATGCTGAGATTTCCAGGATATCCTTGATCGCCATCCGGACTCGTATAAAAAAAACTCACGCTAGTTTGATTCTGCTGAGCTGAAACTTCAGTTTGCCAAACTACTTTGTCCAAACCTTTTTCTCCACCGTGTAAATGGTGTTGAAAATCTAAATTTTTACTTAAAAAATAATCATATCCTTTATAATTGAAATAAGCGTCTGCAATACGATTGGCAACACGTCCTATCGTAGCCCCAAAATAAAAATTATGTATTAAATAATCTTCAAGATGTTCAAATCCTAACGTAAGTTCCTGTCTGCACTCTTGTGGATCGGGAACTTGTACCGAGGTTAATGTAGCACCATAATTAATAAAGCTAATAGACATACCATTTGGATTACGTAATGTATATTGCATTATAAGTTGCTCATCAGGTAACTTTCCAAAAACTTTTGACTGACAAACAATTTCCGACATATCGCCTCAAAATAAATTCGGCATTTTCGTTTTGGGGATAATAGCACCTACTTGCGTTATAACTTTTGCGGCAAGTTTATGGCCATATAAGCATGCTTTGAATGGATCAAAGCCTAATAGGCGCGCTGCTAAATAAGCACTATTAAATGAATCCCCTGCCGCAGTTGTATCAATGATTTTATCCACATGGCACGTTGGAACGCGTTGTTGACAATCAAGTGTGGCAACCAATGCGGGCTCAGCACCACATTTAACCACAGCTTCAGTCACTCCAATCTCGAATAATCGCTGAACACAAGCCTCTGGCGTTGCATCACCAAAGACTAACTGATCATTAATAAAAGTAGGTAAAGCAATATCGACATATTTTAAAAAAGTAAATATTGTTTTTCTTGCAATATCTGAGTTAATCCATAAAGAAGGTCGATAATTTGTATCAAAAATAATTTTTGTACCTTTTTGCTTAGCTTTTTGTAAAACATCCGTTAAATAACCTCGACTCGCTTCATCGAGTATCGCTAAACTAATCCCTGAGAAATATAAATAATCCATTTCTGTCAATTGCTTAGATAGATCGGTTAGATTATCCCCTTTAAATAAATCTCGAGCTGCCGAGTCAGATCGATAAAAATAAAATGTTCTTTCTCCATGGGTATCTGTACGAATTAAATAAAGTCCAGGCAACTTATTCTTTACACGGCGAATTAAATCAGTTTTAAGACCTTCATTTTTCCAATCCGTTAGCATTTGATCGCTATACTCATCCTGTCCTAGCACAGTAACATAATGGATATTATAGGCTTGATTTTTCAATAATCGGTATAAATAAACCGCAAAATTTAATGTATCCCCTGCAAACGAAAGGGAGAGCGAAGTCGGTGTTTGGTGTGATAACTCCAACATGGCCTCACCAATCACACCTATATGTTTAATGTTAGACATGAGTAATTTTATATGGAATAGATTTTTTAAGGCTTATCTCCGCTGGGATTTGCTTAGCCCAAAAGACGCGGGTATTATGTTCAAGTATAATCTTATAGGACATCGATGCTTTCTTTAATTGATATTCTAGGCCAAAATCGCATTATACCGATTATTGTAATCGATAGAGTAGAACATGCAATTCCTTTGGCTGAAACACTGCTAAAATCTGGATTTAAGGTGTTAGAAATTACGTTACGCACGCCTTGTGCCCTAGCTGCAATTGAGAAAATAAATAAGGTACTCCCAGAAGCTATCGTTGGTGCAGGCACTATTATCGAAACTAAACAATTCTCTCAAATAAAATCCACGGGAGCAAAATTTGCGGTTAGCCCTGGTTTAAGCAAAGCTTTAGTATTTGAAGCTGAAAAACATAACATTCCTTATCTACCTGGCATTGCTACACCGAGTGAAGCACTCCTCGCTCATCAACTTAAGTTAAAATATCTTAAATTTTTTCCGGCTGAAAGTATGGGGGGTATTAAAACATTACGGGCCATTGCTGAAACTTTGCCCTTGCATTTTTGTCCAACCGGTGGTCTGCATACCGATAATTTCATTAACTACCTGCACTTACCGTTTGTCACTTGTGTCGGCGGCTCTTGGATAACGCCTCCTAAACTCATTGTTAAAGGCTCATTTAATGAAATAGCAACTCAAGCTAAACAAGCTCAAAAAATCCTAAAAAAGACTTTCAGTTAAACCTTCAAAATAACATCTATATCGATGATAACGGCCTTAGATACTCCTGCAATTAAGCAAGCACTTGCTTTACGGCTTTTTCATAATAACCCCCTTTTAATAGCTCAAAGAACGAAATAATGCATTTTTAAGAAGTTAAACGAAAGGGTGTCTAATTGGCTGAGTTACAAAGGTCCAAAATAGTCAAAAATTATTTTTTTAAATAAAATTTGCATTTTTTAATATTACATTCTATTTAATAAACCTTTAAAACAAAAGCTATTTAATTGGTAATATTTAAGACATATGCTTTGGTTTCAGATCGGAGACTAAATTCGGTATAATGTCTCGCACTAAACCAAATAAGGAGAAAGGCACTATGACTATGCAAACTGTGGATAATACACTGAATGATATTTTACAAACTAATTATATGCAGCAACTTGATAGGCAGTTAAATGAAAATCATTTATTAAAACACCCTTTCTATCAAGCTTGGTCTGCTGGAAAATTGTCAATGAATAATCTTCGCGATTATGCTTGTCAGTATTATCACCATGTGGATGCTTTCCCGCGATATATTAGCGCAACACACAGTAATTGTCCGCTTCCCGAGGCACGAAAAGTATTATTAGACAATTTAAACGACGAAGAAGGAATGAATGGCCTCGATAGTCATCCAGTGTTATGGTTACAATTTACTCAAGGCCTGGGTTTATCAGAAGCCACCGTTATAAGCAGTGAACTTTTTTCAGAAACTAAACAATTCATTGATAAATTTCTGGAGCTATCCCGCTCTTCTTATGCGGAAGGTTTAGGTGCTCTGTATGCTTATGAACGTCAAATTCCTCAAACCGCTGGCAGTAAAATCACTGGATTAAAACAGTTTTATGATATTACTGATGAACCAACCTTAAAGTTTTTTTTGGTTCATCTTGAAGCCGATGTAGAGCACGCCGAAGCAACTAAAATACTAATAAAAAATTTACCCACAGAAGAAAAAATGGCGGCAGCCAACGCGGCTAAGAAAATAGCTAAATCCGTTTGGAATATGTTAAGCGGAATACAAGCACGGACTATGTCTAATGTTTGTGAAGAAGTAACTATTGTTTAATAATTAATTAAATAAAAATAATTAGAAAGAAGTTTATTGGTTTTTTTATATTCTTATTCGGTTCATGAGTATTGTAAGTGAGTAGTAAACCAGACAAAAACCAAGCGTTAAGAATGTATTTAGCTAATAAACTTCTAATTTTTTATCCAACTCCCGCAGAAACAGACACGCGGCAAATCTTTCCTCCTAACTGCGAAAGCTTTTCCTCAATGCATTCATAACCCCGATCGATATGATAAATTCTATTTACGGTTGTCTCACCTTCAGCCGTTAATCCTGCCAACACTAAACTTGCCGAAGCCCGTAAATCCGTAGCCATGACTTCTGCGCCCATCAATTTATCAACGCCTCTACAGATAGCAACATTGCCTTTTAAAGTAATATCGGCACCCATTCGACGCATTTCTTGTACATGCATAAAACGATTTTCAAATACCGTTTCGGTAATAATTCCAGTCCCTTCAGCAGTTATATTAAGCGCCATAATTTGTGCTTGTGCATCTGTTGGAAAAGCAGGATAGGGTGCAGTGTTCACATTAACAGCTTTTGCACGTTTATTCCGCATATCAAGCTCAATCCAATGATCACCAATTGCAATTTCTGCACCCGCTTGACGTAAAGTATAAATGACTGCATCTAAAGTATTTGCCTGGATATCTTTTAATCGAATGAATCCTCGTGTACAGGCAACTGCGATTAAATAAGTCGCTGCTTCAATTCGATCTGGCAAGATTCGATAATAACCTCCTGTTAATTGCTCTACGCCTTCAATCGTAATTGTATCTGAGCCTGCATCGCTAATGTTAGCACCAATGCTATTTAAAAAATTGGCTAAATCAACCACCTCTGGCTCACGTGCGGCATTTTTTATAACCGTTTTACCTTTGGCCAATGTTGCAGCCATCATTAAATTCTCAGTACCCGTAACTGTGATGGTATCGAGCTCAATAAAAGCGCCTTGTAAACGTCCTTTAATCTTGGCCTTGATATTGCCATTTTCTATATCAATTTTTGCACCCATAGCTTTTAGTCCTTGTATGTGCAAATTAACGGGACGCATACCAATCGCACAACCACCAGGAAGAGAAACAATAGCTTGACCACAACGAGCAAGTAGCGCACCAAGCACTAAAATAGAAGCTCGCATTTTTCGGACTAATGAATAAGGCGCGTAGGAATCAATTAATTTGCGTGAACGCACTTCCAAACTCATGCGTTCGCCTATGGTAAATTGAGCCCCCATCCCACTTAAAAGCTCTACCATAGTGGTAACGTCTTGTAAATGAGGAACATTAAATAAGGTAATAGGCTCCTCTGACAATAGGCAGGCGGCTAAAATAGGCAAAGTCGCATTTTTTGCACCGGAAATTCTGACTTCACCTTGTAATGGGATGCCGCCTCTAATAATTAGTTTATCCACCATCTATCTCTCTATCTCGTTTTTATACCTAATACCATCACTGATTAATTTATCATTATCTTGTTACAAGAACTTCAGATAAACTAAGCTATAATTTAAGGAACTACTTTATAAATGACTTATAGGCAATATTTTTTCTAACTCTGATAATCTAACAATAGCCAACATTTGTACAGGTATTGCAACAAAGCGAACTTTTTGATTGCGTTGTTTCAGCATTCGTGTCCAAGAAATTAATAATGCCACACCGCTGCTATCACTTTGAGTAATCCGTTCCAAATTAAAAGTCAGTAATGGAGCCGAATCTTTCTTTAAAATATTCTGACTTAGTTCCCAAATAACAGGCACTGTAAAGGCATTTAAAACACCTGACAAAACATATTGACCTTTCTCAAATTGCAAAGAGGATTTATTCATTTGCATTAATAGCTTTGGTGATTGTGTTGAGCAAGTTTAGTAATAAGTCCATTGAGACCGCTTTGCTGTAACTCTCCAGCAAATTGCGACCGAAAACTTTCTATGATACTCACACCATCAACACTAAAATCATAAAGCATCCACTGTTCACCTTCTCGCATCAAACGATAACTCAGGTTAATGGAAGGACCTGACTCGCGAACAATCACGCTATTAACCTGTACACGAGGCTGGTCGCTGTAGACTCCTCGCATCGGTAAAAAATTAACCCTTTCATTGGTATATTGCGCCAATGCGCTCGAATAGGTACGGATAAGTAAAGTAACAAATTGCTGAGCGAAAGCTTGTCTTTGATTGGGTGAAGCATTTATCCAAGCATCACGGCCTAAAGCTCTACTTGACATACTCATTACATCGACATGTGGCAACAAGATTTGATTAACTATTCCATAAACAATCTGAGGCTTATTTTTAAGCGTCGCCTGGTTTCGTTGTAGCGCTGAAATTAATTGGTTAGAAGTATTTTGTAGCAACTCTAAAGGCGAAGAAATAGCCCATACCATGGTACATATTAATAATCCAATAAGTACAACTATTACTTTTTTCACTTCTTTCCCCCTGGATTCTTTAAGCTAAAAACTAATTGGCCAATAAGATCTTCTAAAATTAACGCAGGATGTGTATCTTGTACAGTACCATTATTATTTAAAAATGTATGAGCAAATCCTGGAGTTAAACTAATATAATTTGCCCCTAATAAGCCTTGAGTTAGAATACTCGCAGAGGTATCTACTGGCAGTTTTTTATATTTTGAATCAATTTTCATTGTCACGAGAGCTTTATATTGAACATTATCAAGCTTTATTGCACTCACTTCCCCAATATGAACTCCTGCCAAAGAAACTGGCGAGCGTATTTTTAATCCTCCCACGTTGTCAAATACAGCGGTAATGTTATAACCATTTGCATCAACAGCACTCGTTAAACCACTTACCTTAAAAGCTAAAACTAATAAAGCAAGTATCCCAAACAACATAAAAAAGCCAACTAAAATCTCTATTATTCTCTCACGCACTTACCAACCTCCCATCATCACTGCAGTTAATACAAAATCCAAGCCCAGTACAGCCAGGGAAGAATAAACAACAGTATGTGTTGTTGCTCGGCCAATACCTTGCGCAGTAGGAACGGTATTATATCCTTGAAAAACTGCTATCCACGTTACAACACTTCCAAAAACAATACTTTTTATAATGCCATTCACTATGTCATCATGAAAATTGACTGCTGATTGCATCGCACTCCAAAATATGCCGCTATTAACACCTAACCAAACAACACCCACTAAATATCCACCCCAAATAGCAACCACACTAAAAATAATCATTAATAGGGGCATACTAATAAAACCACCCCAAAAACGTGGAGAAATGACTCGCCATAATGGATCTACTCCCATCATTTCCATACTTGCAAGTTGTTCCGTTGATTTCATTAAGCCAATTTCTGCTGTTAATGCTGAACCCGCTCGTCCTGCAAATAATAATGCGGTAACAACAGGCCCTAATTCTCGAACTACGCTTAAAGCAACTAATTGCCCTAATTGTTGGCTTGCTCCAAACTTATTTAAAGTGTTGTAGCCTTGTAAACCTACCACTAATCCAATAAATAATCCCGATAAGACAATAATGGCTAAGGATAGCACTCCAATAAAATATAATTGTTCGACTAACAAAGGGAAACTTTTTTTAAATTGTGGTTTCCGAATTAACAAATTCGCTAAAAATAGCCCCGATCGGCCAAGATTTGCTAATAGTTCGAAACCAAATTGACCCAATAATTGTAATTTCTCTAATATCGACATAGCATTAATGCAGTAAATCTTGCATATAATCAATCGCAGGATAATGAAATGGGACTACACCATCAGGTAAACCTCGCAAAAATTGCTGAACTTCTGGATCTTTATCAATATGAATTTTTCCAGGAGGGCCATGGCCAATAATCTTCCCACTGGCAATTAGATAGATATAGTCAGCCATATTAAGTACTTCTTCAACATCATGGGACACCACAATAGTTGTGATACCTAAAGCTTTATTTAAATTATAAATAAGCTTAATAATCACACCAAGCGCAATGGGATCCAGACCTGTAAAAGGTTCGTCATACATAATGAGTTCTGGGTCTAAAGCAATCGCCCGTGCTAAAGCGACACGCCGAGCCATACCGCCTGAAAGTTGATTAGGCATAAGTTTTTTTGCGCCACGTAAGCCAACTGATTGTAGTTTCATCAAAACAATATCCCGAACCATGAAATCAGGCAACGCAGTAAGCTCTCTTAAAGGGAAAGCAACATTTTCAAAAACATTTAAATTAGTAAATAAAGCACCACTTTGAAATAAAATACCCATTTTACGACGTAATTTATACAACTGTGCTTGAGGTAATTTGTTTATTAATTTACCATCAACATAGATACTCCCACACTCAGGTTTCAATTGGCCGCCGATTAAACGTAATAATGTTGTTTTACCACAACCACTAGGGCCCATAATGGCCGTTATTTTACCTCGTGGGATATTGAGCTTGATATCAGAAAAAACAATACGTCCGTTACGATGAAAACTTAAGTTTTGGATATTGACGAAATTACTCAAGCTATTCGTCCCCTTTTCGCACTTTCTCTATTAGATAATCAGCAACCTGCAAAAAATGTATGGGATCTCCTCCTATCATACTTGGATCAACTTTATATCGATTATCAATTACTAATGTAGGTGCTGCGAGAATTTTATCTTCTTGCATCAAAGTATCACTTCTTAATAACTGCGCATCTATTCCTGGCGAAAAACTTGCAATGTTTTCAAACTCGTGTTGTTTAACGCCATGTTTTATAAAAAACTCTTCTAACAATTTAGGATCTGATAAATCTTGTCCTTCAACATGAATAGCTTTAAATATTGCGGGCGTCAATTCTTTTTCTACTCCCAACATTTGAGCGACATAATAAGCTCGCGCTAAACTGCGCCAGCTTGGTTGAAATACAATAGGTACGCGTTCAAATATTACATAACTTGGCTTCTTTGCAAGCCATTTGTTCAATATAGGTTCAAAATGATAGCAGGCAGGGCAAGCATAATTAAAAAACTCAATGACTCGTACTTGTGCCTTTGGAGTTAATTCAGGAATAATCTGAGATGTAGAAATAAGTTCATAATCTTTCCCCACTTTAAAATTTTTCGATGGTGTGGTCTTAGAATTATTATCTATTTTTCCACAAGAGGTCAAAATAACAGATAATACTAAAAACAATAGACTACGGAATCCCAATTTAAGCATACAGCCCTCTTTTAATAAAGAAATCTAAAGCAAGCCCCTTCCAAAACTATCATAACTTCAGTTAATTTTTAATGGACTGAAACAGGTATTAGAAAAGCACCCGTGACAAAAAAGGGAGTTAACTTAAATATTGAAGCACCTAAAACAAGTTCACACTCGTGCGTTTTATAAAAGCTAACATGACACGTAAGCCTAAGTCTCAGTCATATACGAAATTCCCCTCTTACTTTAAAGATCAGAAAAGAAGCTAAATAACCCCTTAGATTTTGAAATAGACCTTATAAAAATGGTCAAGCATAACACAACTTATCGAAAAATGTTAAACAAGAACAATATGGTAAAGAAATATGATGGATTTTAAAAGTTATCGCTTTTTTAATTTACCAATTAGGAAAAAAATTTAATCTACTCGTTCCGTTTTAAATTTTTAGCACATTGAATTAATAGATAAGTCCATAGTATAGTTTAAAAAAGATAGTATTTTGTCATTTTATTATAAGGTGCTAACGATATACCTATTAAAAATACATAGATAAACTTCGGCTAACGCATTATCAAGATTCAAAATCGAGGAGTTTTTTCTCTGAAAAGTTCTATATGTGGCATATCAATATCTACTTACAAGCTAAAAGACCTGATAATCGAAAAGACAAATATTTTCTTCATAGAATGCAATAGGAATGCAAACAATATCAATAGTTCTTATTTAACTATTTTTTATGGAGATACACTATGCAGAATATATCTGAGCAAACTCGATATCAAATAATTGCCCAAAATCGTAACAATACCCTTTTAGTCAACATTATCGGTCAGGGCTTATATTTTATACGCACAGCCGACCAAATCTTTAGTGCTCCAGGACTAATAACTGGTTTTTCACAAGAAGAAGCGGCCCTAATAGGTTACATAGTAGGCTCAGAAAATCAGAAGATCTAGGTCTTAATAAAAAAATCGATTTCTAATTACCTAACTTACTTGTCTCTGACTCTTTGCTAAAATAAAAGTTGACAGACGAGTCGTAAAGCTTGTTATCCTGAATTATTGGGAATAAAAAATAATTCAGGACTTGACTATTATTCGTTAAGAAATGCTAAGTGATGACCACACAAAGTATATCAGTTACACTTTATCTTTTATGAAAAACAAATAACTATTGGGTTTAGATGAACAGATCCCGAACTTTATAAGGTACATAAATAAAATTATTTAAAAAATCACTATCCAAAATAAAATGCCAGTATTTTATTTAAGTATCTTGTATTCACGTAAGTTCAATCAAAATCACTTATGAATGTAATTGAGGGGATCTTTAATGATAATTCAATCCAAGGAAATGTTAAAAATCAAAGTCGCTGAAGCGGCATTAGATTTTATTAAAACCGGTTCTATTTTAGGCTTAGGTAGTGGTAGCACAATCAACTATCTTATCACAGCGTTAGAGAAAATCAGATGTAAAATAGAAGGAGTCGTCGCCGCTTCTATAGAAACTGAAAAACGATTAAAGGATCTTAACATTCCCGTTTTGGATCTAAATAACACAGGTGAACTGTCGCTTTATATAGACGGTGCTGATGAAGTTAATCCTCAGCTACAACTCATAAAAGGGGGGGGAGGAGCATTAACACGCGAAAAAATTATTGCTGCAGCGAGCCGGAATTTTATTTGTATTGTGGATGAAAGTAAGTACGTCCCAATTCTTGGACAAAAAAATCTTCCCCTAGAAGTTATTCCTATGGCCAGAAGCTACGTAGCTAGAGAACTCGTAAAATTAGGTGGCTTTCCTGTTTATAGAGAAAAATTTATAACTGACAATGGCAACATTATATTAGATACACAACATTGGGATTTTACCGACCCCATTAAACTTGAGCGTTTACTCAACAATATCCCAGGTGTAGTAAGTAATGGCCTATTTGCTCAGCGCCCTGCCAATATATTACTCATGGCTTATCAAGAAGGTATTAAGACATTGAAAAATAATATTATTTAATAACGATAATAATCTGATTTATAAGGTCCTTGCCTATTTACATTAATATATTGTGCTTGTTCGGAAGTCAGTTCTGTTAACTTAGCACCTACTTTATCTAAGTGTAAACGAGCCACTTGTTCATCCAATATTTTAGGTAACACATAAACCTTACCTTTTTCATACCGATCACTACGTTGCCATAATTCAATCTGAGCTAAAACTTGGTTAGTAAATGAATTAGACATCACAAAACTTGGATGCCCTGTCGCGCAGCCTAGATTGACTAAACGACCTTCTGCTAATAATAATAAACGTTTTTTATTTGGAAAATTTATTTGATCAACTTGTGGCTTAATAGTCAACCAATTAAATTGACGCAACCCAGCTACGTCTATCTCGGAATCAAAATGGCCAATATTACAAACAATAGCGAGATCTTTCATTTGTTGCATATGGGATAAAGTAATCACATCTTTATTCCCTGTGGCGGTTACAAAGATATCCCCTAGTGTTGCGACATCATCCATGGTCACCACACGATAACCTTCCATAGCCGCTTGTAATGCACAGATAGGATCAATTTCAGTAATCCAAACCATCGCGCCATAAGCTCTTAGACTTTGGGCGCAACCTTTTCCTACATCACCATATCCACAAACTACAGCAATTTTACCCGCGATCATAACATCTGTTGCCCGTTTTAAGGCATCAATTAAAGACTCTCTACAGCCATAGAGGTTATCAAATTTAGATTTTGTTACTGAATCATTTACATTAATTGCGGGGACTAATAATGTTTTTTCCTTCTGCATTTGATAAAGTCTATGAACTCCTGTTGTTGTTTCTTCTGAAACTCCGTTAATAGCCCGTAAGAGTTCTGGATACTTTTTATGCATTAATAAAGTAAGGTCGCCACCATCATCAAGAAGTAAGTTTGGCTTCCAGCCATCTGCACCTACAATAGTTTGTTCAATACACCACCAAAACTCCTCTTCGGTTTCTCCTTTCCAAGCAAAAATCGGAATATTTTGAGCTACCATTGCCGCTGCAGCATGATCTTGGGTAGAAAAAATATTACAGGATGACCAACGAACTTCGGCACCCAAATCAAGCAATGTTTCTATCAAAACGGCCGTTTGTATAGTCATATGCAAACATCCTGCAATTCGAGCACCTTTTAAAGGTTTTTCGTGACTATATTTTTTTCGTAAAGCCATTAAACCTGGCATTTCTGTCTCTGCAATGGTTATCTCTCGCCGTCCCCATTCAGCTAAACTTAGGTCGGCAATTTTATAATCAACAATGCGAGGCTTTAATTTTTCTGTAATCATAAATACTTATCTCATTCCAATAACTTTAATAAAAAGCAATTCTTTTAAACATCGTTCTTACGCTTTCACTTTCATAAGCATAAACTTCCATATGTACCGCCAATATAAAGATAATGTATTCCTTGTTTTATTAAAAAATGAGGATCATTGCGTGACTAAAGAAAATTCATTATCAACCTAATAAATTTAAGATTCTGTTACTTGTTTTATTTCATGTGTTAACAGATCTGCGCGTAATAATTCCTTCTTATCGGTCTTCTCCCAAGGAAAATCTTGGTCTTCACGGCCAAAATGCCCGTAGGCTGCAGTTGGTTTATAAATAGGCCTTAATAAATTAAGCATTTCAATTATGCCATACGGTCTTAAGTCAAAATGCTGTTGAATTAACTCAACAATACGTTGATCAGATAATTTAGCGGTACCAAATGTATTAATATTGATGGATGTGGGCTCTGCAACACCTATCGCATAAGATACTTGTATTTCGCAGCGTTCGGCTAAGCCCGCTGCAACAATATTTTTGGCAACATAGCGCGCCGCATAGGCCGCAGAGCGATCGACTTTAGTGGGATCTTTACCTGAAAAACAACCTCCACCATGACGTGCTATACCGCCATAAGTATCTACAATAATTTTACGTCCAGTTAAACCCGTATCCCCTAAAGGACCGCCGATGACAAAACGACCGGTAGGGTTTACATAATATCTTGTGGACTTTGTTAGCCAAGTTGCAGGAAAAGTAGGTTTGATAACTTCTTCCATAATCGCTTCTTTCAAATCATCATAAGCAATATCAGGAGCATGTTGAGTAGAAAGCACTATCGCTTCAACACCGATAGGCCTACCATTTTGATAACGTAAAGTTACTTGACTTTTGGCATCAGGCCGTAACCAGCTCAAACTATTATTTTTACGTAGTCTCGCCTGACGTTCCATTAATCGATGAGCATAGGTAATCGCAGCAGGCATCAGCACATCAGTTTCATTACTGGCATAACCAAACATCAAACCTTGATCACCGGCACCTTGATCGAGTTTATTGAGTTTATCAACTCCTTGAGCAATATCAGGTGATTGTTTGCCAATCGCTGTCATAACTGCGCAGGATTCCCAATCGAACCCCATTGATGAGCTGTTATAGCCTATCGCTTTTACTGTTTCTCTAACGATCTGATCTACATCAACCCAGGCCGTTGTAGTTACCTCGCCAGCCACTAACACCATACCCGTCTTGACAAGTGCTTCACAGGCAACCCTAGCGTTTTTATCCTGAAGTAAAATAGCATCTAAAACCGCATCAGAAATTTGATCGGCAATTTTATCTGGGTGTCCTTCTGACACCGATTCCGAAGTAAATATCGTGTAATTATCCATTTTTTCTCAAACTTAATAAAGGGAAGTTATGCTTAATAAATTAAGATTTAAAGCCAAAAGAGCATATACTAACGAATATTATTTAAAATAGCTAATTAAGATAGCTAAGATAGCTCTTGAACTAATTTATAGAGCGAACCTATTAGGATCGTTGCGGCTCGCGCATTAGAAATGTAGCAATAAAGGCGATACAAAATCCTATCGGTATAATAAGTAAGGCGCGATGATAATCGCTAGGCGAATAGATTCTAACCTGGTTTACCACCGTTCCTTGAAAATTAGCATCCATCAACCAGCCAAATAAAGGTTGAAATATCGCATAACTTCCGATTGCCATAAAAGATACTACACTCACCGAGGTGGCTGTTAAACTTTTTGGATTACTTGCAGCAACTAATGGATAGCATAATACTTGACTACTGGTAAAAACCCCTAAAGCAAAAAATAACAAAGCTATCGACACAATAGAAATTCCCGATACGCAGACAATTATAATGATTAATAACTCAGAAATAATAACCCCTAACATCATGAGGGGTATGCGTTTCTGAATTTTATCAGAAATCCACCCTACGACAGGACCACCAATAATTGTGCCTATAAAGAGTAAACTCGGTGCAAACGAAGCCTCGGTTGCAGAAAAATGATCTGCTTGCTGTAGAAATAAACTTCCCCAAATCGCTCCTAAAAGTGCAATAGGTAAATTTAATAAAGCAACATAAAGTCCACATAAGCTATTTTGTGGATTTAAATAAGCAAGTCGCCAACTCTTAAAAAGACCCAGCGTAGAAATTTCTTGATGATCATCTGTTTTTTCAAGATAAAAATTAGCAGGATAGTCTTGAACAAACTTAAAGATTATTAAAAAAATTAGGGCGCCTAAACCTGCATCAAATAACAAAGCGTGACGCCAACCTACTAATTCAACTAATAGCGTTAAAGGTGTTTGCGCTACCATGCCTCCTAGCATAGCCATCGTTACAATTAAACCGGTCACTAACGCCATATTTTTTGCTGGAAACCAACGCGAAGCAAGTCGAATGCTACTTAAAAAACAAAAGGCGCTCCCAATACCACTCATAAAACGAAATAGCGATGCCCAAATAAATGAGCTTGTCGTTGCAAAAGAGGCAATACCCACAATACAAAGCAGCAAAGAAGATAAAATAACTTTACGTGTTGAATAACGATCTAACAAAGCACCTGCAATAGGTAAAAATAATAAATTAGCATAAAAATAGTAAGCAGATAGCTTACCTAGCCCTGTGGCATTTAGAGAAAATGCATCCATTAAGTTTGCACTGATCGCATTAAACATATTCATTTGAATAAATTCATAGAAAAAAAACAGTGCGGCCGAAAAACAAACTATCCATGGTAATTTCTTATCCATTACGAAAACATTCTCATGAAAAGTTGAATTCAACATAGACTATTCTCACGCGTGAAAGGCTGACAATAGGTTTCACGTAAATAAAACGCGGCGACGAGACTCACTATAAAAGCAATCGGCAGGATGGACATACCATATAGAAAATTACCGCGTGAATAATAAGGCACTCCTTGTAAAAAAGTTTGATTCCAATGAAGATCAATTAACCAACCAAATAAAGGTTGAAATACGGCACCGCCCCCCATAATTAATATGGAGGCTAAACTGGTTGAAGTACCTGTTAAGTATCTAGGATTACTTTCAGCAATTAAGGGATAGCTAATAATTTGTGTACTTGTAAAAAAGCCTAACAACAAAAACAAAATAAGCAAACTATAGAAAGGTAATTGAGGAGTAAACATAATAATAATTAAAACAAGTAAGGAAAATAAAGCGCCGATAATCATCAATAGTCTTCGTCTCGCAATAAAGTCAGAAAACCAGCCTACTAAAGGCGAGCCGATAATAGTCCCCAAAAAGATCATCATAGCCACTAACGAAGCTTGAGTTTTTTCCAGATGGTGTACTTGCGTTAAATACAATGTCCCCCACAATGCGCCCAACAAAATAATAGGCAAATTTAAAAGACATGTATATATTCCTGCTAAAATATTCTGTCTATTCCGTAAAGATAAACGGATACTTTTCATGATTGAAATAGGCAGGGAAGTTACCACATCAAGCACTTTTTCAGAAGCTTGATGCATAGGATAATCATAAACAAAAAAGTAAACTAATAAAGTAATCAGCACCCCTAATAACGCATTTATCATCACAGCAACCCGCCATCCTAGGAAATGCACTAGCAAAGCAAAAGGAGTTTGAGCCACAATCCCCCCCGCCATCGCAATGGTAATCATAATACCAATGACTAGGGCTAACCGCTGTGATGGAAACCAGCGCGTCGCTAATTTAATGCAGCTTAAAAAGCAAAAAGCATTACCAATTCCAGCTATGAAATGACTAAAAGCCGCTATTTCAAAAGATCGGCTGAAGGCAAACAACAGCGTGGAAAGGACCACCATAATCATCGCGCTGAGAATAATTTTTCGGATAGAAAATCGATCAACTAGGATTCCAGCAAATAGTAAGAAAATAACATCGGCATAAAAGTAGGTTGCAGATAAAAAACCCAATTGACTCGCATTGATAGAAAAATCATGCATTAACTCTTGACTAATCGAGTTAAACATCCCCATCTGGATAAACTCATAAAAGAAAAAGAGCGCTGCAGAAAGACAAACCAACCAAGGCTGAAGCTTAGAAAAGCTGAGGGGGTCAAATCGTTTAAAGATGCTTCTAGCCATTAATGCCTCAAACAGAAAATCGACTTCACCGTCTTTTATTTTTATGGGCTATTTGAGAAGCGTAGTGTATAGCAAGCCAAGCCCATTGTCCAAGCTAAATCATACCCCCCAATTAATTGGGTAGTAGGGCGTTTTTCGCTATACCCCACCAACGGGCGCCCCCGAGAACCCAACTTGATTTAACGGTGTATTTTTTGTCGAACCGAACTCTCAAATGGCCAACAAATACATTCGACTGCTGTCGTCTGAGGTTGGAGTATTTAGGGTATTCGAGTTAAAAAAACGAGCTTGTATTGATTTTATGTATTCATTAGTTGCATTTTCTCTCGCATTAATGAACTCATTATCTTCCTCTTGGATACGATTACTGGCATAGGAATTCATGAAGCAAGCAATACTCGCGATGCGGGAAACGCAGGAGTCTGTAAATACTAACGCCGCATTTCCTAAGGCATTAATTATTAACGCAAAAAATTCTACTATTTTTTCCAAATAATACTTTGTATCTTTCGTTACATCCGGATTAGAGCTATTTTTAGTCAATAAGCTATTACATAAGGCGAGTGCCGTTTTTAATGTAAAGGGCAGATCTCCAATAATTGCAGCTAAAGTAATTACATCCGCAGCAACCCAACCTAACAAGCCCGCTAAAGTGGCTGTGCCAGTAAAGTCAAGATAAACCAGACCAAAGAAGGCCGCAGCCATAACAAGGATTTTTAAAGTATAAACTAAAATCTTAGTCCAATTTAGGCTTTGCCATTTTTCTTTAATATCCTGTTTAATTTCCTGCCATGAGAACTGAGATTGTAATACGCCCATAAAGGTTCTAAGCATAACGATGGTCAGGCCTATTAATAATGCGCCGGCTAATATACCTAATAAACCAATCGTCAAATGGGGACATGTTGTCACTAGTATCGGGCAAATGAGAGTTATTAGTTTCATACCCTCAAGATAGGTAATCGCTGCAGCTGCAATTCCTACGGATAGAGAAAGAAATCCAGCAGGTAAAAGTAAAAATTTCTTTCTTGTAGATAATAGGAGATTAGTTTGTTTATAAAGATCTTGAAAAAATTGTGGGATGTGCTGTGAAAAAAGCTGAAAATTAGCTCGGGTACCTGCAAGAAAAATTAATACGCTTAAAGGCATCACAAATCCAAGCGGCAGACTAAAACCTACAAGTAATACAAAGATAGCTGCGCCGGTACTTAATCCACACGCTAACGCAGCAATTAATCCTATTGCAATACCAGTTCCATACAAAAATTTGCTCTGCCAGCAAGTAAACGAAGAAATTAATTGGGCGACTTCTGAAAAAAATTTTTCATTAGAAGGGCACGTATATTCTTTATGTTTTAGAAATTTATTAATAGTGTTTATTAAGCATTTTTTTTTGGCCGCTGATTGTGTATCCGTAGTATTTGTATAGGCATTTTTTAATGCCTCAAGTAATTCTCCAATAAAATTAACTTCATTCTGGCTCTGATTAGCTTCAGAAACTTTTTTAAACTGACATAAAGTTTCACAAACTAATTGATACAACCCCTTATGTATTAATCTTCTAACGGATTTAGGTATATCTTTTTTAAATTTCGTTTGCTGGCGTATTATTTTTATTTTTTCGCGATCATCCTCTTCACCCCAATATTCGATGGGGTCAGACCAGGCTAGAATAAAACAATATAACTTAAATAAATTTAATAATTCTTTTTGGGGGTCAAATGGATCATTATTCATTCCATTTAATATTTTTGAAGGGTTTTGATTTTTATTGAGAATAGAAAATTGTGCAGTCAATTTTAGGTTTTCTATATACTCCTTAGAGTAGATTGGAAAATTAACTTCATCAGGCATAAAATTCTCTGTTCAAGCCGCGCATTATTAGGAAACTAATGATACCCTAAAAGCTATTTTAATCAGATTAAATTAAGAAAATATTAAACGCAACCTGAAAAGCAGCCAACAATATTAAAAGCTATCTATTAATTTAAAATGTTTTCTACAAACGGGGAGATAACGCTCATTGCCACCAATCTCTATTTGTTTGCCCTCTGTTATTTTACGATTTTCAGTATCAAAACGGATATTCATTATCGCCTTACGACCACAATAGCAGACGGTTTTTATCTCATTGATCTCATCGGCCCAGATTAATAAATAGAGACTCCCCTCAAAAGGTTCAGCCCTAAAATCGCTGCGTAATCCGTAACATAAAACGGGGATATTTAAACGATCAACAATAGTAGCCAATTGTAATACTTGCTTTTTAGTCAAAAATTGAGCTTCGTCAATTAAAATACATTTTAATTCGTTTTTTTGACTCAGAAAGGTCTTTACATGGTCCAATAGATTGATTTTTGGTGTAAATAAATTAGCCTCAGCACTTAAACCAATCCGAGAGGTTATATAGCCTAATTTATGACGATTATCGATAGCGGGAGCAAACAATAAGGTTTGCATGCCACGCTCTTGGTAATTATAACTTGCCTGCAATAAAGCAGTACTTTTACCTGCATTCATCGCAGAATAATAAAAATAGAGCTTGGCCATCATCAAAAATCCAAAAATATTTTAGATATAGTACACTTATCTATTGAAAATGAGGAGAAGTCTTTATGGCTCTAACACCTTCTAGCATGCTTCCACTAGGCACCAAGGCAGCTGAATTCAAACTAACGGATACACTGACTGGAAAATCCCATCGTTTACAAGATACTCACGGTGCAACAGCCACGGTGATAATGTTTATTTGTAACCACTGTCCTTACGTCAAGCACGTGATACACGAACTCATCCACTTAGCTAATGATTACCAACCTAAAGGCATTGTATTTGTCGCTATTAGTGCTAATAACGCCACAGAATATCCAGAAGATGGGCCTGAAAAAATGGCTCAGATAGGAAAACAACTCAATTTTAGCTTTCCCTATCTTTACGATGAAACTCAATTGACTGCTAAAGCCTACCATGCAACCTGCACACCTGATTTTTTTATCTTCGATAAAGAACGCTTATGTGTCTATCGAGGTCAATTAGATGGATCCAGGCCCGGCAATAAAGTTCCAGTATCTGGAAAAGATATTCGTTCCGCTTTAGATAATGTTCTTCAAGACAAACCGGTTAATCCAGAACAATTACCGAGTATGGGATGCAACATTAAATGGAAATAAATACGCGAATTAACTTATCTCTCTACCCTAAAATGACAAAGAAAAATTGTTTATATTATTGTCTGTATTAAAAGAATTTCTCATTACATTTTGAAAAAAATATTTCTTAGCTAAATTAAAAGAGGACGGAATTTTTTCGGCTTCTCTGTGACAAGCACTTTCCATATTAGAAAATTTATTTATACACCTATCAGCATAGAAAGATAAAATTGAGATCTTTTCAGATAAATATCTGATCGCTTCATGTTTATTAAATTGATCGATTATTTCTTGACGAGACTCTAAAGATTCTATCGGAGATAAATTAACTGATTTACTCTGTATCCCGATATTTGGAAAATTAATTCTGTTTTTAATAGAAAATAAAGCGTCTATATTTTCTATACTTGGTTTTTCATCGATAGTTTTCAATTCTTCATTTAGAAAATTTAAAAATAGTTTTTCTGACAACTGTTCTCTAAAATTTTTTTTAAATAAATGGATGGGACTTATACCGAAAAATATAAAATTCCAGAACTTTAAATTAGAAATTTTGGTTTTAATAGCTTCAAAAGTAAGATTGTCTTGATCATACAATAAAAATTTTTTCACAAATTTTTCTTGGTGACTTTTGTTTGAAAAATAATGTTTACCTAAAAAATAATTAAAAATTTTTTTAATTAAACCGGTCTTTTCTTCAAAAGATTTATTTCTAATTAAAGTAAACTCGACATCTTGATCAAAATATTCTTTTAAATAATTACGAAGCCAGTTTGAAATTTTTTCAGGTTTATTTTGGGCAATAAGTTCATCCAAAGAAACCGGCTCTAAAAATTCTATTGTTTTTAATAAACAATAATCTGATTCTTCTTCATCAAATTCTATTTCTTCTTGTTCATCTGTTTTTAATAAACAATAATTAGTATCTGAAACTGATATTCTTTTTTCAAATAAGTTTAAAGAAGATTCTAATAAATTACCTATATTATCTATACTAAAAGTTTCTTTTATTTTTTTATATAAATCATCTAAAGAACTAACATAGTTTACCGAGCATCCCAAACACTTAGCAAAGTGATCGATTTTATTTAAAGTTTTTTTTACTTTATTAATAGAAGTTAAAATGCTTTCAGAATAGTCAAGCAACTCTAGAAATCTCTCATAGTTGATCGTTTCAAAAAATGCATTTAAAAATTTATTCGGTTTTATTTCTATAGAGTCCAACTGTAAATCTACCAAATATCTCTTGACTCCCTTTTGTTTATATGAGTCAATTTTTTTTAGAATAAAAACAATTACTGGAATTAATAGTTTGCTAATCTTTTTATTTTGAGATATTTTTTGTTGAGTAATTTTAAGATAGTCTCTATATTGTCGAAGATTTTTTGATTTTTTTTTAGCTTCTTTCTCTTCTGTACTTGCAAATAATTCAAACTCCATTGCTTCAATTTTCCTATCCAACCTAAATGAATCCTCTTCAGGATCTATTTCTATTTTACCTAAACGTTGTAATTCTTCTTCCCATGATTTTTTTTTTCGTGGCGATTCTATTTCTAAATTAATCTTGTTTAAGCGGTTAACTTCTTTGGAATAAAGATAAAAAGAATCTTCATCATAACCAACGCCATCTTCATCATCAAAATTTATTATTCTGGGTTTGTTTTTTTTACGCCGAGATATATTTATAGATTTCTCAGGGGGAACTGCTAACTCACTATTAGTCTGTAAATTTAACTGAGCGTCTGGAAATAATTTGTCATTCTCCAAAGAAATGTTGCTTTGAGGTTTAAAAAAAGCAGGCGGGATTAACTTGGAGATTTTACTAATTGAAAAAATGCTTGATATCTTTTGGAGTACCTCAGAATTATTAGATGTTGAAGTTAATTCAGAATTAAACTTTTCTAATTCAATTTTAGCATTGACATCATTTGTTTTAATATAGTTCTTAAGATGTCCAAATAATAGTATTTCGTCATTAGACAAACGAGTGTTATTTTTTATGATAATAGATAAATAATATCCTATTAACCATCGATTCTCTTCGTTTAGTTCTGAGGTAATATAACAATGGATCGTATCTACTGCTATTGCAAAATAAGGCCCGTGATCTAGCTGATCAATCCAATCTTTAATACTATTTAGTTCATTATTAGATTTTATTTTTACTATTTGGTCTCCGGTTTTTTGTTTTATTTTTTCCATTATTTTAGGATTTATTATAATTTATTTACTTTTTATATTATAATTTTTAACACTTCGTAAAAAAACAAAATAAAAAATTAATTATACTTTATTTTTTTAATATTATTACTTTATATTCAAAAATATAAAAAGAGATTACATGCAACGCGTCGGTCGAGGTAATCCAGCTAACTTACTAGCTTGTTTTAGTATACCTTTTGGAAATAGCTTATTCAGATTAATACTACTACCTTTTTCAGGACTAAGTTGTATTGCTAATTGACTAACCAAAACTCTGATGAGAGGTGTTTTGTGATGTTGCTGATAAAAATTACGTAAAAAATAGATAACATGCCAATGATCTTTGCTGAGCTTTAGCTTCTCATTCTGAGCAATTTTAGTGGCTACTTCCTCATGCCAATCGGCCGAATGTACAAGGTATCCGAATTGATCGGTTAAGATTTTTTCACCCTTAACGATTAAACACGTCATTAATCACCTGCTGCTAAGCTTATGCAGCATAAATTTTTAAGTTAAAAGAAAGCTGTTTTAAAACACCTTTTTATTCTTTACTCTATGAGCTCTTTAAAAGACAGCTGAGGAGCATTCCTTGATACAGAAATGCTGCTCAATCATTAAGCAGATATGAATAAAGCTTAACTCAAATTAACTATTGTAAAAAAACTCATGGTCAGTAATTGGCGGCCCTAAGAGGGGGGTAATTACTCTCGATTACCACTAAATGCACTTAGTAAGTTCAATAAACTTAAAAAGAGATTATATAAGGATACATAGAGTGTCACGGTAGCCATAATATAGTTAGTTTCACCGCCATGAATAATTTGGCTGGTCTGAAACAAAATTATCCCCGAGGACAATAATACGAACACGGCTGATACAGTGAGCATTAAAGCGGATATATGGAAGAAAAGGGTCGCAATACTCGCTAAAAAAGCGAGAATCATTCCTACCATCAAAAAACCTGCCATGAAACTAAAATCTTTTTTAGTGATTAAAGCATAGGCAGATAAAGCAAAAAAGATAAGCCCCGTAGCCCCCAATGACATCATGATGAGCTCATGTCCATTAGTAAATCCATGGATATAATGATTTAAAATAGGGCCTAGTGTATACCCCATAAACCCAGTTAAGCCAAACACTGACAGCAATCCCCAGTTACTATTTCGAGTAAAATTGGTTAAAAATAACAAACCAAAATATCCGATGAGTGTAACAAAAGGATTTAAAGGCGGTGCATTAGTAAACAACGCGAAACCCGCAGTTAATGCACTAAAAATTAGCGTTAATCCTAGCAGAATGTAAGTATTGCGTAAGATGGAATTAGTTGCTAAAACCGATTCCAAGCCTGGGTTGCGCAGGATTTGACTAGTAGCCATATTACTTCCCCCTGTTAAGTGTAAAATTTACTCATTCTACCATAAGCAATTTTAAGCTAAAAGACAGAGCGCCTGCATTTCCTAAATATTCATTCCCATAAGGGATATCTCTCTAACCTAATCGGCATTTGAAAAAATAGACGGGCTAGTGCAGAAAAAGCGGGTGTATAATCTGAAACATAAAATTTCTTTTTTGGAATATTTGATGAGATAGCAAGAAGTTGGCTTCCTTTAAGGATGTTTCTTACCGCTTCAGCAACAATATCCGTTGAATCAATAATAAGCGTAGTCGCGCTATAAAATTGCTTAATCTGCTGTTTTATTAACGGGTAATGCGTACATCCCAGTACCAAAGCATCTAGATTATGAAGAGATGACTCATTCAGATAAGTTTTAATCGCATCCGTCATTATCGTTTGGTCAGCAAAACCTTCCTCAATTAGCGGTACCAGTAAAGGGGTAGCCAGTGTATTTAACCGAATATTAACTCCCAATTCATCTAATTTTTTTCTATAAATATTGGAATTAATAGTTTGTTTAGTGCCAATTAAACCTATTGTTTTATCCACATAATTTTTTGCCAAATAGTCAATCATCGGATCAATCACATCAGCTACTATTGCTTTACGACCCACATACTCTTTGACAAGCTCATAAGCTACTGCTGAAGCAGAATTACAAGCAATTAATATCAATTTACAATTCTGCTTAAGTAACATATCACAAATTTTAATGGAATAAGCCTGAATAGCTGCAGCGGACTTATCACCCCAAGGTGCATGCGCGGTGTCGCCAAAATAGATAATAGACTCTTTGGGTAACAGCTTGGTCACCGCATGAGCGACAGTTAAGCCTCCAATACCGCTGTCAAATATGCCGATAGGTTGTAAATTTGTTGACATATAGATACTTTAATGGATTATCAATGCAATACCTAATACAAAAAGAAATAAAGCAAAAAATCTTCGCAAAACGTTACCAGCGACGCGTTTCCCAAGGCCAGTACCTATAGGTACAAAAAGCACGCTCCCCAAAGATATGCCAAGCACCGCGGGCCAATAAACAAAACCTAAGCTCCCCAATGGAAGATGAGTGGCATGCAAACCAGTTAATGTAAAAGTAATTGCTCCTGAAATGGCAAGTAATAACACACAAGCAGAAGACGTCGCAATAGCATGGTGTGTAGATAAGCCCAAACGTAAAAAAACGGGAACTGAAATAGCACCTCCACCGATACCTAACATTCCAGAAATAATGCCTATAAAAAAACCGATGGACCATTTCTTGAAAAGATTCAGTACAATAATTTCTTTTTTTATCGTTGGACTTCGATGAAAATATAATTTAAATACAACTGAAAAAAGAAATAAGCTGAATAGCAATTTTAGTATTTGTGTTGATAAAAATAAGGCTAACAAAGCGCCTGTTATAATACCAACAATCATTCCTGGAATTAACTGTCTAAACAGAAGCCAATTAATCGAAAAACTACGCTGTTGATGATACACAGCAATAAGTGAGGTAAAAATAATCGATGTCAAAGCGGTACTTGTTGCCATATGCATTAGCAAATGTTCAGGAATATTCTCTTGTGAAAAAATAGCTAGCAACCCGGGGACTAAAACTGTGCCGCCTCCTATCCCAAGTAGACCTGCTAAAAATCCAGCTAATAAGCCTATCGCTACATATAATATAAAAAACATCGCATGCCAAAAAATTGAATTAAATTTAGAAAAAGAATAAGTCTATGAAGTTATAAGCTCAGCAAACTAAAGACTGTGAACAAGGAAATCTCTTTTGTCCTTGCTCGACTTGCAAAGTAGTGTGTTGAATATGAAATTCCTTAGTTAAAACTTGATTGATTTTTGAGTATTCCTCATCCGAAAAGCCACCTTCAGGCATTATCAAATGGGCAGTCAAAGCGGTTTCTTGTGTACTAAGTCCCCAGATATGCAAATCATGAACCTCCTGGACTCTAGGTAATTTTTTTAAATAATTATAGACCGCTTCTTGACATACCCCATATGGAACAGCTCCCAGAATCAACTCTACGGAACGACGTAACAAATTCCAACTACCCCAAGTAATAATAGACACTATGACTAAAGCAACTATAGGATCTATCTGTTGCCATCCGGTAAAATAAACTGCAGCGCCAGTTAACACTACACCGAAAGCGATGAGGGCATCATAGGCTAGATGTAAAAATGCGCTTTTTATATTCAAATCCAAAGCCCGTTGCTTCATAAATAACAACGCAGTCCCCCCATTGATTAATACGCCTATGAATGCAACGACCATTACAATAATTTCATCAATTTTAACGGGATTATAAAGCTTATTAATAGATTCATACACAATCAGCGCTGAAGTTAAGACCAATAATAATGCATTAGCCAATGCGGCCAAAATAGTCAATTTTTTATAGCCATAGCTATAACGTTGTGTCGCTCGTCTTTTGACTAAAATATTCGCCCCCCATGACATCAACAAGCCTAAAACATCTGCAAAATTATGAACGGCATCGGACAATAAACTTACTGAATGCGCCATAAACCCATAAACTACTTCTGCTAGGACAAAGCCAAAATTTAGTGCGATAGCAATAGAAAAACTTACATTTAAAGTAGTTAACGTAGCGTAATGGTGATGAGCATGTGACATAAATTAACCTTTCACTATTTCAATATTTTTATCTTTTGGTATAACAAAATGAAATGTCAGTGCTGGAAGAGAAGGGTTTAATTCAATTTGCGTAAAATTGATAACAGTTTGTTGACCAAGTTTATCGATCAGTCGCATTTCATGTAAATAATTTTTTTGAAAAATCAATGTAATTGATTGAAATAACGCATTTTTATTCTTTGGAAATAAAGTAAATCCTTGAACATCCATTAAAGGATGAATGATAAACTGTTGTGTTAAATTGTTAGGCGAACCACTTAATAATGCAGCAGGGGAGTCTGTATCGGTTGTTTTTTGTCTTTGGATCGTTATTTGTTGTAAATCGATATCATAAAACCAAATGTGTTGTCCATCTGCGATTAATAACTGTCTATTAGGTCGTATTATTTCCCAGCGAAAAAGACCGGGGCGTTGTATGGTCATCTTACCGCTTACTTGTTGCAAAATCTGCCCTCGAGAATTCATCACCGTTTGTGTAAAATTAGCCCGTGAGGTATGTAAATTATTTAATAAATAACTCAGTTGGTCTTCCGCTAGCACTTGACCAGAGATTAAGCTAAGCATAAAACTTAAAAAAAGTAATTTATATGATTTTAATAGTTTCATAAAACTTAAATGCTCTTTTTCTACTTCAACCGCATTTCCTATTGATTAAATCTGACCAGTCAATATAAATATTAAAGTCTAAAGCCCTTTTTTTCTGGTAATCAATAACTTTGAAAAAAGGCACATCCAAAGATTGTTTTAAATATAAACTATTTTCTTCATGAAATTGCATATCAGGCTCAATCTGATTAACTATACAGGCGGCAATTGAAATGCCTCTTTTCTTCAAAATCTCATAAGTTAAAAGCGCATGATTTAAGCATCCTAAGCGTAGACCCACAACAAGAATGACAGGTAAATTTAAGACTTGCAATAAATCTAGCATTGTTTCCACTCTATTCAAAGGAACCGCTGCCCCCCCTAGCCCTTCTATAATCCAATAATCTGCTGAAATCTTTAGTAAGGGCTGAAATGAATCCATAATCTTAGCAACATTAAGCTGGGAAGCTTGTTGAGCCGCAGCAATATGAGGAGCCGTTGCTAGTTTAAAACAAAAAGAATTAACCTGTTCATAAGGAAGATAAATGCTTGCTTCTTTTTGTAAAGCAAGTGCATCATTGTTACGTAGTCCATCCTTAGTGAGCTGAGCTCCGCTAGAAACTGGCTTTAAACCAACTGTAGAGTAACCGCTTTTTTTTAAAAAAGATAACAAATTTACAGCGATAGTTGTTTTACCAACATTGGTATCTGTTCCTAAAATAAATAAACCTTTATTAAACATTATTTGCAATAAACACTAAAGAATAAGAAACAAAACATCAATCCGATCATTTATCTTTGAAGAATATGCTTGCTAAAGGTATTTTAATTTCATTGAGCGTATTCTGTAGCTTTTTTTCAGCCCCCCAGGCATGACCATAAATAATTTCCCATGTGGCTGGTAGCTTTCCTGCTGAGTTACGAAAACCCTCATAAGCCTGTAATAATTTTTTTAAAGCCCCTTTGGAGGTAAGTCCACGTTGACGATCCTCGCTAAGATTTTGTACGCCTAATTTTTTTAATTCTTTCATCAAATCTAAACCTTCTGAATACAATAAAGTAAAGTATTCAACATCCATCACAGGATCCATAAAAGGCGTTTGTAATAAACGATCACCGAGCTCATGCATATCTACAAATGAATGAACATGAGCACAACCATCAATAGTTCCCCAACAATGGCGTAATTCTTGCAAAGTATCAGGCCCCACCATAGAAAAAAGCAACAATCCTCCAGGTTTTAATATTCGACGAATTTCATCAAGGCTTTTGCTAAAATCATTACTCCAATGTAACATTAAATTGGAGTAAACAAGCTCGAAGCTATGATCATTAAAAGGCAAGTTTTCAGCACATCCACATACCCAATGAGCTTTTGTAGATCGCTCTTTTCCTTTAATCTGAGCCTGTTTCAACATTCCAGTTGACTTATCTAAACCTATTATTTTAGCGTTAGAATATTGTTTTTCTAAAAAATTCGCGAAATATCCTGTGCCACAACCGAGATCGAGTATCATTCGGGGTTGACAACGAATTCCATGTAAACGTTCTAATAAAGATTTTCCTACCCGTTGTTGCAATACAGCAACTTCATCATAGGTTTTAGCCGCTTTGTCAAAACGCTGGGCAATTTGGATTTCATCGAATTGAATCATCATTTATTTTAATCAATTTGAGTCCTAAGGCTATCTGTTCTAATAATCTATTGATTTCATTTTCTGAGTGTAATGCACTCAAACTTATTCGAATTCGGCAGGTATTTTCAGGAACTGTTGGGGGCCGAATAGCATTAACCCAAATGCCATTTTGCAATAAATACGCTGAAAGCGCCATGGCTTCTTCATTATTCTTCATCAAAATCGGCTGAATTGGCGTATTAGAGAGTAATAAGGGTAAATCTAAGTGTTTCGCTATTTTCCTAAAATGTTTAATTAAGCTTTTTAATTTTTCTCTACGCCAATTTTCTGTTTGTAATAAGACTAAACTAGTATGCGCCGCTTTAGCCACAGCCGCTGGCAAAGCAGTGGTGTACATATAAGGACGGGCAAATTGAATCAGATTTTCTATGATGCTCTCATTCGCCGCAACAAAACCTCCAAAACATCCAAAAGCTTTACCAAAACCACCCGACAAAATATCTGGTTTACATGCAAAATGCTCACAAATACCTTTTCCAGTTTTTCCTAATATACCGATACCGTGCGCATCATCTATTAACAATAGGGAAGAAAACTTCTGGGCGACCTCAGCTAAAGCGGGCAATGGAGCTATATCACCATCCATACTAAAAACACCCTCAGTGATAATAAATTTACGCTGCGCAGTAGATTGCATTAAGTGCTTTTCTAGACTGATAGGATTGTTATGTCTATAACGTTTAAATTGTGCTGCACTTAATCTTACTCCATCAATTAGAGAAGCATGGCTTAATCTATCGACAAATAATGCATCTTTTCTTTTTACTAAACTCCCTAAAACACCCAAATTAGCCATATATCCTGTAGAAAATATTAGTACTTTAGGAAAGTCAAGAAATTCTGCTAAGCCTAATTCGAGTTCAGAATGAAATCGGTTGTAAGCACCAAGAAAAGCTGAAGAACCACTACCCACACCATAATGATCAACAGCCTCTTTAAAAGATTTTATAACCGCTGGATGTTGGGCTAGGCCTAAATAATCATTAGAAGAAAAAGAACAAAAAATTTTACTCTTGTAAATGCGCTGCACATTGATTAGCTTTTGTAAGATCTTACGTTCTCTATACAAACCTTTTTGCTTATGCTGATTTAACCTTTTCTCGAAAATTAATGACATGCATGTAATTCAGTATCGAGTAGTACAGCTTCTAGACCCAATTTCTTTAACAAGATGTTATCCTGTTCCGGAGAAATATTTTCTGTTGTTAACAATTTCTCTCCATAATGTATAGAATTAGCACCTGCAAAAAAACATAATGCTTGCGCTTCTTCACTTAAGCTATCTCGTCCGGCAGATAAACGAATCATACTTAGTGGTAACATGATACGCGCTGCTGCAACAACTCGAATAAACTCAAAAGAATCAACTGGGGGCTTGTTTGCTAAAGGCGTTCCTGGAATAGAAATCAACTTGTTCAAAGTAACACTTCTAGGATGCTCGGGTAGATTAGCGAGTTGTTGGAGAAGACCCGCTCGATCTTCTTGTGTCTCGCCCATGCCAATAATACCGCCACAGCAAACTTTTATTCCTGCTTCTCGTACTCGTGCCAAAGTTTCTAACCGCTCTTGATAAGTTCGAGTTGAAATAATCGTCTTATAATATTCCGGCGAGGTATCTAAATTGTGATTATAATAATCTAAACCAGCCTCAAAGAGTTGCTTTACCTGCTCATTGTTAAGCATGCCTAATGTAGCACAGGCCTCCAAATCCAATGCTTTGATTGCAGACACCATTTCTAAGATATTCATAAATTCTTTTTTTGGAGGACTACGCCACGCCGCTGCAATACAGAATCGACCTGCACCTTTTTCTTTTGCTCTCTTTGCTGCAATTTTAACCTGTTCTAGCGTCATTAAAGGTTCTTTTTTTAATCCTGTGTTGTAATGGCCGCTCTGGGGACAATACGAACAATCTTCAGGACACAAACCGGTTTTGACGTTAATTAAACTACTAATCTGAATGGCATTGGCTTGAAAAGCTTGACGATGAATAGTATGTGCTTGATAGATTAAATCATTAAAAGGAGATTGGAAGAGCAAATCAATCTGCTCAAGTGTCCAATCATGACGAATTTTGAAACTTGACATAATAATTTCTTAAAAATCGTAAAATTGTCAACATAAAATGAATGGACTATGTTGTCAACTTCCTGTATCTAAATCGGTTAAAGTAAAAAAATACCCTGGGTTGCCAGTATGGCTACGATCACAATTAATATCAAAAAAAACCAGCTAAAAGGATCCCTGATAGTAAACATTACCGGATCATCCTGTATTTTTCCTTTTTGTGCAAAATACCACATACGATTAAGCCAAATAAATAAGCATGGGCAAATTGGCCATAATAATAAAGGGCTTTTATAAAAAATTTGAGCTTTTGCTGAATAAATATAAAAAATAAAGATCAAGATCGATATATACCCGCTTAAATACCCTAATAAAGTAAGATGCCCTCTATCATTAAAATGATAGGCTCGACCTAAAATAGAGAATTTATTTTCAGCTTGCATCAAGGTAAGCTCAGCATAACGTTTAAGTAAAGCTAAACTAAAAAATAAACATAAAATAAAAAAAATTAACCAAAATGAAAATCCATTTTTAATTAAGGTCATTCCAGCAAATATACGCATTGAGTATAAAATAGCGAGTAAAATAGAATCTAACCATTTTATTTGTTTAATAAAAAATGAATAAATTAAAGTTAAGCCATAATAAATTATAGCAATTATTAAGAAATTAAATGGTAAACAAATCGAAATACTTAAACCAAAAAATGTCAATATAGGAGCAAGGATATATCCTACTTTTTTAGTTAACTCTCCTGAAGCAAAAGGTCTTTTTTTCTTTTTAACGTGTAGCTTGTCTTTTTCTAAATCAACAAGATCATTGATTAAATAGGCACTTGAAGCTAATAAACAAAAAACAACAAAACCTAAGAATGCATTTCTTATAGCTATCGCATTAAAATATTGATGCCCTACAAAAAGAGGAATAAATAATAAAAAATTTTTAACGGCATGATAAGGTCGGCCTGCTTTAAAACAGGCTTTTATTATAATTTTATTTTTTTTGTTTAACACAATTAGCGTTTTTATTCTTAAGAATAGGGCATAAATCGAAGCTGGATATAATTCTTAACTTCTCCAAAAAAGCTCGCATCTTGAGTCATTTTTATGATTAACTTGTTTCTTTTTTTACCCTATTTTATGAATCTTATCAATCGTGACCGACAACATATCTGGCATCCTTGCTCACAAATGAAGGATTATGACGCTTTCCCCCCCTTAGTAATAAACAAAGCTTATGGTTCCTATATCGAATTAAAAGATGGAAGACGCATAATAGATGCCATTTCTAGCTGGTGGTGCAAATCATTGGGCCATAATCATCCGCGCTTAAAAATGGCGCTCAACGCCCAGTTAAATAAGTTTGAGCACGTGATATTTGCTAATAGCACCTATGAAACCATCGTTCAACTTTCTGAAAAATTAGGCCAACTTTGCCCTGGTTTAAATAAAGTATTCTATGCGAGTGAAGGCTCTTCGGCAGTTGAAATCGCTTTAAAAATGAGTTTACATGCCCAGCAATTACTTGGACAAAATCAGCGGATACAGTTTACTTCATTAGAAAATGGCTATCATGGCGAGACATTTATGGCTTTAGGACTTAGCGATCTGGGTCTTTATCGCCAAGCCTACGAAGCCCATTTAATAAAACCTAACTTCATTAAAAATATACCTTACGTGCATTCGAGCTCAAACCCAATTTGGAACGATTGCTCCGCTATGTGGCCTGACATTGAAAAACAGCTTGAAATACAAGCTGAAAACTTAGCAGCTATTATCGTTGAACCGATAGTACAAGGAGCGGGGGGTATGAAGCTCTATAGTCAAGATTTTCTTCGCCGATTAAGTAAATGGACAAAAGCCCATGGTATTTATTTAATAGCCGATGAGATTATGACTGGATTAGGCAGGACAGGGTTTGCATTAGCTTGCCAGCATGCGCAAATTAAACCTGATTTTATCTGCTTAAGTAAAGGCCTAACATCTGGCTGGTTACCAATGAGTGCGGTATTAACACAGTCTGAAATTTATAATTTATTTTATGATGATTACTCATCTGGAAAAAGTTTTTTACATTCACACACCTATAGTGGTAATGCATTGGCAGCAGCCGTCGCATTAGAATGTCTAAATATTCTAGAAGATGAACAAATATTTAAACAGGTACGAGAAAAAGAAATTATTTTAAAAAATTTGATGTATGAGGTTCAAAATAAAACAGAAAAATTAATAAATATTAGAGGTATCGGAGCCATCATCGCAGCCGACTTATTGCTAAAAGAAAAAGAAAAAAATCAACGCATCGGATACCAAATTTTTCAGAAAGCTTTAAAAATGGGGGCTTGGTTACGTCCTTTAGGAAATACAATTTACTGGTTACCGCCTTTAAACATATCACTACCAACCCTTAAAGAATTATGTGATATTACCAAATTTTCAATATTACAAATTTTAAAATGATAAATAATATTTTAAAGGATACAATAAAAGAATTTAAACTCTAAGTTTGATTGGCGGTAAGTACCTTTAAACGATCTGACAAATTACGTTTCTCACGATTACGCCAACCGTACCAAACAATTAATACCCCCATAATTTTAGCTAATGATAAGACCAGAATCCCCAACCAATTTAATTGATGAATAATCCATAAAAAAACACTACTGTCTATCGGAGCACTCAGACTAGCAGACCAAAGTATGCGTTGAGATAAAGGGCGTTTAGTAAAAGTATAGACCGACCAATCGACAAATTCTGCAATTAAAAATGCACTCATACTGGCTATGGCTAAATTTTTATCTGCTAAAATGTAACTGATTAAGCTGCCGATGAGCATAGCAAAAATAACTTTATGTTCTAATTCTCGTTGAGCAAAATCACGCAAAACATAAACGGCTCCTACTGTCCAATCCATAGGAGAAATTTCTGTACTCAATACTTGCACTAATGGAACATAACCAAACAAAGTATTAAGTAAAATGATTAAAATTATATAGACGATACTATATTTATAATTAAATAACCCGTTCATATTCTTAAAATTTTATTTTTTTAATAAAAATCAATCATACAATAAATTAGAAAAAAAACCCTGTTTTTCCATTATTTTTCTTAAGGTCTTTAATCCTTCAACCTGGATTTGGCGGACCCGCTCTCGTGTTAAGCCAATAACTTCACCTACTTCTTCTAACGTCATACGATCGCAGCCTAACAACCCATAGCGTCGAGCAATAACTTCGCGTTGATTAGTCGATAATTGTTCCAACCATCCTTCTAAACGTTTACGTAAATTTTCGCCTTCTAATATATATTCAGGATCATTTTCCCGATTATCAGATAATGTTTCAAGTAAAGGTTTATCCGCCTCACTACTGGCCGGCGCATCGACAGAAGTAATATGTTCATTTAAACCGAGCATTCGTTCTACCTCTTCAAAAGGTCTATCCAGCCATTTTGCAATTTCATCTGAAGTAGGTTTATGATCTAATTTTTGTGTGAGCTCTCTTGCGGCTTGTAAATAAACATTAAGTTCTTTTACCACATGGATAGGTAGACGAACTGTTCGAGCTTGGTTCATAATAGCCCGTTCAATGGCTTGACGGACCCACCATGTCGCATAAGTAGAAAAACGAAAGCCTCTTTCTGGGTCAAATTTTTCTACTGCATGCATTAAACCTAAATTACCTTCTTCTATCAAATCTAAAAACTGTAATCCGCGATTATTATAATGTCTGGCTATTTTTACTACTAAGCGCAAATTACTTTCTATCATTCGTTTTCGGGCATCTTGATCCCCTTTTGCAATAAGGCGCGCGTAGTAAACCTCCTCTTCAGCAGTTAATAAAGGAGAAAACCCTATTTCATTTAAATATAACTGGGTTGCGCCAAGCGTCTCATCACGTCGAACATATTTATGTGGTGTTGTATCAGTCTCACCTGTTTCACGACTTACTAAAAATTTTTCCCGTTTATTTTGAAATACTTGTTCAGACGTTAAATGATCTTGCTGTTTTTTTCCTCCTCTTTTTTTAAATGAACTTCCTTTGTTACCCATATTAACTCTCCCTGAATTAAATAACCTGGATAATAGTAAAATAAGTACTTTTTTCGATGCGTTAATGTTTTTAAAAAAATGTAAGATGTCTTAGATATGTACAAATTGATTGTTTTATTGAATATCAAAATCTAATGTAAACCAACTAGTATTTCATAGAATGCATTGAATTTATAATCATGAAATAGAGGAAAACCTATATTATCATTCTAAATTTACTTTCTTAACCCCAGATTTTAAGAGAAGTAAAAATGGCAACTCCTAGCAATAAAATAAACCAAGATAACCTATCAATGTAATGTCGTAATAATTTATCAATATGAACACCGCCCCAACGCATCAAAAAAGCAACTAAAAAAAATCTTCCACCACGCCCAAGCAATGACCCCAAGATAAAGGGTAAAAACGCAACATGCAAGGCCCCAGCTGCTATAGTAAATAACTTATAAGGGATAGGAGTAAATCCTGCCAAAAAAAATATCCAAGAATTCCATTGGTTAAATCCCTGTCCAATCTGCTGATAAGTCTCTTCATAACCAAATTGTAAAATATAGGGATGTATCCAATCAAATGCGGCACTCCCTATCCAATAACCAAATAATCCGCCTAAAACAGAAGCTACCGTCGTCATATAAGCATAACGCCATGCGTAATCCGGCCTAGCTAAGGACATCGGTGCTAACATAACATCAGGTGGAATAGGAAAAAAAGAAGACTCGGAAAAACTTAAAATAAACAAATAAAAGGGCGCATGTTTATGCTTAGCTAATGCAAGCATTTTGTCATAAAGTTTTGAAAAATACTTCATTATAAACTAATAGTTAGAAAAAATAGGATAAACTTTTTTAATTCGTTAATTAAAAAACTTATAGTTCAGGATCCATATTAACAATCCAATCTTCGATCTGGTCACGAACAGTATGGTGCGTTAAATCAAGCTGTAAAGGTGTGATGCTGACCTGTTGATGATTCAAAGCATAAAAATCAGTACCTTTTCCAGCATCATCTTCTTTACCCGAACTTCCTATCCAGTAAATAGTATGTCCTCTTGGGTCTTTACTAGGCATCATTCTATCGGCATTATGCCGTGTGCCTAATCGTGTGACCTTATAGCCTTTTAACTGATCGAATGCAATATCGGGATATTTACATTTAAAATAGTTTTTTCTGGGATGGGTTTTTCATATAAAAGGGTTACCAATCTTTTTGCAACTTCAGCCGCTGTAGAGTAATACATAGGTTCATTTCCCATTATTGAAAAAGCAATGGCGGGAATACCTAAAAACCGTCCTTCCATTGCAGCGGCTACTGTTCCTGAGTAAAAAACATCTTCTCCTAAATTGGCGCCCGCATTAATACCCGATACAACCATATCAGGAAGTTTATCTTCGTTTAATAGGCCCGTTAGTGCTAAATGAACACAATCTGTGGGCGTACCCTGAACGCTTATGACGCCTTCATCAAAGTATCTTAACCTTAAGGGATGCTGCAAAGTAAGCGAATTACTAGCGCCACTACGATCCCTATCGGGAGCAACAATAGTAACTTCAGCAATTTGGGCTAAAGCTTTAGCTAAAATAGATAAGCCGGGGGCATGTACACCATCATCATTACTGATAAGAATCTTCATTTTAAGATACTCTGGAAACTAAAGTTGCACTTTCAGAAAATTTGGTAAGTATAGGTAATATGACTAAAATTACACCAAATACTAATAAAGTAACAGGCCGGCTCAAGGGAACTTGTGAAGGATTATTGCGATAGTTTTTATATTGTATTAGAGCACCAAAAAGCAAAGCGATTCCAATAGCTAAACTCATATTATAGAGCGCGCTTGTTAATAGAGACATAGGCAATAGAAGTCTATTTGATAAATCACCCAATGAATCTGGAATTAAGGCATAAGCATAGCTTGAAACTAAAAATAGAATATAAAGGGTAATTCTTTTCATAATAAAATTTTTTAGTCTTTTTTAACAGAAATATATAGAATCTCATATATGAAGATACGAATTTTATGAGTTTATTGCAAGCGCTATTAGGAAACCTATTCTTTTGAACTTCAGAAAAAGAGGATTTTAGATAACACAAGGCATAGTTTTGACAAGGAAGAAAGCTAACGTAATTATGGAAGCCTCTCAAACGAGTTAACAGTAAGGCGATTTGTTAAGCCCAACTTTTCGCATAATCTCGATCTAAAGCCAGTAAAGCTTATCCGGTTTAAACTATCGATTTTTCCCTAAAAGTTAATATGAAAAGAGAAAGTTTTTTAATTACCCACAATCCCTTTTTAGGTTATTTTTTTATCTACCCTTATTCTTCCAGTTTGGCTTATCTTAACTAACCATACCATTTTTTTTGAAAATGCCTGGGTACAGACAATGAAACTACCATTTTGTCCATAAGAACCGTCTGGGTATATCTGTAGATAATCACTCGAATGAAATCCATGCCATTCTAAAAAACCAATAAGACCCAAAGAAGGATAAGTTTGTAGCAGTTTTCCTTTTTTGAAGGTTGAGGATTTATTTAGTATAACTATCCATCCATCGTTCCAACTACCCGAACAGCTGTTAGCATTGTTACTTTTACATAGTGTAATAACATTTTGACGTCTAATTGCTTCACTTCGAGCATAATATAATGTTGCGCAAATTCTTTCCGTTAAAATAAATAGGCGAAGCTTAAGTATTAAATCTCTACATACTGGAAATGTTAATGTCAATAAAATACTGATTAATGCAATAATAAAAAGCAACTCAAGTAAACTGAAACCCAATCCAAATGAACTATTTTTATTAAATCTAACTATTTGATTTTTTTCATAACGCATAAATCTAATTGTTTTTTTACATATTGCATATCCTGCCAAGCTTTACATTTTTCGCGTGGTGAACGGAGTAAATAAGCAGGATGATAAGTCACTAATAAAGGAATTTTATTTACGCCAAAATGAAATAAATTTCCGCGCAAATTCGCCATAGACGCATCCGTTGACAATAAATAATGTGCGGCAATCCGCCCCACTGCTAAAATTAATTTTGGTTTAATTAAACTGATTTGCCTCAATAAATAAGGCGTACACGCTTTGACTTCTCTCAATGAAGGATCGCGATTATTAGGTGGCCGTGATTTTAAAATATTGGCGATATAATAATCTTCTCGTTCATAACCAATTGCAGACAACATATTTGTCAATAATTGTCCTCCACGGCCTACAAAAGGTTCTCCTTGTTTATCTTCATTCGCACCCGGTGCTTCACCAATCACCAATAAATCCGCATTTGGATTCCCCACACCAAATACAGGGTTGGTACGTGTTTTATAAAGATCACAGGCTTTGCAATGATTGACTGCCGATTTTAATTCCTGCCAATTCAACGTCGAAATTTTTTGTTCACGATTCATTGTTGAAGTTCTCGGCATATCATCGCCCTTAACTATTTTTTCGGATAACCTATCGATGTTCTCACGTAAACTCCAAAGTGGAATTTCCATTTTTTTAAAATAATCGAGCCGTTTTTCTTTATCCATCATTTGTGCTTGAAAAAATTAGAGAGCAACCATTATTTTAGCAAAATTAAATCTGATTCGTTAAACTTAAGATTTCTAATTAAAAAACGGGATTTTTCTTGCATTAAACTTTTCATCTATTCAATAACCTATAAAGATCCAGTATACTTTCTGAACTATGGAACCTAAGCAATTCATTGTACGGCCTTTACAACATGGCGACTATAATACAATCGCGCAAGCTATGTATGCTTTTACTGACATGCGTACCTCTGAAACGCTCGATGAAATTTGGCTTATTGAACATAACCCCGTTTATACCTTAGGACTGGCTGGCAAGTTGGAACACATTCTTAACCCGGGAAATATACCCATAGAGAAAACGGATCGGGGCGGACAAGTAACCTACCACGGCCCTGGGCAATTGGTGATATATCCTCTTTTAAACCTTCGCCGACTAAAGCTAGGCATACGCGAACTAGTCACTCTACTAGAAAATACCGTAATTCACTTATTAGCGAATTACAGCATTCATGCCGAGGCGAAAAAAGATGCGCCAGGTGTCTATGTCAATTCGGCGAAGATCGCTTCTATCGGACTACGTATTCGACGGGGCTACTGTTATCACGGCCTCGCTTTTAATGTGTCCATGGATCTTAGCCCTTTTACTGGAATTAACCCTTGCGGTATAAGCCAACTTACTATCACTCAACTTTCTGATTTGGGAGGACCTAAGAATCTTAATAGGGTAGCAAAGGACTTTATCAAGCAATTTCAACAAGAAATAGAGATTCATAAAAAAGCTAAAGGTTCAAAAGTTGACTAGCTAAAAAACTTACTTATATCTTATATCATCTTACTGTATATTAAAATGCTCATTACAACATATTAAAAGCTATGGAAAAAAAAACACCGGATTCTAAGCAAAAACAACGTGGGGCAGAAAAGATGTCTCGCATTCCAATAAAGATCGAGCCAAAAGCCCCTTTGCGTAAACCGGATTGGATTCGCATTAAATTACCGATAACATCGGTTGTAGATCAACTTAAAATGATGCTAAGAGAAAATCGTCTTCATACAGTCTGTGAAGAAGCTTCGTGTCCAAATTTAAGTGAATGCTTTAGTCACGGCACAGCTACATTTATGATCATGGGAGATAAATGTACTCGACGCTGCACCTTTTGTGATGTTGGCCATGGGCGTCCTGATCCATTAGATCCAGAGGAACCAGAAAATTTAGCTAAGACAGTTAAACAAATGGCCCTGCGTTATGTTGTTATTACCTCAGTTGATCGAGATGATCTAAGAGATGGCGGTGCAGCTCACTTTACTGCGTGTTTACAGGCATTACGCAAGCGTTGTCCGACACTTACTATAGAAGTTCTCGTACCTGATTTTCGTGGTCGCATGGATGTTGCTTTAAATGCAATCGCACCTGGGTTACCCGATGTATTCAATCATAACATTGAAACTATACCAAGATTATACAAACAGGCACGTCCAGGTTCTGACTATCAGTGGTCCCTACAATTATTACTTGAATTTAAAAATCGCTTTCCAGGAATACCCACTAAATCCGGTTTGATGCTAGGACTCGGAGAAACATTGGAAGAAGTGAAACAAGTGATGCATGATTTGCGTAAGCATCAAGTCGATATGATAACTATCGGACAATACCTTGCACCGAGTCGCTATCACTTTCCTGTTGCTCGTTATGTTTCGCCTCAAGAGTTTAAGGATCTCGGTCATTTGGCAAAAGGAATGGGATTTATTCGTGTTGCCAGTGGACCACTCGTTCGTTCTTCATATCATGCGGATAAACAGGCGGCTGGAGAAAATGTAGCCTAATGACACTTCCCGATCTCAAACCTTTTTTTGATTGGCTACAAATTCACCCTTATTTCGCAGGTGTAATTACCTATTTTATTTCGTTACTTGAATGCTTGGTAATGATCGGTCTTTTAGTACCGGGTACTGTTTTTATGACGGCTATTGGTACTTTAATTGGAATTGAAGTTTTACCTTTTACATCTACTGTTTTATGGGCAATTGCCGGAGCTATTACGGGCGACGTGCTAAGCTTCTGGATAGGTAGACATTACCATCGACATACTAAAGATTTTTGGTTATTCCGCCGTTACCCACAACTTTTACGCAAAGGAGAAGATTTTTTTGACAAACATGGCGGAAAAAGTATTTTCTTTGGTCGATTTATTGGGCCTATTAGGGCTATTTTACCTTTTATCGCCGGCATGGTACGAATGCCTTGGCGTCAATTTTTGATTGCCGACATCATTTCTGCGATTGCATGGGCTCCGTCCTATATGTTGCCAGGAATTCTTTTAGGGCAAGCTTCTCAGCAATTACCCCCTGAAGTTGCAACTAAATTAATTATCTTTGTCGTTTTACTATTATTGTTTTTTTGGTTAGTTTATTCTTTTATAAAGGCATGTTACGCTTGGTTTAGTCGCTTATTAGATAAACAAGTCGCCTATTTATGGCATTTCACGCGTAATCACCCAAAGCTCAAAACTATAACTTCTCTTCTAACAGACTTTAAACATCCGCAATCACACACTCAATTAGCACTCGCTTTAATTTGTTTTTTTTGTGCACTTGGTTTTTTAGCTGTCGTATTTTCTATTGTACATCATGGTACTGCAACCTACCTAAATGAACCCATTTACTATCTAATGCGTAGCTTACGTCAACAAAATTTAGATAAATTTTTGGTTGTTATGGCTGAGCTGAGCCCAAAAGTACTCGCTGTATTTTGGATGCTAATGTTGGGCTTTTTTTTAGTAAAAAGAAATTTTTGGTTAAGTCTACATTGGGGACTAGTTGGATTATTAAGTTATGGTTTAGGTGAACTATTCAAACATTTTCTGCATGTCGCACGCCCCAATGGTGTAATACAAATACCACTGGGCGCATCTTTCCCTAGTGGTCATACGGTAAGTAGTATTTCAATACTAGGTTTTTTTTCCATCTTAATTGCCATAGAAAGGCCTAAACCACAACGAATGCTGATTTATGGGTTAACGAGTTTAATCATTTTATTAGTCATGTTTTCACGCATTTACTTAACTGCACATTGGTTTAGCGATATCTTAGGTGGTGCTTTGCTTGGAATTAGTATCCTCTCAAGTCTGACACTTTCCTATCGTAGAAAGATAGAACATACCACTATTTCATCAGGAAAAATTGCTGCGGTCGGTACAGTAGTCATACTACTATGTTGGGGAGCTAATCTAAATTATAATTACAAAAAATTACTCTCAAATTCTCAACTTCTTTTCCATAAACAAACTCTCAACGCTTCAATCTGGTGGAATAAAGCTAAATTTCAACAACCCATTTATCGAATGGGCTATTTTGGTCAAAAAATTGAAGCGTTAAACATTCAATGGGCCGAAAAACTTTCAAATATCAAAAGTCATTTAGAAAAACATGCTTGGCATACGCTTCCAAAAACAAAAATTTATACCACACTTTACAAATTAAGCTTACATAACAATAATCACCTTCCTTTGATTGTTTCGTCGAATGCAGGAAGAGCTCCGGCATTAACTATGACAAAATATTTCCCAGCAACCCATAATTTATTAGTTTTAAATCTCTGGGATTCACATAAAACGCTAAATAATGGTGTCCCAATTTGGTTAGGTTTAATTCACTATCATAAAACCTGGCATTTACAGTTTCAGCCGATAAAAAAACAATCTATTACGCAACCTCTTATACCTGCTGATCAGTTATTGTTGCAGGATCTTAAAGACTACAGGGTAAAAAAGGTAAGCTACGATTATTTTCATACCTCAGTATTGTTTATCAAAAATAGGCCCTAGGTTTGAACCCCTTTTATAATCTTTATGCATGTGAACGGCGGCTTGCGTAAAGTCAGCAGAACGTATTAGGTTTTCAAATTAAAGCAAATGAAAGAATTTTATAGGCAAGTTTTGCGACCAAAAAATCACAACTATGCAAGCAAGGAATTGGAGCAAGCTCGTTAATATCTGCACCCACTATTGTTCCAACCTGGCTCGCTGCCGTAATAATTTCTATGACGTCTTCCCACAACAAACCACCAGGTTCCGGTGTTCCTGTTGCAGGCATAACACTTGAATCAAATCCATCGACATCGAAGGTTAAATAAATTGGACGATCTTTTAGATGAGATACTATTTGCTTAATTTCCCAATTTTTTTTATCTTTTCCCCAGTAAATATGGATCCTGTGACGGTTTTCTTCAATGAAAGGAATTTCTTCTTTAGAAACATTTCGAATTCCAACCGAAACTACTTTAAGCTTATCGTAATCTAAACAACGTCTTATTGCTGAAGCATGTGAGTAATGTTGGCCTTGATATCCATTTCGTAAATCAGCATGAGCATCGAAGTGCAACAAAACTACATCACCATATTTTTTCATAAAAGGTCGAATAGCACCAATAGAAATAGAGTGTTCGCCACCAAAAACAAAAGGAAATTTTCCATCTTCTAATACTTGTTTGACCATATTTTCTAGTTGTTTCAAAGCTGCAGAAATCTCTAGTTCAATTTTTGGTTCATCCAGTGTTACTATACCAATTTGACGAAAAGGTTCGCACCACAAATGCTCATCAAATAATTCAACTTCATGTGAAGCACGGATAATAGCTGCGGGGCCTTTAGCTGTGCCTCCGCCATAAGTTACGGAATTTTCAAGTCCAAAAGGAATAATGACTGCTTTAGCTTCGGTATAAGCCACGGCATCTTTAGAATCTAATCCTAAAAAACCTTTTTTCGGTACCATGCATTGCATGTTTAAAACCTTTTTATTAATTAAATAATTCAGCAAAACGCCGTCGACTTCGAACTTTCCAATAACCACGATGGTAGACATCACTTGCTAAAAGTGGCAAAACAGAACTTGCTTCAGCAAAGACCATTTGTTCATAAGCTCTATCCACTTTACCCCAAGAACAAGCTTCTTTTAAGGTTGAACTGGAACACGCACCATCTCGCACATCGGCTACTGTGATTTGAATTGCATACTTATGCATATCTACAGGTTTACCAAGAATCTCAGCACACACTACTGTGTCTTGAACAAAATTTTTTGGAACGCCTCCACCAATCATCAATAAGCCAGTAGTATCCGATTTGATTTTGAGGTTAGTAAGTTCTCTAAAATCTCGAATAGAATCAATTGTAAGATGATTATTAGGATTTTTTACCTGATGAAGTACTAAACCAAATCCTGCAGAGGAATCGGTAAAAGCAGGGCAAAAAATTGGAACATCATGTTCATAAGCCAGTTGAACTAAAGAATCTTGTTTTTTAGCATGTTCTTTTGCTAAATAAGCGCCCATTGCACGAATAAATTCTCGAGAGCTATAGGTTTTAGGTTCAAGCTGATTTGCTATTTCAAAAATCACACGATCACAACGTTGTAATTGCTCTTCATCAATATAGGTATCATAAATCCGATCAATTTGTAAATCGCGTAGCTTTCCGTCGTCAAAAGAAGCGCTTCCTTGATAATGTCGAAAACCTAACGCTTCAAAAAAATCCATATCGACTATGCTTGCTCCAGTAGCTACTATTGCATCCACCATATTGTATTTTATTAAATCGGCATAAAGCTTCATGCAACCACCCGCAGATGTGGATCCTGCTATCGATAAAATAATACTACAGCGCTCATCCTGAAGCATAGAATTAAAAATCTGTGTAGCTCGCGCTAAATCACGCGAAGTAAATGACATATTTGCCATCGAATTAATAATAGGGCGAGCATCAAAAAGCGTAATATCAATATGCTCAACGAATTTACTCAAAATTTTCTCTTTTAATGAATTTTTACAAACTTGCGTATCCATTAGTTTTCCTTATAAATAAAATTATTCTTTGGCGACCAATTCTTGCGTTTTCTGTAAATTAACTGTAGAAAACATACTCATTATAGGCTTATCTGAAACTGCAATAACACCTTCTTCTTGCTTAAAACCATTAAATCCTGTTGAAAGCGCCCTACCATAAGCTCCCACCTGTCCAATTTCAATATAGTTTCCTTCTCTTACATCGCTAGGTAGATAAAAAGGCCCCTCCATATAATCCAAAGAATCACACGTAGGGCCATAAAAACTAAATGGAACAAGATCCTTATTTTTTCTAGGTGTTGTATGTATTAAACGTACTGGGAAAATAAAATGCGGAATACCGGCATCAAAAAGACTACCGTAAGTTCCATCATTAATATATAAACGATTTTTTTTTCTTGACTCTACACGCACAATAACAGATGTACTTTCTGCTACTAAACCTCGACCCGGTTCACAAAGTAATTCAATTTGAGGAGCCATATTTGTAATTTCCTCAAATTCTTTATGAATAACATCGAAGTAAATATCGAGTGCGGGCGGTATCATGCCAGGATAAATAGATGGAAATCCTCCACCTACATCAAAATATTCAATCTGTGTATTTGATTGGCCAATCAATTTATTAGCTAATCGTATAGCTATTCGATAGGCATCCGGATGCATACACTGTGAGCCCACATGAAAAGTAATACCCAATTTATAGGCTACTTTTCGTATTTTTTTTAAAAGCTGTGGGGCTTCGTCTAAATTAATACCAAATTTAGCCGATAAATTAAATTCAGCAAAAGTATTTGGAATTGCTAAACGCAAATGCAAACACAAATCTTTGGCATTTTCAGTACATTGAATAATTTTTTTTAGCTCATCTAAACTATCCAAAGCAAAATGCTTTACTCCATAATAAAAATAGGCTTCTCGGATTGCAAAAGAAGATTTTACTGGATGCATAAAATAGAGCTCAGCATCAGGAACAAGATCTTTAATCCTACGAATTTCTTCATACGAAGCCACATCAAAAGCTTTAATACCTTGCAACTGCAAAAGATTTATAACTTGTTTTTCGGGATTTGTCTTAACGGCATATAAAATACGTCCTTGAAATCGTGTACGAAAATAATTAATCGCACACTTCATGATATGAGGTCGAAAAACAAAAACCGGCTGAGAAGGCTCGCTATCCACAACAGACGAAATAGTTTTTAGTTTCATATTCATATACCTCTTTCCAATATGTATTTTTTAAAAGCTCGTACGCGCTTTTAAAATCTTCCGAGAGGTATTAGTTTTAGCATTGTCAGACAGACAAAAAGAGATTAATGCTTCATAATTTTCAGCATTTATAGTCACAAGGTAAAATTTCATATTGAAAAGCCAACCTTTTATAAGGTTATTTTAACGATAGTATCGTCTAAAGCGACCTGATACCAATACCTTTTGCAACTTAGATAGGTTATTTATAAGTTTTAAGACCATTATATCTTGGTTCTATCCATCATGCATATGAGCAACTTTTTTCTTTCATCTATTAACCAGATTTAAATTAGATCTATTACTTTTTTACATAAAGCTTAGATTAATCATCGCACTTAATATTTATTCGTACTTTATCCTCTAAACGCATTGCAGTTAAACATCTTCCCCATACGCAACCTGTATCTAAAGCATAGACATTCGGTTCATTAGTTCGACCCTGTAATGCTGCCCAATGACCAAAAAGAATATTTAAATCTTTACTACATCGATTAGGTAACTTAAACCAAGGAAAATAATTGTCCGATGTGATGTTAATTCCCTTGGTCGTTAACTCTAAATTCCCTTTGATATCACAAAACCTTATACGGGTCAAACAATTTGTAATAAAGCGTAATCGCTCCCAACCTACTAGACTATCGTTCCATTGAGAAGGCTCATTCCCATACATATTTTTTAAAAAATCTTTGTACTGCTCACTTCTTAATACTATTTCTACTTCTTTGGCACATTCCATTGCTTTATTTAGGTTCCATTGAGGCGGAAAACCTGCATGGACTAAGGTATAGCCTAAACTAGAATCATGATGTAATAAAGATCTATTCCGCAACCAAGTACATAATTCTTCTTTATCCGGTGCATTAACAATAGCTTGCAAATTATTTTCAGAATTACAATTCACATCAGTATAAACGATGGCCAAAAGATATAAATCATGATTTCCCAATACAATCTGTGTGTTTTTTAAATTTTTTATAAAACGAAGAACCTCTAATGATTTAGGCCCTCTATTAACAAGATCGCCTGTAAACCACAAGGTGTCCCGATGTGAATCAAACTTAATTTGGTCTAACAATCGCAGCAAAGAATCAAAACAACCTTGAATATCTCCAATGACATAGGTTGCCATAATTAAAATTTACTAGTTAAATTGGGCGGAGTAAAATTTCGTGTTGAATTTAATTTAATATTCTGTATTTGGATATTTGATGTAATGAGAGAAATCAAACGAATATCCCCTTGTAAAATCCGCTGCACCGAATTTTTTTGACTTTCCTGAACAGCAGATATCCCACCTAAAGCTCGATATCTTTTACTTAAATCGCCTAACCCGGATAAGCCGCCAAAACCTCTATAACGTTGATCTAATTCACTAATGGAAATTTGATAAAGCTTTGCAACATCAATAAATTGTTTCTCTATAATTTCTGGATGTTTATAATTTGGATTTACATTTGTAAATTCTTGAAAAATAGCAGTAGATATAAATATTTTTCCATTAGATATGCTTATTTTAGCATCTTTTTCATTAATTAAAATTTTTTCCTCCACCAGCTCTTTACGTAACCATTTCAAAAATGCCTCGCCACCCGGATCAGTGACAGCTACTTGTGCATTCAATCGTGAGGTTTCAATTAGATCGATTTCCGCACGTGGAACCATAGACATAAATGACGTCATAGGAATTCGATCTTCTTCCCCGGTTAATAAACAAATCCAAAGTTTCAAAACACTTAGATCAGAGGCTATCCAATTAAAACCTTTTGTATGTAAAGAAACAGCGTTTACACTATCTAAAATTTGACGCGCTAACAATAGAGTAATCGAATTTTCTAAATCATTATAATTTTCTTCTATATAATCGACTTTATAATAATCTCCTAAACCTAACATCGAACCAGAAAAAAGATTCCATTCTTTAGTTGGGTTGTTTTTTTTATCAAAAAGCATTATTGAGTATTTAAGAGCAAGTTTACCGACATCCAAAAATAATGCGGCAGTAAATGTCGCATAAATCTCTAAAGAATCATTATTAGAAATATTAATAAAATTATTTTCTTCAGGAAAAAAATATTTCAAACATAAAGAAAGTGCCCTTACACCCCGCTCTAAACCTCTTTCTAAAAAATTAATTTTCTGATTAAAAAAACCAGGTTGCATTAAAGGGATAGCCTGGACAAATTCAGCAAATTTCCTAATGGTTGGTAAATAGATATAATTAAAGTGACTAGAAGGTTTAATAAGTGATTTAACAATTTCAATTGATGCTAAATTATTTTTTGTATTTAATAAATCATCCGCTGTTTTAATAACACAGCGATCAATTTGGGCATGTGCCTTTTTAGATTTATTTATTTTTTTAAAAGAGGGACTTAAACCTCTGAACATTACCATTTTCAAATACCTTCTCAGTTTTGGACAATGCTTAGTTAAGCAGCTGATAATAAATTAAATCTATAGGTTAATTAATACTAATTAAAATGATCAATTTTCACCGGGGTCTTAATGCGTAGATTTACAAGCCGTTTTGAATAATTTTTCAGTAAACTAAGCTTAAACCCTATTTATCCGTATAAAAAAGATAAACTTCTATACAGTTTAGCATGGGCCTGGCAAAATAAAAGAGTAATAAATGAGAGGTTTTTATGTCATTACCATTGAAAAAGCGCAGCCAAACTAAACGTTATTATGAAATTAGTCCTCAAAATCTCCCTCTATCATGTCCTTTAAAAACTAGCGCTCTATGGGACTCACACCCTAGAGTGTATTTGCCTATTACTAGAACCAGTGATGTTACTTGCCCTTATTGCGGAACTGAGTATTTTTTAAAAGATAAAACGAGTTAGCCTCTCTATCCATTATTCATGACTATCGAGAATCTTTATGAATAGCCCCAAGAAAATTCTTATTGTTAGCCCTGCATGGATAGGGGATATCGTCATTGCGCAATCCTTATTTAAATATATCAAACAACGGAATTCAGAAACAATAATTGATATTTTAGCGCCTGCCTACAGTCATGAATTATATTCTATTATGCCAGAGATTAACGAAATATTTGTTATGCCTTTAGGACACTCTCAA
>Ga0222713_10000124_pt1 | contig 82556 bp, 63 predicted proteins | sample C33_649DmetaG_FD_165061 | JGI IMG/M metagenome (GOLD analysis project Ga0222713, IMG submission 165061) | Estuarine water microbial communities from San Francisco Bay, California, United States - C33_649D | ecosystem: Environmental > Aquatic > Marine > Unclassified | place: USA: California...
TTGAGTAGATCGAAAACCTCAAATCTAGTTTGAATGGCAATATCTTGATATGAATCTTCTTTGACTCCGTCAAAACGATCAAAAATGAGTTGAGACCCTAAATTGGATGTCATGATAATCAGCGTATTTTTAAAGTTGACTAATCTTCCTTTGTTATCCGTCAGGCGGCCATCGTCGAGTACTTGGAGTAAGATATTGAATACGTCAGGATGAGCCTTTTCAATTTCGTCTAGCAACACAATTGAATAAGGTTTTCTGCGGACAGCCTCAGTGAGCTGCCCTCCTTCTTCGTAACCAACATATCCCGGAGGGGCGCCGACAAGTCTACTCACTGTATGCTTCTCTTGGTATTCGCTCATATCGATACGCGTCAAGGCTTGCTCATCGTTGAAGAGGTATGCAGCCAAAGCCTTAGCCAATTCTGTTTTGCCAACACCTGTTGTACCTAAGAAAATAAACGAACCAATGGGTCTTTTGGGGTCATGAAGACCCGCCCTACTTCGTCTGATGGCATCAGAAAGTGCCGAAATTGCCTCTTCTTGTCCAATTACGCGCTTGTGCAATTCATCTTCAAGTCTAAGCAGTTTACCAAGTTCACTCTCGAGCATTTTCCCAACCGGAATGCCTGTCCACTTCGAAACAACCTCAGCAATTTCAGTTACATCCACTTCCTCTTTGATCATTTTGGACTGCGATTCAAGTGCTTGCTGTTTTTCTTTCATTTGAGCTAAAGTAGCCTCTGCCTCTTTGATTTTGCCGTAGCGAAGTTCAGCTACTTTTCCATAGTCACCGTGGCGCTCTGCAGCTTCAGCCTCAAACTTCAGCGACTCAATCTCTTCCTTGGCTCTCTGAATGCCTTCTATAAGGTCTTTTTCAGATTGCCAGCGGCTTTGTAAGGCCACGCGGTTTTCTTGCAGATTAGAAAGGTCAAGCTCAACTTGCTGCAAACGTTTTTGATCATCCTCGCGTTTCAAAGCTGCTTTTTCAATTTCAAGCTGCATAATTTTGCGCTCAACTTCGTCGAGCTCTTCTGGTTTTGAATTGATCTCCATGCGCAATTTTGCAGCCGCCTCATCAATAAGATCAATGGCCTTATCAGGCAAGAAGCGCTCTGTAATGTAACGCTCTGAGAGTTCGACGGCTGATATGATAGCGGCATCTTTGATCAAGACTTTGTGGTGATTTTCATATTTTTCTTTGATGCCTCTTAAAATCGAGATGGCATCTTCAGTAGTAGGTTCATCAATTAAAACGGTCTGAAATCGCCTAACAAGCGCCTTGTCTTTTTCGAAGTATTTTTGGTATTCACTCAGTGTGGTTGCACCCACAGCTCGCAATTCTCCTCTTGCCAAGGCCGGTTTTAGAATATTGGCAGCATCCATTGCACCTTCTCCCCCACCTGCGCCAACCAAAGTATGAATTTCATCGATAAAAAGAATAATTTGGCCAGAGGCAGCAATAACTTCCTTGACTACTGCTTTGAGTCTTTCTTCAAACTCCCCTTTATACTTGGCCCCGGCCACCAATGCTCCCATGTCTAAAGAATAGACCATCTTAGACTTTAAATTTTCTGGCACGTCGCCAGAAATTATCCTGTGGGCCAACCCTTCGGCAATGGCTGTTTTACCAACCCCTGGCTCGCCGATTAAAATCGGATTATTTTTAGTCCTGCGCGTGAGAATTTGAAGCACTCGCCTAATTTCTTCATCGCGGCCAATTACAGGATCTAACTTTCCTTCTTTGGCCAATTGATTTAAATTTTTGGCAAATTTTTCTAAAGACTGGTAGTTGGCATCTTGATTGGCATGCTCGACCTGGGCTCCGTTTCGTAGTTCCATGATTTGATTGATTAATGTTTGATGATTGAGTTTTAAATCTTTTAAAAAGCGAGCAGCGGCATCGTCTCCAGCTAATATGGCTAAAAACAATACTTCCAAAGAAACATATTGATCCTTAAGCTCAGCTTGAATTTTTATAGCCCGAGTCAAAAATTTCTGAAAGTCTTGACTGGCATATGGTGCACTTGCGACACCTAGAACTCGCGGATAAGATTCAATGATTGCCCTTACGCCTTTTGCGATAATAGGCACCTGCAAGTTATTTTTATGAAGTAAATAACCAACCACAGCCTTGTCTTCATTGATCAATACATCAAGCAAGTGCCCTGTTTCAATGACCTGTTGTTTTAGTTCTAGGGCGAGCGCCTGACTCTTGTGAATCATTTCTTGCGAACGGTGTGTGAATTTTTCAAAGTTCATATGCTTAGCTTTTATTCAAAAACGCAAAGCACAAATGCTGCACCACTTCACTTTTTCAAGACATTTTGACCGAAAGCCCTACTTTTTAAATGTCAAAATGTCTTGAAATAAGCAATTTGTAAAATTAACTGCTGTCAATGTAACCAAATGTTATTGCTCGTCGTTAAATCTAGTGTAAACAAGAATGTTCCGGGCAACGGACAAAAGATGTTCTTGCTACAGGCCGCATGGTGCACGCAAGAATTGTTTGTTGTTTGTTAGAGAGTCTCGCCTAGCGGGACTTTCTTTTTATTAGGCAATTAGTTCATGCATTCCATGACCTCTTCAAACCATTTAATCTTCTTTGCTTCTTGCATCTTTTCAGCTTTTTGCGCACAGGACTCCATTAAATCCTGGCTTTGGACTGCAACAGGCTTCAAGAGTTCATGAGCACATGAACAAGCAGATGGATCAGGAGCACTACAACTCGATATGTGTAGCGCAAATAAGACTAAGAAAATCATTGCTTTCATTTTTCAAAATTAAGCAATTCAAATGCTTTTTTGTATTTTCGTAGCAATGCAAAAACGATTCTTTTTTCTTTTTTTCGTTTGCTCATTTATGGGCGGTGTTTCTGCACATGAATTCTATTTTGCCTATGCTGAATTGAGCTACAATGAATTCACCAACAATTTAGAAGGCACCTTAATTTTTTCTACCCACGATCTTGAAAAAGCCATTGAACCCAATGGTTCTTTGATCGGGCTCTTCGATAAGCTCGACGAAAGCTCTCCGACGACTAGACTTATTGAGGCATACCTCAACGAACACTTTAAATTAAGCTACGGTTGCGCATTGGATTCCAATGCTGTTGATGTAATTTGTATAAGTTCCTTTACATTAGAGGGGCTCGTAACACAGCTCAACGGGACCATTGAATGTTACATTTCTATGCCAGTTAATGCACTTTACGCCCCTGTTTACTGCCAATTCAATGCCTTGATGGAGCAGTTTCCCTTACAGCAAAACAAACTCACTTTTACTTACCGACAACATAAAGAAACGGTAAATTTTATAGCCATAGATACCCAACACACCTTAAAACTCCAATGAAAAAACATCTCTATTTGATCATTTTTGCCTTCGCAATCAGCTCCTTATCAGCACAAACTAAGTTTGCTCAACTTGGTCAAGAATTGCCTACGGCAAATGCATACCGAACCGCATCTGGCGCGCCTGGCCATGAGTATTACCAACAAAAAGCGGATTACAAAATGGACATTGTCCTCGACGACGAAAAACAACGCATTGATGGCTTCGAAACCATTACCTATACCAACAACTCTCCAGATCAGCTCGATTACCTTTGGCTTCAGCTCGATCAAAACCTATTTGATGAACAATCCGACACCAAGCTCATAGAGATTGAGCATATGGAAAATTTCAAAAGTGTTGGCGATCTGAGAAAAAGAGATTTCAAGTATGATGGCGGGTTCAAGATTGAACAAATAACCAATACGAGTGGCCAAGCCATGAAATATTTCATTAATAAAACAATGCTCCGTATTGATTTGGCCAAGCCACTGATGCCGGGGCAAAACATTTCGTTTCAAGTTAAATGGTGGTATAATATCAATGACCGCATGCAAGTTGGCGGCCGTTCGGGCTATGAATATTTTGATATCGATCAGAATTATCTTTATACCATTGCACAATTTTTTCCGCGCATGTGTGTCTACAATGATGTAACGGGATGGCAAAACAAACAATTTTTGGGAAGAGGAGAGTTTACCTTGCCCTTTGGAGATTATATAGTAAATATTACTGTACCCGCCGACCACATTGTTGGAGCCACTGGTGAATGCCAAAATTATGCAACGGTTTTGACTGCCGAGCAACGCAAGCGCTACGAAATGGCAAAAAAGTCAGATTCACCAGTACTCATCATTACACAACAAGAGGCCGAAGCAGCAGAAAAAGAACATGCTCAAAAAACCAAAACTTGGACCTACAAAGCTACCAATGTTCGGGATTTTGCATTTGCAAGTTCTCGTAAGTTTATATGGGATGCCCAAAAACAAACCGTTGGCAATAAGGATATTCTATGCATGAGTTATTATCCTAAAGAAGGTAACCCGCTTTGGGAAAGATATTCCACTAAATTGGTGGCGCATACCATTAAAACGTATTCAAAATATACCATCGACTACCCTTATCCGGTTGCCATTTCGGTGCATTCCAAATGGATCGGTATGGAGTACCCAATGATTTGCTTCAATGGTGGCCGCCCAGAAGCAGATGGCACCTATTCGGAAGGTGAAAAATATGGCATGTGGGGCGTAATCATTCATGAAGTTGGACATAACTTTTTTCCGATGATCATTAATTCAGATGAGCGCCAATGGACTTGGATGGACGAGGGCTTGAATACCTTTGTACAATACCTCACCGAACAAGAGTGGGAAAGGGATTATCCTAGCAGAAGGGGGCCTGCCTATCTGATTGCAGATTACATGCGTGGTGATGTCAATGGCATTTCACCTATCATGACCAATTCCGAGTCTATCAAACAATTTGGAAACAATGCTTACGGCAAACCAGCAACAGCACTGAACATTTTACGTGAAACGGTGATGGGCCGCGAATTATTTGATTTCGCATTTAAAACATACTGCCAACGCTGGGCATTCAAACACCCAACTCCTGCTGATTTTTTCCGCACTATGGAAGACGCCTCAGCTGTTGATTTAGACTGGTTTTGGAGAGGATGGTTTTATACCACAGAGCATGTAGATATAGCGCTAACTGATGTGAAATGGTTTGAACTCAATACACAAAACCCCAATTTAGAAAAGGATTTTTTACAAAAACAAGACGCCGGAAAAGATGTGTTTATTGGAGCCACGCGCAACAAGACGGCAATCGAGCAAACTATCAACGAAAAAGATCCTCAAATTGACGATTTTTATGCCAAGCGCAATATCTATAAGGTAGATACCCTAGATCAACAAGCCTATCAAAAGTTTTTAAGCAATGCCAAAGCAGAAGACCAACAGTACCTTGCCTCTAGTAAAGAGATCTACGAATTGAGCTTTGAGAATATCGGTGGACTCGTAATGCCACTTATTATTGAAGTAACCTTCGTTGACGGAACTAAAAAGGTTGAACGCATTCCTGCGGAAATTTGGCGAATTCAAGAACAAAAGGTGAGTAAGGTGTTTATTTACGACCAGCCAGTGGTCTCTTTTAGATTGGATCCCTTCTTGGAAACTGCCGATACCGATTTAGATAACAACACTTGGCCACCAAAAATGCAGCCTACCCGCTATCAACTCTACAAGCAAGAACAAATTCGTGAAAACCCGATGCAACGCCAACAGCGCCTAGAGAAACTAGAAAACGGAAATTAATTACTGTTTTTGAAAGCCAACCAGCTCTTGGTAATGTAACGATTTAATGAGGTAATAGTAGGTTCCTGTGGCCAAGTTATGCACCTCAAAAGAAAGATTTTGTTCGCCTTGAATTAAATGCTGATCTAGCACTTTGGCCTGCACCCTTCCCTGTTGATCAATCAAGAATATTTCATAGCGCTCTGATTGTGCCATGAATTTTAAATGATGCTGCCCCAAGCTTGGATTTGGATAGACCAACGCCCCTTGAGAATTTGATGGGTCTTTTTCCAAAATGGAGTTGGTGCAGCCCTGTAGTAAATCGTAATAAGTAATATTTTGTTCAAATAAAGACTGAATCACATTGGGGTCTACTTCGAACCAATCCTTCAAAATACTTGCATAGATGTCTCGAAAGTCAATTTGCATATCAATACCTGCTTGATTATTGACCTGATTGGCTATCACTGGATTGGAGCCAACGATTCCATTTGATATACACGAACCAAACATGAGCAGCGGTGCAGCGTCACCGTGATCGGTACCAAAACTTCCATTGCTTGCCACCTGTCTTCCAAACTCCGAAAAAGTAAATCCTGCTACACGTTGCTCTAAACCCAAGAGTTGCAAATCATGTTGAAAGGCAGAAACAGCATCCGAAATACGCAAAAGCAAATCGGCGTGTACTCCCTCACTTACATTATTTTGATCTACTTGGGCGTCGTGGGTATCAAAGCCACCCACATTCAAGATATAGACCTTGGTTTTTAGTCCGCCTGAAATCATCTGCGCAACGTATTTCAATTGAACAGCCAGTGGATTATTAGGGTCATATAAATTAGACAATGAATTACCCGAACTAGCCGCACCACTGATTTGTTGACCATATTCATTGGTCTGATTGATCAAGGTTGAAATATATTCAATCTGCCCACCGTAATACGTGCCATCATTGGTCACCGAGGTGAGTAATAAATTGGAGGCGTTGAACGGATTAGAGACCGTATGGCTGAAATTACCCATCAAGCCCTGACAAGTGGTAGAAACCTCAGAACCTAAAGAAATGGCAAATGGATCAGGATAATCCACGTTTGGATAATCATCTGGAAAATTAGGATAGGCACTGTCAAAATAACGGCCCAACCAACCGCTTGTTTGATTGATATCCAGTGCTCCTGTTGTCCAGATATCCATTGATCTAAAATGAGATCTATTGGCTTGCGGGTATCCCACATTTTGAATTACACTGAGTTTGCCCTCGTTAAATAAGGTCTGCATTCCTGTCATTTTAGGATGTAGCCCAACAGCAGGGGTAAGTGGTAGAATTTGATTTTCAGGAATTAAGATATTGGCGCGCTGTACCATGAGTTCACTGTATTGATCGGTTGGAAAAACCATATTCAACCCATCATTACCGCCATTCATTCGTATGATGACCAACACCTTGTCTTCGGCACTCTTTGGCACGTCAAACAACTTTTTTGCTACGGCTTGCATAGAAAGCCCGTTTTGTACAAATGGTAAGGAAAGGCTTGCAAGGGCCCCATTCTTTAGGAAGGATCTTCTTTTCATTAGCAAACGTGAAATTGAGGCATTTTAAACATAACATTCAATACGGCCTGCATGCGCGATTCTACAGGTGTATAAAAAACTGGGTTGGTCGGATCTGACAGATAGTCGTTGTATTGAATAGTCCATTCAAAATCAGGCAGCCCGTTGGTGAGGATATTTTTAATCAACAATTTATCTGCAGCCGGAATGTCTTTTGGGAATAATACCAAACATAAATCATCTATCACTTGAGGTGCTGAATATGGAACGGACAAACCATTGAGCAAATCCAGGACTTGAATTTTAAAAACATTACCATTGACATTATAAAGGTTGGATGTCAAAAGGTTTGCCACATCGAAGCGCTTTTTGATGTATGTTGAGTTGATCCAAAGTCTATAAAAGGCAGGGGCTTGGTAATAGGCAGTCCAACCCGCAACGCTTGGTGGCGCAGCATAGGCCTGCCCCATTTGATCTGCCAAACCATACATTGACAAATATATTTGATAGGTAGATTGTAAATCAAAGTTGGCTGTGGTCTCAGAAGTATTGAGCATGGTAAGCAGCATTTCTAAGGGCGACTTAATAATAGCGCCTCGCATGGAAATGTCATAAAAATGTTCACTGCTCAATAATTCGATGAGTACAGGGGCAATTTCGAAATTATTCGCAGCAAAGGTTTGAGCCATATCGGCAATAACATTTTGCTCTACCCATGGCGTGATTTCATAATTGACAAAATACCTATACAATTTCCTACAGATAGCTAGAGCTGTATCATTCTGATTAAAAACCACATCTATGTAATCGGCGTATTCCATAACACCATTGCCCGTAATGGATTGATTGGCAAAATGGTAAGAAAGTGTTTTTGTTGTGTTATCGTGCAGTATGGGCATAAAAGTGCTCGTCACTTGATTCAACGTGGCACTGCGCACGCCTTGGACTATGTTGCCTGTAAAAATTTTAGCAGCTGCAGCTACATCTTGTTCTGTAAAAGTACTGTAGTCTCCAGCTGCTAACTGAGGCCCTTTTCCAACGGTAAAGAGTTCAAGAAGTTCACGGCCGTAGTTTTCATTGGGAGAATAAACAGTGTTGGTTGAACCATTTAAAAACAAAAGCATGCATGGATCAACGCTCACATCCTTGACCAATTGTTTGACGTTGCCTAAAGCATGCTGCCGCAATAATTGTAAGTATTGATACATCGCTCGCGCATCTCCAGAGCTTGTAACACCAAAATGATTTTGCCAAAAAAACAGCATTTTTTCGGTCAAGGTTAGATTTTCCTGATTTAGATTTTTAGCAATCCAAGCCCCTAAAGATTTCATTCGCGCACCTTCTGTTTGCTGATTTGCGGTGTTATCTTGAGGATACACTGCATTGACCCATGTTTCACCTAAATTGACAATTTGTTCGGCGGTATCATAGGCCAAAGGATCATCAGTCAAGCTAGGGCTAAATAATTGATTGACACTTGTTGCCATCCCGGCATTAACTGCATCTTCTATTTCTTGAAAAGTTGCACCAAAAGTGCAGCGCCTGAGTAAATGTGCTGCCTCAACAGCTGTCCACGGACCAGAATAAGGAGTCATTGTCAGAGAATTTTACTTACAAATTACAATTTTTTAAGTAGAAAGCAACCGATGGGCGCAAAATTCGTTCTAAAATCATGAAAATTTAATTTAAATTTGTTCACCTACATTAACCTACACAGATATGATTAAGAAGATTATCTTCTCATTGCTTTCGTTATTCTCCTTACCGCTTTTTGCTCAGCAATCCGTAACTTTCAATTATACTGGTGCTATTCAGACTTGGACAGTACCACCTTGCGTTTATAACATTCAAGTAGATGTTCGCGGTGCCAAAGGGGGCGGAGTATTAGCTCAACCCTTTGTTGGTTCAGGCCAAGGAGGCAATGGCGCACGTGTGCAACACCCAAGCATTGCCGTAACTCCAGGCCAAGTTTTGGAAATTAGAGTTGGTGGATGTCCAACGGGGCCAACCGGAGGCTGGAATGGAGGTGGAAACGGCCAACCTAGCCCTAATGTACAAAACGAATCTAAGGGTGGCGGTGGTGCCTCTGATATTCGCATTTCCCCTTTTGCCATGAATAACCGCATTGTTGTGGCGGGCGGTGGCGGCGGAAGAGCCGGCGGCTCCGGGCAAACGAATTACCAAGCCACAGGAGGCCAAGGTGGATGCACCACGGGCCAAACTGGAACAGGATCTCCATTTACAGGAACAGGTGGCGGTGGTGGAACTCAATTTTCGGGTGGTAATGGCGGCCCACCTTGGGGCGGAGGGCAACCCGGAACTTCAGGTACGATTGGTAATGGCGGCAATGGTGGGTTTTACACATCGGCTTCAGGCGGCGGTGGCGGCGGCGGCTACTTCGGTGGCGGCGGCGGCGGCGGCGATAATTGCTGTACTGGTGCCAATGGCGGCGGCGGCGGCGGCGGCGGTTCGAGTTTTTACCCAGCTGGCGGCACGTGTACTCAAGGATTCCAAACAGGCCATGGACAAGTGGTCATTACCTACACTGCAGGTTCTACGATGGTAACTGTTGCGAACAACGGCCCTTACTGTGTTGGCGATCAAATCAACCTTACAGCTACAACTGGTGCTCCTGCCTACACTTGGACGGGGCCGAATAATTTCAACTCTACTTTGCAAAACCCGAGCATCCCGAATGCCACAGCTGCAATGGCGGGAACTTATACCCTTACCTATGATGCTGGTGGATGTATCTCTACGGCGGTAACGAATGTTGTTGTGAATACCCCTACTTTACCAACGTTCAATCAAATCAATCCGATTTGTGAAGACGCCACACCTCCAAATTTGCCAGCCAGCTCAACCAATAACCCAAGTATCGCTGGCACCTGGAACCCTGCAGCAATCAATACTTCAACCGCAGGTACCTTTACCTACACCTTTACACCGAATGCTGGAATTTGCGCTACGCAAAACACCATGGATATCATTATTGTGGCCAATGAACAAGCCACATTCAATCAAATCCCTGATTTGTGTATCAATGATGCTGCACCTGCTTTCTCAAATACCTCAACCAATACCTACCCATACACGGGAACTTGGTCACCGGCAACGATCAGTACGGCCAATGCAGGTACGTTTACCTACACCTTTACACCAAATCCAGGAGAATGTGCTTTCCCAGCAACGATGGACATTGTGGTACACGCACTCACGACCCCACAATTCAATCCCATGGGGCAAATTTGTCAGTACATGACCAACGTTGTGATTCCAACTACGGCAATCAATACAAGTAGTTATTTAGGTGGGCCACTCATTACAGGCGCATGGAATAGTCCAACAGTCATTACTGCTGCGCCAGGGACAGTGAATTATACTTTCACTCCAGATCCAAATCAATGTGCCTCCCCGGTTACAATTCCAATTACTGTTGATCCATTGATCATCCCTCAATTTACCCAAATACCACAACTGTGCCAAGACGAGGCCAACCCTATTTTCCCGACAACATCCAACAATGTACCTGGAATCACCGGATCTTGGACACCTCCAACCATTGATACTTCCATACCTAGCATAACCACTCATACCTTCTTCCCAGACCCAGGGCAATGTGGTGATACCATTGATATGGTTGTCACCATTGTACCTGCCGTACCTCCAGTATTTGTAGCCGATACACTTTCTGGTTGTAATCCACTCTTGGTAAACCTGAGCACCATTGGAGTGGTTCAAGGTGCAGTATATACATGGTTCTGGAACGGAAATCAAATAGGGCAAGGAAGTAATCTTTCTTACACTTTTGATGCGAGTGGTTACCATGACATCACGCTCGAATACAACCTACTAGGCTGTATTGAAACGACCACCTATAATGATTACATATATATGGAGAGTTATCCGGATGCATCTTTTGCGGCGCTTCCAGGTGCACTCACTGAAGGCACCATGCCAATTCAATTTGTAAATAATTCAGTTGGAGCCATCAGCTATGTTTGGGATTTCGATGACAATACAAGCAGTACTGAAGTGAATCCTAATCATATGTACGTTGGAGTGACAGACAACCTATTAGTAACGCTAACAGCTTATACTTCTTTAGGTTGCTCGGATGAATATCAGCTAAATTTACCAGTTATTGCCGAACCTATCTATTACGTACCAAATACCTTTACCCCAGACGAAGACGAGCACAACCAAACATGGCAAGCTGTGTTCACCACAGGTTTTGACCCCCACGCCTTTCATTTGGCAGTTTTCAACAGATGGGGAGAAGTTATTTGGGAAACGCACGATGCATCACAAGCCTGGGACGGTACTTACGGTCTGGATGGAACCAAAGTTCCAACAGGAATGTATACTTGGAAATTACAATTCGAAACTAAAGAAAATGACTATCGCAAAATAGTGACCGGTCATTTAAATCTTATCAGATAAGATCTTCTAAAAACAATAAAAAAGGCGAGCTAGTGCTCGCCTTTTTTATTGTTTGATGGTGTAGTACACATTTATTTTTTTCGAAAAAATATCTTGATTGGAACACCTTCAAAATCAAATCGCTCGCGCAATCTGTTTTCCAAAAATCGTTTGTATGCATCTGTAAGGTATTGGGGCAGATTACAGAAGAATGCAAATGCTGGTGCATGGGTTGGAAGTTGTGTTACAAACTTGATTCGGATATATTTCCCTTTAACTGATGGTGGAGGAGTTTGGGCAATAATATCGAGCATAACCTCATTTAATTCATGCGTTGGGATTTTTCGAGTTCTATTCTCGAATACCCGCATAGATGTTTCTAGTGCCCGGTGAATTCGCTGTTTTTCTATAGCCGAGGTAAAAATGATAGGCACATCGTTGAATGGTGCCAATTGTTCACGCAGTTCTGCCTCAAACTTAAGCATCGTATTTTGGTCTTTCTCGACCAAATCCCATTTATTGACCAATACTACCACACCTTTTGAATTCTTTTCAATCATGTAATAAATACTGAGGTCTTGTTTTTGAATACCCTCTGAGGCATCGATCATAAATAAGCAGACATCGGCGTTTTCGATAGTGCGCACCGAACGCAATACAGAATAATATTCAATATCTTCTGTAACCTTGGCTTTCTTTCTGATTCCTGCAGTATCAATGAGTAAAAAATCAAAACCAAAAGATTTGTATCTGGTATGGATGGCATCGCGGGTAGTTCCTGAAATATCTGTAACTATATTTCGATCTTGCCCCGTTAACGCATTTACCATGGATGACTTACCTACATTTGGCCTTCCTACAATGGCAATTCTTGGTAAATTGTCTTCTTCTCGAACGGAGGCATCCTCTTTGTTGAAATGCTTGATGAGTTCGTCCAAAATTTCTCCCGTACCACTTCCATTAGTAGCACTTAAATCAAAGACTTCACCTAGACCGAAGGTGTAAAATTCTGAAGATAGCCCTACCCTTTCGGTATTATCTACTTTATTTGCAGCAATCAATACCGGTTTCTTACTCTTTCTAAGCAACTGGGCAACTATTTCATCCATATCCACAATACCAGTCATCACATCGACCATAAAAATGATTACCGTGGCTTCCTCGATGGCAATTTGTACTTGCTTTCGGATTTCTCCTTCGAAAATATCTTCCTTTGTCGTGGCATAACCGCCTGTATCAATGACTGAGAATTGATAACCATTCCATTCTCCTTTTCCATAAATTCGGTCACGGGTTACGCCGCTCACCTCCTTCACAATGGCATCTCTAGACTCTGTTAAGCGATTAAATAAGGTGGACTTCCCAACATTTGGACGTCCAACAATAGCAACTATATTACTCATGCTGTGTACTTAATATCCGTATTTTTTGAGCTTGGCATCGGAATGGCGCCAGTCTTTATCCACTTTGACGTAGTTTTCTAAAAAAACTTTTGACTCAAGAAATTTTTCCATATCGAGCCTTGCCTCTCGGCCAATACGTTTGAGCATCTCGCCTCCACGCCCGATGATAATACCACGCTGAGAGTCTCTTTCGACGATGATATTGGCCCGTACGCGAATCAGACCTGGTTCTTCGGTGTAGGCGTCGATTTCAACTTGTGTGCTGTATGGGATCTCCTTTTGGCAATGAATGAATATTTTTTCTCGAATAATCTCAGAAATAAAAAAGCGCATCGGTCTGTCAGACAACTCCTCTTTGTCATAATAGGGCGGGCTCTCAGGTATAAGAGACAGAATTTCCTCCCAAACCGCCTCAATATTGAATTTATGCAAGGCAGATATAGCATATACCTTGGCTTTAGGTAGTTTTTCTTGCCAATAACTCACCCGCTCCATGACCTTTTGTTGATCCGAATTGTCAATCTTATTGATCAAACACAATACCGGAACTTCTAAGCGTTGTATACGCTCTAAGGTAGACTTGTGATTCATGTCGTTTTCGTGGGTATCGGTCATAAACAAGAGTACATCAGCATCCTGAATAGATGTATTGACGTAATCCATCATGTTTTCGTGCAGCTTATAGGCTGCATTGACCACACCTGGCGTATCTGAAAAAACAATTTGGTAATCAGCTTCGTTGACAATACCTAAAATCCGATGTCGGGTGGTTTGTGCCTTAGAACTTACAATTGAAAGCTTTTCACCAACGAGCTGATTCATCAAAGTGGATTTACCCACATTTGGAGAGCCTACGATATTTACAAAACCTGATTTATGCGCCATAATGCTAGCAAAAGACAAAGGTACGATTATTTGACGGGATGCCTTCCATTGAAATTCATTAGCATCAAAAGTTATTTTTTCTATCTTCGAATTATGGAAAATATTGAACAACAAATTGCTGATTTAAAATCTCAACTTACTGGAGATTTATTTTCTGATCTTGAAACACAACAAAAGATCTATGAACTCAAAAAAGTGCTGAATCCTGCTATAGAACATGCGCCTGAAACTGACGAAGACGACGGCTGTTTGTATTGTGGTAGTTAGTACAGTTTTTGTCTTTTCAAGAGGTATTTCAACAAAACTTGATCATAACCTTCCTCTATAGCTGCCGGAACAAAGTCAATGCCTAAATTCAGGCACCTCATCTGTAATTCTTCGAAATAAGCTTGAATTGCAACTTGATATTTTTCACGGACTTCAGCTGGCCTTAACTGAAGATGTTCGCCTGTTTCCATGTCAATTAGCTTGTATGGCCTGTCTTCCAAGGCAAAAGATTTTTCTAAGGCATCGTGATATACATGAAATAATATGACCTCATGTTTGTTATGTTTGAGGTGCTGCAGGGCATCTATAAGCGCAGCAGTTTGGGCTGGATCATCAAGTAAATCTGTAAAGATCACTACAAGACTTCTTTTGTGAGCCAATGCAGCGATATCGTGCAAGGCTTGTGTGGTAGCCGTAGCCCTTCGGTTCTTTTCTTTATATTTCTCTAAGCGGTTTTCAAGTTCACTATATAGGTAACGATGGTGTGCAAGCGATGTTTTGGCAGCAGTATGGAGCTGCAAACCGTCGTCAAATATGCTCAGACCAACCGCATCGCGCTGCCGCTTTAACAATTCTATAAGGCTTGACGCGGCATAGACCGCATATTCAAATTTATTAGTCCCTGTTTGAGGAAAATACATTGAACTTGAGTCATCTATTACAATCTGACAACGCAAGTTGGTCTCTTCTTCATACTTTTTGGTAAACAATTTTTCAGAGCGCCCATACAAACGCCAATCAATATTTTTAGTTGATTCTCCTGGATTATAAAGCCTATGCTCGGCAAATTCTACGGAGAAACCATGAAAGGGGCTCTTGTGCATGCCTGTAATGAAACCTTCAACCACCTGCTTAGCAAGTAATTCTAGATTCCCAAACTGAGCCAAACGCATACGTTCAATTGCCTCCATGACTAGCAAAGTTAATAAAGTAAGGTTGATTCGAAGCAACCTTTCCTTAAATGTACTCGTCAAAGAAGTAAATCCCTGATTATGAAATACACTCTACCTCTTCTCTTTTGCTTTTTAAGTATTTTTCAAGCTTATTATAGCCAAGTTACTGGATTTGCTCTTAGCGGCTTAAACCTGTCGCCAAATGCTGTACTGACTTCTTGCGACCAAGAGGTAAATATTGGTTTTTCAGCCCTAACGCCAGCCACTAACAGCACAGTGAGCTATGATTTGCCATATACAATCTTAGGTAATAATTTCAGTGGGTTTCAATTTCAAGCAGTAGTGGATTGGGGCGATGGCTCAAATACCATTGCTGGAGGAGGAACCTCAACAACTGGTACAAACATCAGCATGAACCCACCTTTGAGTCACTTATATAATGCACCTGGTTCTTATGTCATCACCACCACGGTTTACAACCCTGCCAATCAAACTTATGCTTTTGATAGTTTATATTATACCGTAGGCTCATGTTCTTATCAGGCGTATGCTGCGGTTGGGCTGGACTGCAACAATGACGGCACCGTTGAACAAAACTTGCAAAACGTACCCTTTCAGTTGATCGGCAATAACGGCCAAGTGTACCAAAATAACAACCAAACAGGAGGTTTATTGCAATTCACTAACCTCACACCCGGCACTTATACCTTGCAGGTTGACCCTTCTTGGTTAGCGGCTTCAGGTTATGTGGTTTTGAGTAGTTTTCCAACCACACCCATAGTGCTGCCTGGCCCTGGCATTACTACCTACATGTTTACTTTGATTTGCAACCAAGGTGCAGTTCAACTTTGTGTAGGCGGTACCGTTTTTTGCGATGCCAACAACAACGGCATTTTTGATTCGAATGAACCTACACTCAACAACGTACCAATCGTTGTCAATGGCATAACCACCTACAGCAATGCCAATGGCCAATACAATGCATCATTTGCTGGAGTGGCCGGCCAATATTACCCTATTGAGGTCAATGCCAATTATTTGTCAAATACACAAAATACCGTATCGGCGAGTGCACCAGATTCGGTTTTGGCTTACCCATGTTCGGTTGGAGCTCCTCCAATTCCAGCGAACATTCCTATGAATTGTAGTAGCCCAAGCAATGTATTTTGCTATGGTGGTTATGTATTTTGCGATGACAATGGCAACGGCGTTTTCGATACCAATGAAAGCCCCATCGCCTTTGCACCAGTCATTTTGTACACTCAAAATTCGACCTCAAATTCAGTTACAGTATATACAGATTCACTCGGTTATTTCAGCTACTGCGGTAGTTTTACCAATACGACCAACCTTATAATGGCTCAAGTGAGTTCTACGTGGTTGGCATACAATGGCATTGCCACCTCTCCTATCCTGACCTTACTAGGCTCCAATAATGGTCAGATCAATTACGGTATGCTCGCCATCAATTGCGGTGGCCAAACAACAACTTGCGCAGATATGTGGACTACCGTTACACCTTGGATCGGTTATTATCAAGGAACAACGGCCTATATCAAGCTCAATTGGGGCAATTATGGCCCACAGGCTGCAAATAATTATACCCTTTCGCTCACCTACCCAGCAGGTGTGACTCCCAATACTGCCTCGATTCAAAATTCTGGTTACACCATAAGCGGCAATACCATCACTTGGAATTTATACTCTTCGAGCACCTTTTTTAATGCCTATGATGTCATTACTTTTAATGTGCCCTCTGGCCTGGCCTCTGGCACCCAACACATCTTTAGCTCTACTATCAACCCAACAGGAACTAATACGGATTGTGCACAATTTAATAACCAAGGAAGTTTGCTTCAGATTGTGGGCAATAGTTATGACCCCAATGATAAAACGGCTGCCACTTTATACAACTTTGAAGGAAGTGTGTGTCCACCAGATTATTTAGATTATACCATCATTGATCAATTGACTTACACTATCCGTTTTCAAAATACCGGAACAGCTCCCGCTCAAAATATTTATATCATTGATACGCTTAGTCCAAATCTCGATTTAAATACCTTTACGCTGCTTGAATCAACACACCCCATACAAGTGGTGAATTTAGGAAATGGAATTTTCCGTTTTGAATTCAATCAAATTTGGCTGCCAGATTCCCTCACCAATGAACCAGCAAGCCACGGGCATTTTACTTACAGAATCATTGAGTCAGCGTCCAATCAATTCGGATCCGTGATTGACAACACGGCCTACATCTATTTTGATTGGAATGACCCGATCATTACCAATACCACACATCATGTCAACAGCCAAATTGAAAATGTTCATGAACTCACAAGTCCTCTTCAAATCCATCCCAATCCGGCAACGAAGCATATTGAATTAGGTCTCGAAAGTCCAGAGGTGGTGCTCATAAAGGATATCAATGGCAAGACTGTATATCAGGAACTTGTCGCACCGAATCAATACATTGATATTGAACACTTAAAAAATGGAATTTACTTCATTGAAAGCAAAAATAAATTTGGCAAACTCATTAAAATTTAATTTTTTTTAAAAGTTTGGCACTGATTTTGCATAGAGCTAAATGTAGTAGTTTATAGTTAGGTTATGGATAGCGGCGGTCCACCTGCCCTATCCGAAAAAACGGCCCTTTCGGGCCGTTTTTTTTATATACTTAACCTTTTTGCTTTGTTTGGGTGTAGCCTTCCTTAAGCAATATTTCAAATATTTTTTGCTTGAAATTTCCTTGTACTAAGATTTCATTGTCTTTGACACTTCCACCTACGCCGCATTTGCTTTTGAGTAATTTTCCTAGGTCTTTGAGGTCCTCTTCATTACCGACAAATCCTTCAACAAGAGTAACTTCCTTTCCTGCGCGCTGTTTGCGGTCCATACTAACGTATAACCTCTGTTGCTGATTGGGAAGAGTCTCGATGTCATCATCTGGCTCCGATTGGTAATTGAAATTCGGATTGGTACTATAGACCACATTCTGAAACTTTTGTTGTTTTTTAGACATACAGCAAAGATAAACAATCCGAGCTTTGAAATATGACCTCTGTTATTTTGTAGATAATGGCTATTTTAGCTACACCATTTAGGGTTGTTTAAAAGCATGTCCAAAAAGAAAATACTTACTGTGATTGGGGCCCGCCCACAAATCATCAAAGCAGCAGCGATTAGCCGTGCCATTGCGGAGCATTTTGCAGATGAATTGACTGAAATTTTAGTGCATACCGGCCAACACTATGATCAAAATATGTCCGAAGTCTTTTTTGAAGAACTAGGCATTCCAAAACCAAACTATAATTTAGCTGTCGGCAGCGGAACTCATGGACACATGACTGCGGCAATGATCAGTGGTCTAGAAGATATTATCCTCAAAGAGAAGCCCAATGCTGTGGTGATTTACGGCGATACCAATTCAACAATCGCTGCGGCAATCGCTGCGGCAAAAATACATGTTGCCGTAGTGCACATCGAGGCTGGATTGCGAAGTTTTAATAAGGCAATGCCCGAAGAACTGAACCGAATTGCCGCCGATCACATGAGCACTTTGCTTTTTGTTCCAACTGCTGCTGGAATGAAAAATTTAGCAAAAGAAGGTTTTGATCTTAACATTAAAGCCGAAGCAAAAATTGATGCACCAAATGTTTACCACTGCGGTGACATCATGTATGACAACAGCTTGTATTTTGCAAAAATGAATGCGGGGCGCAGAAGCATACTTGCAGATCTTGACCTAGAAGATTCACCCTACATCCTTAGCACCATTCACCGGGATTCCAATACCGACGATCCAAGGGCCCTGCAGCAAATTTTTGAGGCCCTGCTCCAACTTATTGATCAAACCAACATGCAGGTCGTCTTGCCACTACATCCGCGAACAACTGCAAAAATGAAGCACCTGCTCAAGGAGGATTTTCAAGAAAAAATTTCTTCTAACCAACAATTAATCATTTGCCCACCCGCTGGTTTTTTGGATATGATCGCCTTAGAACAAAATGCGCAGCTGATTATTACAGATAGTGGTGGGGTTCAAAAAGAAGCTTATTTTTTTCAAAAACCTTGTGTAATTCTACGTGAGCAAACCGAATGGATTGAAGTGGTTGAATCTGGAGCTGCCATTTTATGTGGTGCTGATCAAGAAAAAATCATCAACGCAGTGCACGAGCTTCTAAATAAAAGCATTCAAACCGATGCTTCTATATTTGGAGATGGTCAAGCCGCACGTTTTATTTGTGAGAAAATCATTTCAGACTTGCCGTGCTAATCTATGTTGAATTCATCACAGAGCGCTTGCTCTACACGCTCAATTTTGTATTGAGAGATCGCGAAGTTCAGTTCAGACTTACCAACGATAGCACCTATTTTAAAAATGCAATTGAACCAAAATTCAACTATTCCAATACGGAATTTGAAGGTGCGCTTCAGATCAGACCAGCGACACTACTTTTCGATGACCAACTATACAGAGAAACTCCTCAGATAGGTGAATTTCATCAAACAGACTGTCTTCAGTTTGACAACATAGCAGATCTTTTGGCAAGTGTTTTTTACGTGCTGAGCCGCATGGAAGAATACAACAGCACACAGCGCGATCATTTAGATCGATTCATGGCCAGAGGGTCCCTGTTATCTAAAGCAGGGTGGCTCCAAACGCCAATTTGCGATATTTGGAGTGAGGCTTTTATCACATTTTTAAATAATCAATTACAAGTTGATCTAAAAGCAAAAAAACCCGCATTTCACTTTCAACCCACCTTTGACATTGACAATACATTTGCCTTTGCTCATAAGAATAAATTACGCAGTTTTTTGGCACAAACCAAAGACTTATTTTACCAAAGAAAAGAACGCGCCCAAGACCGAAGAAAAGTACGCAGTGGGCTTGCCACAGACCCATACGACACCTTTGATACCATTGCAAATATCGCCATTCAATATCCTCAAACAAAAGTTTTTTGGTTGCTCGGGAATTATACCTCAAAAGATAAAAACCTATCACATCTCAATGAAGCACAACAAGCAAAAATTAAAAAAATTGCAGCAGAAACGGAAATCGGTATCCATTTGAGCTCCATTACTGCATTGGATTTCAAACAAATGCAAATTGAGTGTGAACGTTTGGCCCAGATCACAGGACAAACAACATTAAGCAACCGCCAGCATTACCTCATGCATACTCTTCCACAAACCTATTTGCTATTGCTAAAAGCTGGCATTAGACACGATTACACCATGGGCTATGCCGAGCAGACAGGTTTTCGTGCTGGAACCGCGCGAACTTTTCCATGGTTTAACCTCTTAAAAAATGAAGTAACAGAGCTCAATATTCATCCTTTCATGTACATGGATGGCACACTTAAAGAGTATCTTGAACTTACCAATGACGCTGCTAAGCAGCGCATCAGAGACTTATACAAGGAAGTAAAGCGATTTGGCGGAACGTTTAGCTTTTTGTGGCACAACGAGACTATCGGCGGCTACCAACAGTGGGCAGATTACCAAGAAGTTTTTTACGAAAACTTTAAATTATACGAGCAGTAATAGCGGCAGTCTATTGCCCTTTTCCAATTTTTTTATAAGAATCACATGATCTTAATTCTTCGATCATTTGTTCCTTTTCTGCAGCGGTCTTATTGGCATCCATGTTTTCACATTTTTTCATCGAAGCTTCATATTTTTTAAGAACCTTATCTAGAGATACACCTTTTTCGCTGGCTTTTTTGATTTCTTGGGTCATTTCTAACCATTGATCTGCACATTCGCAAATTTCAGACTGACAAGAAAATAGAGATAAACTTATAACTAAAATGAGTAAATTTTTCATAGCATTAGTGTAAACGATTAATAAAAACATCCCCCACCTTTACCTAATCTTATGGTAAGTGTGGCACCTGTGTAAACGTACCAATCTTTGGTAGTGCTTGTTCCACGTTTTCCAAACCTGTTGCCATCAAGGCTTTGATTTGAAAGTGCAGCGGATAAACTTGAAATCTCATCCTCGAGGATATTGGGATCTGCATAAGTGTCTGCACCAACATCATCTAAGTAGTCAGTAAAAGTTTTGCGAATAGCCATATCAACATTGAATGTAGCCATTTCACCCAGACTTACCTTGATGCCCATGCCAAGTGGAATGCAAAGTTGATTGAGCCTGTATGGTTTTTGTTGGTTCAAAGAGGTTCCTTGACCTTCGGTTGCTAGTACCTGTAGATCTTGCCAAGCGCCGTTGTAATAAGTTTGGGGATTCATATGAAAAACACCTATCTGAGCTAAAAGATAGGCTGTTGCTCGATACCTGCTGCTGCCAAATTGAAACGGGACGTAATGAAATTCCACCCCTCCTGCCACTTCGTGAATTTTGGACTGAAAACTCAAATTTCTATTGACCAACAAGGGATAGGGCGACGTTGAATCTGCTCCAGCAACTTGGCCATACAGGTAATTGAATCGAAGTGTGAGGCGGTTATTGAAATTATAGCGATACATTGCCCCTGCAGCCAAATGCGCCGATTTGAATTGTTGATAGGGGTTCAGATCACCAAGGTAATAGGTTTGGCCCACATTCAATCCAAATTCAGAACGAGATAAAAACGTACGACGCTGCCCTTGCCCAACAAGGGCAGAAATCAGAAAAATGAGTAACAAACCTATTCTCATGACAAGAACAACGTTGATATTACAAAAATATTACATTTTACCCGAGCGCTTGCGGTCAGTTTCTTTAAGTAATATCTTGCGAATTCTTAAACTCTTTGGCGTTACTTCCACATATTCGTCAGATTGAATGTATTCCAAACACTCTTCTAAACTGAAAACCTTTGGTGGCGCCAAACGAACTTTATCATCAGATCCGGAGGCACGCATGTTGGTAAGCTTCTTTGTTTTGGTAACATTGACACACAAATCACCAGCCCTGGAGTTTTCTCCAATGACTTGCCCTTCATAAATATCTTCATTAGGTGCAACAAAGAATTTGCCGCGTTCTTGAAGGTTATTGAGCGAAAAGGGAATGGAGGTTCCTTGTTCAAGTGAAATAAGCGAACCATTCTGACGTCCTGGAATCTCACCTTTATAGGGTTGGTATTCCAAGTAACGGTGATTCATAATGGCCTCACCAGCTGTTTGTGTAAGTAGGTAATTTCTTAGACCAATGATCCCTCTAGATGGTATCTGAAAAGTGACTATCATACGATCACCTTTCGGGACCATATTGGTCATTTCGCCTTTGCGACGTGTAACGGCCTCCACGGCAGTACCGCTATGCTCTTCGGGTAAATCAATAGTCAATTCTTCAACGGGTTCACACTTGACGCCATCAATTTCCTTGATAATTACCTGAGGCTGACCAACTTGAAGTTCATAACCTTCACGACGCATGGTCTCAATAAGTACCGAAAGATGCAGTACACCACGACCAAAGACCATCCATTTGTCGGCTTTGTCAGTGTCTGCAACACGCAAAGCCAGGTTTTTTTCGAGTTCTTTGGTAAGCCTGTCTGAAATGTGTCTAGAGGTTACAAATTTGCCTTCTTTTCCAAAAAATGGCGAATCATTGATGGAGAAAAGCATACTCATTGTAGGTTCATCCAATTTAATGGTTGGCAACGGCTCTGGATTTTCAGCATCACAAATTGAGTCACCAATTTCAAAGCCTTCAATTCCGGTAATGGCACAAATATCGCCAGCCTGAACTTCAGAAACCTTCAAGCGCTCTATACCTTCAAAAACAAAAACTTCCTTGATACGGTGCTTTTCTTGACGGCCATCTGACTTGGATAAAACGATAGGTTGATTTTCCTTAAGTACACCTCTCGACAAACGACCAATGGCTATACGCCCAACATAGGACGAAAAGTCAAGTGAGGTGATCAGCATTTGAGTATTTCCATCTTCAATGACACGCGGTGGAAAATAATCCAAAATTTGATCGAGGAGTGGGGAAATAGTTGTAGTGGGTTGCTTCCAATCTGTTGACATCCAACCGTTTTTTGCCGAACCGTAAATGGTCGGGAAATCCAACTGCTCTTCATTGGCGTCAAGTTCAAACATCAAGTCAAAAACCTTTTCATGAACTTCGTCTGGGGTACAATTTTCTTTATCTACCTTATTGATCACTAAAAGGGGTTTGATACCCATAGACAAGGCCTTACCCAATACAAAGCGTGTTTGTGGCATTGGACCTTCAAAGGCATCTACCAACAGGCAAACGCCATCTGCCATGTTGAGCACGCGTTCAACCTCCCCACCAAAATCGGCGTGGCCAGGAGTATCAATGATATTGATTTTTGTACCCTTATAGGAAACGGATACATTTTTTGATACAATCGTTATGCCGCGTTCGCGCTCTAGATCATTGTTGTCCATGATGAGTTCACCGGTCATGCGGTCCCTTTCATTGAGCACTTGACCAGCTTCAATCATTTTATCAACTAGGGTTGTTTTGCCGTGGTCAACGTGGGCAATAATGGCGATATTTCTAATTTCCATTGGAAGAATTGTATAAAAGAAGTTTAATATTTGTTGCGTTTATTAGAGAAGTTTCTGTCTCTTTCAAAACCGCCAGAGCGTTTTTTATCAAAACCACCCTTTTTCTCAAATGCAGGCTTACGAGCCCCACCGAACGATCCCGGACCTCTTTTAGATCCTGGACCTTTGCTGAACTTGCGATCTCGACCACCTTCAGAACCACCTTTGCCTGGAGCGGTAACTTCGATGGAGACCTTATGGCCTTCAAATTCGTAACCATCAACAAGTTTTAGGATTTTCTGAGTGTGCTCCTCATCCGCTTCGATGAAAGAAAATGAGGTCATGATATCTATGCGGCCCAATGACTTAGATTTCAAGCCTGTAGCATCGCAAATAATGCGCACCATAGCACCAGGATTGAGGCCATCTCTGCGACCTAGGTTGACAAAAAATCTTGTTTTACCCTCTTCTTTGGCTCTTGACGGACGGTCATTTTTGCGATCAGAACGTTCATCTTTACTTGCTGCAGCATTTAAATCGCCAGCGCGTTCGTAATATTCAATAAAGCGATTGAATTCAGCAGAAACAAATCTTTTAATAACCTCCTCTTTACTCAAGTCGGCAAATGAAGATAAAATTTGTTCCATAAATGGAGCAATGTCCTCTTCCTTGACTTGGGTAGCGATGGTGTTTTCGATGAGCTTGTTGAGCTGTATTTCACAAATTTCAGCAGGGTTAGGGATCTGACCTTGCTTGAAAGTAACGCGCATTTGGCGTTCAATGGCCTTGATTTTAACGTTCTCACGAGTATTGACCAATACCAAGGACTGGCCTGTTTTACCCGCACGAGCGGTACGGCCACTGCGGTGAGTGTAATTCTCAATGTCATCAGGCAGATTGTAGTTGATGACGTGTGTGATATTATTGATATCCAAGCCACGTGCTGCCACATCAGTTGCCACTAATATTTGTAGTTCTTTGGAACGAAAGCGGTCCATGACGCGATCGCGCATGGCCTGTGTAAGGTCGCCATGTAAAGGTTCAGCGTTGTAACCATCTCGGGCCAATTTCATGGCTACTGTGGCAGTTTCGTTTTTGGTACGGCAAAAAATAAGTCCGTAGATCGATGGATTGAAATCGATGAGACGTTTCACAGCATCGTAGCGATCGCGTTCTTTTACAGCATAGAAAATATGTTCAATATTCTCGTTGCTTTGGTTTTTATGACCAATCGATACTTCTAATGGATCGTTCATGTAGGTGCGCGCAATGCGAGCCACTTCATTTGGCATGGTTGCCGAGAACAACCATACATTTTTGTCAATAGGAGTTTGCTCAAGAATCATATCGATATCTTCCTTGAAACCCATATTGAGCATTTCATCGGCTTCGTCGAGGATGACGTATTTAACTTCCCCCAATTGAACCACTTTGCGATTGATCAAATCGACCAAACGACCGGGTGTGGCCACAATGATGGAGGTTCCTTTTTTTACGCTTGTGATTTGGGTACGGATATCGGTTCCTCCGTATACGGCTGTGATATTGCCTTCTAGGTATTTGGCAAAGACATTTAAGTCTTTGGTAATCTGTAGACATAGCTCGCGAGTTGGGCAAATGATCAAGCCCTGAGGCAAGCGTGCTTTATTATCAATGTTATTAATTAACGGCAAACCGAATGCTGCCGTTTTTCCTGTACCGGTCTGCGCCAGACCGACAAAATCGCAATCTTCACCTAATAAATAGGGAATTGCTTGTTCTTGGATAGGGGTCGGTGCTTCAAAACCCAATTCTACTAACGACTTCAGCACCTCGCTCCTTAATCCGAGCTCTTCAAATGTCATGTATATTTTTTAAAATTCGTGCAAAGGTACGCATATTAAAAGGATTTCGTGTTAATAAGTGTTGGCTTATAGGTTATTTTTCTATTTTTGAAAACTTTTAACGAAAATCAAACTATGCAACTCAGCGGTATTATTGCCATTTCCGGACGTCCTGGACTATTCAAAGTCATTGCACAAAGCAAAAACAGCGTTATTGTCGAATCCATGATAGACAAGAAACGATTTCCAGCTTATTCAACAGAACGCATTTCAACACTAGACGACATCAGTGTTTTTACCTATGATGAAGACGTGAAGCTGACGGATATTTTTGAAAAAATGCTTAGCGTTTTCCCACAAGAAGCACCATCTCACAAGGCGGATATCAAGGAACTCGAGGCTGCTCTAGAACAATTTTTACCCAATTGGGATCAAGACCGCGTCTACCCTTCTGATGTACGCAAACTATTCCAATGGTATAATTTACTGATCAAAGCAGGTGCTTTTCAAGCCGTTGAAACAAAAGAAGCCGTTGCCACCAAAGAAGTAAAAGCACCCAAAGCAGAAAGCGCCAAAAAGAAAGCCCCTGCCGCTAAAGGGGCAGCAAAAGTTGCCAAACCTGCCGCTCCTAAAAAAACGGCCACAGTGAAAACGGGTTCATCCAGAGGTAAGTAAAATGCAAATCCAAAAAGCCGCGCGTCAGTTTCTATCAGAAGACCTGACCATTTCTAATTTCGAAGATATCGAGCCATATTTTGCAGATTTATTACAGCGCAAAATCGATGCTATTGATGCTTTTGACAAATGGCTATTGGACCGCTCTGAACTCGATGCTGTACTTGAAGAGGATTTGGCATGGCGATATATCAAAATGAGTATCGATACGGCCAATGAAGCTTTAAGAGATTCGTATGCACAATTTGTGACACAAATCCAACCAAGGCTTGCACCACTTGACGATCAGCTCAATGAAAAATTATTAGCTTCTCCCTTTTTAAAAGAAAAACAAGATGAAGCTCACTACATCTATTTTCGTTCCATACAAACAGCCAAAAATCTATACAGAGAGGAAAACGTCGCCATAGAAGCCGCTTTGAGCGAAGAGGCCCAACAATATGGAGCCATTAGTGCGGCTCAACAAATTGAGCATAGAGGACAAAAGCTCACCATGCAACAAGCCGCGTTACTGCTCAAAGAACAAGACGAAGCCTTACGCAAGGAAGTATTTGAAAAAATGGCCGAGGCAAGAAGAAAAGACCGCGCAGTGCTCGATGCCCTCTTTAGCTCATTGATTGAAAAAAGACACCAACTTGCTGTAAATGCCGGCTTTGAGAACTATCGAGATTACAAGTTTTTGGCCATGGGCCGTTTTGACTACACCAAAGAAGATTGTTTTGCCTTTCACGAAGCTATAAAAACGCATATTGTTCCTTTAGTCAGGTCTATTCAAGAAAAGAAATTATCCTTTTTGGGGAAGGATAAATTCAAACCCTGGGATACCGAGGTGGACCCCGAGGGAAAGAAAGCATTGAAACCATTTGACAATGGTGAACAAATGCTCCAAGGTACGATCCAAATGTTTGATCAAATTGATCCTTATTTCGGATCCTGCCTACGCACCATGCAAATGCTTGGCCACTTGGATTTAGATTCAAAGCCAGGTAAGGCACCGGGCGGATACAATTACCCCCTTTATGAGATTGGAGTACCTTTCATTTTTATGAATGCCGTTGGTTCTCAACGAGATTTAGAAACAATGGTGCACGAAGGTGGCCATGCCATTCATTCATTTTTGAGCCGAGAATTGCACCTCACGGCATTCAAAAATATTCCTTCAGAGGTTGCTGAATTGGCCTCGATGTCAATGGAATTGTTGAGCATGCCACAGTGGAAACATTTTTACAACAATGAGGACCACAAACGCGCCATGCGTGAACAACTTGAAGGCACATTAAAAGTGCTTCCGTGGATTGCTCAAATCGATGCCTTTCAGCATTGGGTTTATGAAAACCCGAAGCATAACCTTACCGATAGGGCCCTTAAATGGTCAGAATTGTCAGCTGAATACGGCACAGGACTCACCGATTGGGATGGCTATACGGACTTAATTGAAAGCTCATGGCAACGACAACTGCACCTTTTTGAAGTGCCATTTTATTACATCGAATACGGTATTGCCCAATTGGGTGCTCTTGGCGTATGGAAAAATAGCCTTGAAAACTATGCCCAAGCTATTGAACAATATAAGAATGCCTTGGCATTGGGCTACACAGTGCCGATGAATAAAATATACCAGACGGCGGGCATTCCTTTTGATTTTTCTTCAGAACGTTTGCAATCACTTGCGGCATTATTGGAAGCGGAATTGAAAAAATTGAATTAGTTGACTCAATTCAATACAAAAATTTAAAATTCTCTTTATATTTGCACCCGCAGATGGCGAGATAGCTCAGTTGGTTAGAGCGTAGGATTCATAACCCTAAGGTCCCGAGTTCAACTCTCGGTCTCGCTACTAAAAGCCTGGTTTTAACTGGGCTTTTTTTATTTCTAATTGTGTCATTTGCGAAAATCGCAAGTCAGTGGCTTGTGCATTTTGAAATTCATTTTTAATCATACCGTTAAAAAGCCAACCTTTGAATCAAAATAGAACTGATGAAAAAAATAATGCTTTTAACAACCATTCTTGTCTGTTTGGCACAGGGTGTCTCAGCGCAAACCAACGCTGACCGTACTTATTTAGAAATAAATGGTGGTCTAGCGCAAACATTTGTTGGATTTGATTATTTTCCAGGAGTATCGCTTCTCATAGGCAAACAAAAATTCATTGCGCCTCAAACCTTTTTGGAATACCAAGTTGGACTAGCCCTTCCTTCTGTAGCCACAGCTAAAATTGGAATTGGCTATCAAGGAGAAAATATTGGCCTTAGTACTGGTGTGAGGATATTTCCAAGTTATGTCTATGGACAAATTCATGCCAAGACCAACAAAGGGCAAGTGAGTTTTTCCTTTGAAAAATCTCCATTTAGTGACGCAAATTTTGAAATTGGCCCTTCGTTTGGCACAAGCCATATTTTTACCATAGGCTACCAATGGCATATTGGCAAAAGTCGGGCATTGAATCGGGGTTGATCGGTATTAAATCGAAGTGGCAAGTTTCTTATTTTTACACAATGAAACACTTGCCCCTACTCATCATTTTCTCCATCTATTTTTCAGCGACATCAAACGCACAATCGTTTCGTGTAGCATTTATTCAAGACGGGCATGTTGTATTGCCTGAACAAAAGGGGACCTTCAATTTAAAAAGATCACCTTTTGAAATCCGAGTTGAACTTGATTCATTAGACGGAATATTTGTCAATTGCAGTGAAAGCCCAAGGTTGAAATATTTAGTACAAAAAAATGACGTCCCAGATTTTCAAAATATAGTTTGGAAAGTAAGTGTGGAAACTGAATTTAACCAAGACCACGAACTATTTATACAAAATCTTGACAGCTATTGCTACTGGTTCTATGATCCTAAACTGGATTGGCACCGCTTTGATTCTACAGCGGTATATGAAAACGGCCGTGTGCAGGCACAAAAAAGTATCCATCAGTTTTATGACATTGAAAAGAAAACAAACCTAAGTATGAAAGAAGCACCTGAAGTCTTGCACTTAAGTACTTTTAGTATCAAAGGCTCCTTTAAGGATAAAACTGCCGAACTAGATCAATACAGTAATTTTAAATTGATTTTCGAAGACTAGGATAATCCTCCTTTACTCAATGTTAAAGAATAACATGTAAGCACAAAGAATATCATAACTCATTATGCATGCAAAGGCGTCTTTTTAAAAGCTAAAATTAACTTTCCCAATTCCACTTGATCTACACCATATTTCTTACGTATTTCTTGTAATTCTTTCTTTCTCTCCTCATTTTCTTTAAAATTCTTAAAAGAAATTACTCCGACATTATTGCTTAAATAGGAGGCTCTAATAAGATCCTCATTACCAATGTGAATATTCATTTTTGCTTTGAATTCAGTACAAACTAATAATTGGTCAACAAATTTTTTATAATCTTCAATCTTAGGATTCGAAGGCGATACAAAACTTAATACTTCTAGATTTATAGAATCACAAATTCTTAATAGAAAAGTACGAAATTCCATAACACTTTGAATTTTATTAAGAGAATCTACGGCTATTCCAATTCCTGCACCAGTGCCAGCGGCAGAAGCTAGGACCCCAAAAGTGCTATTACTTTTGAATCCAGAGAACATCGATACACCTGCGATAACAGCACCAATTGCAGCCTTTTTTTTCAATGATCTGTCTTTAGCGATTGCTTGATCATATGTTGCGGAATAGGTAGAAAGTAATATGACACAATAACCAATTAATTGGTTCTCAACTGATTCTTTCAATGATGGATCCAAACCAATTGCTTTTTTCAAACAAAATGTAACTTCCTCCATTGTTCGACCTTCAGCAAGCTGATTCAACTTACAAAAACCCAACCCTACCCATGCTTCTGGAGAGTTATTTTCGATTGCAATATTGGTATACAAACGTTCTGCTTCTTCGTATCGTTTTCCTTTCAATGCAAGCATTGCCAAATCAAAATTTGTTTCCATAAAGTTTTTTTTATGAAGGTAGAACTTTGGTATGTCAAAAATTGTCACTAACTATCTTTAACCTTACTAAAAAGAAATTATGCCTTCGGAAATTTTATTTAAAATCTATTACTTACTCAGAACACAACCTTTTACAATACGAGAAATCTATAACAAAATATCTCAAGATGGTATTAACCTCTCAAAGCGATCTATTTACAGGTATGTAGAACGTATAGAACAGTCTTTAGATCCAGGAGTTGAGCAGTTTGAAACATCCATCGGCAAGGACAATAAGCAAATTTATTTTATACGAAATATTACTAGAAATAATATCACAACTACAGATTGGATTAATTTTTTAAACAAAAATACTCTACTAAAAAAAACAATTTTTGATTCCCGTCACAAGGATGATAGCACAGTGGATAACATTTGGCAATTGATTGAAAAAAGTATACCACTCAAAGCAAAATATTTAAAGTTTAAAGATGAGTATATTAATCCTAGTGGATTTGGTTTTTATCGATTAACTGAAGAAAATCTAATATTGATTAATAAATTTTTACAATTCATCGAAAATTCAGAATTGATTTATATCCAAAAATATGACAATGAAAGCATTGTTGATCTAGAAACCTTTTTACCCAAATGCAACACACCCCTTGTGCCTATTCAAATGATTTTCCATAGAGGATCATTTGCTTTTGATATATATTCTATTGATATGAAAAAAAGAATCATAATAGATATGGAGCAAGTACTCGACTTTCATTTTCATAGCAATAACTATAACATTACAATACACCCTACAGAATTAGAAATTGAAACTTTTGGTTATCATCAGCCAATTTTAAATGATATCTTCAATATTCAATTTAAATTTAACAAAACACCAGGTATCTATATTTCTAAAAGGCAATGGCACAAGAGTCAGAATTTTATTATTCATGGTGATCATGTCATTATGCAATTGAGATGTAAAATTGATATAGAACTGCTAGGATGGATAGCAATGTGGATGGATGATATTACAATTATCGAGCCTGAAATTTTAAAAAAAATCGTAACTCAAAAGATTCAAAAAACACTAACGTCGCTTAATATTTAAAAGTAAAAATGAGAATTCCAATATTGACAATTAAGCCCAAGCCGTTTGACATTATTAATGGAATGTTCATTAGCTCAATCCCGTACAACAACCATATGAGGGCTCCTGAAGAAATAACCAAATAAGTAACTTTTGAAATATCTTTTGAACTCTTTCTTCGAAACACTTTAATTAATTGTGGAATGCCAGATGCTCCCATTGAAAGACCAGATAATGATGCTAAAAAAGAAAGAGTACTCATTTTGATAGGTAATTAAAGTAATCGTTGAAGATTTTTATATCTAAAATTAGTCAGTTTATTTCAAATCTAAAGTGTCAAAATTTGACATTACTAAAAAGTAACTTTGAATTCTTATGAAAAAAACTATCCTTCCCTTCATTTTAATCTGCTTGCTTGGGTTGACATACTCTTGCAGCGGAGGATCAAATAAAACTTCTCGATTTATTGCTGAACCCAACTTTCTAGACTCTTTAATGACTCTTGTCAGTGTAGATCTATTTGATCAATGTGGGTACTTACCTACAATGATTCAATCTCCATATCAAGAAATTTGGAATTCGCCAATAAAAGCAGGAATAAATTTTAATTCTGAGACAAAAGAATTGAATTTTCAATATGGTTACTACAATAGTAATATTGATGTCTACGCTGGGCGGTTAAGCTATGTAACAGAACTAGGGAAGGTAAAAAACATAAAAATCATCAAATATAAAAAGGAAGGTATTGAGTTACCTCGATTAACTGCTGAATGGGAACCAAAGGATAGGAAAGGTATCGCTGAATTCATCATCACCCCAATCATAATTGACCCCGAAAACTCAGAAAAAAGGGGCAGTGTTGGATATTACGTTGGCACAGATAAATGGCAAGTTTTTGGGTTCAATACAGTAGATGAAGATGAATTTTTAAAAATTACCGAGTATATGTGTCAACTCAGTGGGATAGACTTTGAAAAAATTAAATCCTTATTTATGAAAAATTCTTCAGTAAAAAATGAGAAGATAAATTCCACCGATGATAATGAATCTGATGACTTCTATGTAATTAATGATCCTGATGGATACACCAATGTACGAAATGGTAAGAGTGTCCAATCAGAGATTCTATTTGAAATAATGGAAGGAGAGGAATTTAAAGTATTAAATAAAGATGGCTCTTGGTGGCAAATCGATTACAACGGAGAAAAAGGATACATCCATTCAAGCAGGGTTAAACCAATCAATAATTAATTTTAGGAAAATCCTCCTTTACACATCGCGCCACAATCTTTGCACTATTAATAGCAAGTGGTATGCCGCCACCAGGGTGCACCGTCACACCGGCAAAATACAATCCTTTGAGTTGTTTGGAAAAATTGGGATGTCTTAAAAATGCGGCAAATTTATTATTGGAGGCGTTGCCATAAATAGACCCTTGTTTGCCGCTGTAGCGTGCATCGATCAATCGGGGTTCGTTGATTTGCTCTACCTCAATGAAGGGCTCTATGTCTGTTTGCAAGGCAATGGATAATTTTTCAATGATACGCTTGCGAAGGAGCTGAATTTCGGTATCCCAATCTTGACCAATATTGATGGGCGCATTGACCATGACGAACCAATTTTCTTTGCCCTCTGGTGCATCTTTAGCCTCAACTTTAGAACTGATGTGGATATAGATTGTAGGATCATGGTGGAGCGTTTTGGACTCAAAGATGGCCTCAAATTCTGCCTTATAATCTTCGGCAAAAAAGATATTGTGAACGCCAAGTTGTTCGAATTGCTTAGAGATGCCCCAATAGAATACCACAGCACTACTCGACTTCTCTTGATTGAGTAATCTTTTTGGTGTCTCTATATGGGAGAGTAATTTTTCATAAGTATAATGGATATCCATATTTGACACTACGATATCGAAATTATAGCTGCTTTTCTCGGTGTGTAAGCCCACTACCCTGCCATTGCGATGCTGAATTGAGCAAACGCGTTCGTTGGTATGAAAATTAACGCCATACTGAGCAGCAAGAGTATATGCACTTTTGGTAATTTGAGCCATACCACCAATCGGCATAGCAGGCCCCTCATTGAATTCTAATTGGGAAATAATATTCAACATTGCGGGTGCGGCAAAGGGTGAACTCCCGTTGTAGGTCGCTAGTCGGTTAAATATTTTCACCACTTTCGGGTTTTGGAAAAACTGCTGATTTTGTTGGTGCATGTTTTGATGCAATCCGTACTTAAATATACGCGCAAGTGCACCAAGAAGGGGCTTGCCTATTAAATGTTTGAGGCGGTGTAATGATATTTTAATAAACACTGGGTAAATCGCTTGGTAATTTCTTTCCATGCGATCCAAATATTTTTTGGCTTTTTTGGGGTCTTCGTTGAACTTTGTATGTAAGGTTTCTATGACTTTATCCTTTCCTACGGGTAAGGTTACACATTGACCATCATTGAAAAAATACCGGCATGATTCACTTAACTGATGGTACGCAAATTCTGCATTGGGGTCTAGACCTTTGAGTAGTGCTTGCATCAATGCTGGCTCAGTAAATACAGATGGGCCCATATCGAAACGAAAAGGCCCAAGGTACTGTTCGACAATTTTTCCACCAATTTGATCATTGGACTCAAAAACGGTCACATCCAAGCCTATTTTTTTAAGTTCTATGGCCGATGCCAATGCCCCTATTCCTGATCCGATAATTCCAACCTTCATGTGCATAGTACAAATTTGAGCTAAAAATGTTTGTTAAAGCCAATACAGACGGGCATTTTAGGTAGCTTTATTAACAAAATGAGTCTTTTTTCAACATTTTAACACTTTTTTTGACCTGAATCCTTTGATGGCATTGATATTCCGATATATTTGTTTTGATAATTAATTACTAACTAATTAAAACTAACGAATTATGAACAAGGCTGAATTAATCGACGCAATGGCTGCGTCTGCAGGATTGTCAAAAGCTGATGCAAAACGTGCATTAGATGGATTTGTAAGCGCAACTACTGGCGCTTTGTCAAAAGGTGAATCTATCTCTTTGGTAGGTTTTGGTTCTTTTGGTATTTCTAAAAGAAATGCACGCAATGGTCGTAACCCTAAAACTGGTGCGGTTATCAAAATTGCTGCTAAAAACACAGTTCGCTTCAAAGCAGGTGCAGACCTTTCTAAAAGCGTAAACTAATTCAGGTTTCCTGAAATAAAAAAGGGCTATCTCCATGAGATGGCCCTTTTTTTTATGCTTACTAAAGTTAAGTGGCGGATTGCTTAGGTATGATGCGCCAAAACAATTTTGGTAAAAATCTTTTGAGGTATACGGCTATTAGTTCCTTACGGCCAATGAGTACTTCTCTTTTTTTCTTAGACAAGGCAAGGAGCATTTGCTCGACACACTCATCAACAGGCATACCAGTAGCTTGGTTATGATCCATAAGGCCATGTGCCTGACCTTCAGCGGTAAGAGCACTTTGGGAGATCGGAGTATTGATTTTACCAGGAAAGGCAATGGTCACGCAAATTCCATTGGCGGCCTCTTCCATGGCCAAACTTTCATAATAGCCAACCAAAGCGGCTTTTGACGCGCTGTAAATAGAACGCAAATGAAATCCGAATTTACCCGCAATGCTGCTGACAATGAGGAACTGACCACTCTTTTGCTTTCTAAAAATGGGCAAGACCGCTTTTGCAAGAGCAATATTTCCAAAAAAATTAACCTCCATGAGTTGGCGATTTACCTCCATGGTGGTATCATTGGCACTTGCGCGCTGCGAGACACCTCCGTTATTGATAAGAATATCTATGCGCTCATAAAAATCAAGAATCTCTGAAGTGAGTTCACTCAAATTGGAAGGATTCGCTAAATCAAACGGCGCAACGTAGTGTTGGTTATGATTCTCCATTTTTTCCTGAATGTCGTGAAGTTTTTCTTCATTTCTTCCCGACAAGATGAGTTTTGCACCTGCTCTTGCCAATTGAATGGCAAGTTCTTCGCCTATACCAGAAGAAGCCCCTGTAATCCAGATGACTTTATTTTGAAAATAATCACTATAGTTCATTACTCAAAGATAAAAGTTTCATTGGGTGCATTGGCACGAATTATTAATTTAGAGGAAAATTTCAATATGACTACCGACCTTATTTTTGCCGAATTCAACAAGGCCAAGCAAACGCTAGAAGCTTTTAGTACAGCAGAGAATATGCAAAAAATTGTCAGTGGAATTGAAATAATGCACACTGCACTCAGTAATGGAAATAAAATCATGAGTTGTGGCAATGGTGGTTCGATGTGTGATGCCATGCATTTTGCCGAAGAGCTGTCGGGGCGGTTCCGCAATGACCGTCCGGGGCTAGCTGCACTCTCTATTTCTGACCCCTCTCATCTTTCTTGTGTAGCCAATGACTACGGTTATGATTTTGTTTTCTCAAGATACATCGAAAGTTTAGGCCAAAAGGGCGATGTCTTGTTGGGCATCTCTACCTCTGGAAATTCCAAAAATGTGATCAATGCCGTCAAAGAGGCAAAAGCCAAAGGCATCCAAACCATTGTTCTAACAGGTAAAGATGGGGGGCAACTAGCCAATTTAGCAGATTTAGAAATCAGAGCACCGCATAGCGCATATGCAGACCGAGCCCAAGAAATCCATATCAAAGTGATTCATTCTTTGATTTTAGGCATTGAACAAAGATTTGGATACTAAATTTTAGTTTGTCGTATTGAGCTTTGAGTGTTTTCGGCTATAGGTGAAATAAATGACCAAGCCAATTAACAGCCAGACGCAAAAATAAATCCAATTGGCAAGAGGAATTTCGCTCATCATATACAAACAACTCAACAGACCAAGCGAAGGAATCAAAGATAATTTCTTCGGTACACTCACGATGGTCAAAAACAAGGCAAAGGTCCAAAAGATCAGCGCTGGGATTTTATTTCCAAAATCAGACCAGCTTTTAAACGAAAAGAAAAGCATTAGATCATCAGAGGTATAGAAATAGATCATCGCCCCAAGAAACAAGACAGGAAGCACTAAACCTGCATTTAGGTAGGGTGTCTTGAAAGAACCGCGTTGTATATCGGGTTTGTTTTGCAAAACCAACACCCCACCACAAACCAATACAAAGGCAAAAAGCGTACCGATCGAACATAAATCTGTAACCATAGTAAGATTCATAAACAAGGCCGGTACTGCCACCACGAAACCAACAACTATCGTGGCGAAGGATGGGGTTTTGTACTTGGGATGAATTTTTGAAAACTTTTTAGGCAAAAGGCCATCACGGCTCATACTGAGCCAAATTCGTGGTTGGCCCATTTGAAAAACAAGCAATACAGAGGCCATTGCGATAACCGCCGAAACGGATATAATGAAGGTCATTTTGCTGAGGTTGATTTGCTTAAAAACAAAGGCCAAAGGCTCGCCCACCGCAAGTTGATGGTAGGGAACAATACCTGTAAGGATGAGCGCAATTAAAATGTACAAAACAGTACAAATAATAATGGCCCACATCATTCCTCTTGGTAAATCACGCTGCGGATTCTCGCATTCTTCAGCTGTTGTGGAAATGGCATCAAATCCAATATAAGCAAAAAACACTGCAGAAACCCCTTTGAGAACACCACCCAAACCGTTGGGCGCAAAAGGCGACCAATTGTTCATATCGATGTAAAAAACACCGACGGCTATGACCAATAAAATGACTGCTAGTTTAATAATCACCATCGCATTGGAAGCATTCCGACTTTCTTTGATTCCTCTATAAACTAACCAAGTAATCAAAACAATAATGAAAAGCGCTGGAATATCTAACACCAAATGCAAGCCGCCAATTTTTGGAGCAGTTAGCCACGCGGCACGCGCCTGAACTAAGGCGGGTTCTAAATCCTTTATTAGACCACCATTTTTAAGAAAATTACTCGCTTCATCAAACCCATTAGATGCACTGAGGTAATCCATTTGCATCCAATCTGGCAAGTATATTCCTTTAACATTAAGTACTTCAATATGAATTTGTTGAAGCATATCAGTTAAATAATCACTCCAAGATATTGCTACTGTAATGTTGCCAATTGCATATTCCATAATCAAGGCCCAACCAATGATCCACGCAACCAGTTCACCAAAGGCCACATAAGAATAGGTATAGGCAGAACCTGACACCGGAACCATGGATGCAAATTCCGCATAAGCAAATGCGGCAAACCCACTGGCAAGCGCTGTAAATAAAAACAGAAAAATAACTGCTGGCCCACCCTCTGCCGAAGCCTGACCGATGGTAGAGAAAATACCCGCGCCAATAATGGCTGCTATTCCAAAGGCAACCAAATCGCGAACTTTCAAATGCTTGTTTAAGGCTGGGGCTTCATTATCTCCATCGGCAGCTTTTGCTTGTGCCAAAATCGATGCAATACTTTTCTTTCTAAACAGGTTGTTTTGGGACATAGCAAATTATTTGAACCACTAAAAGTAAAGAAATTTTACTTTTGCATATGGAAAAATTTATCACGGTCAAAGGTGCACGCGAACACAACCTCAAAGGTCTCGACGTACGTATCCCACATCAAAAACTTACCGTGATCACTGGAGTCTCAGGTTCAGGTAAATCAAGCCTAGCCTTTGACACTATTTTTGCAGAAGGCCAGCGGCGCTTTATTGAAAGCATGTCTGCTTATGCGCGCCAATTTCTTGGACGTCTTGATAAACCGGCTATTGACGACATCAAAGGACTTGCGCCTGCCATCGCCATTCAACAAAAGGTGAGTACTGGTAATCCAAGATCGACAATAGGTACCAGTACGGAGATTTATGACTATCTGAAATTATTGTTTGCAAGAATTGGCCAAACCTATTCGCCTATTTCCGGACAGCTGGTAAAAAAAGAACAGACAACAGACGTACTAACCTATCTTGATAGCCATTGGCAAAACGAAGCATTTGCCATCTTATTTGAAATTGAATTTAATTCAATTAATACTTTAAATAAAAAACTGCAAGCATTTCAAAAAGAAGGATATATAAGGGTTTTTTATAATGAAAAATTTCATTTAATAGATGAAATTCAGCCCCTTAATGATATGCCTCAGTCTGTGTGGATTACTGTCGATCGTCTTAAGAACGAAGCGCGCAACACAGATCAAACAAGCCGCCTTGGTGAAAGTATTGAATTTGCCTTTAGAGAAGGCAAAGGCAATTGCAGTCTTTATTTTCCAAATCAAAACACATGGAAGCATTTCAACGCTCGCTATGAAGCTGATGGCCTCTCATTTGAAGAGCCCAAGCCACATTTATTTGCATTCAACAATCCGTTCGGAGCATGTAAAACTTGCGAAGGCTATGGTCAAACCTTGGGTATTGATGAGGCGCTGGTCTTTGCAGACAAAAACAAAAGTGTTTTTGACGGTGCCATTGCCCCTTGGAAAGGCGAAAATATGCAAGAATTCCAACAACAATTGTTGCTCTCAGCACATAAATTTGACTTCCCGATTCACCGACCTATTCATCAATTGAGCCCTGCACAATATCAACTTCTTTGGGAAGGAAACAAGTATTTTACAGGTTTAAATGAATTTTTCAAACACCTTGAAAGTCAAACATATAAAATTCAATACAGAGTGCTGCTTTCCAGGTATAGAGGAAAAACTACCTGCCCGGATTGCAAAGGAACTCGCTTGCGCAAAGATGCCAGTTATGTAAAGGTTGGCAACAAAAGCATTCAAGACTTAGTATTGTTGAGCATCAACGAGGCCGCTGAATTTTTTGAAAAGCTTCATCTTAGTGAACAAGAGCTGGCCATTTGCAAGCATATCCTACCCGAAATCAAGGGCAGACTTGGTTATTTAAAACAAGTTGGCTTGGGCTACCTAACGCTGAATCGCAGCTCCAATTCTCTTTCGGGAGGAGAAGCCCAGCGCATACAATTGGCCACCTCCATTGGTTCAAGCCTAGTAGGCTCCATGTATATATTAGACGAGCCCTCCATTGGGCTTCACCCCAAAGATACCCAACAACTCATTTCAGTACTAAAGACACTTAAACAACAAGGCAATACGATTATTGTCGTTGAACATGATGAAGAAATCATGCAGGCTGCAGATGAAATTTTAGATATTGGTCCTTTGGCAGGAAGCCAGGGCGGTCAACTTGTATTCCAAGGAGATTTTCTCGCACTTCAAAAAAGCGATGCACTTACTGCCCAATACCTCACAGGAAGAAAAAAAATAGAATTGCCAAAGCGTAGCAGAACGAGCATCGGAGCCTTGCAAATACATCATGCTAGTCAAAACAACCTCAAGAACCTTGACCTCGCAATTCCCCTAGGACAATTGGTCTGTGTGAGTGGTGTTTCCGGATCGGGGAAATCCACGCTCATCAAAAGAATCCTTTATCCTTTGGTGCGAAAAGAATTGGGCTTAAGCAGCGAATTAATTGGCAAATGCAATGGGATTAGCGGTGACCTTCAAAAAATTAAATCCGTAGAATTTATAGATCAAAACCCGATTGGGAAGTCCTCGAGAAGCAATCCTATAACCTACGTTAAAGCCTTTGACGACATCAGAGAAATATATGCCCGACAACCCTTAGCTAAGCTCCGTGGATACAAACCCGGTTTCTTTTCATTCAATGTTGCCGGAGGCCGCTGCGAAGTATGTGAAGGAGAAGGAACCATTAGTGTTTCTATGCAATTTATGGCTGATGTTCAATTGCCTTGCAAGCACTGCCATGCCCGTCGCTACAAACCCGAAACCCTTGAAATTCTCTACAGAGATCTTTCAATTGCAGATCTGTTGGAACTTAATTTACAGGAAGCTCTTGATTTTTTTAAAGCCGATAGGGACAAACTTGCCCAGCGTGTGGTTGAAAAAATACAACCTCTCATAGATGTTGGACTTGGCTATCTAACTGTTGGCCAATCATCAAGCACGATGTCAGGAGGCGAGGCGCAACGAATCAAATTGGCTTCCTTTTTAAGCAAAGGATATCAGAACACACCTACTCTTTTCATTTTTGATGAACCTACCACCGGCCTACATTTCCATGATATTGCCAAATTACTTATTGCCTTTAATGCACTCCTTGATATGGGACACTCCTTAGTGGTGATAGAGCATAATATGGAAGTAATAAAGTGCGCCGATCACCTCATCGATCTTGGCCCTACAGGCGGCGATGAAGGCGGCTACATTCTTTTTTGTGGTCATCCAAAAGAAATACTTCAACTCAAATCGAATGCCACAGCAGCGGCTCTTATTTCAAAGCTTGTTGAAAATTAAGCAGGTACAAAGTCATTTGGAATTGATATTCGCTTAACTTTGCAAAAAAATAGTAGCATGTCAGCAGATATTTTCGAAAAAATCAAAGCCAACCGAGGACCGCTCGGAATGCACGCCAAAGAATCTCACGGGTACTTTACTTTCCCTAAACTAGAAGGGGAAATTGGTCCTCACATGAATTTTAGAGGCAAAGAAAAACTCAATTGGTCATTGAATAATTATCTTGGTTTGGCCAACCATCCTGAAGTTCGCAAAGCAGATGCAGATGCAGCAGCCATTTATGGTTTTGGATCTCCGATGGGCGCACGCATGATGTCGGGCAATTCCAATTACCACGAACAGCTTGAAAATGAACTGTCAGCTTTTGTAAGCAAGGAAGACACCATTTTGGCCAACTTTGGTTACCAAGCCGTAGTTTCAGCAATTGACTGCCTCGTTGACCGTCACGATGTCATTGTTTACGACGCAGAATCTCATGCTTGTATTCTTGACGGAGTTCGTTTGCATATGGGCAAGCGCTTTGTGTTTAAGCACAATGATGTGGAGGATTGTGAAAAACAATTGCAGCGCGCAACCAAGCTTGCTGCCGAAACCGGCGGAGCAATTCTTGTAATCACAGAAGGTGTATTTGGTATGCGCGGTGACCAAGGAAGACTCAAGGAAATCGTTGCTTTGAAAGAAAAATACAACTTCCGTTTATTCGTAGACGACGCACACGGCATCGGAGTATTGGGTGCAACTGGTGCTGGTACAGGTGAAGAACAAGGCTGTCAAGACGGGATTGACATTTATTTTGGCACCTTTGCCAAATCATTTGCCTTGATTGGTGGTTTTATTTCATCAGATGCACAAGTTGTTGAGTATTTGCGCTATAACATGCGTTCTCAAATTTTTGCCAAGGCAATGCCTGCAGCCCTAGTTTTAGGCTTATTGAAGAGACTTGAGCTCATGAGAAACCATCCTGAACTTAAGACCAAACTTTGGGAGAATACCAATGCCCTACAAAACGGACTCAAAGCCGCTGGTTTTGAAATTGGTCCAACAAATAGTTGTGTTACACCGGTATACCTAAGCGGTTCTATTCCAGAAGCAACCAACCTGATTTTTGACCTTCGAGAAAACTACAATGTATTCTGCTCTATGGTAGTCTATCCGGTAGTTCCGAAAGGCATGATTATTTTGCGCTTGATACCAACGGCCTCTCATACTCTTGAAGATGTCAATTACACCATTGATTGCTTCTCTAAGATTGTTGGCAAGTTGAAAGCCGGTGAATATATGTCAGATAAGATTGCAGCTATCTAGAAAGAAGATGCAATTCATTTTAAAAAAAAATACGGGTCAATCGACCCGTATTTTTTTTGCAATCAACTTTTCTATCGCTTTAAAATATTTAAAATCTTCGGGCTCACAAAAAATAATTGAACGGCCTTCTCTTCCTGCCCTACCCGTTCGTCCTATTCGGTGTACATAAGTTTCTGCTACGGTAGGCACATCGGTATTGACGACCAAATCAAGACCGGAGATATCTATTCCTCTGGCAGCGATATCCGTGGCTACCAATATTCGAATCTTGCCTTGCTTGAAATGACTTAATGCCATTTGCCTTGCATTTTGAGATTTATTGCCGTGAATGGCCATGGCTTGAAGTTTATTTTTAGCTAGAACGCGTACCAATTTATCTGCGCCATGCTTCGTACGAGCAAAAACCAAAACACTTTCAGCGGGATCTTTTTGCAAGATTTCCACGAGTGCTGACTCTTTATGTTTGCGATCCGCCACCTGTATCATAGATTGATCAATGCGCTCAGCAGTAGAAGAAACGGGAGTGACCGTTACTTCTTTGGGGTTGCTAAGCAAACTTTGCGCTAAACTTCTCACTTCACTAGGCATCGTTGCCGAGAAAAGTAAAGTTTGCCTTTGTTTGGGCAATAGTTTTACAATTCGCTTGACATCGTGGATGAAGCCCATATCAAGCATTCGGTCCGCTTCATCTAGTACAAACATAGATAAGGACTTTAGATTGACAAAACCTTGTTGGTGTAAATCGAGTAGTCTTCCAGGTGTAGCAATCAATATAGCTGGCTTTTGCTTCAGCGTCTGGATTTGAGCGTGAGGTTTCACACCTCCAAAAATCACCAAGGAGCGCAAGCCCAAATGCTTCCCGTAAGCTTTAAAATTTTCTGCAATTTGAATGGCTAGCTCTCTTGTTGGGGTAACAATTAAGGCTTCTATATTGCCGTTTAATGGTTTTTTATCGTGAAGAAGCTGCAAAATAGGAATGGCAAATGCCGCTGTCTTACCTGTGCCGGTTTGCGCAAGGCCTATTAAATCTTGCTGATCTAAAATCACAGGAATGGCTTTCTCTTGGATTGGGGTTGCATTTGTATAGCCTTTTTCAGCAATGGCTTCCAGGAGCTTGGGCTCTAGGGGTAATTCATTAAATAACATGTAAATGGACAGGTTCTACGTGTTTAAAGAACGTTTTTTATACACGACAACCTCTGACAAAGGTAAGGAATATAAACGGGGGTGACACTATATGGCATTTAAGATGCGTTCTAATCTGGCTTCACTTACCTTTAAAATGGTCTCTGAAAATGCAGAATCGGGATCCAATTGAACCTTTTGAGTGGCAGAAAAATGAATGGCTGAAAGCCCCTTGATATGCGCTAATTTAGATATATTACCTGCATTTACGCCGCCACCTGCCATGATCTCAATGTGGCCCTTGGCATAAGCACACATTTCACCAAGTACCCCTATGCCTAATTCAACATTGGAGGCAAAGCCAGAGGTAAGCACCCTTTTGAATCCTAGTTCTATCAAGACATCTAGGGAGCGTTTCCAATCAATACTCTCGTCAAATGCACGGTGAAAAGTCCAATCTAGGTCGGGTGCTATGTTTTTAAGGTCAATAAGCGCTTGCTTATCAATGCCAAAATTCTCTTTCAACACACCGATTACAACTCCTTGAACTCCAAGCAAATGACAATAAGCAATTTCTTTTTGCATCAAAGCCAGCTCCTCTTCATTGTAACAGAATCCTCCAGCCCTTGGCCTAATAAGAACATGCGTATTCAAGTTGAAATCTTTAGCCATTTGGATGAGTCCGGCTGATGGTGTGAGCCCGCCCTGCTCCAAATTCTGACAAAGTTCAACTCGATCAAATTGATGCTTATAGGCCAATTCAAGGGCCTCTAAAGAGGCCGCACAAAGTTCTAATTGGAGTGCATTCATAGGTTGTTAAATTGCAATTAATACAGCAAAAATCAGGCCCAATTTACTTATATTTGTAGGTAATCAACAACAAATGGCCACAGAAAAATCTAATACCTCAACTGCTCAACTCGACTTCAGTACATTTCAACAGCAGGTGCTCAACGACTATCAACTAGCTTGTGAATCACGCGAGGCCTCCTTACTCGGTAGAAAAGAAGTACTTACAGGAAAGGCTAAGTTTGGCATTTTTGGAGATGGCAAAGAATTGGCTCAAATTGCTCTGGCCAAACAATTTCGAAATGGTGATTTTCGATCCGGATACTACCGTGATCAGACCCTCATGTTGGCCATTGATGCCCTTACCCTTGAGCAGTACTTTTCAGGTTTATATGCGCACACAGATCATCATGTGGAACCGCAATCAGCTGGTAGGCAAATGGGTGGTCATTACGCGACTAGGAATTTAGATGAGCAAGGCCATTGGAAGAACTTAATGGAACAAAAAAATAGTTCTTCAGATATTTCTCCTACCGGTGGCCAAATGCCACGACTACTCGGGTTAGCCCAAGCCTCAAAAGTTTATCGCGAACACCCCACACTGAAAGAATTAGAGGCATTTAAAAAATTCAGTGCTGGCGGAAATGAAGTTGCCTTTGGCACCATTGGAGATGCTTCAACTTCAGAAGGCCCTTTTTGGGAAACTATGAACGCAGCAGGTGTATTACAAGTACCGCTCGTGATGTCTGTTTGGGACGATGGCTACGGTATTTCAGTGCCTAGAGAACTGCAAACCACCAAGGGAAGCATTTCAGATGCCCTTTCGGGCTTTCAGCGCAATGAAAAACAAAAAGGATTTGAAATATTAATTACCAAAGGGTGGGATTATGCGCACCTCTGCGAAACTTATGAGCGAGCAGTGCAAATTGCGCGAATGGAACACGTTCCGGTTTTAGTGCATGTCAAAGAAGTCAATCAACCTCAAGGACATTCTACCTCTGGATCTCATGAGCGTTACAAATCTGAGCAAAGGTTGCAGTGGGAAACTGAATTTGATTGTATTGCCAAATTCAGAGAATGGATTTTATCTTTTGGTCAAAAAGGACTCGTTTTGGCAACGGAGGAGCAGCTCGATGAGATTGCGGCTCGAGCCAAGGAAACGGTAAAAAATGCCAAAAACAATGCTTGGAAGGCATTTACCAACGATATTTCACAAGATAAAGATTCCTTACTTCAAATTTTATCAGGATACGAAAATACGCATCCGAACTATTCCCTGGTGAAGGAAATTCAACAACAACTCCTCAAAGAAAAAGAAAGCATTCGCAGAGATTTAATGGGGTATGCACGTACGATTTTGCGCAACAGCCTTACAGACAATTCCCCACAGAGAAATAAACTCGGTGCATGGGTGAAGGAAATTCAACTTAAAGCACAAGATCGATACAGCTCACATCTTTATTCACAATCGGAAGAAAGCGTGGCTAACGTTACATCTGTACCAGTGAATTATAGTACGGAAGTACAAATGGAGGATGGTCGAATCATATTGCGTGAGAATTACCGTAAAATATTAGAAACAAGACCTGAAGTACTTGTGTTTGGAGAAGATGCAGGTAAAATTGGTGGAGTAAACCAAAGTTTAGAAGGTTTGCAAGAGCAGTTTGGCAGTCTTCGGGTTTCTGATACTGGAATTCGTGAGTGTACGATAATTGGACAAGGAATTGGAATGGCCATGCGTGGACTCAGGCCCATTGCTGAAATACAATATTTAGATTACCTTCTCTATGGATTACAAATCATGTCCGACGACCTCGCTACTGTTCAATACCGCACAAAAGGAGGTCAAAAAGCACCATTAATTGTATCGACACGAGGGCATCGATTGGAGGGTATTTGGCATAGCGGATCACCGATGGGCATGATCGTCAATGCCTTAAGAGGAGTGCATGTTTGTGTGCCACGCAACATGACCAAGGCTGCCGCCTTTTACAATACTTTATTACAAGCCGACGAACCTGCGCTAGTCATTGAACCTCTCAATGGTTACAGAAGCAAAGAAAGAATGCCTTTAAATTTTGGAGAATTCACAGAGGCGCTTGGCATACCAGAAATCGTTAAGCAAGGAAACGACCTTACCCTTGTTTCTTATGGTTCTACCTTTAACATTTGTGAGCATGCCGTGGCCGAATTAGAAAAACTCGGTATTTGGGTCGAACTCATTGATGTTCAAACATTGTTGCCTTTTGATACAGGGCATATGATTTCAAAATCGTTGGCCAAGACCAACGCTCTTCTTATTGTTGATGAGGATGTGAGCAGTGGAGCAAGTGCATTTATACTCGATCAAATCTTGGTTAAGCAAAATGGTTACCAACATTTAGACCTCGCGCCCCAAACGATGGCTGCCAAAGATCATCGACCTGCTTATGGTTCAGACGGCGACTATTTTTCTAAACCCAACATCGATGACATCATAGAAAAGGTGCTCGAGATGTTAAACGACATCAATCCGAACCAATTTCCAAAAGTCTATTGATCAAATAGTCATACAAACAAAAAGGGAGGCTAAAGCCTCCCTTTTTTTTCTAGTTATTGATTGTTAAGCTTTTGAATCAGATTTGGCCAATGCATAAATTACCAAACCGAAACCGATTTTATTAACGGCATCACCGATGTTGTAAACGACATCCATCCAAGGGTTTGGATCTGAACTACCAAACGCACCAAACAAACCGCCTGGAGTTCCGATGATGTATCCTAATGGATAAATAGCCCATCCTACCAATACGAACCAAGCAAGAATTCGTGTTGCTTTTGCTACCGCTGGACCTGCAGACTCTGCCAACTGTGCAACTTCGCCCATCCAAACAAGGTAAGCAATATAGAAATAAGCTGCACCAGAAAGTACACCCCACATAACACTGTTGTCACGATCAACTGCCTCTCCGAAATAGCCGGTAACAAGCATCACTACTGACGCAAAAATTAGCTTCCATAACAAACTTGTTTTGGCACCTGCTTTTTTGGTAATCAAGTAGAATTCTACACACATGAGCGGCACAGTAAGCATCCAGTCAACATATCGGAAGAATGTTGGTGAAGTGGAAGTTTCTGTGAAATAATCACGCATGTAATAATAGTGAACCGCGGCAATGAAAGTGATGAGACCTGAAACCAAAATGGAGGTTCTCCATTTTTCTTCCATGTTGCGCATTTCCATAAAGAAAAATGCTGCAGCAGCCATCATGGCCATCGTTCCAATGAAAAAGGTAAATGCTGTGTAGGTGTACACATCTCCTTTTTCAAATAGTGCTTGCACATTGAGTGCACTAGATAAAGAAATTAACATAATAGATAGGTTTAATTTTTCCTACTCTTTTGAGGCTTTTCGGAAACCGCCTTTAAACATTTGAATAACAATGATATATATTTTTTGTTTAAATATCACTAAAAATTATTCAACAAAATATAAAAAACCTAAACTACTTAATGTCAATAAATTATTAAAAACCTAGTAAAATCAATGGATGTCGAGAATAAAAGGCAAGCGCATTTGCATACCCTTCATTTGATGAATTTTTGCAAATTTTTCATAGAAACGCAAAAAATCTGTTGGAATTGAGGCTCTTGTATGCGCCTCTTCGTTTTCAAACTCCTCGTCTAATAGCGCTAGAAGTGTATCGAATGTATTTGTTTGTTTCTTAGGGTAAAAAACCGACTCTTTTACCCCACAAGAGCGCTGCATGTCTTTAATTGCCTTCATCAAACCTCCCAATTGATCAACCAAACCACGGTTGCGTGCATCTGAACCGGTCCAAACACGACCACGCGCTATGGCATGCACTGCCTTCTTATTCTTGTTTCTGCCATCTGCCACACGCCCGATAAATTGCTCATAAATTAAATCTACTTCGGACTGCATCATAGCAAATTCCTCTTCTTCTAAGCGGTGTGTTAGGGAAATATCACCAAAGCGGTGTGTTCGAACTTGATCTGTTGTGATGCCCAATTTAGCATTTAAAAAATCGCCGGCATAGGGTAAAATACCAAAAACACCTATTGACCCGGTAACTGTCATTGGTGATGCATAAATTTTTGCAGCGGGAGTTGCAATGTAATAACCACCCGAAGCTGCGTAATCACCCATCGAGACATATAATTTTTTCTTTGCTGCGGTGAGGGCAACTTCCTTCCAGATTTCTTCACTTGCCATTGCAGACCCACCCGGACTATTAATGCGCAAAACGACTCCCTTCACGTCCTTATCTTCACGAACTTGACGTAACATTTTTGCCATACGTGCTGTGCTTATTTGATCTCCATCGGTTTGTACATCACCCTCGGCAAGAATGACTGCAATGTGCGCGGATTGCCTCGCCAATAATTGGTTGTCTTGAAAATTCTCTTTGGCGTATTTTGAGAAAGATTGCAAATGCAAGGGCGAATTTTTATCAATACCAACTTTTTTCTTGAGCAATGTTAAAACCTCATGCTTGTAAAGATTTTTATCAATGAAGCTAAACCTTTGGGCTTGTGTAAGATTTCTAATAGTCAAAGCATTGGCCAAAGAATCTAAGAGCAGGGTATCGGCTTTTATAGAAGATGAAATCTCATTGCGCATTTGCCTCCAAATATTTGACAATAATACCTGCATTTGTTGACGACTAGAGTCGGACATTTCAGTGCGAAAGAAGGGCTCTACAGCACTTTTAAAATCATTCTCCTTTCCACGAACTACTACAATGCCTATCTGCAACTCATCTAGTAATTTTTTAAAAAACATACTCTCTGCATGCAGACCATTCCATAAAAAGGTAGCGCCATACATACCGTATTGCTCATTGCAAGCACTACTCACAAAATAATCTTGCTTGCCAATTTGTTCTCCCGACAAATAGGCTACGGCAAATTTTCCCGAAAGCTGGAATTCTTTGATTGCTTCGCGCAACTCAGAAGCGGTTGCCATTCCCATAGACACACCCTTCATTTCAAGAAAAATTCCCTTGACTTTTGGGTCACTTGCTGCCTCCTTCAAGCCAAACAATATTTCTGGTAGCCCCATGGCTTGGTTCAGTTGAAAGGTACTAGGATCAAAAGATTCCTCTGAAACATCTTGAATCGTTCCAGATAATTTTAAATGTAAGACCGTTTTATCTTCAAGAGCAAGAGGCGCTGGTCCAAAATCACCAAAAGAACCAATGATTCCGCCTAAAATCAAGAAGAAAAAAATCATCCCGACTAAACCCGCAATAAAAACGGCTAAAAAACTTGGCCAAAATATCTTTGAAAAAGAAGTACTGTTTTCTGACATTTTATGAATTTAAAAGTGTATGTAGACCGATGCGATTTACCGGATTGATACGCAACGTGAAACGTATTTTTTGCGCGTAATTGGTAAATAATTCATCGGCCATAAAATTACCTTCAGGCCCGGCATTTGAACCCGACAATAGCGGGAAGTATAGTCCAAATACCTTGCCGAATCGAAGCGCAAGGCCCGCATTGTAGTATGAATCTATCGTTTTGAATGCGCCAGCACCCATGCCGTAATCGACAAAAGCACCCAAAATATTTGGCTTGATGGGCAATTGTGCAAAAACAGTTGCAGTAGAAAGCCAACGAAGATTACTACCGGCAGCGTTACCAGTATGGAATTGTCCATGCCGATCCATACGCTGCGAAGACCATAGTCCGCTTGTTTCAGATCTTCCAAAATTATAATCTTCCAAAAATAAATCTTGCTGCCCTTGCAAGCCATTTATGGACCAAAACAAACGGCTTGCATCCAAATTATTCGATAACTGACTTGCAAAAGTATAAGCACCAAACAAATTGAGTTCAATTTTACGATCTAAAGTACCAACTCGATATTTGAACGTTTGGTTCAAATTAGACCACATTCGAGAAGTAAATTGTTTGTCATCTGGGCTAATTTCTTGCTCAAAAAACTCGTATCGATTGATCCATTGTAACTGATAGGCTGGTTTTCTGTAGTTCATAGTATGCTGTACAAAGAAGCCACGTTCTTTTGAAAAAATCGACGCCACATTGCTCTTAGCAAGCCCTTGAATCAATAAATCATAATGCACAGAGTGACGCGCTTTGCGCTCGCCGTAATTGATGGCTAAGTAAGGAGATAATGCGACAAAATATTGGTTTTTATTGATGCGGTCGGTGCCAAAAGATTTAACAGAGAGGCCCAAGCGCATGAGTTCAATAGCTTTAGTGGGCAAAATTTGATAGGAGAATTCAGCGATTCCAACTGGACGTATTCGAGATGTGCTGAGCATTGGGCTCATGAGATAGGTGAATTTTTTGGGAGCCAAACCAATATTATGCAAGGTAAGACCAGTCATGAGGCCATCATAAGCATTGCCTCCAAGCATTGGTGTCCAGAAAATTGCAGTTTGGTCTTTTTGATGGTCACCGAATAAAAATTCAAATTTGATGGGTTCAAGTTTATGAAAAGTCTGGTCTTTGACCCAAAGGTTATTTTGACGATTGAGTTCGGGGATATCATTATTGCGATCTATTTCCACCTTGGTGATTTCTCCTATGGGTGTTGTTGCTGTTACTGATTTTTGACCTGGCTCAGCCCATATTGTTTCTAGCAGTTCGTTTTGTCCATAAACATTCACTTCCACAGGGCCGTTTATTTGGCCTTTGTTAACTAAGTTAATCACAGTGCCATTCTTGCCCATCTGAACCGATTTTAACTTGTAATCTAGGTGTTTGGTTGTTTCAATGAGATCATCGAATAACCAAGTTAAATCTTTACCCGTTTGAGTCTCGAGCACTTTTCTAAGATCTGCAGGCTGCGGATGTTTAAATTTCCACTCTTGATAATAGGCAGACATCGCTGCATCAAATTTTTCTGCACCCAAATAATCCATCAAATAGTAGAATACTACACCGGTCTTTTGATACATGATTGCTCCATAATTCAGACTCGAAAAATCATCAGAATGCAATTCAAGTGGCTGATCAAGGCCAAAACTTGCCAAACTACGGTACGTTATGTCACCCGAATCATGATGATCGAGGTCATTGAGATGAAAACGACCACCAGCCACCATATCAGAAAAACGGGTGTTGTTTGGGTACTTGGTTTGGACGTAGCGCATTTCATTGAGTGTATTGAGACCCTCGTCCATCCAACCGTGAATGCGTTCGTTGGATCCTAAAATCCCATAAAACCAATTATGCCCCACTTCGTGCACTATGACTACCTCTAATTCTTCCTTTGAACTGGCATTTCCAATGACAGTGATCATAGGGTATTCCATGCCGCCACCCGCACTGATTGTACCATCTATGGCTGTTACATGCTTGTAAGGATAGTCACCGTTCCAAAGCGAATAATAATAAGTGCCGTCATTGATATACTCTAAAGAATTGGCCCAGAGTTTGGCATTCTGAGGCGTAAACATGGCCCAACTTGTAACGGTATCTTTTGAATGAGGCAAAACTACTTCGCCTTTGAGTACTAAAAAGCGCTTATCGGCAAACCAAGCAAAGTCGTGGACACGATCTTGTTTGTATTGAATTGTTTTCCATTCTGATGACGACTCAGGGAAAGTTTTAGAGCGGTCGGTTTGTTCTTTTAAAAGTTTCTCGAGTTTTTTCTTACTCTCAGCCACTTTGGTATCGAGAAAGTTTAGTTCGCTTTGTGTTTGAAGCTCACCTGTTGCACCAACGATGTAGTTTACCGGCACAGTAATTTTTACATCGAAACTACCAAACTCTGAATAAAATTCACCTTGATTCAGGTAAGGCATAGCATTCCAACCGTTCTGATCATACACCGCAGGCTTAGGGTACCATTGTGTAATCTGATAAGACTGCCCAATATGACCTAATCGAGATAAGCTACCTGATGGGATTTGTACTTTAAAAGGTGTGGAAATCAAAAGTGTTTCTCCAGGCCTTAACGGATCTGCTAAATGAATAACCGCAATATCAATGTGTTCAGCACTATATTCCCAAGAAGCTGAAAGTCCATTGATTTTAAAATCCAAGGAATCAATAAATCCTAGATCCGTAGGATCTGCCTTGGCTAATTTATCGCCTTCATTTCGCTTGAGTTGCTGCGCCAATGCCGTCTCTTTGTTTTTATAGGCATTGGGCCAAATATGCATATAGATCTCATTGAGATCGCTCGAAGAATTGTTCTTGTATGCTATGGATTCATTGCCACGCAATACATGGTTGCGATCATCGAGCTTAACTTCAATCTGGTAACTCACATCTTGTTGAAAATATTGCGAAAACCCAGTAAAAGGCAGTAATAACAAAAGGATTTTTTTCATCGTGGAGATTTGAAATAAAGGTACAAAGTTTTAAATTAAAAAAAAGCCACCCGAAGGTGGCTTTTTGAATCAAAAGGTTTAAATGAAATTTATTAATATTTTACAATTCTTTGAACGTTATAGGACGTTTCGCTTTGAATTGATATCAAATAAGTACCTGAGGTTAAAGATGACAAATCGAGGAGGTATTCCATACCATTAATAAAATTCTCAACGATGATTTTGCCACTTAGATCTGTCAAGATTAAGGATGCTGAAATTTGGTTATTGAATGAAATTTTCACCTCTCCAGAAGTTGGATTTGGTGAAATTTGAGCACTTAATTCTAGGTCATTCAATCCAAGAATACCATCCACTCCATCGCAGTTTTCATCTATTCCGTTGCCTTGGGTGTCTGGGGCTCCAGGATAGACTGCGTTGTTGCTGTCATCGCAGTCTCCGTTTTGAGTGGAATAACCAACAATTGGATCACAAGAAACTGTAGGGTTACCAATTCCAAATCCATCACCATCACCATCGAAATAATAATTCAAGAACGTAAGGCCTTCATCTACCTGGCCATCACAATTGTTATCCAATCCATCACAGATCTCCGGTGCACCCGGATAAATGGTATTGTCCATATCATCACAGTCGCCACCGATTGTAATAGTGTTGGCTGGTTGAACGCAAGTTACAACACCTGTAGCATCGTCACCAAAGCCATCTTGATCGGCATCGATATAGTAGGCCACTGGATATGTGATGGAGGCATCGTTATCGTTACAATCATCAAATGCCAATACATAACCATTGGGTTGATCACATCCGGTAATAGACACATTATAATTACCTACCTGATCATTATCTAAATCCTGATACCAAATCGTATTTGGATTGATCGCCGCATCGGCATCGTTACAATCTAGGTTGTTGGATACGTAACCTAAAGGTGCATTACAAAGGAGTGTATCGTTAGAAGGATCTCCAAATCCGTCGCCATCCGCATCCACATAATAAAGACTTGGTGTAATGGAAAGGGCATTACCCCAAACTGAAACATTGTCCATGCGCAAGGTAGAGGTAGCAGTTGCTTGACTAGTCACATAGAACCTAAAAGTAACGCTTGCAATATTGGCAAAAGCTGCTGGTAGATTCACAGTATCTGCCAAAAATACATTACCATTCCAAGCAGATCCGATGGTGTCGATGTCTGAGGCGAAGTTGTCTAGGCTTGAACGTAAGTGGATTGTTGGAGTACCCCCCGTTGAACTCGTGCGGTGGTTGAATGCCAATTTAGACAAACTTAAATTCGTACAGTTCGCACCTGTGAGGGTGAATTCATTGTATTGATTTAAGTCTAAAACAGCACTTTGATTCCAACCGCTGCGGTTAAAAATACCACCACCGGCTGCACAGTTTGTCCCAGTGGCTGAAAAGTCTGAGAAAGTCCAGTTGGCACTAGAGTTAGTTGCAGCTACGTCTTGAACAGAACAATCCGTTGTGCCAGCAAATTCATAGATACCTAATTGTAAAGGTGCATCAAAACCGCTGCAATCTTCATCAATACCGTTGCCCGGAATGTCAAAAGCACCTGGGTAAATTGCATTATTGGTGTCGTCACAATCCAAATCGTTAGCAACGTATCCTGCAATGGGACTACAACCAACTTGAGATACAGCGGCATTTCCAAAACCATCATTATCTAGATCTTGATAATAGGTAATTGAGCCAACGATCGATAAATTCAGCGTGATGGTACTATCACAACCATTTGTATTTTGTGTGAGTTGCGTGTAGGTCCCAGATGCGGTATAAGTTTGACCATTGAGCGTATAGTCTCCACAATTGGTGATGTTCAAGGTGGATGTCGTAGGATTATTGATCGTCAGATTTAAATTAATGATTGAATCGCAACCCGCCGCATTCGCATTGCTGAGTGTCTGTACGTAGGTGCCTGAAGAAGTGTATGTTTGTGCGTTGAGTGTATAGCTTGAACAAGCTGTAGCACTCATGGTATTATAAGTGATACAAGAAGTTGCAGAAGAAGGCGTTACCGATGTCCAGGTCTCTCCTGCACGTATTTCATCTATTTCAAAAGTACCAATTCCCGTTGCCTGACGCAGTGCAATGGATTGGATACCATTTGTTGGCCATGAAGAACTGCCCTGAGAGTTAGTAGCACCTGCTACGGGTTCAGCAGCTCCAGGAATAGGATTCAACCATATACTCGCATCAATGCCCCCACCTGCATTTTGAGCAGCCTTGGCAACAACAAAATACGTTGTATTTGGATTTAGATCTTGTGCGATGTAATCAGGAGTCACGGCTCCTCCACTCGTATTTAAAATACCAAGTTTAAATGTAGTTGCTGTGGACCCAAGTGCGACATATAATCTTGGGAAATAAATGGACAATGATGATCCGGTAGTACCCCCAAAAGCTATGAAATAACTACCTGTGGCCGTCATATTGGATAAATCAGTCACGTTGATTAAAAATGAAAAATAGCCCACATTGCCTGAAGTTGTGAATGGAAAATTGATGTCCTCTGCAACCGAACCAGACATCGCAACCCTATTTCCTTGTGGTATTGGGAGGCCAGGATAAACCAAACTATTGCCACTTCCTGAAGGTGTAGTCAATGCTGTGATTGGCCCTGTTGTTCCGCTGTGAACAGTCCAACCATTGGCTGAAGCTAGGCCGCTGAAGTTAAATGGCTCATAAAGCTGAGCTGAAATATTAAAAGTAAAAAAGACAAACAATGTAAGTAATACTCTAATCATGATATTTTTTTTTATTCTATAAAAATACGCAATTCTATTCTTTTGCAAATAAAATTTAAGTAAAGGATATATTAAAAAAGGCGGAGTATTCTCCGCCTTTCATATTGATTATTAGCAAATTATTCTGCTGAAGCTTGCTCAGGAGCTGGGCGTTCTGGGCGTGGCAACAAAACTTTGCGAGATAATTTCCACTTCTTAGTTTTAGGATCTTTGCCTATCACCTTAAAGGTTAACATCTCACCTTCTTTGACTACGTCGTCCATTTTTGCGGTTTTCTCCCAGGCAAATTCAGAAATATGAATCAAGCCATCGGTACCGGGAACTATCTCAACAAAACAACCAAACTCTTTGACAGACTTCACCTTGCCTTCGTAAGTGGCTCCGTCTTCAACTTGAGGTGGGAAGGCAATCTGACGAATGAGGCGAATCGCTTCAGCCATATCATTGCCATTGTTAGAGAGCACTTGAACACGACCTTCACCATTTGGCAATTCTTCAATTGTAATGGTGGTTTTGGTTTCTTTTTGAAGACCTTGGATAATCTTACCACCAGGGCCAATAATAGCACCAATCATTTCATTTGGCACATTAAATGCTTCTAAACGCGGCGTTTGAGGCTTCATTTCTGGACGCGGAGCTGGCATCGTTTCGGTGATTTTACCTAAAATATGCATACGGCCGGCTTTTGATTGCTCTAAGGCCTGCGTAAGGACTTCATATGGCAAACCATCTACCTTGATATCCATTTGGCAAGCTGTGATTCCTTTGGCAGTACCTGTAACTTTGAAGTCCATGTCTCCAAGGTGATCTTCATCTCCAAGGATGTCTGAAAGTACAGCAAATTTACCTTCATCAGCGACCAAACCCATGGCGATTCCTGAAACTGGTGCTTTGATGGGCACACCGCCATCCATGAGCGCTAAAGTTCCTGCACAAACTGTTGCCATCGAAGAAGAACCGTTTGACTCTAAAATATCCGAAACAATACGCACTGCATAAGGATAATCTTCTGGCATCACAGGCTTAAGTGCACGGAGTGCTAAGTTTCCATGACCAATCTCACGACGTGAGGTACCACGCAAAGGCTTGGCTTCTCCGGTTGAGAATGGCGGGAAATTGTAGTGTAGTAAAAATTTCTCCGTACCTTGAAAGGTAGCACCATCGATGAGTTGCTCATCCATTTTACCACCGAGGGTGAGTGTGGTGAGCGATTGTGTTTCACCGCGAGTGAAAACTGCTGAACCATGCACCATCGGCAAATAATCTACCTCGGCCCAAATTGGTCGAATCTCGTCAAACTGGCGGCCATCTAGGCGCTTGCGGTCATTGAGCATCACCCAACGCACTGCTTTTTTCTTTACTTCAGAGAAATATGTTGAAATGAATTTCGAAGCATGTTCAAGTTCTTCTTCGGCAAATGCCGCCTTAACTTCTGCTTTAATTTCGTCGAATAGTTCAGTTCTTTTTGCTTTGTTAGCAAGTCCCATTCTAGCGACATCTTTACATTTTTCCATGGCCAAATCGAATACTTTGGCACGAACTTCATCGTCGTGGATTTCATGCGAGTATTCGCGCTTTGGATTGGCAGTTGGAATCTCAGCTGCCAAAGACAGTTGAAAATTACATTGATCAATGATCGCAGTATGTGCCAATTTAATTACCTCTACCAACTCAGCCTCAGAAATCTCTTGCATTTCTCCTTCGAGCATATTGATGTCCTTGGCAGTACCGGCAATCATCACATCGATATCTGATAGTGCCATTTCTGCCATTGTAGGATTGATAATAAATTCACCATTCACACGGCCCACTCGCACTTCAGACATTGGCCCATTGAATGGAATATCTGAAACTGCAATAGCAGCAGAAGCCGCAAAACCGCAAAGCGCATCTGGATTATTGACGCCATCGTAAGATAACAATTGAATCATTACCTGAACTTCTGCATGGTAATCATCTGGAAAAAGCGGACGCAATGCGCGGTCTACCAAACGCATCACTAAAATTTCTGTCTCAGAAGGACGAGCTTCGCGGCGGAAAAAACCACCAGGAAAACGTCCTGCGGCCGCATATTTTTCACGGTAATCAACCGTTAATGGAAGAAAATCTACTCCTTCCTTTGCATCTTGTGCTGCCACAACAGTAGCGAGCAACATGGTGTCGCCCATGCGCACCACAACAGAACCGTCGGCCTGCTTTGCCAATTTTCCGGTCTCTACAAGGATTTCCTTGCCACCGGTCATTATTGACTTTCTTGTTCCTATATTCATCTTTATTTATTTACAACTTTTAAAACAAAAGAAGGGGCTCTCGATGTTATCGAAGCCCCCTCTCCCATAAATTTTATTCCGACTTGACCTAGGATTAACGACGTAATCCTAATTCTTTGATCAAAGCACGGTATTTCTCAATATCTTTCGCCTTGAGGTAATCAAGTAAACTACGGCGCTTACCAACGAGCAACTGAAGTGCACGTTGTGTACCGAAGTCTTTGCGGTTCTTTTTCAAATGCTCAGTAAGGTGAGCAATACGAAAGGTGAAAAGAGCAATTTGCCCCTCTGTTGAACCGGTGTTAGTTTCCGAACCACCGTGTTTTGCGAAGATTTCTTTCTTCTTTGCTGAATCTAAATACATGCTAATATTTTTGTAAATGATTATTATGTAGACTGGCCACCTTGGCCAATACGGCTGCAAATATAGGTACTTTTTTTGATTCCTACAAATTAACGCTTGGCGCACAATTAATGTTATCTTTGTCCTGTTCTTGGGTATTCGCTTGTCGAACTTAAAAAGGAATCCGGTTAGAATCCGGAGCTGTATCTGCAGCTGTAAGTGTTTGAAAAGTATTTCCAATTTGCCACTGCGCTTGCGGGAAGGCTGAAAATGCAAAAAGCACGAGCCAGAAGACTTGCCTTAGAACAGCGTGAAGACTTCAGATTAAAGTCGGTATCGCCCGGGGCTTCGTATACCCCGGCCGCTCCACTTTTTTCCATGTCCTTGTTTAATTTTTAAATTTTCAAAACATGAAAAAAGGATTATTATTTGCCGCTGTGTTATGCAGCTTTGGGCTTTTAGCTCAACAGTACACACACCAAGTACTCATTGCCAATGAGGGCTTCTTTGATTTTCAAACCAACGCCATTCTCGAACCTGCTACAATAGGCAGCTATGACCCCATTTCTCAGACCTATACCGTTGTAGACACCCTAGAGGGCCAACGATTTAGCTCAGACGTAGTCATTGACGGGAATGTCTACTTTGTAGCTGCCGATACAAAAATCTTCAAATACGACCTCAATACACATCAGGCCCTTGGCAGCATTAGCCTCCCTGGTGTACGCAACCTAGCAGTTGCAGGAAATAAACTTGTTGCCACACGTGGCGAGTATCTTCAAACCTATGATTCTTATTTATCTGTTTTTGATAAAAACACGCTTCAATTATTGGTTGCTTTTGACACCATTCAAGGCCCCAAATGGGCAACTCAAAATGTAGTGGTGGTGAATAACATCGCTTACATTGCTGTGAATAACGCATATGAATGGGGGAATGAAAAAGGAATCATTGGGCAACTAAACCTCAATACACTCAGCTATGGTTCGGAAATCGACTTGGGGCCGGAAGGAAAAAATCCAGACAACCTTTTTGTCTTTAACAATGCGCTTTATTCGGTGAATAATAAAGACTGGTCTGGAACATCTGTTTCCAAAATAGATTTTAATGGCTCTGTAAATACCCAAAATATTTCAAATGCCACTACAGGTTGTGGCACTTCAGCACTCAGAGAGGATAAATTAATTTATCAAATCTCCCTCGAAAATACACTCAACGATTACAATCTTCTTGACATGAGCGCAGTTGGGCCAGTTGCAGGAATCAGTATGAATTTTTACGAGCTTTCCTTTAATGCTATTGAGAATTTGCTTTACACTTCAACAACTGATTTCTTTTCACAAGGAGCAGTACAAATCTTCGATGCAAACAACGCCTTAACTCACCAATTTAATGTGGGCGTATCACCCGGCACCATTGTATTTGATATTCGTTCAAGTGCCAACTTGTTAGAATCAAAATCAAATTTAAGCATCTTCCCCAATCCATCGAACGGTGTTTTTAACTTAAATGGCCTTGATCAGTCCACAAACTATACGGTGCACAATGCAGCAGGACAAGAAATTCTTAGAGCTAATGCAAGTACGCTGGATCTAAATGAATTTAACAGTGGGATCTATTTTTTACATTATGGCTCGACTTGTTACAAACTTGTCAAAAATTAATTCCAAACTACAACACAAAAAAGGCTGTCCAAAAGGATGGCCTTTTTTGTGTTTGTTTATCTTTGTTGTATGCAAACGATCCTCAATCAGCAGCAAATAGAGCAAAAAATAATCAGGCTTGGGCATCAACTCATAGAAGATGCCTTTGATCAAGATCAAATATACATAGGTGGAATTGTAGGTAACGGCTTTACGTTTGCCCAACAATTGGCAGAGGTCATTACTCAAAATAGCAATATTCAAATTGTTTGTTTTGAAATCAAGCTCAATAAGGATGAACCTTGGAACCACCCAATTGAATTTTCAATTGAGCACAAACGCTTAAAAAATTCATACATCATTCTTGTTGATGATGTTGTGAATAGTGGTAAAACCATGCAATATGCTTTACTGAAGTTTTTGGAACAAGCCACCAAGGCAATCAAAACCGTTGCCCTTATTGATCGACAACATCGCCGTTATCCGATTAAAACAGATTTTGCAGGCTTAAGTCTTTCTACAACACTCAAAAATCATGTAGAAGTGGACCTCAGCGAACAGAATGCTAAAGTATTTTTATACTAATGAAACGAATCACAGAATCCGAATCTGTTTTTAATCAACTTGAGCAAATGAGCACCAAAGCTTTGCTCGAAGGCATCAATTCTCAAGATCAACTCGTGCCGTTGGCTGTAGAAAAAATAATTCCTGAGATTGAAGCATTTATTGATGATTGCTTTAAACGCATGCTCAAAGGTGGTCGCTTATTTTACATCGGAGCAGGCACAAGTGGCAGATTAGGTATTGTAGATGCCAGTGAATGCCCTCCCACCTTTGGTGTTGAACACGGGCGGGTAATCGGTTTGATAGCGGGCGGCGACAGCGCTATAAGAAAAGCTGTTGAATTTGCCGAAGACGACCCAACTCAAGGGTGGAAAGATATCCTTGAACATCAACCTAACTCAATGGACTCACTCATTGGGATCGCCGCATCGGGCACCACACCCTATGTTTTAGGAGCTATCAAAGCTGCAAAGGAATTTGGAATATTGACCGCTGGGTTATCATGCAACCCAAATTCACCACTTTCCACCTTGGCACAACACCCCTTAACCCCTGTGGTTGGGCCCGAGTTTTTGACAGGCAGTACACGAATGAAATCAGGTACAGCCCAAAAACTAGTGCTCAATATGATATCAACAAGTTTGATGATTAAATTAGGACATGTGAAAGGCAACCGAATGGTTGATATGCAACTTTCCAATGAAAAACTTGTGCTCCGTGGTTCAGCAATGGTAGCAGAAGAACTACAAATAGACATGGACTTGGCTCAAAAATGGCTACTAGCCAATGGTTCAGTGCGCAAAGCAATTGAGGCCTACCAAAAACAACACAACAATGAGCAACTTTGATCCAAACGGCGTTGGTATAGCTAATGGAAATATTTTTGGTTTTCCTTACAATGAAAATGAAGCCGATATTGTCCTAATTCCCGTGCCTTGGGATGCAACTGCCTCGTATGGTAAAGGAACAAGTAAGGGGCCACAAGCCATTCTCGAGGCCTCAACGCAACTTGATTTTTACCATCCGCAATTGCCCGCCGCCTACGAGACTAAAATCTTCATGTCGCCGGTTTCTATGGAATGGTTAGAAATCAATGATCGGCTTTGTCTTGAGGGGCAACAATACATTGACTATCTTGAGCAAGTAGGTGAAGAACAAGCTAGGCAGCGCTACAGCGACACCCTTCAACAAATTAACGAGGCCCATCAAGCCCTTCGTCAGCACCTCAAGGAACGATGCCTCCACTTGTTGTCAGATCAAAAAATCCCCTGTGTTTTGGGAGGTGAACACTCCACCCCACTCGGGTTGTTAGAAGCGCTCGATTCACAATACGAGGCATTTGGAATTTTACAAATAGATGCTCATGCAGACTTACGAGATGCCTATGAAGGATTCTCACAATCTCATGCCAGTATCATGTTCAACGCACTCAAAGAATTAAAACACCTTGAAATTCTGACCCAAGTAGGTATCAGAGATGTATCGGAAAAAGAAGTTGAATTGGCTGCAAGCGATCCACGCATCCACACCTTTTACGACTGGGACCTAAAAAACGCTCAATATAACGGCATCACTTGGGCCCAACAAGTGCAACAAATCATTGCTACACTGCCTCAAAAGGTATATATCTCCTTTGACATCGATGGGCTCTTGCCAAGTTTGTGCCCGCATACAGGTACTCCGGTTGCAGGTGGCTTTGAACTTCAGGAGGTTGCCTATTTATTTTTTGAGCTAGTAAAGAGTGGCCGCCAAATCATCGGATTTGATCTAAATGAGGTAGCACCAGGAGCTGAAGGTGATTGGGATGCCAATGTTGGCGCACGTGCTTTGTGGCATCTTGTTTGCGCTACAGAACTCAGCAGAAGAAAACACCCATGAAATTTACCTTCAATAAATTATTTATAACGCTGAGTGCCCTTTTTGGATTACTGAGCTTATTTAGCATTTGGAATGTATATCATTGGGATGTGATTGGTTGGGGCAACCAACTTTTTTTATTTCCATTCCTGACTATTATTTCTCTCTTGGCCTCTTTTAGTGTTAAAGAAAGATCACCTTGGGTTTTTATTCAAACAGGTTTGATGCTTTTGCATTGGCTGTTATATTTCTTGATTACAACACGTGTCATTGAACCTCGATTACTCCTGTTTTTATTACCAGTTTTGTTTTCCTCTGTTGCCTATATTTGGTCAAAGGCCCAACAAATCAATGAATTATCTTTAGGTAGAAAGCCAAAAAGTAAAACCAATCAGATTTATGTAGCACTGAGTATTGCGCTATTGTTTTATGTTGGCATGGCAATATCCTCTAGTCAAATATTGTTGCTTCCTGGAATTCTAGTAGAAATTTTAGGCTACGTACTTTATTTTGCAACTTTTTCCCAAAAGAAAGATTAAGGAATTCTACCAAAGCCCACGAGTCGCTTTTGCCAATAGGGTGAATTTTCTAATTCGGTTATAATGATTCCTTTGGAGGAGCTTGCATGAATCATTTTTTTTGGCGTTCCTTCTGCCGACACAATGATGCCTACATGGCTCACTTCCTGTTTCTCTGCAAAAAAGACCAGATCTCCAGCTCTGACATCAGCAGAACTCACTTTTTGACAGAACTCATACTGAAGTACTGCGCGTCTCGGTAAGTTTTGTCCATTTTTTTCAAAAACGTAACACACAAAACCGCTACAATCAAATCCATTGGTGTCATTACCCCCGTATTTATATGGTATACCCAGGTGATTTTCTGCCTCCTGGATTATTGCTTGAGTTTGATCGATGCTTTTGGGCATCCATTCAATTTCAAAACCATGTCTTTGGGCCCAATGGTTCCAAGGGATATCTTTGGACAGTTCTTGGGCGGCTAAAATTCTATAATTGGACAGCTCTTGATTGTGTTCATAGGCTGGGTTCATCATTAAACGACCTGCCCTTCGGTATACCATTTTATAATGACCTTGATTGTATAAGATTTTTAACTTTTCTATTTTAACATCTTGGGCTTGAATGTCTCCGATCCATAAAATAAAAAAAAATGGAATGATATACCTCATGATTAATTGGAATATATGCGCCCATTTGCGTATACAATAGAAGTCAGATTGGGTAGTTTTACCAAAACTTTGTTGCCATAGATTTCAAAATCGGCATTCTGAAAATTGGTGATTTCATTCAAAACACCATCCACCAAAGCGCTTGTGCCTCCGATGATGTTTCTAAAAACCAGAACGTTATTCTTCAAAACATACGATTGAGGCAAATAAGTAGCCACTTGAATTCGCTGCTGATCGGTATAGGCAAAAAAGTAAGAATTTTCCATCCAAACACAGATATCATCTTTGACGTCCCAATGATCTGTAGAAAAATTTGAAAGAGCAGTTTTCTGACCATTCTGATAATGCCAAAGATTGCCGTTCATATCTTCATAAACGACAAAGCCTCTACCTGCCTTGTATTTTTTAATTGGAAAGGACTCAAGCTCTACAAAAACACCCTTGTCGAAGGCAAAAAAAGATTGCGTGTATGGATCCTTGAAACACAGCACATCTGTGCCCAATTGAAAATCAAGAATTTCTTCATTGTAGGTGCCGATTTCAAATTTTTGACCGTGCCAGTACACAAAATAAGTGTTGCTATTGTCTTTGTAAACTACCAGGTTTTCACCCACTTGCGCATTCATTGAAAGGCCGTTGGTTAGGGTAACTAAGCTTTCAATTTGGTCATTCCAATAAACCTTGAGGGCTTGGTATCTGGTGTCTTCAAAAACAATGAGGCTATCTTTGACGATGAAATCACGACCAAAATTCGTCAATACCGTAAATTTACCCGCATCCCACATGCGCAAACCGTTTGCAATGCGATAAGCCATTAAATGATCCGACACCTGGTAATCTACATTTAGTGTTGTGACGTCGATGCGCTGATTGCCATCATAAAGCTTCAAATTTCCTCGGGTGTCAATGTATGCGATAATTTCGTCTCCCGCTTTGTAGCTCACAATAGGTTGTATTTCAATCGGACGAAAAAAACCTTCCTGGAATGCAACAAAATAATTATTGAAGTCCATTGTAGGAACCATGCCTTGTGCGTGGCTTTCGTTAAATAACAAGGTACTTACAACAAGGCCCAAAAACAATCTTTTCAACAGCATTGTTCAAAGTTATCAAAATTTGGACCATTCGCCGTATCTTAGTGGCTCATATTGAAAAGTCTATGAAAAAATCAATTTTATTTAGTTTTCTATTGCTTGGCAGCCCTATCATTTGGAGCCAACAAAAGATCAATTACACCTCCTATGATTTGGCCAATGGCCTGCACGTCATTTTGCATGAAGAACATGCCACGCCAATAGTAGCAGTATCGGTACTCTACCATGTTGGGTCTAAAAATGAAAATCCGAATAGAACAGGATTCGCACACTTTTTTGAACACCTACTTTTTGAAGGTAGTGCCAATATTGACAGAGGTGAGTACAGTGAACTTGTTGAAAAAAACGGTGGTACACTCAATGCCAATACATCCCAAGATCGCACTTATTACTACGAAGTGTTGCCATCCAATCAATTGGAATTAGGCATTTGGCTTGAGAGTGAACGCATGCTCCATGCCAAAGTTGATATCAAGGGCATTGAAACACAAAGGAGCGTTGTCAAAGAAGAAAAAAGACAAAGAGTTGACAACCAACCCTACGGCTCATTTTTTACTGAAATGTTCAAGCGGGTATTTACTGCTCACCCCTACAATTGGGCGCCTATCGGCAGCATGGAACACCTTGATGCAGCCCAAGAAGAGGACTATGTGAATTTTTACAAAACATTTTATGTGCCTTCAAATGCGACACTTTCAATAGCTGGTGACATTGATATAGAACAAACTAAAAAGTGGATAGAGTTATATTTTGGTAGCATACCTAAAGGGCAGGCTATCAATTTGTATCGCGACTATGTGAATTTAAATGACGAAGATTTTTTGAGCCGCTACAGCCTTGAAAAATCTGGGTTCAACCAGAAAAACTTCTTAGCAACCACAGACCCAGCGGCCAATAAAATGATTACCTACATGAGTAATCAGCCCTGTCAAATTGATAGACCAAGTAAAGATAAAACGCCCTTGGTGGGAATCATAAAAGATACCATTTACGACAATATCCAATTGCCGGCCTTGTTTATGGGTTTTAAAATGCCAGCACAAACGCATCCAGACACCTATGCCTTGGAGTTCTTAAATGAAGTACTTTCGAGCGGAAGCTCTTCAAGAATCAATAAAGAAATTGTTGAAAAGCGACAACTTGCACAATTTGCCTTTTCTTTCAATTACGGACTTGAAGATGCCGGAATCGGCATCATGGCAGCTATCGCCCCTCAAGATGTAGCGCTAGATACGCTGCTCCTTGCTTTTGACGAGCAAATTGTGCGCATCAAGAGTGAACTCATCAGTGAGGAGGAATTTCAAAAAGTGAGAAATAAGTTTGAAAATGACATAGCATCGAGCAATGCTAGTATTGCCGGAATTGCTGAAAACCTTGCAGACAACCACGTGTATTTTGGTTCTGCAGACCGTGTAAATACCTTGCTTTCTAATTATTTAAATGTAACGCGTGAAGATATCATGCGCGTTGCAAATACCTATCTTACTCAAGACGCTCGCGTCATTCTTTATTACCTACCAAAAGAAAAATAAGCTCATGAAAAGTCTATATATACTCTTGATTTGGATTGTAAGCAATTCATTATACGCTCAACTAGATCGATCTACAAGACCAAACGCCGCTCCGGCAAAAAAAATCAATATTCCTCCCTCGCAGGTCTTTACCCTTTCTAATGGGATTACAGTCATTTTGTCTGAAAACCACAAAATACCTAAAGTTTCTGTTGAATTAAGTCTAGAAGCTACTCCCCGCCTAGAAGGAATCAAAGCTGGGTTGGCGGAATTCACAGGATCATTAATGATGTCCGGAACTACCACCCGTAGCAAAGATCAACTCGACCGAGAAATTGACTTCATTGGGGCTAGTATCAATGCTGGTTTTTCAGGAATCAATATGTCTTGCCTAACCAAACACCTCGATAAAGGTCTGGAGTTAATGACCGATGTGCTCTACAACGTGAGTTTCCCTGATTCAGAAATTGAGCGCATTCGCAAACAAAATATGTCTGGGCTACAATCTACAAAAGCCGATGCGGGTGAAATGGCCAGAAATGCAACCAAAGCGGTCAACTTCCCAGGACATCCCTTTGGTGAAATCATGACTGAGGCAACCCTACAAAATATCACCCGCGAAGATTTAATCAATTATTATAAATCGACTTTTACTCCTCAAGGAAGTTATTTGGTTGTGGTTGGTGATATTACTAGAGCACAAACCGAGGCATTGGCAAATACCTATTTTGCCTCATGGCAGGGCGCCCCTATGTACCTGGCAGATTTAGGCAAAGGGGCATTTGATCGTGGAAACCGTGTCATTTTTGTAAAAAAACCAGGGGCAGTTCAATCGGTAGTTTACGTCACTTTTCCAATCGATATCCGCTCTGGCCACAAAGACCAACTCGCACTCAATGTGTTGAATGGAATTCTTGGAGGAGGAGGATTTGGTACACGCCTCATGCAAAATTTACGTGAAGACAAAGCCTTTACTTACGGCTGTTATTCAAGTTTAAACATTACCGAACATGGTTCATGGATGTCTGCAGGTGGCAACTTCAAAAATGCAGTGACCGATTCTGCAATAACAGAAATACTCAAAGAATTCGAAGGTATCATTGCCGCTCACGTTACTGATGAGGAACTTAGCCTGACTAAAAATAACATGGCAGGAAGCTTCGCAAGGTCATTAGAACGCCCACAAACGGTTGCAAGGTTTGCACTCAATACAAGCAAACTTAAATTAGCGCCAGACTACTACCAGAACTACCTCCAAATGCTTGAGGCTATCACCAAGGAAGATGTGTTGCGCGTTGCCCAGCAGTACTTTACTGCTAAAAACTGTCATATCATCGTGGTTGGCAACGAAGAAATTTTACCCAAATTGTTGGCCTTTGACGCTGATGGGCAAATTGAAAAACTAGATGCCTTTGGCGCACCCTTGAAGGAAATGAAAGCCACTCCAATCAGCGCAGAAGAATTCATTGAAAATCATGCCAAAGCCATGACCAATACAACTAGCTTAAAAGCGGCGAATAAAAAAATAAAAGCCTTAAAGTCATATATTCGGGTTACTGAAATGAGTGCTGCTCAAATTCCTTTTCCTCTAACCTCAACTGATTATTTCTGGGATAAAGAAAAAGAGGCCAGCAAAATGGAGGCGCCAGGGATGGTTTTACAAAAATCATATTTTGATGGTGCTTCAGGATATACTTTTAGCATGCAAGCAGGCAAAGAAGACCTCAGTGAGGAACAAATTGCCGCCAAGAAAAAGGCTACAGGATGGCTTCCAGAATTAGCTTACCAAGCCAGCGGCATGGCTTATGAACTACAAGGCATCGAAAACATCAATGGCAATGATTATTATGTGCTTCGTTGTCAGGACGGGATGGCAGAAAGTTTGGATTATTACGATACAAAATCATTTTTAAAGTACAAATCCATCAATATCAGTAAGGTTGGAGAAGAAACAGTTCAAACTACCACGACCTACAGCGACTATCAGTGGGTAGATGGGTATCTATTTGCCCATTCGTTTACATTGAATGTTGGCCCTATGACCCTTGAAGGTAAGGTGAGGTCTGTGACGGTCAATCCAAGTGAAGTATTGCCCAAAGACTTTTAGATGGAAAGCCACTGCAAGGTGGCTTTTTTTGTTTGATAAATGAGTAGCTCTAATCAATAATGAAGTACTTTCTTTTAGGTCTGGCCTTTTTTTTATTTGGATGGCTGAACGGACAAAATGTATTGGTATCTGCTGGAAATATTTTCGAAGGCGAACCATATCTTGCCATCAACCCAACCAATCCACAACATATGGTGGCCGCATGGATGGGCTATCAATGGAATCAAAAAATTGTCATTAAAAACGCCGTATCCTTTGATGGTGCATTGAGTTGGAGTACGCCCACTTGGCAAGCCCATCAGCAAAGCGGAAACACAAGTGCCGATGTTTCTTTGGCCTTTAATGCTCAAGGAGAGCTTTTTATGAGCTATGTAGATTATGATAATATCAATTTTAGCAACGGTCAGGTGGTTTGTAGAAAGTCAGTTGATGGTGGGCTTAGTTGGGGCGCCGCTGTAATTGCCTGTTCGGATATTATTTGCCCAAACCAACTATGTATTGACCGACCGTGGCTTGCAATAAATCCCTTGAACGGAGCAATTGTCATTACGAGTATGAATGCCGATCAGCCGAGTATTGTACAGGCTCCATTCCATCCTTACCTATCCATTTCTACAGACAATGGCCTCTCATTTACTACACAATACTTGGACAGCGCACCTTATTTATCTGGCAGCGCTATCAAACAACCTATGCCTTCACCAGCCTATGCCAATGACGGTCTTTTTATGGCTATTTACCCAAGTTATGAGCCAGCGCAAAGTATTTTGCCTCGAGTTATAGAGGTACAAAAAACATCATTGGGTTCTAATTACAGTTACCAAGTCGCGTTTCAAGGATTGGGCTTTGGCACCAACAACGACACCCTTAAAGCAGGCCCGCATCTATCACTCAATCCGAACAATAGCTCCAATGCAGCTTATTTTTTTGTTACGGATGTTTTTGGCGATCCTGATATAGCCATGATCGAAAAAAATGGCGGCGCTTGGTCTGCACCCGTGCGTGTCAATAATGATGTGCCAAACAATGGCAATATTCAAGACCTGGTGTGGGCAGACTATGATACAGACGGAGATTTAGGCGTTTGTTGGAGAGACCGACGTGCTGGTTTGCCAAATAATTACCAAACCACAACCCAAATATATTGTCGGATTCAACATAATGGCAACTGGGGAGATGAATTTGTAATTACCCCCATGGTTGAGAATGATTCCATTTTGCTTGAAAATGGAAACGATTTTTTGAATGTGCAATTTGAAAACAACACGCTTTTAACACTATGGGGTGATGTGCGTAGTGGTACACTTAAAATATACCTCAACCGATTCAATCAATTAGACAGCACCAACCAAATTCATGAAATACCAACTTTTCAAAACGCCTTCCCCAACCCAAGTGCTGCTATTTTTGAGATTCCACCTTCTTTTATACATAAAGAATTCACGGTATTTGACGCCAATGGAAAATTGTTGCTCAATGGGATTCTTTCCCAATACCTGGACTTAGGAGCCTTTGAAAATGGTACATATTTCTTAAATGTTGCAGACACCCAATTGAAGTTGCTCAAAAATTGAATAAAGTGTTGATATCTTCAAATTCAATTTTGAAAAAATAGCGGTATCTTTGATACATGAGTGAATTTGTTGTATCGGCCCGCAAATACCGCCCGCAAACCTTTGACACGGTTGTCGGACAGCAAGCCATCACCAATACGCTTAAAAATGCTATCAAAAATGAGCACTTGGCTCAAGCATTTTTGTTTTGTGGTTCAAGAGGAGTCGGGAAAACAACCACGGCTAGAATTCTTGCCAAAACCATTAATTGCTTTGAACCTACGGCTAATATTGAAGCATGTGATCAGTGTGATTCTTGTCTTTCCTTCCATACAGGTAATTCACTCAATATTTACGAACTTGATGCGGCCTCAAACAACTCCGTCGATGACATTCGTAGCCTCATTGATCAAGTCCGTATTGCTCCACAGCTAGGCACCCACAAGGTATACATCATCGATGAGGTACACATGCTTTCTACCTCTGCATTCAATGCTTTTCTTAAGACCTTGGAAGAGCCGCCTAAACATGCCATTTTCATTCTAGCGACCACTGAAAAACATAAAATCATCCCAACGATATTATCAAGGTGTCAGATTTTTGACTTTCAAAGAATTAGAGTCAAAGATATCGCTGAACACCTGAGCACCGTAGCAACTAAAGAGGGAGTTTCAGCTGATGCTGAAGCGCTGCACCAAATTGCGATGAAAGCAGATGGTGCGCTTAGGGATGCCCTGTCTATTTTTGATCAAATCGTCACCTTTGCAGGCAACACCCTTACCTATAAGGATGTATTAGATAATTTACACATCCTAGACTACGAATATTATTTTAAGGTTATCAATGCGGCAGAAAAAGAAGACATACCTACTGCCCTGCTCATCTTAAATGACATCTACGAAAAAGGATTTGATGGACATCATTTTGTAGTTGGCTTGGCTGAACATTACCGCAACCTTTTGGTTTGCAAAGATGCTCAAACTGCTAGCCTTCTTGAGGTCCCAGATACCATCAAACAGCGCTACCAACAACAAGCGGCTGAAGTTGAATCTGTTCGAATCTTAAGAAGCTTACAAGTATTATCCAAGACCGACGTTGATTTCAAAGCATCAAAAAACCAACGATTACTCATTGAGGTAGCGCTCATGCAACTCTGCTCATTAAAGCAAGAGCAAGAAAAAAAAAAGGCCTAACTGACCGCATAGACATTCTTCCTTTTCCAAAACAGTCCTTAAGAAAGTCCGAAGCAAGGCAGCATAAACCTTCAGAACAACCCCCAACACAACCTACATCTAGCCCCGCAACTGCACCCTTAGTTGTTCAGCCACAACTCGCAACTAAATCAGCTATCATTTCTATCAAAGAAACGATAGAAAAAGATAAACAAAGTAAGCAGCAAATCCGACAAGAGGACTTGCCAAGAGAAGGGTTTCATCTTGACCATGTTAAAATGTATTGGAAACAGTTTGCTTTCCAACTCAAAGAAGATGGAATGGAAACCTTTTACAATGCCTTGATCAAGCGAGATCCTGTATTGAAATCAGACGAAGTATTAGAACTTACCGTGGATAATCTTGTACAGTATAACTACATTCAAACACATCTCATCACCTTTAAAGAATTCATGCGCAAGCAACTCAACAATTACTATTTAGACATTGTTGTGGTGCAAGCCGCCCCTAGTGATGAAGAGGTAAAGTTTTTAAGCGGCAAGGACAAATTTGCAGCGATGGCACGTAAAAACCCAAATCTGCACACGCTCAAAAATAGATTTAACCTAGATATTGACTATTGATGCAGCCCAAATGGCGTTTTGTAGATAAGCACCCAGAACTTGTTCTGTTAGCCAATGATTTTCTTCACAGATGGGAACACAACGCGCATTTTGAAATCAAAAGCTCTGGTACTACCTCTGAACCAAAAACATTTCGTTTCACCAAAGACCAACTCATTCATTCAGCGAAGCTCAGTATTGCTGCCTTTGGATTAAATCAGCATTCACGGGCCTTGATGTGCCTTCCCTTAAATAGTGTTGGAGGATTGATGCTTTTGGCTCGTTCTTTGGTAGGAAATTTTGAATTATATCTTCAAAATCCAACATCGAGGCCTTTAGAAAAAATTGAATTGACATTTGATTTTGTATCCATGGTCCCTACTCAACTGCAGCAATCTCTAACTTATGATATTAAAAATTTGGTAAATATTTCCAATATCCTGATTGGTGGTGGTGCAATAAATACAGCGCTCATCGAAGCATGTCAAAAACAAAAAATGAATGTCTGGCAAAGTTATGGCATGAGCGAAACGCTTTCTCATGTTGCTTTGCGCAAATTAAGCCCTACAGAAACGCTGAATTATGAAGCATTACCCGGTATTAAATTTTCCAAAGTAAATGACTGTTTGAGCATTGCGTATCCTGAAATATCCGAAGTGCCGCTTCAAACCACAGATATAATTGAACTTCATAGCCCCACTTCATTTAGGTGGCTTGGGCGTGCCGATCATGCCATCAATTCAGGTGGGTTCAAAATTATTCCCGAATTACTCGAAAACAAGCTCTCTTCAGGAATAAATATACCTTTTTATATTGCGGGATTAGCAGATGAAAAATGGGGAGAGATTGTTGTTTTGGTGCTAGAAACCTACAACTCACCCGATTTAACATTTTTAAAACAAATGGGATTGCCAACACATGAAATGCCTAAAAAATATGCTGTTATTCCAACTTTTATACGCACTACAACAGGAAAAGTAAAGAGAAGTGAAACATCTAAACTAATTCAAATTGAGCATTGGCGATCCATTTAAAATACTTGGTATTAACAATGATGCATCACCAGCCGAAATACGGAAGGCATATCGCCTTTTGGCTAAAAAATACCACCCGGATACAAACAAAGATCAAGCGGCTGCCCAACAGTTTTTGATGATCCAAGAGGCCTATGAACAAATTTCTAATGGGGCTAATGAAATTGACAATTCAATTAAACAAAAAGAACAACAAACAGAGGATCAATACCAAAAAGATCTAGAGGCGTATCGCCAAAAGCGCAACGCTGCTAGAGAAAAATTGCGTCAAAAAAAACAGCGTGAAGAAGCCTACAAATTAGCTTATTTAGAACGCTTGAAAACAGGCAATATAGGCCGTTGGCATCAATTGGTGGCCTATTTAGGCCTGATCATGTTTTTTATCCTATGGCTAGACTTTTTTTTAAAGCCAAGGACTCAAGCGCTTGTTGTTGAATCTTACGGCATAAAGACCTACGGAAGTATTGATAATCACACCGTACAATTGATAAAATGCACTGATGGTCGCTATTTTTGGTGTGCGGACATACATGGCCACCAAATTGCCACCTCACAGTCTTTAAAAGCAATTCAAACACCTTGGCTTCACCAGGTCAAAGCCTTGAGTTTTCATCGGGACACTTTGCTACACACGACACCTGTACACTTCAGTTTTTATTGGGCGCAAATTTGGTTGAGTCTTCTTTTGATCATTCCAATTATAAGTTGGTATTTTGCCAGTGCCGATATTATTTTTGTATTGGGTTCATATGTCTCGAGGTACTTCATATTTACACTCATTTTATGGTTTTTATTCACTGAAAATCGTATCGTTCATCTTTTTACATTCGGACAGCTATGAAAACGAAAAAAGAAAAAGCCGCTTTTGTAACCGAAACCCTCGAAGCACTTTATCCGCAAACACCCATTCCTCTCGACCACAAAGACCCATATACCTTGCTTATAGCCGTGCTGCTCTCTGCCCAATGTACCGATGCTCGGGTTAATACCGTTACTCCGGCTTTATTTGCCCTTGCCGACACTCCATACAAAATGATTCAAGTACGGACTGAAAAAATTCAGCAAATCATTAGACCTTGCGGCTTGTCTCCTAAAAAAGCAAAAGCCATCAGTGAACTTTCTCATATTTTAGTAAACCAATACAGTGGACAAGTACCTGCATCGTATGAAGCGCTAGAAGCCCTTCCGGGTGTCGGACACAAAACGGCATCTGTGGTGATGTCACAAGGTTTTGGCTTTGCCGCCTTTCCGGTAGACACGCACATCCATCGTTTGCTTACTCGATGGGGACTTACCAACGGTAAAAATGTGGAGCAAACTGAACGTGATGCCAAGAAGCTTTTTGCAGAACATACCTGGAATAAATTACATCTACAAATTATCTTTTATGGCCGGGAATATTCGCCTGCGCGCTCACCTAAAAAGGAGAAAGACTTCATTACAATGAAAATAGGTACAGCCAAAGCCATCAGGGAATTGATATGATATGAACAATTGTTTATAACCAACCTTTACAACTTTTTTAAAACTAAGTCATCGAGTCGCTTTTTGTTGAAAGCGCCATTGCCTATATTTGTTCTATGGACCAAACAGAGAACAATCGCAAACCTATCAATCGGATAAAAAATCCTGCTCAACCCTTTACAGATATAGGCAGAATACCTCCTCAAGCAATTGATATTGAGCAAGTTGTGCTTGGCGCCATGATGCTGGAAAGCAAGGCCATCAATGATACGATCGATATACTTTCGGAGAAAACATTCTATGACGTCCGGCATCAACACATATTTAAGGCGATCAGGGCCTTGTTTGCCGCTACCAACCCCATTGACCTTGTTACGGTCACTGCCTATTTACAAAAAAGTGGCGAACTTGAATTGGCTGGCGGTCCTGGCTATGTGAGCTCCCTCACTACAAGAGTGGCAAGTGCAGCTCACGTGCAGCACCATGCACGAATTTTAGCTGAAAAATTTATCAAAAGGGAATTAATTAACGTGAGTTCTCAAATTATCCGCGATGCCTATGATGACACTCGAGATGTCTTTGATCTTCTCAATGATGCGGAAGCAGATCTCTTTAGTATTGCCGAAAACAATATGTCCAAACAAGTTGGTACCATGTCGTATATTGTTCAAGAAGCTATTCATGAGATAGAATTGGCATCCAAAAACACTGATGGCGTTTCGGGAATTCCAACGGGCTTTCATGACCTTGACAAGGTAACCTCTGGTTGGCAGCGTTCAGATATGATTGTCTTGGCAGCCAGACCTGGTATGGGAAAAACGGCATTTGTTTTGTCCATGGCTAGAAATACAGCAGTTGAGTATGGCAAAGGTGTAGCCATTTTTTCCTTAGAGATGTCTTCGGTACAGCTAGTCAAAAGGCTCATTGCAAGTGAGTCAAGACTTTCGGCCGAAAAATTAAGAAAAGGTGATCTCAAGGAACACGAATTCCAGCAATTGCACACCCGCATTACCAAACTTGCCGAAGCGCCAATTTTTATTGACGACACTCCAGGCATCAATATTTTTGATTTTCGTGCCAAATGCCGCCGACTCAAAGCGCAATATAACATCGATTTGGTCATCATTGACTATTTGCAGCTAATGAGTGCCAGAGATTCAAAAAGCGGCGGCAATCGCGAACAAGAAATCTCAACTATTTCAAGATCCATCAAAGAAATTGCCAAGGAGCTGAATGTTCCTATCATTGCCTTGTCTCAGCTAAGTCGATCGGTAGAGACGCGAGGTGGTGACAAGCGCCCCATGCTTTCTGACTTGCGCGAATCCGGAGCCATAGAGCAAGATGCCGATATTGTTTCGTTTATCTACAGACCTGAATACTATGATTTGACTCAAGATGCCGACGGTAACTCGACTATAGGCATGGGCGAAATTATCATCGCAAAACATAGAAACGGGGCCTTAAAAAATGTGCGACTGAGGTTTGTGCCCGAATTTGCCCGATTTGAAAACTTTGATGAGGTAGAACCGCTTGATTTGGCAGAAAATTCAAATTCAGGGCTCGCCCAGTTTAACCAATCGTTCTCCACCTACACCATCAAAAGTAAAATGGATGAAACCGAAGAAGATATTTTCAGTAAAGATGACAATGAACAAGATCCATTCTAAGTTTCTATTCTTACTTTTTGTATCCATCTTTACCCTTCGTGCTTTTGGTTCACAAATATTGGTGCCGATGGATGAAGGTCAACGAGATCATCTCAAGGCCTATGGACTTGCCTATTGGACGCTTGAAAACGACATCACCATCGAATGGCTACTCAATTACCGTGGTGGCAGCTTTTTAATTCCCCATTTGCAACGCATTGAAGAGGAACTGCTTGTAAGAAACATTAGCTATCAAATATTGGCAGATGGGCAAGTGAATCGAATCAAATCTGAAATTGCAAATCCGGAAGTAAATATGGAGGTGGTGCAACTTGAGAAGGCACCAAAGATTGCCGTATATACACCATCTAACAAACTCCCCTGGGACGACGCCGTTACACTTGTACTAACTTATGCAGAAATTAAATACGACCAGATATACGATTCAGCTATCGTCAGTGGAGTGCTTCCGAAATATGATTGGTTGCACTTACATCATGAAGATTTTACTGGCCAATACGGTAAATTTTATGGCTCTGCAAGAATGCAAAGTTGGTACCAACAAGAAGTGAAGCGCACCGAAGCATCGGCGCAGCAACTAGGTTTTGCTTCCACTGCCGCCTTGAAGCGTGCTGTAGCCTTGAACATTAGGAATTTTGTAATAGGTGGCGGATTTCTATTTACAATGTGTTCTGGTACTGATTCCTTTGACATTGCTCTGGCCGCACAAAATGTGGATATCCAAGAAACTGTTTTTGATGGCACCCCATCTGATCCAAGGGCACAAGAAAAACTTGACTATAACGAAACTTTTGCTTTCAAAGATTTTCATATCATCAAGGATCCAATGATTTATGAATACAGCGATATTGACGGTACGGATTTACGCACTCAAAGGCAAATCACTGAAAAAACCGATCAATTTACCTTATTTGAATTTTCTGCCAAATGGGATGTTGTGCCCACTATGCTCACCCAGTGTCATGTAGATGTCATCAATGGATTTATGGGGCAAACTACTGATTTTCATAAAGAATTCATCAAACCAAATGTGCTTATCTTAGGCGAAAACAAAGCGGCCAATACGGCCAAATATATTCACGGCGAATTTGGACAAGGAACTTGGACTTTCTACGGTGGCCATGACCCAGAAGACTACCAGCACCTTGTTGGGGACCCACCCACAGACCTCAATTTACATCCAAACTCACCTGGTTATCGCCTTATTTTAAATAATATCTTATTTCCAGCAGCTAAAAAGCAAAAACGAAAAACATAGTTTTTGATAGAATTTGTTTGTCGTAACAAATTTTTACTTAAACTTGCAGCACAATTCTAAACCCAAATTCTGGGCTTCTCCAAATTCAGTACCTAAGACCCCATTAATGGACATTACCACCCTAGAGAGCAAAAAAATCTCGGATTTGCGCGTTATCGCTCAATCTGTTGGCATCGATGCTAGCAATATGAAAAAAAATGAAATCATTTCAGCACTTAGCTCTAGTCAAGAGACTAAACAAACTCAACAAGAGCCTGAACAATCAGCTCAAGAACCCAAAAAGCGAGGTAGAAAGCCAAAAAATCAAAGCGATGTTGAGGCAGAACTAACGAAAAGTTCCGAAGCTCAAGAAGACGAAAAAGCTAATCAAAGCGAGATTAATTCCCAAAATAATCAGCCTGAAAATCAGCGCCAACATAAAACGGAAGCTCCATCTCAAGAGCAACGCAGTGCACGTCATGAGCAAAACAATCAACGTCATGAGCAGCAAAGAAATGCGCGCCATGAGCAAGAACGTGCTCAACGTCAAGAACAAGCAGCAAAAGAGGAACAATTTGATTTAGTAGGCATTGTATCTGCTGAAGGTGTTTTGGAGGTAATCCAAGACGGATATGGATTCTTGAGGTCTTCTGACTATAACTACCTCCCTTCTCCTGATGACATCTATGTTTCTCAACACCAAATTAAACTTTACGGTCTCAAAACCGGAGACACCGTAAAAGCAACCATTAGGCCTCCACGAGAAGGAGAGAAATTCTTTCCTTTAGTTAAAGTGGCGTCAATCAATGGCCGCGATCCATCATATATCCGTGATCGTGTACCTTTCCAATACCTTACCCCTCTTTTTCCTTCTGAAAAATTCAAATTGACAGGGCATCCTCAAGAAACGCTATCCACTCGTGTAATGGATCTTTTTGCCCCAATCGGAAAGGGCCAGCGTGGTATGATTGTCGCACAACCCAAGACAGGGAAAACCATGTTACTTAAAGATGTTGCCAATGCAATAGCGGCAAACCATCCTGAAACTTATTTGATTGTCCTACTCATCGACGAACGGCCAGAAGAAGTTACCGATATGGCACGTTCAGTAAAAGCGGAGGTCATTGCTTCAACTTTTGATGAACCTGCAGATCGCCATGTGAAAGTGGCCAATATGGTGTTAGAAAAAGCCAAGCGCATGGTGGAATGTGGCCACGACGTATGTATACTTTTGGATTCCATTACCCGATTGGCTAGAGCATACAATACTGTTTCGCCAGCCTCGGGCAAAGTGTTGTCTGGAGGGGTGGATGCCAATGCATTGCACAAACCAAAGCGCTTTTTTGGATCGGCACGTAAAATTGAAAACGGTGGTTCACTTTCTATTTTAGCTACCGCCTTGACTGAAACGGGCTCTAAAATGGATGAAGTAATTTTTGAGGAATTCAAAGGCACGGGTAATATGGAGCTTCAGTTAGACCGTAAAATTTCCAACAGACGTATTTATCCAGCCATTGATATCACTGCATCTGGTACCCGTAGAGAAGATTTACTCGTTGGTAAAGATGTATTGCAACGTGTTTGGTTGATTCGTAAGTTTATCGCTGATATGAATCCTGTAGAGGCGATGGAATTCATGAAATCACATATGGAAAATACGCTTTCCAACGAAGAATTTCTGGTATCGATGAATAGCTAATGAAAAGCGGTTGGTTTTATGCACTTTGCTTCAGTGCTTTGTGGATCGCACTGAAAATGTTGGCCTTCTCTTTGAATTGGCAATTAGAGCAGATTCAAGTTTTTGTGCTTTTAAACATGGCTTTACTCACTGCTGCAATTGCACTTTTTTTATACAGCACAAAAAGAAATGAAACTGAGAGCAATTTGTTGAATGATATCAAAAATGGACTCAAAGTAGGCCTTCCTTATACGCTTATTGTAAGTTTTTTTCTTTTCTTTTACTACCGTGATATCTATCCTGAGTTCAATGAAAATAAGCGCGCTGCATTTGAACAAAAAATAAATACCCCACAGAAAATTGCGGTAATACGCAAGGGTAATTCCGCACTTGAAAACAAGAGCGACGAAGAAATCAAAATATTGGCTAGACAAAACACCGCTATGATGTACAACCCCCAATTCACCCTGAGTATTAGCCTCTTGGCTTTACTAGTTTACAGTACACTTAATAGCTTGATGATTGCAGTAATTTACCGTAAAGTGGTGTTTAGAGCCTAGCCACTATTTGCTGACCTAAAGCATCGTAGTCGATGCCATCAAAATTTCCACTAGACATCATGAGCAGCACTTTATTGTGCCAATCTTGACTGTTGATATGTTCAATTACATCATCAGTTTGGGTACAAATCAGCACTTTTCCGCCAAAACCTTCTTGTACTTCACTTGGATCAAGGGCTGGTAATTTCTTATGAGCCACAACCGAAGGGCTAAAATAAACCAAGGCTTGATCAGCAGCATCCATGGAGCCTTCATATTGCGGTAAAAATGATTTTTGTAAGGAGCTAAAGGTATGTAGCTCCATACACGCTACTACCTCCCTACCTGAATACTGTTGTTTGATGGCTGCCGTGGTTGCCTTTAATTTGGAAGGAGAGTGTGCAAAATCCTTGAACATCACAAAATCAGTTGATTCAATTACTTTTTGAAGACGCTTGCCAGCACCTGTAAAATCAGACATCACAGTAAAAAAATCATGCGGACCAATACCCATTTGTTCAGCAACGCGCATTGCTCCAAATAAATTCTGAAGATTATGGGCCCCAAAAATGCGAAGTGGATAACTTTTACTATCAAAATTTAGTGTGGTTCCTGTGCTCGTTGGAGAATAATCCGGTGTTTGATAAGGCACGAGCTTAATCCCTTTGGCATTGCGAGCAATTGGCTCAATATTGACATCTTCGCTATTGAATATCAAAGATCCATTTGCTTCTATGAGCTTAACAAATTTGTCAAACTGTTCTAAGTAATTTTCAAAAGTGGGAAAGACATTGATATGGTCCCAGGCGATGCCAGATAAAAGTGCAATGTTTGGTTGATAAAGATGAAATTTGGGCCGCAGGTCAATTGGTGAACTCAAGTATTCGTCACCTTCTAGGATCATATATTTGGCAGTCTCAGTTAAACGCACCATACAGTCGTAACCCTCAAGTTGGGCGCCCACCATGTAATCAACTTCAATACCTAATTTTGCAACTGCGTGTAGCAACATGGAGGTAATGGTTGTTTTACCGTGGCTCCCTCCTATCACCACCCGAATTTTATCTTTACTTTGTTCGAAAAGGTATTCTGGGTAGCTAAAAATAGGAATGTTGAGCGCCTTGGCTGCTGCTAATTCCGGATTATCTCCGCGTGCATGCATGCCTAATATCACAGCAGAGAGCCCCTCGTGAATGCGTTTGCTGTCCCAACCAAGTTGCTTGGGTAAAATTCTTTGTTTATCTAATCTCGAACGCGATGGCTCAAAGATTTCATCATCAGATCCAGTAACGCTTATTCCCTTTCTTGAAAGCGCAATGGCCAAATTGTGCATGGCGCTGCCGCCGATGGCGATAAAATGAACTTGCATGGTATTATTTAATCAAAACATTGGCACCAGTTGAGTCATTGAACCAAACATATTCTGTGCTCACTTGCCCATCTCGTGTAAAATATGTTTTACCATTCTCATCGGTTGTTTGTTCGTAAACCACACCATAGCCGTTGGCATCAACCACTACGCGACGCACAATAACTTTGGTCACATAGCCTTCCTTGTTCTTAATCTGGTAAGTTTTTTCTGTCATTGAATTGGCAGGAAACAAGACTCCATTTTCATCACGAAGATAATTAGCAGAAGTCTTGAGCTGTGGGCGTGAGGCTGCTGTTTGCTGTATTTTCTCATATTGCTGCAACCCTGTGTTTGTGGCTTGATCTTGTTGTTTTTGCTTGACATAAGACACCTCTTGGGTGCGTTGATTCATCTCATTTACATTTTTATTCTCTTGAATGTTGCCATTGGCAAGTTTTAGATCTTTTTGATTTTGAATGGTGTTGAGTCTGTTGAGTTCATATTGTTGCCTCTCGTTGCTTGCCTGTACCTCCACCTGTTCTTGGTAATCTTTGGCATCTTTCCAAGCGCTCAAATTTTGTGAATTTTCTTGTTGGCGTTCGGCTGTGGCTGCATTTCTATCCGCGATTGCTACTTCTGTTTTTTGCAAGGAATTTTGCTGTATACTTTGTAAATCTGCTTGTGTTTGATTGGACTCTTTGACATTCAATTCCCTTTGAGAGCGAGTTAACTCTAACTGCGCTGCAGTTTCAAAAGAACCAATTTGAGCGCTTTGTCCTGCAAAGTAATTTTGATATTCTATTTGATTACGTATATCCTGTTGGATGCGATAGGGCGCCTCTTCTTTGTTATCACGGGTTTGTCTTAAATCTGAAAAAACCATTGAATTATCTGCCGTTACTTCGGTACCAGGAGCCGTTAATTGTTTGCCTGCAGGAGTTTCAATCACGGCTTCGCGCACAACTAAAGCCGTAGCAGGAGTCAAAAGCAAACGTAATGAATCAGCACTTTTTTGAACGGCATTGAGTTCAGCGATCCCTAAATAAGCTTGGTGACTAAGGCCTACGGTATGTAATTTTTCAAGAGATTTAAGTGCTGCAGAATTATCTTTAGATTTGACAAGAGCATAGGCGCTTTTGCGGTCTGAATAATAGGCCTCCATTTCGCTAATTTTTTGTTTCAATTCAATCACCTCTGGCTCGTTTTGACGACTTTTCATTGGATCTGAATTCAAAATATTCTTAGCAACATTATAATACTGTGGGCCTTTATTGAAGTTTTCATTGGCTTTGGCCAACTGATTTTGATACACCTGTGACATGGAGTTGATACCTTCTGTCACCCTTTTGAGCCCCCCTTGTAACTCCTTAGAATAATTATCAATAAGGACTTGTTTGTGAAAAAGACCAATTTGTTTGTCCGCATTCTTATACGTTTCTAGAGCCAACTCATACTTTTTCTGCAGGTATTGATCATTGGCTAATTTCAAGGTTTTTTTCAGCTCAGCTTCAGTGAGAATATCTTGTTTGAACTCTTTTATTTTTCGCAGTTCAATTTCAACAACTTCTTTTTCACTTGGTTGAATTTGTATGGCTTCATCATATTTTTTGGCCGCCTCATCGTAGCGCTTGGCGTTCATGAGTGCTGCTGCCGCCTGCATTGCTTTTTGAAAGTCTAAGGCCTTCACTTTGTTCTGTTCTGCAGCGATGCGCTCAGCGCTTACTTCTGCTAATTCTTTTTCAATTTCGGTATTACCAGCACGCAGAGCTGAGGCTTCTTTGAGTTTCTTTTCGGCTAAGTTCAAGTCACCGGCAGCTCTGGCTGCTAGGGCCTCATTCAATAAACTATTTTGACTTTCCGATTGTTCTGCAGCTAACTTGGCTTCTTGTTGTCTTGCATAAATAAGTTGCTTCTGTTGTAATGCAAATTGATCATCAGGGCGAATGACCAACATGGAGTCTAAATAAACAATAGCTTTTGTCTCGTTTTGTTCACCGAGGTATTTTAGCGCTTTTTGTTGTAACGAAGCACATTTTTTATTTTCAGCGGCGAGTTGATAGGCTTCTTTGGCCTTGGTATCTGCCTCTATTTTAACAGCACTAATTTGTTCTAGTTTTTTGGTGGTAGATGACCACTCATATTTGTCTGTAGCTACATTTTTTGCAAAACTCAAATCGACATCTGGTTGTAACCTATATAGATCTGCGTTGAGGTTTCGACTCAATTGCAAACCATTTGGAGAGGGGCTTTGCCCTTGTAAATTTGTCAGATCCAACAATACATACTTAGTGAGGTATCCTCCTTTGGTAAAACGTAATTCTATGGGTTGGGCCTGTGTAATTTTGGCTGAAATGAAATAGGCACCGTCTTCATTTGAAAGCACTTTGGTCAAAACAGCATCTTGCTGCAAAAGATCAACATTTACACCATACAGATCCGAATGATCAATAAAATTTTTTGTATTTCCCTCAATGACAACTAAATAGTCTCGTTGTGCGGTAAAGTGCAGCGGAAAAATAAGTAAGCAGAATAATAAAATTCTAGTCATAGCAAATGGAATAGTTCAAATGTATTTCTAACGCAAATTGGTACATTTGTTTCACACACAAATTTGCTAAAAAACAACGAGTAAAAAAAATGCTATCTTTTGATCAACTCAGCTTCTGGGAAAGGCAAGAATATTTAGAAGACAACACCTTTGTAATTGTCGGTGCTGGACTCGTTGGAATGTCTGCTGCCATTGCACTACGCGAACGTTATCCGAATGAAAAAATTCTAATTTTGGAACGTGGCTACATGCCCACTGGAGCAAGTACCAAAAATGCAGGTTTCGCATGTTTTGGCAGTCCAACCGAAATACTTGATGATTTGAGTTGCATGGCCGAACAATCAGTATGGCAAACAATTGCACTCAGAATTGAAGGATTGCAAAAGCTCAAGGAGAGAATTGGTTTGGCTTCCATGGACTTTGATTCATGCGGCTCATGGGATTTGATTTCGTCCAATATGAATGCGCCAAAGAGCGAAGAGCTCCATTACCTAAATTCAGAATTTGAAAGGTTATTCGGATTCAAAGAAGTG
>Ga0222713_10000127_pt1 | contig 80751 bp, 67 predicted proteins | sample C33_649DmetaG_FD_165061 | JGI IMG/M metagenome (GOLD analysis project Ga0222713, IMG submission 165061) | Estuarine water microbial communities from San Francisco Bay, California, United States - C33_649D | ecosystem: Environmental > Aquatic > Marine > Unclassified | place: USA: California...
CCATCACCGCATGAAGGGCGGTCTGGCGGAGCAAGGCCGACTTACCCGACATGTTGGGACCGGTAATCATCCAGATGTGCTCGCCCGCGGTGTCGAGGCGCACGTCGTTGGGGATGTAGGGCTGGTCCTCGGGCAGGCGCTGCTCGATCACGGGGTGGCGGCCGGCCTTCACCGTCCACGACGGTGGTTGCTCGCCGGCGGGCGTAGCCCGCGCCGGCGAAAATTCCGGGCGGACCCAGCGGTGGCGGCGCGCCAGCGCGGCAAAGTTTAACAGGACGTCGAGTTCGGCGAGGGCCCGTGCGTTGCGCAGCAGGGCGGGCACGGCCTTTTGGGCGCGCGCGACGAGGTCGGCAAAGACTTGGGATTCGAGTCCGGCGATGCGCTCGTCTGCGTGAAGGATGCCCTCTTCTTGTTCCTTGAGCTCGGGGGTGATGTAGCGCTCGGCGTTGACGAGGGTCTGCTTGCGGATCCAGTCTGCGGGGACGCGGTCTTTGTGGCTGTTGCGGACCTCGAGGTAGTAGCCAAAGACGTTGTTGAAGTCGAGTTTGAGCGAAGGGATTCCGCTTCGGTCGGATTCCGCCTGAAGGATGCCTTCGAGGACCGACCGGGCGTCGCGCTTGAGGGCACGGTAGCGGTCGAGTTCGGGGTCGACGCCGGGGGCGATGGCTCCGCCTTTGGCCAGCAGAACGGGGGGCTCGGGGGCCAGGGTGGCGTCGATGTCAGCGCACCAGGCTTCGAGTGGGTCGAGGGCGGCCAAAAGGTGCTCGAGGGGCGAGGCGCCGTTGAGTTCCGACGCGAGTTCATTGATGCGGGCTACGGCGTGGGCGAGGGCGCGCAGGTCGCGAGGGCCCATGCGGCCCGTGGCGAGCCGCGTGGCCATGCGCTCGAGGTCGGGGAGTTCACCAAGGACGGACGCGGAGCGGCCGGCGGGTTCGGGGTGGTCGAGGGCCCAAGCGACGGCGTCGTGCCGGAGCTGCAGGGCCCGGGGGTCGAGCAGCGGCATGGCCAGCCAGCGACGAAGGAGCCGCGCGCCCATCGGGTTGGCAGTTCGGTCGAGCACGTCAATGAGGCCGACTCCACCAGGATGGGTGGCGCCAAAGAGTTCAAGGTTCCGCACCGTGAATCGGTCCATCCACAGGTGGGTGGCAGGGCGAAGCCGTTGGATGCGCTCAATGTGCGACCAGTTGGCGTACTGCGCTTGGCGGAGGTAGTGCAAAAGGGCTCCGCATGCGATGGCTGCAAGAGGCGCGTCGTCGAGGCCAAAGCCTTTGAGTGATGCGGTTCCGAAGTGCTCGCTCAAGGTACGCGTGGCGAACTCAGGGGCAAAAACCCAGTCCTCGAGCCCGCTGGGCACGGCGGATCCAAAAAGGCTACGGTCCATTCCCGCTCGGCGGTTGAACACCACCTCGCTGGGTTTAAACGACTGCATCCAGGGATCGATTTCTCCCAAAGGTCCCTCGGCGGCAAAGAGTTCGCCGGTGGACACGTCGACGAGGGCAAGGCCAAGAAGGGGGCCTTCAACATGCACCGCCGCGAGGAAGTTGTTGCTGCGCGCACTCAAAAGGGTGTCGTGGTGGGCGATTCCGGGAGTAACAACCTCGGTGACGCCACGTTTAACGATGCCCTTTACGGATTTGGGGTCCTCGAGCTGCTCGCAGATGGCCACCTTGAATCCGGCCTTGACCAAGCGGGGCATATAGGCGTCGAGGGCGTGGTGCGGAAAGCCCGCGAGGGGCATGTCGGCTGCGGCTCCGTTGGAGCGTTTGGTGAGCACAATATCGAGAGCTTTGGCGGTGGCGACAGCGTCGTCGCCAAAGGTTTCGTAGAAGTCGCCCACGCGGAACAGGAGTAGCGCCTCAGGGTACGCTGCCTTCAAGGCGTTGTACTGAGTCATTAGCGGAGTTTCTGCGGGTTTCTTAGCCATAGCTCGACCTACCTTTGCGGCGGAATTGCGAAGATAACCATGCGTAAACGGCTAACCGAGGAAATTCGCGCGGAACGCTCCGCGTCCCCCACCGATCTAATCCCGGTGGTGGCTTTGCTTGAGAATTTGCGAAGCGCACACAACGTGGGCTCGTTCTTTCGCACCGCCGATGCCTTTGGGCTCGCGGAGCTCTGGCTGAGTGGCTATTCGTGCCGCCCGCCACACATTCAGCTCGACAAGGTGGCGCTGGGCGCCACCGAGACGGTCGCGTGGAAGGGTTTTGCGGACGCGCCTGAGGCGATTGCCGCAGCCCGCGCCGCCGGAATGGCGGTGTACGCGGTAGAGCAGACCGACACGTCGGTTTCGCTGGCAGCCATGCCCACTCCGGCTGCGGGGATACTCTTGGTGTTTGGCAATGAGGTGGACGGCGTGGAGCCGGCCACACTAGCGCTGTGCGACGGGGCGCTGGAGGTTCCACAGTTCGGGCTCAAGCACTCGCTCAACGTGAGTGTGTGCGGCGGAGCCGTACTTTGGGAGGCCTGCCGCCGCTACCGCGGACTTTAATAGATTTTTTGAAATCCGGTTATATCCGAATTGCACACTGTGTGATTTTTTGAAATCCGGTTATTACCGAATATGTGGCGGTCGGACACGAAAAAACCCGCCTATTGGGGCGGGTTTTTGTCTGGAGCGAAAGACGGGATTCGAACCCGCGACCCCGACCTTGGCAAGGTCGTGCTCTACCAACTGAGCTACTTTCGCATTGGGGAGTGCAAATATACGACGCCGAAATCATCTTGCAATAGGGATTGGGCCAAAAAAGAACCGCTCCCGGATATGGGAGCGGTTCGATGCAATTGGGATTTCGAAGTCCGCCGGGCTTACTGCAGCACGATGCGCTGGGTAGACTGGCCGGCCTCGCTAGAGACTACTACAAGGTACATGCCACGAGCAAGTCCGCTCAGATCAATTTGTGCGCTAGAAGCAGTAATGCTTTGTGCGGCAAGAATTTGACCGTTGAGGTTGTGAACCGAAATTGTGTATGCAGCTTCTGCAGACAAGGTGAGCACAAACACCCCTGTGGTGGGGTTTGGCTGCATAATGACGCGAAGTCCGCGCTCTTCAAGACCCACCGATTGGTTGCCTGGTGAGCCGACGTCGCCGCCGGTTGAGCTGTAGGCTCCGCGAATGCCCACTGCGGCATTGCCGAGGTAGGTGCAGTTGGTGTCGAATTCGGCAGAGAATCCTGCGAGCGCTGAAGTGTATTCGGCACGGCAAATTTCAATTGGAGTTGCCGAGGAGTCAAACAAGGCCACGCCGTCGCCGTTGGCGCTGAAGGCGGGCTGGGCTGACGTAAAGTCTTCGTTGACCAAAACCTGCACCCACGCGCCGAGGTTCCACGTAGTGCGGAAGGCAGCTTCATTAGCGGCGTCAATTTGGGCCACGACGATGGCTTCGCCCGGAGCAACCGTGATGCTTGGGAACACGACAGTTCCGGCGTTCCACGAGTTATCATCCCAGCTGAATCCGGCCAGGTCAACCGCCGTGCTGCCGTAGTTAGTGACTTCAAACCAGTCGCCGTTCACGGCAGTGTTTGCGTCGTTCGAATTGGCCATAACCTCAGTGATCGCGAGGTCGTAGGTCACAGGTACAGGGTAGATGAAGTCGGCCAAGTAGCGCGGAAGGAACTGGTAGCCGCTGTTGTGCGGAGCACTGTTGTCAAACTGACCGCCGATTCCGACCACGTCAAACGTTCCGACCGGGCAAGGAGCGTTGTACACGTCGGCCACGTCGGCGTCGATGCGCAGCTGGATGGTGTTCACTCCGTCGGTGACGTCGACAGTGAATCCTGATCCCGCGTTCGTCCACTGCGTGGGGTTGACCACGGTAACGTCGTTCATGCGGATGAGCTGGCTTTCGGTGCTCTCGTCCATTGCAGTGATAACTACCGGGGTAGGAAGCGCGGCGTTCGTGCTGACCACGACGATCGAGTCGGCGTTGATCTGTGCAAGACCGTTGAAGTGGCCGATGGTTCCGATGATGCGAACCACGTCACCCTCGTTGACGGTGTAGCCGAGGTTTTTGTTGCCTGCTCCGAAGACACCGAATCCGACGCTGCCGTCGTGAATGGTGAAGGCGACGTTGCCAGTTGATGCAAACGTTTGGGTGTTTACGCCAAGGACGGTGCCCTGAAGCTTGCACATCACATTGAGCGAGTCAGGAATGAAGCTGGCGTCAACACCCTTAACCTGCGGAATCGTATACGTCGGGATGTAGACGTCGTTGTCGGCAATCGTGAAGGTGAACGTAGATGGTGCGCCGATCGTGAGGCCGCTGCTGGCAGCCGTCATCGTGAAGACTACGTTCTCGTTGCCCTCGATGATCTGGTCGTCAAGCACGTTGACCACGAAGCTGACCGTATCGGCCATAGAGGGGACGTTGACGGTAAAGGTTCCGCCGCTCACCGCGGGGGTGGTAGTGGCGTCGGAGCCATACACGAATCCGGTGCCCGGCGTTACGCTCAGGGTTACGCTGCCCGCAGTCATTAGGTGGGGCTGCACGCTCATTTTAATGGTGTGGCTCACGTTGCCCTCGAGCACGGTAGCGGAACCTCCGACAAATCGCACCGTGGGGCTCGTGGCCACGACCGGAATGATGTCGTTGGTGTCGCGCGGGAAAAGCTGGTAGCCAGTGGTAAACGGAGAGCTGTTGTCAAACTGACCAACAAGGCCGAGTACGTCAAAGAGTCCGCTGGGCTGGGGCTTGCCAAACAGGTTGCAGTCGGCGTCGATGCGCAGGGTGAAGCTGTTGGTACCGTCTGAGATGGTCGCGTTTTGGCCCGAACCGGTCCATGCCGCGGGCCATGCCGTTGCGGTCATGTTGTTCATCCGCACAAGTTCACCCTCGTTGGTCTCGTCCATGGTGGTTACGACCAGTGGAGTCGGAAGCGGCTTGTTGCTTCCCCACAGGGCGATCGAGTCGGGAGAGATTTGGGTTTGGCCGTTGAATTGACCTACTGTGCCGTGTACATACAGCGAGTCGCCGCGCAATGGGGTGGTGTAGTTTGCGAGGTCGGTAGCACGAAAGATGTTGATTCCGCCCGTAGCGTCCTGAATAAAGAGGCTATAGCCGGCGTTGCCGTCAAAGTCGATCGACGTGATGATGCCCGTGATACCGACGACGGCACCGAGCGAGTCAGCGACACCGTTCGCATCCACACCGCGCAGGGTGCCAATGGGGCGGAGTGAAGGTGTGGTACCGCCTCCGCCGCCACAGTTTGAGGTATGGCTGCCCAAGAAACTCGTAGTGTTTTGCGGGTGCACGTTCCATTCGGTAGCCCCTACGGTCCAGTTGAGCTGGCCCTGGCTGACGGCCGGTTTGCGCACAAGGGTGAATTCTGAAGTGGCACCAGTGCCGACGGGCCAGTTGGTGCCGGGGTCATTGCCCACTTTACCAATGATGTCCAGCGTATCTGTTCCTTTGAACAAAACGACCGCATCGTCACCGTTGAAAAAAGTAACGGTTGAGGTCGTATCAGACACCCCTAAAATTGAGGCAACAGCTTGAGCGTTCGCGATCACATAGACGTCATGTGCTGCGATTGTTTTGTTGGGCAGCTGCAAACTGTTCGAAATCGTGAGTCCGCCATTGTTGTAGGCCTTGACGCTGTAGGTAGACAGGTTTATGGCCGCATTGGTCGGGTTGTAAATTTCTAAGGCCTTGTTGTTACTGCTTCCTTCGAGGTATTCTGAGAAGTAAAGTTCAGAACAAGGGGCGGTAACGGTGACGGTTCCGACCATGCCCATCGCGGCATGCGGGTCGCACTGGTAGCCATAGACACCCACTGTGGTAAACACAAAGCTGTAGGTCCAGTTGCCACCCGCAACGGAACCGCTGCTGAATCCAACCGGATTGTTGGGGAACGTCGCGAGGCTGCCGTTGACGTTGTGGGTTCCGCTCACCTGGGTCCATGTCACGGTATCGCCGAGGGATACCGTCAGGCTTGAGGGGCTAAAGAAGTTGGATCCCACCTGGACTTGGTGGTTGGTCGCGGCGGCGCTGAGACCGAGGGCTGCGAGGATAAGTGCGTAAAACTGCTTCATGTGCTTAAAATAATTGGCGGAGTAAAGGTACTTTTTAGGAAGTCAACGGGCTGTTAATAAATCGTTATTCGAAGTCGAGGGTGTTTTTAAAGCGGCTGACGCGGCCGTTGCCGGCGTCGACAACGTAGAGGATGTTGCGCCAGTAGCCCACGGCGACGGGGCCGTTGAACTGCATGGGGCCGGTTCCGCGGCCGCCAAACGAGACTTTGGCGTAGCGGGTTTCGCCGCTCGCGGGGGGCGGAGGAATGCCCTCAAGCCCGTTGGCCGTGAACTGGTAGACGGAATCTTTGGCTTCGTCGACGACAAAGAGGTAGCGGCTTTGGTCGCCGGCCATGGCGATGCCCACGGGGCGTTCAAAGAGGCCGGGCTGGCCGATCCAGCGGTCGGTGCGGTCGGGGTTGGGCACGCTGACGACGGGTTTGTAGTCGGCCCCGAATGGAGTTTCTACCAGGCTGATTTGCTGAACTTTGAGTTCTTGGTTGGCGTCCAATGCGGTGAACCAAAAGTCGTCTCCGGCGCGCGCGGTGAACTGGGGCGGCTGGGCAAAGCTCACAATGCCCTGGGGTTGCTTGAAGTAGTTGGTGAAGAGTCCGGCCGAAGTGGTCACACTGACAGGCGAGACATACTGGTCTTGGGCGTCAAACAGGACTACGGCTTGGTCCGGACCTTGGTTGGCGTTGTTACTGATTCCGCCGCGGCGCGTTACGTAGTAGCGGTTGTTGAGTGAAGGATCGGTGCTGGCGAGCACGGCAATTTGACCGAATTCTGCATTTGCATCACCTGTTGAAAACGTGGATTTGAAGTAAAACGGGTGCACCGTTTTGTGCGTGATGCGCGCGTAGCCCAGACCATAGCCGTTGGAAGCCGTTTGGTTGATTCGGTAAATGGCCGGAAGCGTGTACGCCACTCCGTTGATGGTGGTGTCGTGGGTTCCGATGGCGAGCAGTTCGAGGCTTCGGTCCTGGCGCACGGTTTTGACACCTGGAACGCTAAAGCGCCCCTGTTCGGCGCCCGATTCATCGAGGCAAATAATTTCTTGGGTTCCGGCGTCAACCACATAAATGAGTTCGTCGAATCCGATGCAGAGGTCGGTTGGATGCACAAAACCGTCAAAGGCGGGCTGAATCGGAACGTAGGCGATTTCGCGGATTCCGTAGTTCGGAACCTCAATAAAGTCAAGGTCTGTTTTGGACCCGAAGTAGTCCTCACAGCTGGTCGTGCTGAGGGCCAACAGGCTGATTGCTAACGTCCAGTACTTCATCGAGCAGCAGGTTGAAGGGTGAGGCTCAGTGCAGTCCACGTGCCCATTCCGGCTGTGGGTTGGACGCTGAGGTCGACGGTGGCACGAGCACTTGCAACCGTTTGGGCCACGCCAAGACCGAGGGTCGGGAAGGGTTGGCCGGCTTGGTTGAGCAGGATTCCGCTGCGCACAAAAAGTTGGTCAGCAAACCGGTATTCGAGACCCGCCCGGTAGTTTTCGGCATTGTCGTTGGGGTGAACCAGCTGGGCAGCGACATCGAGGTGGTGCTTGCCCTGGGCCCAGACTCGGTAGTGCAGGCCGATGGCGAATTCGGTGGGTAAGTTGGCGGATTCCAGGGCCGACAGCGAATCGCGGTTGTAGGCCACGGCCCAGTACGAGCCCTTCAGGGACACGGGAGCGCCGAAGTTGCGCAGCACGACGGCAAAGCGAAGTCCCTCTTCTTCAAGGTGGTACTGAAATCCGATGTCAGCGGCAGCGCCCCATCCCGTGTAGCCGGCGCTGTAGGATTCGTTCAACGCTTTAAGCGTCACACCCATTTGAAACTGTTCGGTGAGTTGCTGGGCGTACGTTAGTGTGAGCGCGGATTGGGCGTCGTACAGGAGTCGTCCGGTGCCCTGGGGGCGGAATTCGGTGCGTTCTTCGTACGCGCCGGTCTGAAGGCGCTGGATTCCGAAGCCCCACGCGGCGTTTCGGCCCTTGATCTTGCGGGCGGCAAAGACTGCGCCTTGCTCGAGGCCGCTTCCGCTTCCCATTGACGTAAAGCTGACGCTCGAAGCCTTGGTTCGAGCGAGGCCAGCGGGGTTGTAGCCAAGGCTTCGGGCATCCCCGCCGAGTACGCTGCCTACTGAGCCCATGGCAGCTGAGGCTACGTTGTAGTCGGTTTTCAGAAAGCTAAAGGCCGCCTGGCCTGCGCGTTCGCCGCCGTAGCTGGGGAGCCACTGGCTGTGCGCCTGTAGCCCAAGGGCTAATGCGATGAGGGTCAGCGTCGTCTTCATAGCTTGAACTGAAGGCCAAAGAGGAGTTGACGGGGCGGGCTGAAGCGAGAGGGGTCGCGCGGGTCAAGGCCGCGCTCTTGCGGACCGTTGAATTCGGGTCGCGGATCGCGCCAGGTGTTGGGGACGTCGTCTCCGTACTCGTAGGCACGTCCGGTAACTGGATTGATGAGTTGCCCGTTTAAACGGTTAAGTACGTTCAGCACGTCAAACGAAAACTGTACTCCGCGACCTTTTTTCTTGGTGACGAGGTCATAGGTAATGCGTGCGTCCCAGGTGTGCCACGCAGTGCCTTGGCCCTGTAGGTACTGGTCCACTTGTATGGCGTATTGGGGGCGTCCGAGGTCGTTGGTGCCGACCAAGGTCTGTGGCGTGTAGCGGTAGCCGGCCGAGCCGCGGTACTGCAGAAATCCGCCGAGGCCGCGCAGCGGAATCCCGAACAGGCGCATCGACGTGTCCGCTTTAAAAAACCAGCTGGAATTGATGTTCCAGGGGCGGTCCCAGGCCAAAAACTGCTCGCGGCTGAGCGGAACCTCACCCGTTTGCTCAATCTGCAGCGCCGATTCGCGGGCGGAATTCGACTTGCCCCGCGCCGACTGAAGTGAAACGTTTGACACCCAACGGGTCCATCGGTTGAGCTGCCATTCGAGGCCCAATTCGACCCCCTGAATCCGGGCGTAGTCCTGGTTGATGTACATCGTTTTGGTTACGGGGCGGCCCGTGGCGTCGCGCACAAATACGCGGCGCGAGACGATGTAGTCGAAGCGGTTGGAATTGTAGGCGCTGAGCGTCACCCCAAAGCTGCGGCTGAAGGCGGCCTTATAGCCCACTTCGTAGGCGACGTTGACCTCGGGGTCGAGGTTGGGGTTGCCCAAGAAGCTCAAGAAGCTGCGGTCCTGGTAGACGGGGTCGAGGCCGGCGTACAGAAAGCGGGGGTGGGGCAGGCGCATGCTGTGGCCGTAGTTGAAGTAGAGCACGTGGTTGGGCGTCACGGGGAAGGTGACGTCCAGGCGCGGAAGCAGACGGGCCTTCCAGCGAAGTCCGGCCAGACCGATGGTTTTGTCGAGGTAGTCGGAGCGCACGGCGTCGACCACGGGCGAATTCGGGTCGGCGATGGCTTGGTCGGCAAAGGTTCCTGGCGCCCACATATTGAGGCGCATACCCAGGGTTGCTTGAAGGCCTTTGTAGGTGATCTTGTCTTCGACAAACGCACCGAATTCTCGCGGACGCGCCTTCCAGATGTCGTTCGACGAGCCGATGGAGATGGATTCAGTTGCGGTGCTGTCGTTAAGTTTAATCGGCGCACCTACCCACGGAGCCGTCACGTCCACCCACTGGTACTCGTTCCATTGGTTTTCGGTTCCGAAGGCGACGCGGTGTACGCCCCCCGCTGGGTAGTAGTTGGCCTTGATGCGCAGCGTATACTCTTCGACGTAGTGGTCGTGCCACGTGGGCGCGATTCCGCCGTTGTTGTACAGGCCGTCGCCGGGACGAATGTAGACGGTGCCCGAGGGGTCGCCTGGGTTAAACACGCTGACGGGGTACGAAATAATGTTGGCTTCGTCAAGGATTTGGTCGACGGTCTCTTCGCGGAACGGGCGTCCATTGGCATCCGCGCGCAGGTTGGTGAACAGGCGGCCGGCATTGACACTCAATCCCCACTTCGGCCCAAAAATTTGCTGGAATCCGAGCACGCTGAGGTTCGAATGGTGCGTGTAGGTGGTTGCGCGGTCGAGGTCTTTGCTGCGGATGTACTGGTAGCCGGGGGTCAGAAGCGCGTCGAGGCCGACAATCTGCAGGCTTCGCGTGTTTTGGTTGATGTTGAGAGAGTGCTGGTTACTGAGGGTAAACTTGGCGCCCTTCCAGGCCTTGAGTCCCAGCTTGACCGAATGCGACCACTGGTTGTCTTGGCGCGGAGCCCACAGCGAGTCGTTGGCCTTGAACAGCGACGAGTGCAGCTGGCGCGCTACGGTCGGGAAGTAGGTATCGCTTACATCTACCGAGGCGCTGGTGAAGAAGGTTAAACGTTTTTTAGTAAACGGAACCGGCGTCGCTAGCGTGGCCTCGCCTCGGTCGGTAAAAAAACTCGATGCCGCAGTTGGTCGGCGAAGGTAGTCGCGTTGCCAGCGGCCCGATACCTCGAGGTGGTCGCCGCCTTCGCGAATTTGGGTGCTCACCACCCCGCTGGAACCGCCGCCAAACTCGGCACTAGCTCCACTTGTGGTGACTTGAATGCTTTGTACCGCTGAAGACTGGACATTCACGCCAAATCCGGTGCCGGCCAATGGGTCTTGGGCACTGATTCCGTCGACGAGGTACTCGGTTTCATAGACCCGCGCACCGCGGATTTGCAAGCCGTCTGTCGTTTTGACGACACCCGCCTGGGTGGCTACGGCGTCTTCGACGTTGCGAACGTTCATTTGGCGCAGCTCGTCGTTGCCGATGAGGCGTTCGCTTCCGGCGCGTTCGAGGTCGACGGCGGTCTTTTTACCCACCACCGTAACCGTTTGCAGCTCGTTGATGTCGCTTGAAAGCTTTACGTTGAGTGTTGTCGTTTGGCCAAGGTTGATGCGGACGCCGTTGATTTGCTTGGTTCCGTAGCCCATCATCTGGACCTTGACGCTGAATTCCCCCACCGGAACCTTCGGAAGCACAAATCCACCCTGTACGTCGGTGACGGTGCTGTAGTAGGTTCCGACGATGCTCACGCCGGCGCCGGGAAGCTCTTCGCCGGTCTCGGCGTCGCGCACGGTTCCGCGCAGCGCCCCGATTTTTTGGGCGGAAGCTCCAAAGCCAGCAAGCAGTGCCAGCACGACCAGAATTTTAGAGGCCAAATTCATCGATCAGAACTTTTTGAAGGAGGTTGCGGCGAAGCTGGCCACTTTGGGCGTCAAGTCGGTGCAGGTCAAACGACAAAAACACGGTTTGAACAGCCCCTTGGCGGCGGCGAAGCACCCCGAGAAGGTTGTCGCCCTGCCAGCCCGAAAGCTTGGTGAGCTGACCGCGGTAGAGTACTTCGGCGTCCGCGCTCGACACCATCGGAGTCAGTCCAATCAGCACGTTCGATGCCTTGAGGTTGGGGAATCCGCTTTGCTGGGCGACCACCGCCGAATCGGTGACGAGGCGCACTTGCCCCGAGCTCGTGACGAGGCCGTCGATGGGAAGGGTTCCGACCAAGTCGCTGAGGTCCGAAGTAGCGCTGAACGAGGCGCTTACCAAGAGCTTGCCGCCTGCTTCGCCAAAGCGCTGCAGGGCAGGAGCCATGTGCGCCAGCGGCAACTTGGTCGCTCCAGATTGGGGGTCCAGCATCACCGACGAAGCGCTGTACACGATTAATGCGTCGTAGCCGCGTAGGGTATGGCGGAATCCAGGGTTCCACGACCGCGGACGCTCCAGGCCGCTGTTGCTCAGCAGGTCGAGGATGTCAAAATCCACTCCCAGCGCCGCAAGGTCGGCGGCCCAGGCGGCATCTGCGGCAGCACTGTGGCTGGCTACAACGAGCACGTTGGCAGTAGGCATCTTGACGCGCACAGTCGGCGCGGTGTCGGGCGAAGACCAGGATCCTGCGAGGTCGCGTGCCCTGACCTCTATGAGGTTGGCGACCGACGTGTCCAGAGTGTAGCCCCAGTTCGCGGCCGCAAGTTCCTGGCTGCCGTAGTAGAGTTCGGTCGATCCCGAAGCCGTGAGCACAAGGTTGACTAGCTTTTGGTTGGGGTCAATCGGTCGCCATACTCCGCCGTTGAGGCGAAGCTCGACGTCGGTAATGCTGCTCGCTCCGTCGGGATCGCTTGCGGTCCACTGAAAGGTCAGCGCGTTCCACACCGCGGACTCAGGGAAGCTTCCGTCGATGAATTCCGCACTCGGCGGGCTGTTTTTAATCGGAACCACCAGGCGCGCAGGCGTCGGATCCACGCCCCCTTCGTTGTCGATGCTTCGCACCTCAACGGCCAGGTCGGCCGTGTCGATTCCGGCGGGAATGGCCAGGACCAAGGTGCTGTCGGTGCGCTGGGTGCGCGTCCAGTCGCCACCTGCTACGCGGAGCTCGTAGGCTGCGACGTAGCCGTCGGCATCGCTGCCCAGCCACGAGAGGCGCACCACCGAATTCAGGCGGTCAGGTCCCGAAAGGGCAATCGTGTCGAGTGAAATACGGGTTTCGGGAAGCTCGTTTTCTACGGGAGCCCCAGGCTCACAGCTCGAGAGCGCGGTTGCGGCGACCAATCCCAACGCCACAAGGCGCAGGCTCCCGGCCAAGGACCAGGAACTGCGTACGCGCTTGAAACGTGGGAGCAGAAGCATTTGAATCGTTTACTGCTTGCTTACGCGGTAGGTGGTGGCGCCCATAGCGTGCTCGACGCGTAGTAGGTAGTTGCCGGAAGCGAATCCGCTCAGGTCAAGCTCGCTTCGACCCTCTGCGTGGCGGCCGTGCAGTACGGTGCGTCCCTGAAGGTCAAGTAGGGTGTAGACTGCTGCCGAGCCATCCAGTACCAAGAAGTTCGCTGTGGGGTTCGGGAAGACCATCACGCCGGTCACTCCGCACACCTGCAGCCCAACCGTCGACTGCGGAAGCGCGGTAGAATCAAGCGAAATGTTGATTCCGACAAAGTCGTCGTTGTTGCGCGGCAGTACGCGGAAGTTGCTGAAGCCGTAGAACAGAATGCCCTCCACGGCGTCCATGTTCATCGTGTCGCTGACGACGATCGGGTCCACAAACATCTCGCCGTCTAGGGTATCGTAGCGCAAGTCGGTCACGAGCTGGACGTACAGCGAGCCGTAGGCGGTGCTGGACTGGCGGCCGGCCATGACCAGGGTGCGGTTCCAGTAGCTGGCGCCCACGTTTTGCGAAACCGCAAAGTCGCCGAAGCCGAGGTTGGTGTTGGCCACGTACAGCTTATTCTGGTTGGGGTCCTCGAGGCGCACGAAGCAGCCCTCGTGCTGTTCCCAGCCCCAGTTGGCCTTGCTGGCGCTGTCGCTCGGGTTGAGCACGGTCGGAACCGGCATCTGGCGGTTGCCGGTGCGCGAAACGCTTGAAACGTTCAAACGGGTCATGCCGAAGTATTCCTCCACAGTTCCGCTCACCAAAACTTCTTCTTCGCGAAAGAACTGGGTGATACCTGAACCGGCACACCAGATTCCGCTCCATGGACCACCGTTGGGGTCCTGAATGTAGAGGTAGCCGAGGTCGTGGGGCTTCGTAGACGCCGTCACAATGCCCTTCACGGTTACGTTCTGACCCAAGAAGGGCGAATTTCCGTTGCTCGCGAGGCTGTACTGAATGTCGTAAATCTTCATTCCGCCTGCACGCACCGTGTAGTAGTCAAAGTTGGGCTGGGCCTGACCCACGGGCGTGGTGGGGTAGTACGAAACGTTGCCGTCGTCGTCCTTGGCTTTGATGTAGTAGCGCACCAGCGTGCCGTCGGGGGCGCTGGGCAAGCTGAACTCGTACTCGTCGGTCGACCCGGCGACCAGGGCCATCGTGGCCTTGGTGAACTGCGTGGGCTGAATCGTCACATTGGTGGTGTAGAACACGTGCACGGAATCTACCGTTCCGTCAAAGTCCGTAATTGTACAGATCAAATCGGGGCTTTGGTTGGGCGTCGGAACCATCGGGTCGCGCTCAAACTGGCTGATGTAGGGCGGAGCGTACGCGATCTGGTAGTGCGACGCGTCGAACGGGTTCAGCTCGTAGCCGCGGGTTCCACCGGCCGTAAAGCAACCGTTGCCGTCGTGGCGCACCATGCCTTTGAGGCTGCTGTAAAAAGTTCCCGGAACTGGTGTCGCAAACGAACCCGTCGTTTGCGGCGAAGCAGGATTAACCGTTTGGTAGCTCGATAATTTCTGCGCCAAAAAGCGGTCAGAAACGTTGATTTTGTTGCCGGCTGCGTCGACCACGTTGAAGCTGATGCGGTTTCCGCCAAACGGAATTACCTCGGTCACGGTTACGTTCTGGAACTCGACAAATGCGTTCTCCCACTGCTCGCCAGTGGTTGGTATGTTCACGCGCTGCGCGTCGTTGAGCGCTCCCACGGTGATGGTTGCGGGGGTCGGAACCGGGCGGGTGCCCAAGATCGTCATCGAGCTGGCGCTCGTGGCTTCGAGCTGGGTTCCGTTATTATAGGTGCTGACCTTGCCCACGAACTCAATTAGGTCGCCCGCAACGAGGTACTCGACGTTCGGAAGCGTCACCAACTGGTTTTGCGCGTTCGTGTACACGCCCATGACCTCCATTCCGCGGAATGCACCAGCAGCGCCCTGGGCCGCGGTGTCCACGATAAAGAAGAAGGGACGGTGTCCGCCTTGAACCGAACCCGACGGAACCTCAGAAAGGTTACCCGGAGTAACTACGATTCCGACGGTGCGTACGATTTGGCCTTCGAAGCCGGATGAGTCGTTGCATGCCGCGAGCTGCGACGGCGAAACGTACTGCAGTGTCGTGATGGGGTAGTAGGTCTGTGCCGCAGCCGAAAATCCAAGGGCCAGGGCGATCAAGCGTAGAATGTGCTTCATGATCATTTGATTAGAGTAAAGTGTCCGGAAAAAGTTTCGCCGGTGTCGAGGTTAAGAACGGTATATCGGTACAGCCCGTGGGCTACAATTTGGCGGTCCTTGGACAAAATGTCCCAGGCGAATTCTCCGCCGGGCAGCAGCACGGTCTGCTCACTGGGGTCGGCAAAGGTGCGGAACCAGCGCTGGCTCAATTGATCAGCTCCGCCCGCGTCGTGCTGCAGCACGTCGAGCAGGTCTCCGGCGGGCGAGTGCACACGGATCTCGGCACGCGCCGGCAGGTTGGCAAACATCAAACGGCGGCTTTCGTCCTGAAAACTACTGGTGCCCTCCCAGGCTGCTCCGGCGTAGTAGGGGTTGGGGTAGACGTAGGGAGGATTGCTGGCCATACTCGCTTGGGCCGGCGTACCAGGAAAGGCACGCACGCTGCTTTGGTTAAAGCTAGATTCCAGTGACTCGAGTTGGGTCGCGGGGTCACCTTGGTCGAATGCGGTCACGGCAAGGGCGCGCTGCCATCCGTTGGGGAGGTTTTCGAGGCGCAAACCGTAGCGGTAGGTCAGCGTATCGCCTTGAAATTGAACAGGTTCGATTAATCGAATGGCGTCGAGTCCCGTCTCGTAGAACACGCCGTCCCCGGTTTGGTCCCATTCGCCGTACAGTCGAAAATCGTCAGCGTTGCGCTGGGCGTCGTCCACGTCAAATCCGAGTTGGCTGACGTACACGCGGTATCCGGCGAAGTCTTCGCGCTGGCTGATGGGGTCGATGCTGCGCTCGCTGCGGTCAGTCCAGAAGAGGTCCACGTGGCCGTCTCCCGGAATCGCGCGAACTTGGGGGGCGTCGGGCGGACTCGGAAGAATGTAGCGGGTGATTTCGCCGTTGCCGTCGCGGTCTTCGCCGGCGTCAAGTACGCCATTGAAGTTTTGGTCCTCGCCGTTGTAGCAGGTCTGGGCCCACTGGGCGTTGGCGAGCAGTCGACTGCGCTGTTCAGGGCTGTTGACGGCGTTGGACTGCCCGTCGTCGACCTTTTTCGCAAAGACAAAGGCAAAGGCCACGTTGATCTCGTCACCCGGGGCGAAGTTTTGAAAGGGTCCCACGCTCACGAGGTCCGAACGGTTGCCCGTGGCGTTGAGTTGGGCCTGAATGTTGGCACCGGTGCCGGCCGTGCAGGCGGCACCGCTGGGATTCGACCAGCAGGGGTCCTGGTTGAGGCCCTGCGACATCTTGATGTAGCGCTGGTCGTCGGTGGTCGGAAAGAAGTACAGCGACTGCCCCGAGTTGTTGAAGACCCACGCGTTGTAGTGGTCGCCGAGCCCGTCAACCAGCGGGTGGTGGAATCCGAATTTGTCTTCAGCCCCGAGAAACTTTTGGCCGATGTACGAATCTGTCCATCCCGGATCGCCATTGGCGTCAAAGCAGTAGGCCATCTGCAAGCTGTCCACGTAGCCGTTGCCGCCTTGCTGGTAGAACACGGCTCCGCCCGAACCCGCAGGGGTGCGGTTGATGTTGCGCACTACGCTGTTGGCCCACAGCGCGGCGTAGACGTCGTCGTAGGTTTCGATTCCGACATTCTTGAGCGTAACATCCACAACCACAAAGAAGTCGCTAAACCGGTAGTTCCAGTTGTAGGTGTTCATCGTCATGGCGATGCCCATTGGAGTCAGGTGGTTGCTGATCGGAATCGTCGTGCCCGGAATCAATATGTTGGTGTCCACGCAGGTGGCGCTGAAGTCTTGGTGCGAAACCGCGTTCACGCGGTAGTTCGGGTGGTCCTTGAGCGAAGAAGTTTCGCTGAGCGACGAAGCCGGAGTAAACTCAAATCCTCCGCGGCCCGGAGCGTAGCCCTGGGGGGCGTCGTAGGCCGAGCTGCTCACGCGGATTCCGCCGCCTTGGTCGGTTCCGCCGACCCAAATTCCGGATTCAAAAAGGTGTTCGGTGCCCGAGCCGGCTGGGTATTCGCACGAGGGCATTCCGGTTCCGTCGCGGTAGCCGCGAAAGGCATTGCCAAAGGTTCCGACGTTGGTAACCGTAAGTCGCGCTTGGCCCGCCGAAGTGCTTCGCTCCTGAAACGACTGTGCCCAACTCGCCCCGAAGGGTGCAGCACATGCGAGGACGAGTAAAAGGGGCTTCATCGGGGGGAGGCAAATTTAGTCCTTCCGGACGCGTCGGTAATGCGAATCGTGACCCAACCGCGGTACACAACTTCGGAACGCCAGCGAAGCTCGCCTTCAGGCCAGTTACTTCGAGCAACTACGCGCCCTGCAGCGTCCACGACTTCGACGGTCCAATCTTGGTGGGCATCGATTCGCTGCAGAATAACGTGACCGTCAAGGTCTGTGGCGCGCTGTACATGGTCGCGAAATTCTTCAAGTCCAATACCGAGCCGGTCGACCTCGAAGTCGGCAACTACGGGCAAGTGGTCAGAGAGCTCGTAGAGGGCGGTGAGGACTGTGGCGGGTACGGAATTGTTGGTTCCGCTGTTGATGGCGCTGTTGAAGTGCAGGCCATCGTTGCCCACGGGGTGCAGGCTGCCGGGTAGGTAGCGCATTCGCGATGCTGGGGTCAGCGGAGTGCTGTTGACCAAAATGTGGTCGAACCGGTCGTCGAGTCCGCCTCCTGAAAAGCATCCGTCGTTTGTGAGCCCGTCGCGAGTGGATTGGGTGTGCCAGGCGGCGAAGGTGCCGTTGTTGTTCCAGTTGCCCAAGACGTTTTCGGGATCTTTAAAGCGAACTGCGGAATTGCTGTAGTTCAAAAGCTGTTGAAATCCAGCTTCTTGACTTTTATTCATGTTGAGGTCTCCGGCCAAAAGGTAGACGTCGTCGCGCGGATTCACCGCGAGGTAGTTCATTAACGCTTCGCACGCTTTTTGGCGCTCCGTAAGGTCACCTGCGGTGTTGCCAGCCTTCAGGTGTGCTGCAAAAACCGTAAAAAAGATGGTGTCCGGGTTCCACGCTAAAAGCGAGTCCTTGTAGTAGAATCGAACTACGTCGATTCCGCGAACCAACGTGTTGTTTTGCAGGTCGTTGCTAATTATTGACTGCGACTTTAAACCGAGTTTGGTCTGGTCGTAGTAGACGGCGTTGATTAGCGAGCTACCGTTAGTGTAAAGGTCGGTTGCGGCCCAACGCGAGGTTCCGTTCGTGTTCAGGCTGAAGTTGAGAATGCGCCCGTGGGCGGTGGCGTTGCTGCCGTCGACCTCGTTGCAGACCAAAATGTCGGGCTGGGTGTGTGCGACCACGGTGCTCAACCAACCTTCTTTTGCCCCCGGAGGGTTGTTGGATGACGTACAAAAAGAGGTAAATGCCCTAAAGTAGGTGAGGTTGTAGGTCATGACCCGCAAACTCACGGGACTCTGTCCAGCTAATTCACTGGAAATCAACAACAAAAATATAGCCGACCAAAACCTTTTCACAGCAACAAAGTTAGGGCGCAACCGAGGGGCGCGGCATGTTGTTAAATAGTTAATTTGGTGGTAAATGTTTGTTAAGCGGGTAAAGCGCTTTACCTCTTCACGTACTTTTGACGGAATTCAACACGGGCATGGCCAAGAAACCGACTATTCTTCTCGTAGACGACGACCCGGACATTCGGGAATTCGTGACGTTCAACCTCGCCAAAGAGGGCTACAATGTGGTCACGGCCAAAGACGGAGCTGAGGGTGTGGAAGCCGTAAAAAAGCACCGTCCAGACCTCGTACTGCTTGACGTCATGATGCCAGGTATGGACGGAATCGAAGCCTGCGAGGCCATTCGCACCAATCCCGACATTGCCTCGACGCTGATCGCATTTTTGAGTGCGCGCGGAGAGGACTACAGCCAAGTTGCCGGTTTTGATGCGGGTGCAGATGACTACATCACCAAGCCCATCCGTCCGAAAGTGCTGGTCAGCCGCGTGAAGGCATTGCTTCGCCGCAACGTAAAAGAATCGGAGCCCGTGGGCAGCATTGAGCGGGGTGACCTGCTCATCAATCTTGAAAAGTATCAAGTGTTCCGCGACGGAGAAGTAGTGGATATGCCGCGTAAAGAGTTTGAATTGCTTCACTTGCTTGCAAGCAAGCCCGGCAAAGTGTTTTCACGCGACTCAATCATGGACCGCGTGTGGGGTTCTGAAGTCGTAGTCGGAGGGCGTACCATCGACGTGCACATCCGCAAAATCCGCGAAAAAATCGGGGACGATCGAATCAAGACGATTAAGGGCGTCGGCTACAAATTCGAGGAGTAACTTCGGGGCGTGCTCGACCGTCCAGAACGCATCGCTTTTTTTATTGCGGTCCTCCTAGGGCCCGTGGTTTGGTTTGTCATGTTCGCCATGTTCGAACTAGTGACCACCGACGATGGAGCGTTGCCTTTGCCGCTCGGTGAGGTTCCGTACCTCGAAATCACCCTTCTCAGCATGTTTATTGCGAGCTCGACAGCGTTTTTGACCGAATACTTGATTCGCCGCTTTCTGTACTCGCGGTTGCTGAAGATTTACAAGGTGATTTCGAATCCGGACCGCTACCAGTCGTCGCTTTTGGCCGACGCCGAAGAGGTCGGAAAGGTCGAAATGGAGGTGGCCTCATGGGCCCAGAAAAAGTCGAACGAACTCAACAGCCTTCAGCTGCGCGACGACGTGCGCCGTGAATTCATCGCCAACCTCTCGCACGAGCTGCGCACTCCGATTTTTAACATTCAGGGTTACGTACTGACGCTACTCGACGGAGTCAAGGACCAAAAAGTACGCAAGGACTACCTCAAAAAGGCTTCGCGCAACGTGGAGCGCATGATTCGCCTCGTTCAGGATATGGACGTGCTGGCACGACTGGAGTCCAACCAGTTAGTGCTCCAAAAAGAGGCCTACAGCCTTACCGAACAAATTGAGGACGCACTCGAACAGATGTCGGACCGCATCGCGCAGCAAGGTCTGACGGTGGTTCGAGATTTTGATCCGGAATCCGACTGTGCCGCATTTGCCGACCCCGAGCGCATGGATCAGGTGGTGCTCAACCTCATTTCGAATGCCATCAAGTATTCGCGCGACGAGCCAGGTGGATTTGTGCGGGTGGCGATCGAAGATTCCGGCGACAAAGCCTACACCGTCATCATTGAAGACAACGGTCTCGGAATTGCTAAAGAGGACCTCGGGCGAGTGTTTGAGCGCTTTTACCGCGGGGACCGAAGCCGAACGCGTACTAAAAAAATCGGCGGAACGGGCCTTGGTCTCGCGATCGTGAAGCACATCGTCGAAGCCCATGGTCACGCCGTTAAAGTGACGTCAACCCAGGGAGTAGGGACCGCCTTTTCGTTTACGATTTCAAAGGCACAGCCATTGGCCGTTAGCTAATAGCTTTGCGGCATGACCACCCTTGATTCTGAATTGCTCGATCGCCTTGAGGCGCTGCGCACCAAGTACGCCGCTTCTGGCCAGTCGCTGATTGATTTTCTCGACGGACTTCTCGAAGCCGACTACATCACGTACTGGGACTACATTCGGCTCGACAGCCTGCTGAGCCTGCAGCAGCCGCGGACGCCGCACCACGACGAGCCGATTTTTATAATGTACCACCAGATCACAGAGTTGTACTTCAAGCTGGTGCTGCACGAACTGGATGCCGCGGTAGCCGCTCCGATGCCCGGGACCGCCGACTGGACCCCTGCCCAAACCGAGGCGCTCACCGAGCACGTGCGCCGCTGCACCCGCTACTTTGGGGCTCTTGAGAACTCGTTTGCGGTGATGACCGACGGCATGAACCGCGAGCAGTTCCTGCGCTTCCGCATGGCACTGATTCCGGCAAGCGGCTTTCAGTCAGGACAGTACCGCATGATCGAAATGGCCCTCGCGCGCCTGAACGAGCTCGTCCACTTGGACGTGCGGGCGGACTACGCCGACGTGCACGACCCCCTCGCGCTATTGGATAAAATTTACTGGCGCGGAGGCGCAACCATCGCTGCGACCGGTGAAAAAACGCTGACGCTGAAGCAGTTCGAATCCAAGTACGCCAAAGAATTTGCTGAGCGCGCCGTGGCCCTCAGCGGCCAAACGGTCTCGGACCGAGCTCGAATTTTGGCAGATCAGGGAGGCATGACCGACGAACTTCGCGACGCGCTCCGTGAACTCGACGCGCAAGTCAACGTCCGCTGGCCGATGCAGCACCTCAAGACGGCCGGCCGCTACCTCGCCAAGCAGCCCAGCGACACACGTGCAACGGGCGGAACCAACTGGCCGAAGTACCTCCCTCCCAAGTTCCAGCTCCGCATCGCGTTTCCGTTTTTGTGGACCGATGCCGAGCGCGAAGCCTGGGGCACGAGTAGCTAGCAACTAGTTGCTAGTTGCTGCGGAGCGTAGCTCAAGATTTCGCGCACCAGATCTTCGCTGTAGTCGGGCCACCTAGCGGGCTGGGGCGGAGGGCTAGAAAGCCACTTGCTGAGCTTGAGTTTGGCAAGACTTGGAGCGTGCCACGCACCTGCCTTGCGCAGGGCTGCGGCGTTGCACTCCTGTTCGTACTGCCCTTTGATGGGGATTACCGCCAGTCGCTTACCGTGAAAAAGGGCTTCGGTGGGCAATTCAAAACCGGCGCTGCAGAGTACGGAATCCGATTCCGCAAATGCCGTTAAAAACGCTTCTGTGGTTACGGCTTCGGCGCGGAACGCTCCGCGTACAACCGGTTCCGGCAACTGTGGCACAAAAGCGGTGACGGGCACCGGGCAGTCTGCGAGGGCAGCGGCCAAGGCGTCCACGCTGTACGCGGGTAGGTAGACCAGCAGTTGCGGCCGTGGATTCGCCGTGAGTGTGCGGATTTCACTGCGAATCAGGGGCGGACGCACGCCTGGAGCGACCGCCTGAACATTAAACCCAATGGACTTCCGTGAGGGTGCGTAGTTTTTTAAAATCCACTCTCCGAGCGGGTTGCGGTGTTTGGGTCGGGGCGAAAGTGGATGCCGCACGCCCGCTTGGTGGCTAAGCTCGAGAAGGGTTCCGCCCCGCAGCCAGACCGCCCAAGCGCTCACGGGCTCAAAGTCGTTGACAATCAAGTCGTAGCCGTGAATGGGTGCGCGAACTACGTCCCGAACAAAGCCCAGCCAGCGGTTCTCAAAGAGGGTACGGGTGATGCTCAAGCCGCCGTGGGCGTTGTACTTCAAGGAGATTCCGTTCCAAGAGCGCTGCGTCATGCCGGGCAGATTCAGTTGGCTCTCAGTCCCCGAAATCCACACGTCCACTTGGGCGTGCTTCGCGAGCAGCGGAATCAGGTGCCTTGCCCGAGCAACATGTCCGTTGCCCGTGCCCTGGACGGCATAAAGAATGTTCATTCGTCGGAATCGGCTTCGTTCAAGAGCATAGAGAGCAAATGCCGCGCCGAAGCATCTACTTTTTCATCTTCTTCTTCGACTTCGCGCACGTCGGGGTGCTGGTAGAGAGACCAGTCAGAGCCGTCCCACTCAAGCGCGGTGAGGTTTTCGATCCAATCGCCTGAATTCAAGTACTCGATCTCGCGATCTCCTACGTGTATCGTACGCATTTGGGGCTGGTGGATGTGGCCGCAAATCACGCGACCGTAGCCTTTGCGCACCGCCATTTCAGCTGCAGCGACCTCAAAATCGCCGACGTACTTCACTGCTTTTTTGACGGAATCCTTGATCGTCTTGCTCAGCGAGTACTTCTCGCGGCCCATGCGCTCGAGCAGCACGTTGAGCCAGCGGTTCACCCAAATCAGAAGGTCGTACGACCACCCTCCGAGTTTGGCCAGCCAACGGGCGTTCTGGATGCTGGCGTCAAAAATGTCTCCGTGAAAAATCCAGGTTTTGACTCCGCCAAACGTAAACACCATTTTGTTGCGCACGTGGATCTGCCCCAAGTCTGCGTCGGCAAAGCGGCGCAGCATTTCGTCGTGGTTGCCCGTGATGTAGTAGATCTCTGTGCCTTTTTGCGCCATGGTGATTAAGCGCTTGACCACTTTAAAATGGCTTTTAGGGAAGTAGGACTTCTTGAAGTTCCAAATATCAATGATGTCGCCGTTGAGAATCAGGACGTCGGGCTGTATCGATTTGAGGTAGGCGAGAAGCTCGCGGGCGTGGCATCCGAAGGTTCCGAGGTGAAGGTCGCTTAATACGACCGCAGGTAGGTGGCGGCGTGAACTCATTGAAATGCAAATACCTGACTTCTGTGTAACCCCTGCGTTACCGCATTTTTAGGCAATTTGTACTTATCAACAGGGTTATCCGCCGGCTCTTGGCCGTATTTTAGGCCCCTCAATGACAAAAAAGCATCCTAAAAAGCGCGTACTCCCTATCTGGTTGGCTGTCAGCATCGGATTAGGGCTGGTCTTGAGCCTGTGGCTGCTCGCGAAGGTGCTTCCCTCGGCAGGAGATCCTGCGTCCGCGGCGGGCGAAGAGGTCGACCCCGGCTTCTTGTTCGGTTATTCACTTAAGGACTACGACGCCCAGCGCTTTGAAGTTGGTGAGGGTGAAACCTTTGGCGGTCTAATGAATTCATGGGGCGTGGCTGCAGGTACCGTGGACCAACTCCTCAAGTTGGGTAAGGATGACTTTAACCCGCGCAAGTGGAGGGCTGGCGACGCCTACTGGCTGCTCCGCAGCAAAGACAGTTCCCAGCAGGTAACCTTTTTTATTTACGAGCCTTCTGTGGCCAAGTACGTTGTGTTTGGCCTGCGCGATAGTCTCTTTGTGAATAAAATCGAGCGCCCTAAAGTCACTAAGGAGCGTGCAGTCGGTGGCGAAATCGAGGGGTCGTTGTATGCGACGCTTGAGCGGCAAGGGGTGTCACCCGCGGTTGCGGTGAAGCTTTCTGAGGTGTACGCGTGGACCATTGACTTCTTCAGGATCCAGGCGGGCGATCGGTTTGAGGTGATTTACGAAGAGTCGTACGTCGACGACACGGTATTCGTCGGAACCGGTAAAATTCTGGCCGCCCGTTTTTTGCACAACGGCAAGTCGTTTTATGCGTTCAAATTTCAAAACCAAGACGGAAGCGTCCAAGGCTACTACGACCACGAGGGCGAGGGAATGAAGCGAATGTTCCTCAAAGCTCCTTTGGAGTTTGCCCGCATCACCTCGCGCTACACCATGCAGCGCTTTCACCCGGTGCAAAAGCGCTGGAAGGCGCACCTCGGAACCGACTACGCGGCCCCCACGGGCACTCCCATCTTGGCGACCGCCAGCGGAACCGTCATCGCCGCCGCCTACACCTCAGCGAACGGCAACTACGTCAAGATCAAGCACAACGGAACCTACACGACTCAGTACCTACACATGAGTCGCATTGGCAAAGGAATCCGCAACGGATCTCGCGTAGAACAGGGGCAAGTTATCGGTTACGTGGGCTCTACGGGGCTGGCGACCGGTCCGCACGTGTGCTACCGATTTTGGAAGAACGGCAAGCAAGTGGACCCGCTTCGGGAGCCCATTCAGCGGGCAGATCCACTTCCCCGCTCGCTGTGGGCTGACTTTGAATCAGAGATGAAGCCGCGCAAGGCCGTTCTCGATTCGTTGGCAAACGGGTGAGGGCGAGAAGCCTTCAATACCTCTTCGGGTCATTTTGGTCATAAGGTCTCGGTAAATAATCGTACATTGACCTGAAAATCAATGGGGTGTCTCAGTTAATGTCGGTTATATCGGGGCCGTTCACGGCGGATTTCCGCGCCAAGCTCGGCCGGCTTACCCTATATGCGGCTATTTTGAGTTTCTTGGTTCATCTAGGGTTGTTTGCGGCCAAATCGTGGTTCCCCGACCTCATCGTGGGTCCGCTCTTTGCGCATCCGATCAACGCAATTTATACGCCCTTCTCGGTGCTCTTGGTCTTTGAGACCTACCTGCTCGTCTACTATTTGCGCCGCTCGACGACCATTTACGTGGCCAAGCAGTACGAGATCATTGTTTTAATCCTTATTCGAGGCGTTTTTAAGGATTTAACACATCTTGAACTAGGTCGAAACTTTCATTGGAATCCTGGGAACATTGAACTCGTATGGGACCTGCTCTGTGTCCTCGTGATTTATGTGTGTGTACTGCTGTTCTACCGAATATCGGGCTATGTGAGCGACCAGGAATTCCCAAACCAACCTGAGGCCCTCAATCTGCGGCGCTTTGTGTACTCCAAAAATATCCTTGCCTTTTTCCTATTCGTAGTCTTGGCTGGACTCGCGGCTACGACGTTGTTTACATGGCTTCAATCTGGTTCCGCGCTTGAGAATCCGGTGACAGACTTAAATTCAGTCTTCTTCGATCAGTTCTATACTGTGCTGATTATCAGTGATGTATTCATACTATTGCTGTCGTTGCTCTACAGTGACGACTTTCCAACGATCATTCGTAATTCGAGCTTTGTCATCTCGACGATTTTGCTCAAACTCAGCTTTACGGCGGAATCCGGAATCGCGCAGCTCCTCATCGTCGGAGGTGTCAGCTTCGGTTTGGTGATGCTTTGGATTACCAATGCGTACTACAGACTCGGAACTAAGCCTTAGAGCGCTTATCCCACCACGTTCACGATTCGCCCCGGCACCACAATTACTTTTTTGGGACTGCGCCCTTCGAGGAAGTGCGCTGTTTTTTCGTGCGCCATAACTGCGGATTCGACCTCGGCCGCTGACGCGGACGCCGGCATTTCGAGCTGAAAGCGCGTTTTTCCGTTAAACTGCACGGGGTAGTTGATGCTGTCTTTGACCAGGTACTCAGGGTTGAGCGCGGGGTAGGGGGCCAGCACGACGCTTCCTTCGCCACCGAGTTCGGCCCAAAGTGCCTCAGCCGTGTGGGGGGCAAAAGGCTCAAGTAGCACCGCGAAGTCGCGCAACGTGCTTTGTGCGAGTTGCGGAATTCCGCTCCAGGCATTGACCGCAATCATCATGGCGCTCACCGAGGTGTTGAATGAAAGTGTTTCGACGTCACGCTGAAGCTTGTCAATCAGTTGGTGTAGGATGCGAAGTTCGTCGGCGGAAGCTGCGCCGTCGTGGCGCTTTTCCATCAGCCTCACGGACTTTTTCAAAAATCCGACAACACCTGACATGCCTTGGGTATCCCATGGCTTGCTCTGCTCGATGGGCCCGAGGAACATTTCAAAAAGGCGCACGGCGTCGGCTCCGTACTGGTCAGCCAAGGCGTCGGGGTTGACGACGTTGTACTTGGACTTCGACATTTTTTCGACTTCGCGCTCGACCTTGATCGGGCCCTCTGAGGGAATAAACTCTGTACCTGCCCAACTTGGCATCCACGTGCTCAGGGAGTCGCGGTCAACTTCGTTGCGCTCATTGACCAAACTCACGTCGACATGAAGCTTTTGCGTGCTGTACTGCCCGGCCAGCTCGGCGCTGACCACGGTCTGCGTACCCTCGATTCGGTGCACAAAGGCGCTGATCCCCTGAATCATGCCTTGGTTCACTAAACGTTTAAACGGTTCGCGGAACCCAATGTGCCCCAAGTCGTGCAGGGCGTGCGTCCAAAATCGGCTGTACAGCAGGTGGCCGGTGGCGTGCTCGCTTCCGCCCACGTATAAGTCCACTTGGCCCCAGTAGTCAGCAGCACTGCGGTCCACGGGCGCGTTGGTGTTCTTCGGATCCATGTAGCGCAAGAAGTACCACGAGCTTCCGGCCCAGCCGGGCATGGTCGTGGTCTCCAACGGAAGGCCTTCGGCCGAAACCCAGCGCTCCGCGCGCGCCAACGGCGGCTCCCCATCTTCGGTGGGCAAGTACTTATCCACGGCAGGCAACTTGAGCGGCAGCTCGTCCACCGGCAGCGCCTCAGGAACCCCGTCGCGGTACGCAATCGGAATAGGCTCGCCCCAGTAGCGCTGGCGACCAAACACGGCATCGCGCAAGCGGTACTGAACCGTCCGCTCGCCCAATCCGCGCGACTCCAACTCAGAAATGGCGCGATCAATCGCCTCAACCGTAGCCAATCCGTCCAAAAATTCCGACGCCATGGCGCGGCCCGACTTGGCCTCATAGGCCTCCGCCTGCACGTCCACGGGCTCGTTCGACGCCACTACCTGCACAATGGGCAAGCCCATAGCCTTTGCCAGCGCATGGTCCCGGCTGTCGTGCCCCGGAACCGCCATGACCGCACCCGTTCCGTACCCCATCAGCACGTAGTCGCTGGTCCACACCGGAATCGGAGCCCCCGTAAACGGATGCTCCACGTAGGTCCCCGTGAACACTCCGCTCACGGTCTTTGTATCAGCTTGGCGGTCGCGCTCGCTCCGGCGTGCCGCCCGCTCGCAGTAGGCCTCCACTTCGGCCCGCTGGGCCTCGGTCGTCCACTCCCCGAGCATGGGATGCTCGGGAGCGACCACCATAAACGTGGCTCCAAAAATCGTATCGGGCCGGGTAGAAAACACTTCGAGTACGTTGGCTCCGCCCATTGGCTCGTTAGTTCGTTGGCTCGTTGGCTCGTTAGCTCCTGAGCTCATGGGATCGTTGGCACCTTGGCCAACCTTGCCAACCTCGCCAACCTTGCCAACCTCGCCAACCTCGCCGGCAAGCACCTTAAACCGGATCCGCGCTCCTTGGCTGCGTCCGATCCAGTGGCGTTGCGTCTCTTTAATGCTGTCGCTCCAGTTGAGGTCGTCGAGGCCGTCGAGCAGTCGTTGGGCAAAGGCGCTGATGCGCATTGACCACTGAAGCATCGGCTTTTGCACGACGGGATGACCCCCGCGCTCGCTGAGGCCGTTTACAACTTCGTCGTTGGCAAGCACGGTTCCGAGGGCCGGACACCAATTCACCAGCGACTCGCTGCGGTAGGCGAGGCGGAAGTGCTGCAGCAGCGCTTCGCGCTGCGCCGCATCCATGGCGGCCCATTCGGCCGCGGTGCATTGAGGTTCGCCGTGGCATGCGGCGTTCAAGCCTTCGGTGCCCCGCGCGTTCAAGTGCGCCACAAGCGTTTCGATCGGCTCCGCGCGCTCGCTTTGCTTGTTGTACCACGCTCCGAACAACTGAATAAAAACCCACTGCGTCCATCGGTAGTAGTCGGGGTCGCAGGTTTGCACCTCACGGTTCCAGTCAAATCCCAAACCGAGGCGGTTCAGTTGCTCGCGGTAGCGCTCGATGTTGACCTCGGTCGTCACGGCGGGGTGCTGGCCGGTCTGAATGGCGTACTGTTCTGCGGGGAGGCCAAAGGCGTCAAAGCCCATTGGGTGCAGCACGTTAAAACCCTGGTGGCGCTTAAAGCGGCTGACGATATCGCTGGCGATGTAGCCGAGCGGGTGTCCGACGTGCAGGCCAGCACCTGACGGGTAAGGAAACATGTCAAGCACGTAAAATGGATTCCGATCCGACGGAAAATCAGCGCGATATACATTTAAATCACGCCATAACTGCTGTGCGCGGGCATCCCATTCGGTCGGTCGGTATTCCATGGGCGCAAAAGTAGCCCCGTGCCTTGGATTTCGCGTAGATTTGTCCCATGGCGAAAGCACAGGGAGAAGAAGCCTTTAACAAGCGCCGCGTGCGCTTTTCGTATGCCGGGGTGGTGCTCAGCATCGGGTTGGTGCTGTTTTTAACAGGAATCATGGCCACATTGGCCTACCAATCACGGGTTCTGACCGACGACCTTAAAGAGAATTTTACGTTCACGCTCTTTCTCAAATCCGACGCAACCCAAGAAAAGGCGGACGCCTTTATCAAGGACTGGTCCGACGAACCCGAAATCCGCAGCCTTCGCTTTGTGGGTAAAGAAGAGGCGGCCGAGCAGTTTCAGAAGGACCTTGGCGAGGAATTTGTCGACTTTCTCGGATTCAATCCATTAAGTGATGCGATTGATGTCAAGCTGAAAGCGGACTTTGTCAGCCCCGACCAACTCGCCAAACTGCAAGAGCGCTTTCTCAAGGCTTCGATTGTCGAAAACCTGGTCTACGACCGCGACCTCGTGTCGGTCATTCACCAAAATGTGGGCAAAATCAATTCGGCGATGCTTGCCGCGGTGGCTATCTTGCTATTGGTTAGTCTCATGCTCATCAATAACGCCCTGCGTTTGGCTATTTATGCCCGTCGGTTCACCCTCAAGACAATGCAGCTCGTTGGAGCGACTAAGTCATTCATTCACAAGCCGTTTCTCAAGGAGGGCCTCATTCTTGGCGCTTTGGGCGGCCTGACTGCTGCGCTGCTTTTGGCCGGAACCTACGCCATGCTCATCGGTGAATGGCCACGCCTCGGCACAAGTTTGACCTGGAGCCTATGGGGAGCCTTGGCAGCTGCCCAAATCCTTATTGGCATCGCACTGACCACGGTTTCGACCGCCTTGGCCGTGCGCCGCTACCTCGCATTGAACACCAACCAACTTTACGAACGATGAAGACCACCTTCCTTTTTCAGCGCGCCAACTACGTGCTCATGCTCGCCGGAATTGCCCTAATCATTTTGGGCTTTGTGCTCATGTCGGGCGGAGGCTCTGAAGATCCCAACGTCTACAATCCGGAACTTTTTAGCACCCGCCGAATTGTGGTTGCGCCCTTCTTGATCGTTGTCGGATTCGCGGTCGAAATTTGGGCTATCATGCGCAAACCCAAAGCGGATTAATTTATGGATTGGCTGAGCGCAATCATCCTTGGAATTATTCAGGGTCTTTCTGAATTCTTACCCATCAGCTCTTCGGGCCACCTTGAGTTGGGACGAAGCTTGCTGGGTGTCGAAGTGTCGGGAAGCAGTGGGCTGCTGTTCACCGTCACGGTGCATGCGGCTACTGCGTTAGCCACCGTGGTGGTATTTTACAAGGATATTGTTTCGGTCGTTCAGGGTCTGATCAAGGGGCACGAAGAGGACCGCCGTTTTGCGGGATCCATTCTCGTATCTATGATTCCGGCGGCCTTTGTAGGACTGCTTTTTGAGGATGCCATTGAAGCCCTCTTTGAGGATTCTATACTGCTGGTTGGAGCGATGCTGGTGATTACTGGCCTGCTACTGTTCATGGCGGATCGCGCTAAAAAAACCCACAAGAAGGTATCTGTAGCCGACGCCTTCGCCGTCGGAATTGCCCAGGCCATTGCTATTCTTCCCGGAATTTCGCGCAGTGGAGCCACCATCAGCACGAGTGTTCTGTTGGGCATAGACCGGGAGCACGCAGCGCGCTTTTCCTTTTTGATGGTCGTTCCATTGATCATGGGCAAAATGATCCTTGACGTCGCCGACATGGCGTCCAATCCCGGATCCTCAAATGAGCCCTTACTCCCTTTGGTAGTCGGATTCGCGGCCGCTTTTGTGACTGGTCTCTGGGCCTGCCGCACCATGATTCAACTCGTCAAGCGGGCGAAGCTTAAGTACTTTGCATACTACTGCTTTGCGGTCGGAACGGTAGCCAGCGTGTGGACCGTCCTCAATTAAGCATACCCACGGACCTCGAGGAGGCCCGAGCAGGATTCTGGATTGCGGTCGACAAGCCGCTCGAATGGACCTCGTTTGACGTGGTCGCCAAGGTCCGTAACGCCCTAAAGAAGCGCTATGCGACCCGAATCAAAATTGGCCATGCAGGTACCCTCGACCCCTTGGCCACAGGGATGCTGGTGCTTGCCGTCGGGCGCGCCACCAAAGACATCGAGTCGGTGATGGCGGGATCCAAGACCTACACCGCCACCCTGAAGCTGGGCGCAGTTACCGCGAGCTACGATGCAGAGACACCGGAGCAACCGAGCGGTCAACCGATTCCCGAGCTTACCGAAGAATTAGCTGCGTCGTTAACGGCTAAGTTTACGGGGGAGGTACTGCAGGTTCCGCCCCAATTTAGCGCCGTAAAAATTGACGGAGCGCGGGCCTACGAATTAGCCCGAAGCGGCAAGACCGCCGAGATCAAAGCCCGCCCAGTGCAGATCCACCGCCTAGAAATCACGGCGCTCGCGCCCGACGTGTGGCAACTAAATGTGGGCTGTGGCAAAGGGACCTACATCCGATCGCTCGCCCACGACATTGGGCAGCATTTGGGCTGCGGAGCCTACCTCACAGCCTTGCGCCGCACCGAGGTGGTTCCGTTCTCGGCGATGTCGTCACTTGACGAGGTGCTTGCCGCGGTTCAGTCGTCGTAGCGCGAGGTCCAGAGGTTTTCGCTAAAGTTCTTGGCGCGCGAAAATCCGTACAGCGCAGCCATCGCTGAGGTGGCGAAGAGCAGGTAAAAAAAGAAGATTCCGCGCACAAAGCCTGAATGGGCGCCAATCACCGATTCGGGCACCGCCAATGCCACCAGAGCACAAAAGATTAAGATGCTCTGCATCATGGTTTTGAACGACCGCAGGGGGTACATCACCATGCGGCGCAGCGGATTGACCTCGCCGCCCCACTTGTGCACCAAGTAGTGGTAGCCCCCGCCGAGTTCGAGCAGGAGCAAGGGATCCTTGTCTTGGTACGTCAGGCGAAAGAGGGATGCGGGAGCCACAATTTTGTATCCGTTCAAACGGGTTCCGGCTGCGGCGTCCAGTCGTTCCATTGCGGCTACGGCTTCGTACGGAATCTGTCCCGCAAAGTGGTTGGCGTCCAAAAAGCGCAGTCGGTAGTCCACACAGAGCGACTTTAGGTGGTCTTCGTGAACGATGCGGTCCCGCAGCATTGCGTCCAGCGGAAGCTGTCCCTCGCGCTGAAAGGGTGCTGCCAATTTGCTCCGTTGTGCCTCATCGCTGGCAAGCCATTGTTCCCAAGCCAAGGCGTCGCCCGCGCTGCGGGTCAAGAGTGTGCGTTCTAAGTCCGTTCCCATAGTGTGAAATTAACCGCCAAAAAGCAATTGCGGTTCACACTTGACAAGGCCTAGTTCAAAAGGGTACCTTTGCCCCCTATGAAAATGAAGCTCTCCCACTTTGGCTACGAACTGCCTGAAGCGCAAATCGCGCAGCATCCTGTTGACTTTCGCGACGACGCGCGCTTGATGGTGGTGAATCGGGAGTCCGGAAGCATTGAGCACCACTACTTTCGCGACCTCGCCAACTTCTTCGAGCCTCGCGATCTTTTGGTGATCAACAACACTAAGGTTTTTCCGGCCCGTATGTGGGGCAACAAAGAAAAGACGGGTGCGTTGATCGAGGTGTTCTTGCTTCGTGAACTCAATGCCGAGAGCCGTCTTTGGGACGTGTTAGTGGATCCCGCCCGCAAAATCCGAATCGGAAACAAGCTCTACTTTGGCGACGACGACAGTCTAGTAGCCGAGGTCATCGACAATACGACATCGCGCGGACGCACGCTTCGCTTCCTCTTTGACGGAAGCTACGAAGAGTTCCGACTGAAGCTCAAAGAGATGGGAGAGACGCCATTGCCCAAGTACATCACGCGTCCGCTTGAAGATGCAGACACCGAGCGCTACCAGAGCATTTTTGCCAAGGTAGAGGGAGCTGTGGCCGCACCAGTGGCCTCGCTGCACTTCAGCAAGAATTTGATGAAGAAGCTGGAAATCAAGGGTATCGACACGGTAGAGATGACGATGCACGTGGGCCTCGGAACCTTTCGCCAGGTCGAAGTCGAGGACCTTTCGAAGCACAAAATGGAGTCGGAGCAGTACTGGATTTATCCTGAGACTGCAGAACGTGTGAATCAGGCCAAGGCCGAGAAGCGCAAGGTCTGTGCAGTGGGCACGAGCGTAATTCGCTCACTTGAATCTTCGTCCATTACCGACCACCGGATTAAGTCAGGCAATGGATGGACCTCGAAGTTCATTTTTCCGCCGCATGAATTCTTGGTGGCCAACAGTTTGATTACCAACTTTCATGCGCCCCAGTCGACTATGCTGATGCTCACTGCGGCCTTCGCAGGCTACGAACTCACCATGGATGTGTACAGTACGGCAGTGAAAGAGAACTACCGGTTCTTGAGCTACGGGGACGCGCTCATGTTTATCTGAGTTCACAATGCGCACAAAAAAAGCCGACCCATTGGGTCGGCTTTTTTTATGCTTGGGGCTCTTAGCGGCCGCTTCCCATGAGGTAGCCGACCTTGAGTCCCATAAAAATTCCGATGTTTTGGTATCGGCCGTCGCGGCTTTCGTCGATGTAGGCTTGGTACAACTCTTGACCCGTGACGGGGTCAATGCTGTAGTTGGTCGCTACAATGGGAAAGTTCACGAATCGATTGGACACCCCAAGGCTCAAATCCACCAAAAATCGATCGCTTGAACGAATGTGGTACCCCATCATTATGCCTTGGTCAAAGTTTTGCTTGAAGCTCGTAATGGGGCCATCAATGCCATCAAACACTTTGTTGTAGCGGCGGTTTTGAATGAACGCGCCAATGTAAAACCCGTCGTCGTACGAGTCTCCGCCAGGGAATACCTTGATGTTCAGCGTTTGGCTCGAGCCTGGACGGACCCTGCTGTTTAAGCTGTAGAACGAGTTGTCGCTCCACAAAATGGCCTCATCTATAAATGCGTCGATTGTATTGTGCAGTGTGAGTCCGAGTCCAGCTTCAATGGTGAAGTAGGGACTGAGGCGCTGTTCTACCGAAATGGGGTAGTGGCCTGAGAAGAATGGCGTCACATTGAACTTCACGGCCGTTGGGTAGCGCGAGATCAATCGGTTGCGGTTCCGGGCCGAAGTTGACGAGCTGGGTGCCGTCGTGCCGTCGACGTTGTAGCGCTTTACAGTGACTTGTGCGGTGGTGTCGACCGCAACTACGGCGGCCAGTGCAAAAATGAGCGTGCGAAAATTCATGGCATAAAGATAACGGACATGCTTTCGGCAAAATTCTTGCCACTTTGAAATGCTGTAACTTTGACCAATGAAGCGATTTGCCCTTTTTATTGTGGGAGCTGTACTGCTCTCAGCCACTAGTTTAGCTCAGGATTCCGAAACCGTTGAGGTCCGCTGGAGTCGGGGCTACAAAAACCGCGAAATTCAGCTTGACTATGTGACGAGCTTGGATTCCGCCAATTTTATGACCTACGGAAGCACCTCGCGATCGCTGCTTCGCAAGGCCAAGTACTACTACGCCCGCTACGACCGATTCAGCATGGAACAAGTGTGGCAAGTCGAAGAGACCATCGACAAGTACCGCGATGCGCCAATGACCTTTCACAGTATGGTCACCTTCGGTCCGACCACTTACGTGTTTTACCAGGCCTACTCAAAGACGGACGATGTGCGCTACGTGCTCTTGCGCACCATCGATGCCGACGGCAACATTTCAGAATTCATAGAGCTCGACCGCATTACTGCCAAACGCGCCTACATGGGTAGGTTCAAAGTGAGCTGGAACTACAATGCTACGAGCTTTGCGGTGGTGAGCTTCCCTGAAGAAGACCGCAAAGAAGAGGTTCAGGTTGAGGTCAAGCGCTTTGACCGCGAAGGGAATCCGCTAGGCGGAGCCTCAGTGAAGCTGGATTATGCGTCCCGCAACGTCAGCATGATGGACGTGGACTACGCGATCAATGGCGACGTCTACATTTTGGCTGCGCGCCGCCCGGACCGCGCCAAGAACGAGAAGCGCCAGTTGTTTGCGCCCAACCAGGAGTTCTTCATTTTGCACGCAAATCCCAACGACGAGGTTTTTCAAGAAGTTGACCTTGGCCTCAAAGACAAGTTTGTCGTGGGCGGAATCGGTGTTGAAGCCGACCAAATTCCCGGTAAAGTGGCGATCAGCGGAATGTACTCTGACAAGCGCTACGGTTCGACCAGCGGCATGTTTTACATGACGATCGACCAAAGCACGATTGAGCCGTTGACCTCAGATTTCATGAATCTTCGCGAGTTTGACTACATCAACAACGGCCGCAAAGACGGTTCTGCCCGTGCGCGCCGCAAAGGTGTGGCTAACGAGTCGTACGTATTTCGCGGAATGGTTCCGCGCGAAGGCGGTGGCAGCCTCGTGCTGATGGAGGACTACGACATGGTGGTGGTCACGACCCAAACCCGTAACGGTACTGTTACGAACTACTATTACTACTACGACAACATCTGGGCAATGATGGTCGACGCACAAGGTGAAATCGAGCGCGTTTCGGTGATTCCCAAGCAGCAGTACTCAGCCAACGATGGCGGAGTTAATTCTGGATTCTTGCTAGTGCGCGACGGTGAAAACTTTCAGTTTTTGTTCAATGACACGCGCGGAAACGACCAGCGCTGGGCAAAGAACCAAGCCCCCAAGCGCATGGCGGCTGCCCGTAAGGCTAACCTTGTTCAGGTCACCCTCAAGCCTGACGGCACACTTGTCTACACTCCGCTGATTGAAAACCGCAAGGAGAAGGCGGTGCTGATGCCGCGCCGCGGCCGTTCGTACTTGGGATCCCCAGGAGAGGCAGTGATTCCCGGCGCGAAGCGCGGGAAGTGGGTCTTTATGAGCCTCCGCCCTGAGCGCAACTAATGTCTGCAAAGCCCGATTTTCGAAGCCTTCGGCGCGAGGAGGTTCGCGCACACTTTGCCGCGTGGGGTGAGCCTGCGTACCGTGCTGACCAGGTCTACGACTGGCTGTGGGCCAAGGGTGCCCAAAGCTTTGACGACATGTCCAACTTGCCCAAAACGTTGCGGGCCAAGTTGGCCGAGGAATTTGAGTTCCGCCCCCAGCGCATTGAGTCCGTGCAGCGGTCCAGTGACGGGACGCTAAAGAACGCCGTGCGGCTTCACGACGGATTGGTCGTCGAAAGCGTGCTGATTCCGACCGAAAAGCGAATTACGGCCTGCGTTTCGAGCCAAGTGGGCTGTGCCATGGGCTGCGCGTTTTGCGCCACGGCCCGCCTAAAGCGCATGCGCAACCTCGAGCCCGACGAGATCTACGACCAGGTGCGGGCCATTCACGAGCAGGGAACCACTGAGTTCGGCCGTCCGCTGACCAACATCGTGTTTATGGGCATGGGCGAACCGCTGATGAACTACAAGAACACGCTCGAGGCCATCGACCGAATTACCTCGCCCAAAGGGCTGGGGCTGTCGCCCAAGCGCATCACCTTGAGTACGGTTGGATTGCCGAAAATGATTCGCAAGCTCGCCGACGATGGGGTGAAGTTCAACCTTGCGGTTTCGCTGCATTCCGCGCGCGACGAGGTGCGCGCCCAAATAATGCCGGTGAACGATGTGGCTCCGATTGCAGAGCTTCGTTCGAGTCTGGAGTACTGGTACTCGGTCACGAAGCGCAAGGTCACCTTTGAGTATGTGGTGTGGCGCGACGTCAATGACCAGCCCGAAGACGTGCGGGCCCTAGTGGAACTGGCCAAGCGGGTTCCGTGCAAAGTCAACTTGATTGAGTACAACGCCATTGGGGACGAGCGCTTTCGCCAGGCTGCGCCAGAGGCCCTGCAAGACTACGTCGACGGACTGGCGCGCGTCGGAGTCGTGGCCAAAGTCCGCCATTCGCGCGGTAAAGACATTGATGCTGCGTGCGGACAGTTGGCGAACAAAAAGCTTCCGGCCGAACTTACCTCAATTGACTAATGCCACCTGCGGCGCGGAGCCGTGGGTGCTACCTTTGCAGCTATGACCAAATCAGCAGTTCTTGAGGCGCTTCAACAGGTGACCAACGCTAGTGGCAACGGACTCCTTGTCGAATCCGGACACGTTAAGAATATTCAGATCTTCGGCGGCGAAGTTGAGCTGGATGTGGTGAGCGACAGTGCCGCCCTCGCCCAGAAAAAACGCCTTGAGGTGGACCTCATGAAGGCGGTGCATACGATTGATGCTAAAGCGGCGGTCAAAGTGAACCTTGAGGTGCGCACGCCAGCTCCGGCCGAAAATGCCAATGTGCTTCGCGGCAAGCCGATTCCCGGGGTCGAGCACGTCATCGCCGTGGCCTCGGGCAAGGGTGGGGTAGGTAAGTCCACGGTGACGGCCAACCTTGCGGTTTCGCTGGCTGAAATGGGCTTTAGCGTGGGTGTGGTCGATGCGGACATCTACGGGCCGAGCATGCCCATCATGTTTGACGTACAGAACGCGAATCCGGGCGGAATCGAAGTCAATGGCGTCCGCAAGATGGACCCGGTCGAGGCCTACGGCGTGAAAATCATGTCCATTGGGTTCTTTGCCGGAACCGACCAAGCCGTCGTGTGGCGTGGCCCGATGGCCACCAAGGCCCTCAACCAAATGCTTCAGGAGACCCATTGGGGCGAACTCGACTTTTTGCTGGTGGACCTGCCTCCCGGCACGGGAGACATTCACTTGAGTCTCGTTCAGGCTTTGCCCGTTACCGGTGCGGTCGTGGTAAGCACACCTCAGGCTGTGGCGTTGGCTGACGCCCGCAAAGGAGTGGGTATGTTCCGCATGGACGCGATTCAGATTCCGGTGCTCGGAATCGCCGAGAACATGGCCTTCTTCACGCCGCCGGCACACCCCGACGAGCAGTACCACATTTTTGGTCGCCACGGAGCCCGCAACCTCGCCGAGCAGCTTGACGTGCCCTTTCTCGGGGAGCTTCCGCTGGTCCAGAGCATTCGCGAAGCTGGTGACGTAGGTCGCCCCGCCGCCCTTCAGCAGGACGGTGTCGTTCGCGATGCCTTTATCGACTTAGCCCGCAATGTCGTTTCGGCGTTGGCGGACCGCGTTTCGAACCTACCGCCTACCGAAGCCGTGCGCATTACGACCATGGCCGGCTGCACAACCACCAAGCGCGACGTATGACCCTCGAGAACCGCATTGAAAAGGCGCTTGCCGAAGTGCGACCCTTCCTCGAGAGCGACGGAGGTGGAATCGAATTGGTGAAAATCGAGGTTCCGCGCGTGTTTGTGCGACTCTTGGGAGCCTGCCACGGCTGCAGCGTCAACCAAACCACCCTCAAACTCGGCGTCGAGAACAGTGTCCGAAGTCACGCGCCCGAAATCGAAGAGGTCGTTGCGTTGGACCATGCGTAGCGTCGTCGTTCTTCTTGCGGGCGATTCGGGCGACGGAATCCAGTTGCTCGGAGGTCAAATCGTGCGCGCAGCGGCCCAATCAGGCCGCGACGTTCGGACTTTGTCGGACTTTCCGGCGGAAATCCGCGCTCCACAGGGCACGGTAAGTGGTGTTTCAGGTTTTCAGTTTCGCATCGCGTCCGATGCCATTCACGATCCCGGCGCGCGCGCCGACTGCCTCGTAGCATTCAATGCCGCCGCTTACACGAAGTATGCCGGCCAGCTCAAGCCAGGTGGTCTCTTGCTCGCAGCTACTGAGGGGTTTGACGCGCGAAGCCTTGCGTTGGCGAAGCTCCCAGCTGATGCCGATTTGCTCGCCTCGGCCCGTGAGCGATTTCGGGTGCTCGAGGTTCCGGTTAAAGACTTGACCCTTGGAGCTTTGGCCGAGGTTTCGCTGGGCCAACGCGACAAAATGCGTGCGCGCAACATGCTGGTGCTCGGAATCCTCACCTGGATGTACAGCATGCCCGCAGCAGGCCTTGAGACTGAACTCCGCGCCCTATTTCGCGGAGACGAGACCAACATCTTGGCCTACAAAGCGGGCCTCAACTTTGCAGAGACCCTCGAGGTCCAGGACTACCGCGTCGAACTTGAGCAGCACGGGGTCGAGCGCGGAACCTTCAAGACCATCAACGGTTCGCACGCCGTGGCACTTGGACTGGCTGCCGCTGCCCACCAGCTTGGGAAGCCAATGCTCTATTCGAGCTACCCGATCACGCCTGCTTCAGATATTTTGCACGAGTTGGCTAAGCTTCAGCCCGAGCACGTGACCGTCTTTCAGGCTGAGGATGAGATCGCCGCGGTTACTTCAGCTCTAGGCGCCTCGTTCGCGGGAGGATTGGGCGTGACGGCGTCCTCGGGTCCCGGATTGAGCCTAAAAGCTGAAGGTCTGGGCTTGGCGGTGATGACCGAATTGCCCTTGGTGCTCATTGACGTGCAGCGCGGCGGACCCTCGACCGGATTGCCTACCAAGACCGAGCAAAGCGACCTAGCCCAGGCACTGCACGGCCGGCACGGAGAGGCTCCGCTGCCCGTTCTGGCTGCGCGCAGCGCTGCCGATGCGTTTGATACGACGCTCCTCGCGGTGAAAATCGCGGTGGAATGCATGACGCCAGTAATCATGCTTTCGGACGCCTACATTGCCGGAAGCGCACAACCTTGGCGCATTCCTGAAGTGAGTGAATTGCCGAGCATTACACCGCCCCGCGGTTCCGCTGGCGAAGAACCCTATGCCCGCGACGCCCACGGCGTGCGCCCCTGGGTGATCCCCGGAACCCCTGGCGGAGCCCACCGCATCGGCGGCCTTGAGGGTGAAGTAGGGACGGGGCGCATCAGCTATGAACCGGCCAACCACCAGGCAATGGTTACGGCCCGAGCGGCCAAGGTTCAGGCCGCAGCTCGCCTTTACGGCCCACTCGAAATTGTGCAGTGCTGCCCTGATGCCGACACGCTGGTGCTTGCGTGGGGCTCGACCTACGGTGCGGTACGCAGCGACATGGAACGCCGTGCCGCGGCGGGGCAGAGCGTGGACTACATCCACCTGCGCCACATGCATCCGCTGCACCCTGACCTCAAGGCGACCGCTGACCGCTACCGCCGTGTGGTGGTGGTTGAAATGAACGAAGGCCAGCTCGCACACCACCTGCAGGGTCTTTGGGCACGCCCGGTCGAGTCGGTCTGCAAAACCACCGGACAGCCGTTTACTACCGAAGAACTCGCTGAGCTATGGAATTGACCGCCAAAGACTTTCAAAGCGCCGAAGAAGTTCGCTGGTGCCCAGGTTGCGGCGACTACAGCATTCTAAAGCAGTTCACCGAGGTACTTGCCAGCACGGGGTCTGATCCCGACCGAACCGTCGTGGTGAGCGGAATCGGCTGCAGCAGTCGCTTGCCCTACTACGTCGACAGCTACGGAATCCATTCGCTTCACGGCCGCGCCCCCGCGGTGGCCACCGGAATCAAGTTGGCGAACCCCGACCTCGACGTCTGGATCATCACCGGCGACGGCGATGCGCTGAGCATTGGAGGCAACCACCTCATTCACGCCCTTCGCCGCAACCTCAACGTGCCCATCTTGCTGTTCAACAACGAGATCTACGGGCTGACCAAAGGCCAGTTTTCGCCTACGAGCAAAGAGGGTCAGGTCACCAAGTCGACCCCCCGCGGAAGCGTCGACCATCCGCTTAATCCACTAACACTGGCGCTTGGAGCCGGTGCGACCTGGGTTGCGCGCAGCATGGACCGCAATCCAGCCCACCTTCGCGACCAGCTCGCCAAGAGCCAGGCCCACCAAGGTTCCGCGCTGCTCGAAATCTACCAAAACTGCAACGTCTTTCACGACGGTGCCTTTGAGGTTTGGACCGACAAATCCACACAGGCGCTGCATTCTGTATTTCTTGAGGCGGGCAAACCCATTGCCTGGGGCGGAACCGAGCCCACCTACGCCCTCGCGTGGAACGGAGGTCGGCCTGAAATCCGTGAGCTCGGATCCGAATTTGGCCTCGCAGACGCTTGGGTACACGACCCCTCAGATCGTCTTAAAGCCTTTGCCCTCGCTGCACTCGAAGGCCCGCTGCGCCCCTTTGGAGTGCTCTATGCCGCCGAACGGCCGGTCTTTGCGGCAAGCCACCAAGCAGGGACCCGCCCACTTCACGATGTACTGCATTCCGGCCGCACCTGGACGGTAGAATAGTCGGCCGCTGCCGTAGGTTTGCAGACCAAATACTACGAACGAACACACATTCCGAATGGGACGCGCATTTGAATACCGCAAGGCTCGCAAAATGAAACGTTGGTCATCAATGGCCAAGGTTTTTACCCGTATCAGCAAAGACATCATCATGGCCGTCAAAGAGAGCGGCCCCAACCCTGAGGCCAACTCGCGCCTCAAGGCCTTGATGCAGAACGCCCGCGACGCCAACATGCCCAAGGACAACGTCGAGCGCGCCATCAAGCGCGCTACGAGTAAGGATCAGGCGGACTACAAGGAGATGGTCTACGAAGGCTACGCGCCGCACGGAATCGCCATCCTCGTCGAAACTGCCACCGACAATGCGACCCGCACCGTCGGCAACGTCCGATCGTACTTCAACAAGTACAACGGTAGCCTCGGCACCAGCGGTTCCGTCGAATTCATGTTTGAGCGCAAGTGCAACTTCAAAATCCCCAAAGGCACGATCGACCTCGAGGAATTTGAGTTCGAAATGATCGACTTCGGCGTCGAAGAGCTCTTTATCGAGCACGACGAAGACAAAAACCTCGACACCATCTTTATGTATGCCCCGTTCAGCGAGTACGGCGCCATCACCAAGGCCCTTGAAGAGCGCGGACTCGAAATCTTGACTTCTGGATTTGAGCGCATTCCGATGGACACCAAAACGGTGACGCCCGAGCAGCAGGCCGACGTTGAAAAGCTCCTCGAGAAGATCGAAGAGGACGAAGACGTCCAGGCGGTATACCACACGATGGCTGGTTAACCATTTAATGGTGACTGCGGTCACGCGCAGATTTGGGTAGGTGGCGGAATTTTGCCTCACTTAAAAAATCAAGCAATGACCATCAACGAAGCGATTAACCATCCCAACGCCACCATTATCGACGTACGCAGCGAAGGCGAATTCGCCGGCGGCCACGTGAACGGAGCAGTGAACATTCCACTCCAGACAGTTCCGGACGAAATTGAAGCCATCAAGGCAATGCCACGCCCCGTCGTTCTATGCTGCGCCTCAGGCAACCGCAGCGGTCAGGCCCTGATGTACCTCCAAGCCCAAGGTCTTGACGGCCTCTACAACGGCGGCGGCTGGGGACAGGTTCAAATCCACAAAATGTAATTGGGGCCATGTTTGGATTTTTAAAAAAACTGTTTGCTCCTGCCGAGGACCCCAAAACATGGGTGGCCCGTGGCGCCAAAATCATTGACGTCCGCAGTCCGGGCGAATTTGCCTCAGGTCACGCACCGAGCGCCGTGAATATTCCGCTGGATCAGTTCGCGACCCAGGTTCCGAAAAAATTCAAGGACACCAACCAAGAATTCGTACTTTGCTGTGCTTCGGGCAACCGCTCGGGAATGGCCAAATCGATTATGGAACAGAAAGGATTCACCCACGTACTCAATGGCGGACCATGGACGCGCCTTCGCGCATGGATCGTCGGACTGCTGGTATTCGCGTCGTCGGGCATCATGTCAGCCCAAAACCTTGATGTAGCGTCGTTTGAGCGCGAGTCCAAGAAGGGTATCCTCGTGGACGTCCGCACTCCAGGTGAAGTGGCCGAAGGCATGATTGCCGGCGCCAAGCACATCGACTTTTACGACGCGGCCTTCATGACCAAGATGGCGGCACTCGGCAAGGACAAGCCCATCTACATGTACTGCCGTTCAGGTGGCCGCAGCGGTCAAGCGCTTTCAAAGCTCAAGGCGGCTGGCTTTACCAAGGTCTACCACCTTCAGGGCGGAATGGGCGCCTGGATGGCCGCCCGCAAACCGGTGGTCAAGAAATGAACGCCAAGTTCAACGAACTCGTCGGTGGGGACGACCCCGTCCTCGTAGATTTTTTCGCCGAATGGTGCGGGCCGTGCAAGAGCATGGCTCCCATTTTGGTGGACCTTCACAAACTCATGGAGGGGCGCCTTCGCATCGTTAAGATTGATGTGGACCGCAACCCAGCGGTGGCGCAGAACTACCGTGTTCAAGGCGTTCCCACCCTGGCGCTCTTTCGAAACGGAGAAATTGTGTGGCGCCAGTCTGGCGTGGTTCCCGCCGCCGCGCTTCAGCGGACGCTCGAGCCTTTTTTGAATCGCTGATTCGGAGCCTGGACGGCAAATGCCGTGGGGTATCGGGCGCGCCACTTTCGCAGTGCGTATTCTGCCTCGAGCCGACTCCCATAGATTCCTACAAATACCTTGAATTGGGGCTCGTCGAAGTGGAGCACGACAGGCACTTCAGTCCCCACTGAATCTGTGAGGCGCGCAAAGACGGCATTGGCGTCTGCTCGTCGCCCCGCATAAACTTGCACGCTGTAGCGCTCGGCCCCCTGGCTACCGCTTGCATTTCGTGCCGATTTTTGGGCTGAAACGCTTGAGTCCCAGTAGGACTGAAGGGCATCTCCGCGGCCAGTGATCACCGAATCCGAGGTGTTGAAGTGAAGCGCGAGGATTAGAGCAATCATAACTTCAAAAGTAGCGGATTTTTTTGAGCGTACGCCTGTGATGTGCGCTTGTTTAGAACGGATTTAAATTAAAAATGCCTATGTCGGTAATAATTATGCCCGACCTCGTTCTGTCGTACTTTTGCCATGCCTTAAAAAGCCACAGATTACTATACAGTATGCGCATGCGTTTCTCACCAATTGCTTCGCTGATTCGACGCTCGTTTCTTACGATTCTGTCAATCAGTCTCTTAAGCATATCTGCCTCGGGCGAGGTTAGCGCCGAAGCCGGCAAAAAACTATTTAAAGCGAATTGTGCGAGCTGCCACAAGCTCGACAAAAAACTCGTGGGACCTGCCCTGGGGGACGTTACTCAGCGTCGTTCGGAGGAGTGGCTTCTCAAGTGGATTCGCAACAATGCCGAATTCCGTGCCTCGGGAGACAAAGATGCTAAAGCCATCTTTGAAGAGTACGGCGGCTCAGTGATGCAGGCTTTTCCTGCGTTGACTGACGACGACATCAAGAGCATCCTCGCGTACACCATTGAAGGCGACAAAAAGGCGGCTCCTGCCCCGGCAGCTGACGCGGTTGCCGCTCCGGCAGCAGGTGGGGACACTTCATCACCTTGGCTTGTGTACTTGCTTGGCGGATTCCTACTCATCAATTTGTATTTACTGCTCCGTGTGCGCAACACACTGAAGCAGTTAAATGGAGAGGAGCCTACCAACCTCGTTGAGGATCTTGGTGTGTTCAGTCGCATTTTGGTTGCCAACAAGCGCTTCATGACCTTTTTAACGGTCGTTCTTGCGCTTGGCTTTTTGTACGCGCTGTACAGCTACCTCATGAGCGTGGGCATGGCCCAGAACTATCAGCCAGCTCAGCCTATCGCTTTTAGCCACAAAATTCACGCGGGCGATAACGGTGTGGATTGCAACTACTGCCACAGCAGCGCACGCCACAGCAAGCATTCTGGAATTCCTTCGGCGAACGTCTGTATGAACTGCCACATGTACATCGACGGTTCAGAGATCGTAGATGCTACAGGTAACGCCAAGTACGGTGGTGAGCGGTCACCAGAAATCGCCAAGATTTACGCCGCAATCGGCTGGGATCCTGAGGCCCGTACCTACATCGAGGGCTACGAGCAAAAGCCAATCCAATGGATTCGCATTCACAACCTACCTGACTTGGCGTACTTCAATCATGCCCAGCACGTGTCTGCAGGTCAGATTGAGTGTCAGACATGCCACGGTCCGGTCCAAGAGATGGAAGAGGTGTACCAGTTCAGCGAACTCACGATGGGATGGTGCATTAACTGCCACCGCGAGACTGAAATCAAGGGCGACAACGGCTACTACGCCGGGTCGATTGACGGTTCCGCCTCAATTAGCGACCGCCTTGTCGAGCGCTTCCACGATGAGAAAATCACGGCCGCAAACATCGGCGGCCTCGAATGCGGCAAGTGCCACTACTAAGCGAACAATCCTATGGCAAGTAATAAAGTGTACTGGAAGAGCTTCGACCAGCTCGCGAACACCGAAGTGTCGCAGCGTCTGGCCGAAAACGAATTCGCGCAAGACATTCCGGCCGACGTCTTTTTGGCCGACGAGCGCAGCATGGAAGCTCAAACGAGCCGCCGTGACTTTTTGAAGTTCTTGGGCTTCAGCACCGCCGCCGCCACTTTGGCCGCGTGCGAGCAACCCATTATTGAAAGCGTACCCTACGTGGTGAAGCCGGACAGCCTGACCCCAGGCGTTCCGTCGTTCTATGCCACGGCCTACACCGACGGTCAGGACTACGCGTCAGTCTTGGTCAAGACGCGTGAAGGTCGTCCCATCAAGATTGAGCCTGGTGACGCAGGTCGTTTCAACCGCGGAACCAATGCACGTGCCCAAGCCAGTGTTCTTTCGCTCTACGACTCTGCACGCCTTCGCGGACCCGTTTTGAACGGCAATGAGAGTGACTGGTCGACCGTTGAAGCCTCGTTGAAGAAGGCCGCCGACGCCGCATTAGCTCAGGGCACCCAGTTTGTTCTGTTGACCTCGAGCGTCTTCAGTCCTTCGCTTCAAGCTGCGATTGAGCGCCTGCGCCAAGCGTACGCCAACTTTCAGCACGTAGAACTTGACGCTGTGTCTCAGTCCAACAACTTGGACGTGTGGGAATCGCTTATCGGAGTTCGCGCCCTTCCGTTCGTTGACTTAACCGCGGCCAATTTGGTGGTGTCGTTCGGTAGCGACTTTTTGGGCGGTGGAATGGCCCAGCAACTTAGCAGCGACTACGCAACGCGCCGCAAGCCAGGTTCGGGCATGCTTCGCCACGTGGAGCTAGAGAGCAATCTTTCGCTCACCGGTTCGAACGCCGACAAGCGAGTAAAAATCAAGCCATCTGAAGTTTCAGGCGCCTTGGCCTACCTCGTGAATGAACTTGGAGGCTCCGCCTCTAAGGTTGCCCTTCGCGACGACCTTACGAAGGCCCTGAAGGCACTTGCCGGAGAGCTCAAGGCCTCGAACGGGAAGGCCGTGGTCCTAGTCGGAGGAGACGATGCAAACCAAGCTAAGCTTTCGGCTGCGCTCAACGCATTGGTCGGAGCCTTCGGCGCCACACTGCGCACCGACAAGCCCGTGTACATCCGCCGTGGAAACGAAGCACGCGTCGCCAACCTCATCGCTGACCTCAAAGCCAAGCGCGTAGGCGCCCTTTTGGTGGCCGGAACCAATCCCGTGTACTTCCGCCCCGACTTTGCAGAGGCGATTAAGTCTGCGACCTTTAGTTGGGCCCTGACCGACCGCATGGACGAGACGGCGCAACTGTGTGCGGCTGCTGCTCCTGAGCCGCACTACCTTGAAGCATGGGGAGACTTCCGTCCAGTAGCTGGCGAGTACACTGTTGCTCAGCCAACTATTAAGAATTTGTTCAACAGCAAGGCCCTCCTCGAGGTCCTCGGTGCCCTCTCTGGCGACAGCCGCTCGGCCAAAGACCAAGTTGCCGCTTCAGCCACAGCGATGGGCTTGAACTGGAACCAAACCCTACATGATGGTGGTGCTTCCGTTACTTCTGGTTCGGTAGCTGGTGCTTCAGCTGGATCGGCAGCAGCACTTGCATCAAGTGCCAAGGTTGCCAAGCCTGCTTCAGGAATGGAGCTCGCGTTCTACGAGAACGCCGTGGGCGCTGGTTTCCAAGCCAACAACCCTTGGCTGCACGAGCTGCCAGATCCTGTGACCCGCCTCACGTGGGACAACTACCTAACCATGGCCGCCGTAGATGCGCTCGCCCTTGGTTTTGAGAACGAAACCAACAGCGACGGTTCACTCGATGGAAGCTACGCGACGGTTAAAGTGGGCAATCACGTCCTCGAAAACGTTCCGGTATTCATTCAGCCGGGACAAACTGCTGGTACCGTAGGCCTGGCCTACGGATACGGACGTACCGCCGCAGGTAAGGTTGCTGATGCCATGGGCGTCAATGCCTATGCCCTCGGGGTAACCACCGGTTCCGCAAACGTTGAAATCACGAAGGCTGAGGACATGCACGAGTTCGCCACGGTGCAGCTCGGCAACACGATGATGGGCCGCCGTATTGTCAACGAGGTTACCCTCGCGGACTTTGTCGCCGACCCGAGCGGTGCAAGCTGGAACGAGAAGCCGACCTTCCATACCATCGACGGCCACAAGACTTCTGAAGAGGCCAATTTGTGGGCCGACCACGACCACGAGACGATGCACATGTGGAACATGAGCATTGACCTCAACAGCTGCACGGGCTGTGGAGCCTGTGTGGTGGCCTGCCACATCGAGAACAACGTTCCGGTCGTAGGTAAGCAAGAGATCCGCAACCTTCGCGACATGCATTGGCTGCGCATCGACCGCTACTACAGCAGCGACATGAGTAAAGAGCGCGCTGAAGATGAGAACATTGGTGGAATCGAGATGTACGCCAAAATGGAGGAGCCTTCAGAGTCACCTTCAGTTGTGTTCCAGCCTGTAATGTGCCAGCACTGCAACCACGCTCCATGTGAGACCGTGTGTCCGGTTGGTGCGACAGTTCACTCGCGCGAAGGTTTGAACCACATGGCTTACAACCGCTGCATTGGTACGCGCTACTGCGCCAACAACTGTCCGTACAAGGTTCGCCGATTCAACTGGTTCAACTACATGGCCAACGAGCAGTTTGCCGACGTGAACCCTTCGCAAGACGACTATGGCCGCATGGTCCTCAATCCCGACGTGACCGTTCGTTCGCGCGGTGTGATGGAGAAGTGCACGATGTGCATCCAGCGCGTGCAGTACGCCAAGCTCGAAGCAAAGAAGGTTGGCCAGCCGGTTGCCGACGGAGCCTTTACCACGGCCTGTGCCGAGGCATGCGACAGCGGAGCCATTACGTTTGGCGACGTCAACAACACGAAGAGCGCTGTGCGTGCCGCAAAGGCGGACGCCCGTGCGTACCACCTCCTCGAAGAAGTGGGCACTCAGCCTTCGGTATTCTACATGACTAAAGTTCGCAACGCCTAACCTGTTATGCACTACGAATCACCTGTACGTCAGCCGCTTATCCTAGGTGATAAGAGCTACAACCAGATCACCGAAGACGTTGTACGTCCGATTGAAAATCCAGCCCCACGTTCGTGGTGGATGGTGTTCAGCATCGCGCTGGTCATGTTCCTCTGGGGCGTGGGCTGCCTTGCGTACACCGTCGGAACCGGTATCGGTGTCTGGGGTCTCAACAAGACTGTCGGTTGGGCTTGGGACATCACCAACTTTGTATGGTGGGTCGGAATCGGTCACGCCGGAACCCTTATTTCTGCCGTACTTCTGCTGTTTCGCCAACGTTGGCGCATGGCCATCAACCGTTCAGCAGAAGCGATGACCATCTTCTCGGTCATTCAGGCAGGTTTGTTCCCGGTATTCCACATGGGTCGTGTATGGATGGCCTACTGGGTTCTCCCCATCCCGAACCAGTTCGGCTCGCTGTGGGTGAACTTCAACTCACCGCTTCTTTGGGACGTGTTTGCGATCTCTACCTACCTGTCGGTTTCGGTGGTGTTCTGGTACGTCGGACTCATTCCTGACTTCGCTATGGTTCGCGACCGCGCAGTGAACCCTGTTCAAAAGCACATCTATAAAATCCTTTCGTTCGGATGGGGTGGTAAGGCCAAGGCGTGGCAGCGCTTTGAAGAGGTGTCGCTGGTACTCGCTGGTTTAGCGACTCCGCTGGTACTTTCGGTGCACACCATCGTATCGATGGACTTCGCGACGTCGGTGATTCCGGGATGGCACACCACCATCTTCCCTCCGTACTTCGTTGCGGGCGCCATTTTCTCTGGCTTTGCCATGGTACAAACCCTGCTGCTCATTGTGCGCAAGGTGTTCAAGATGGAAGACTACATCACGGTGCAGCATATCGAAATGATGAACATCGTTATCATGGTGACGGGTTCTATTGTAGGCGTAGCCTACATCACCGAGCTGTTCATTGCATGGTACAGCGGTGTGGAGTACGAGCAGTACGCGTTCTTGAACCGTGCTACGGGGCCCTACTGGTGGGCCTACTGGTCGATGATGACCTGCAACGTATTCAGCCCGCAGTTCATGTGGTTTAAGAAGCTACGCACCAACCTGGTGTTCACGTTCGTAATCTCGATTGTCGTGAACATCGGAATGTGGTTTGAGCGCTTCGTCATCATCGTGACTTCGCTGCACCGCGACTACCTGCCCTCGAGCTGGTCGATGTTCTCGCCGTCGTTCGTCGACGTGGGCATCTTCGTGGGTACGATCGGATTCTTCTTTGTCCTCTTCTTGCTGTACGCCCGCACCTTCCCGGTAATCGCGCAGGCGGAACTCAAGACTATTTTGAAAACTTCGGGCGAAGCCCAGAAAAAACACCACAGCGACCATGGCGCACACCACTGAGCCTACCCCGGTAGTCCGCGCGTTGTACCACGATGACGACGTGCTCATCTCGGCCGTGAAGGAGATCCGCGCGGCTGGATACAAGATTTCTGAAGTCTACACTCCATTCCCAGTGCACGGACTCGACAAGGCCATGGGCCTCAAAGAGACGCGCATCGCGATGGCTGCGTTCATGTACGGATTGCTCGGTTTGACCGTGGCCGTTACGTTAACCTGGTACATGATGATCAGCGACTGGCCACAAAACATTGGCGGTAAGCCCAACTACAACTGGGGCATGAACATGCCGGCCTTTGTGCCCATCTTGTTTGAGTTGACGGTGTTCTTTGCGGCCCACTTGATGGTGTGGACCTACCTTGTAATCAATGGTTTGTACCCTGGAGCTGACGCCCAGAATCCAGACCCACGTACCACTGACGACTACTTCATGGTTGAACTTCCCGCAGCTGACGGCCTTGTGGATGTGCTCAAGAAGTCGGGTGCTGTAGAAATTGCTGAAGCTTAAGCGATATGCGTATTAATACTCTTCTTTGGGTTGCAGGCAGTGCGGTAGTGCTGACCTCGTGCAACTGGGACAAGTCCACTCCGGGCTACACCTACATGGACGACATGTACCGCAGTCCGTCGCACCAGACGTACGAGCCGGGTACCGCAAAGGTTCCGGTAGAGGGCACTGTACCCCGCGGCTACGTTCCCTATACGATTCCAAACAGTAACGAAGGTTACGCTGCGTCGCGTGCGAACACGGAGGTTCCGTCAGTGTACGCGGCCTTAGAAGCCGAGTCAGGAAAGGATTTGTACAATCAGTTTTGCTCGCACTGCCACGGTGAAAAGGGCGACGGCAACGGAATCCTGATGCAGCGTGAAAAGATCTTGGGCATCCCTGGATACGGTGCAGACAAGCTTCCAGACATCACTCCCGGAAGTATTTACCACGTCATCATGTACGGTAAAAACAACATGGGAAGCCATGCCTCACAGCTCAACTACGAAGAGCGTTGGAAGATTATCAAGTACGTATGGAAGCTTCGCGAAGATCAAGCTCCTGGCGCAGCGGCTCCTGCTGCAGACGCATCAGCTACTGCTCAACCTGCTGCCTAAACAATTAGCCTAAGAAGACATGTTTGTATTCACTTCAAAAATGAAATTGCTCGCGGGGTCACTGACTCTTGTGGGTTTGGTGTTCTTGCTCATCGGCTTTAATACAGACTACTCGTCGCACGCGACAGAGGGTCATGCCGATGCGGTTGCTGCGCATTCTGAAGACCATGTAGAAGCGGTTGAGTCGGCGCCCGTAGCTACCCATGCTGAAGCTACCCATGCTGAAGAGGTACATGCCGAAGAAAACCACGCGGCCGAAGGCCACGATGCTCACGCTGTCGAAGGGCACGATGATCACGCTGCCGAAGGCCACGAGGATATGGGCCACGAAGCTGAAGGTCATGAAGCTGCTGGCCACGATGGCCACGGTGCCTCGCACGACTTGAGCGCTAACCGTCCATGGGCGGCCTTCTTGGTCAACAGTATCTTCTTTTTGGGCATTGGTATCGGAACCCTGTTCTTTCTCGCCATTCAGTACGCTGCGCAAGTGGGCTGGTCTGCCGGGTTGATTCGTGTCTTTGAGGCGGTTTCGATGTACGTCGGAATTCCGCTCCTCGGAATCCTATTCTTGGCCGTAACCGGTGGTATGCACATGCACCACCTGTGGCACTGGATGGCAGAGGGCATCATGGACCCCGCCAGCGCCAACTACGACCCCATCATTGCGGGTAAGGAGGGCTACTTGAACGTACCGTTCTTTATCATCCGCACCTTGGCCTACTTGGTGATTTGGGCTGGAGCCGCCTACCTGCTTCGCCGCAATAGCCTTCGCGAAGATGCGCTACCTGCTGGTCAAAACTTGTTCTTCACTCAACGTAAGCTAGCCGCTACGTTTGTAGTACTCTACGCCGTGACCTCGTCTACGAGTGCATGGGATTGGGTGATGTCGATTGACGCACATTGGTTTTCAACACTCTTTGGATGGTACACTTTTGCGGGAATGTTTGTAACGGCAATGACGGTACTGAACCTTTTGGTAATGTACCTGCGCATTAACAACCATCTTCCTTGGATTAATGCCAACCACCAGCACGACCTCGGAAAGTTCATGTTCGCATTCAGCGTGTTCTGGACCTACCTGTGGTTCAGCCAGTACATGCTGATTTGGTACTCGAACATTCCTGAAGAAGTAACCTACTACCTTCCACGTTTCAAAGGCGAATTCAAGCCCCTGTTTGTGGCAATGGTCGCGATGAACTTCATCTTTCCCATTTTGGTGCTGATGTCGCGCGACGCGAAGCGCATCTTTGGTTTTATCGGTTTGGCTGCATTCTTTGTCCTCGCAGGCCACTGGCTCGACCACTACATCATGATTATGCCTGGTGCTGTAGGCTACGACTACGGATTTGGTTTTGCTGAACTTGGCGGAATCTTGTTCTATGCCGGCCTCTTCTTGTGGGTTACGCTGAGCCAGTTATCAAAAGCTCCTCTCAAGTTGAAGAACCACCCAATGCTCACCGAAAGCGAGCACTTCCACCAATAATCGGACGCCCGAAAAGAAACGTTTATGTCTGGAACTATGATCCTAATTGTCCTCGTGCTGGCCGTGCTTACGGCACTTCAGCTCATCCGCATTTTTGAACTTTCGTCGAAGGCTCGCAAGCGTGCCGAATATGAGGTGACCGACAAAGACAACAACAACCAGGGATGGTTGATGCTGCTCTTTGGAATTGGCCTCATGGTCGCGTTCTTTTGGATGCTGGCCACGTGGAGCAAGGTGATGCTTCCGAAGTCCGCATCAGAGCACGGCAATGACATTGATAGCCTGTTTAACATTTCGATGTACGTAATCATGGCCATGTTCATGGTGGTGCAGCCCATCCTGTTCTACTTCGCGTGGAAGTACCGTGGTGCATCTGACCGCAAGGCGACGTACTATGAGCACAACAACCGTTTAGAGTTCATCTGGACCATTGTACCCGCACTCATTCTTGCCGTACTGATTATTTATGGTATGACGACGTGGTCAAAGACTATGAATCCGAAGAACGAGCAAGAGCCGATGGTGATCGAAGTCTACGCCCAGCAGTTTAAGTGGACCGCGCGCTATGCGGGTGCAGACAACAAGCTCGGCTTTGCAAACGTTCGCCTGATTAAGGATGCCAACGTCTTGGGTGTGGATACCTTAGACGTATTGGCTGCCGACGACAAGGTTGCTACTGAAATTCACCTTCCCGTTGGGCGCCCGGTACTCTTTAAGTTCCGCTCACAGGACGTGATTCACTCGGCATACATGCCGCACTTCCGGGCTCAAATGAACTGTGTTCCTGGAATGACTACTCAGTTCCAATTTACGCCCACTGTAACCACCGCTGAAATGCGTCAAGATGCAGAAGTTGTGGGTAAAGTGAAGCGAATCAATGACATCCGCACCGCGAAAGGTGAGGAGGCATATGCTTACGACTACATTCTTTTGTGCAACAAGATCTGCGGTTCCGCCCACTACAACATGCAAATGAATATTGTAGTAGAGACCGAAGCAGAATACCAGAAATGGCTTGCTGAACAAAAGACTATTGCTGAATTGTTGTAATACCTGAAACGAACGACGAATATGGCTGACCACGCACACGACCACGCTCACGACGAACACCACGATCACGAGCACCACACCGAGAACTTCTGGACGAAGTACGTGTTCTCGATGGACCACAAGATGATTGGGAAGCAGTTCCTAATCACTGGTATGTTCATGGGACTCATCGGGGTGTTTATGTCCATGCTCTTTCGCCTTCAGCTTGCATGGCCGGGTGAAAGCTTCCCCATTCTAGAGACATTCTTGGGCAAGTGGGCTCCGGGTGGAGTAATGGATCCGAACATGTACCTCGCTTTGGTGACCATTCACGGAACCATCATGGTATTCTTCGTACTAACCGCTGGTTTGAGCGGAACGTTCTCGAACCTGCTTATTCCGTTGCAAATCGGTGCGCGCGATATGGCGTCAGGCTTCCTGAACATGCTATCGTACTGGTTCTTTGCCGCATCGTCTGTGGTGATGGTTGTGTCACTGTTTGTTGAGACAGGACCAGCTTCGGGCGGATGGACCGTGTACCCTCCGTTGAGTGCGCTCCCGCAGGCCATGCCAGGTTCGGGTGCAGGTATGACCTTGTGGCTCGTATCAATGACGTTGTTCATCGCGGGTTCACTACTGGGTTCATTGAACTACATCGTCACCGTAATCAACCTTCGTACGAAGGGAATGAGCATGACGCGCCTTCCACTGACGATTTGGGCCTTCTTTGTGACCGCCATCCTTGGTGTCCTTTCGTTTCCAGTTCTTTTAAGCGCTGCGTTGCTTCTTATGATGGACCGCATGCTCGGAACCTCGTTCTACCTGAGCGACATCATGGTTGCAGGCGAGCTGCTCGGCAACCAAGGTGGTAGCCCGGTACTCTACGAACACTTGTTCTGGTTCCTTGGCCACCCTGAGGTATACATCATTCTTTTGCCAGCACTCGGAATCACGTCTGAAGTTATCGCAACCAACTCGCGCAAGCCGATCTTCGGATACCGCGCTATGATTGGCTCAATCCTCGCGATTGCCTTCTTGTCGTTCATCGTGTGGGGTCACCACATGTTTGTAACCGGCATGAATCCGTTCCTTGGCTCGGTGTTTACGTTTACGACCCTTTTGATCGCGATTCCTTCTGCGGTAAAGGCCTTCAACTACATCACCACGCTGTGGAAGGGTAACATCCAATTCACTCCAGCGATGCTCTTCTCGATTGCCCTTGTGAGCACATTTGTTGCCGGTGGACTGACGGGTATCATTCTGGGTGACTCTGCCTTGGACATCAACGTGCACGACACCTACTTCGTAGTAGCACACTTCCACATTGTAATGGGTCTTTCGGCCATCTTCGGAATGTTTGCTGGGGTGTACCACTGGTTTCCCAAGATGTACGGCCGCATGATGAACAAGTCAATGGGCTACCTGCACTTCTGGCTCACGTTTGTGAGTGCATACGGGGTATTCTTCCCGATGCACTTTACCGGCTTGGCTGGTCTGCCACGCCGTTACTACAGCAATGCGGAATTCCCCATCTTCGACGAGCTCCAGGACATCAACGTGATCATCACGATGTTTGCCATCGCAGGCGGTATTGCTCAGGTGATCTTCTTTTTCAACTTCTTCTACTCAATGTGGCGCGGCCCGAAAGCTCCGCAAAACCCATGGAAGTCGAACACCCTGGAGTGGACGACCCCAGTGGAGCACATCCACGGCAACTGGCCAGGTGCCTTGCCTGAGGTACACCGTTGGGCCTACGACTACAGCAAGCCTGGTCACGACGAGGACTTTGTGGTGCAGACGACCCCGTTGAAGGACGGAGAGCACGCCCACTAAGCGTTTATAAGTTCGTTGAACGGCCGCCCGGAATCCCCGAGCGGCCGTTTACATTTGTGCTATGGTGGATTTTCTGCACGACGCCTCTACGGCGGGAATGGACGATCGCGAGGCGGAACAGCGGCTGCGCCCTGCGCGCTTTGACGACTTTGCCGGCCAAGCCAAAGTGCTCGAGAACCTGAAGGTATTCGTTCAGGCCGCGCGCCAGCGCGAAGAAGCTCTGGACCACGTGCTGCTCCACGGCCCTCCGGGCTTGGGCAAGACGACGTTGGCGCATATTATTGCGGGTGAACTGGGTTCCGCCCTTAAGCTGACGAGTGGTCCAGTTCTCGACAAGCCCGGAGACTTGGCCGGGCTTCTCACGAGCCTCGACGCCCACGACGTGCTGTTTATTGACGAGATTCACCGATTGAGTCCCGTAGTTGAGGAGTACCTCTACAGCGCGATGGAGGACTACCAAATCGACATCATGCTCGAATCAGGGCCGGCTGCGCGCTCGGTGCAAATTCGCTTGAAGCCGTTTACGCTGATTGGTGCCACCACACGCAGTGGGTTGCTGACGTCTCCGCTTCGTGCCCGCTTCGGAATCGCTGCGCGCCTCGAGTACTACAGCGTCGAGCTGCTTTCGACAATTGTAGAGCGCTCCTCAAACATTTTAAACGTCGGAATCGAGTCCGATGCCGCTATTGAAGTTGCCCGACGCAGCCGCGGAACCCCGCGAATTGCCAATGCCCTGCTTCGCCGCTTGCGCGACTTTGCACAGGTTCGAGGTAAGACGGTGATTGACCTTGAAGTGGCGCGCTTCGGAATGGATGCGCTCGACGTCGATGCCCACGGCCTTGACGAGATGGACAACCGCATTTTGACGACGTTAATCGATAAATTTCGCGGTGGGCCCGTGGGCTTGAGTACGCTGGCCACGGCGGTGAGCGAGCAGGCTGAGACCCTCGAAGAGGTCTACGAGCCCTACCTCATTCAAGAAGGTTATTTGGCGCGCACCCCGCGCGGCCGAATGGCCATGGACAAAGCGTACAAGCACCTCGGCCGAACTCCTTCCGGAGGTCCTGATTTGTTTTCATGACCCGTACCGAAGCGACGACGCTGCTCAAGTCCGAGGCCAAGCGCTTGGGGTTCATTGAGGCGCGCGTTGCGCGGGCTGATTTTTTGACCGATGAGGCTCCGCGTCTAGAGGAGTGGCTCAAGCATGGCTTTCACGGTAGCATGCGCTACATGGAAAACCATTTTGACAAGCGCTTGGATCCGCGCAAACTGGTTCCGGGGGCCAAGTCGGTGGTGAGCTTGGCGTTCAACTACTACCCTGAGCTTTCGGACCTCGAGGGGGATGACCGCCCGCGCGTGGCGCGCTATGCCTACGGAGAAGACTACCACCGCGTGGTCAAGGACCGGCTGTTTGAGCTGCTGGACGTGCTGCGCACCGCTCTAGGTGACCTTGACGGGCGTTGCTTTGTCGACAGCGCCCCCGTGATGGAACGGGCATGGGCCGAGCGTAGCGGCTTGGGATGGATCGGCAAAAATTCATTGATACTGCGCAAGAACACAGGATCGTACTTCTTTTTGGCCGAGCTGATTTTGGATTTTGAATTCGTCGCGGACCTCCCGGTGGCCGACCATTGCGGAACCTGCACCCGCTGCATTGACGCCTGCCCCACGCAGGCCATTATGGCCCCGAAGGTGGTCGACAGCAAGCGATGCATCAGTCATGCTACAATTGAGTTGCACGGTGCGCTTCCGCGCGAAATGACCGAAGCACTTCACCCTTGGGTGTTCGGATGCGACATCTGCCAAGAGGTGTGCCCGTGGAACCGACACGCTGAACCCCACCAAGAGCCCTTATTCAATCCCGGATCCTGGGTGGAATGGTCGCTCGACGACTGGCGTGAAGCCAGCCAATCCGCATTTGATGCAGCCTTTGGGAAGTCCGCAGCCGCGCGAACCGGGTTAGAGCGTATTCAACGAAATGTCGTCGCTGCCTTTGGATCCAAAGATCTACTTACTTGACGTCGATCTGCACGGCCTGCAGAACCCGATAGGTGCTTCGGTCGTAGGCAATGGCCACCCAACGCATGTGGTGGGCATCCCAACCGGCATCAAGCGTAGCCGAAACGTCGTAGGTTGCCGTGCTTTGGGCCGTTGTAGTGCCCGCGGCCCAAACTTCTTGCCCAAATGGGCCCCATGGGGCACTGCGAAACACGTTGTAGTGGACGTAGTTGGCGTCGCGGGTTTGGTCGGGCATCAACTGGGGTGATACAATTCCGGATTCCTTGAGGTAGACCGCAAGGCCTACAGCGTTAGACTGGGTGGTCTGTGCCGCAAGTTCGAGGCGCACCGTCGCCACGCGTGAAGTACTGTCGTAGCCGCTGTAGGCATTGAACAGCACCTCGGGAGCCAACGAAAGTTCAGTCGCTGCCAACGCCGTCCACGAGCTGTACGTCTTGAGTTGGGCGTTGGTTGGGTAGTCCAGGCGGTTTACCATTCCCAGCGGCAGGCCCCAAACGGTAAAAAAGCTCGCGAGGTCGTCTCCGTCGTCGGTGGTAAAGTCCGTGGGGTAGTCGGCCGAAACCGCCGTAAAGTTGGCGGGTCCCGCATGAATAGCAAGGCCTACTACTTTGGCCGAACCGTACAGACTGTCCAGCTGCTTGAGCACTTTGGATGCTTTAGGGCAATTCTTGCATTGGTGGCCGGTAAAGTCTTCGACGAGCACGGCACGTTCGGTTTGAAGTACCGTATCGCCGTTGGCTTCGGTAGATCCACCTCCGTTGGGGTTGCGAAAGGGTTCGTCGATGTAGTCGCACGAAGCGAGGGCCGCGAGAGCTAGGGCAGTGAGTACGAGGTTCCGCATTAGAATTGAGTCGTTAGCGATAAACTGAGGCCGTTGGACGGCGGAACCACGCGGCACACGCCACCTACGCAAAAAATGCCTTGCTGCTGGCGGCCGTAGCCAAGCTGCACGCGGGTTGGACCGTCAAAGTGGACCACCGACAATAGGGGGTAGTGAATGCGGCGGGACTCCGACGGATGGCCGTAGTTGTAGATGTCCTGAATGGCGAGCACCCAATGCTCCGATACGGTCCATTCAGCGAGAGCCATAGCTAAGCCACCTCGAAAACCTTCGCCGCCCGACCACTGGAACTCCGTGCGCAGCGTCTGATGGCGGGGTAGGGCAAACTGCTGCTCCCACACGACCGCGGGCACTACCAGCACGCTGTCGCTATCTGGGGCATTAATTATGGCGTAGTCGTTTACACCGTCGGCGAGCACCGACTTGTTGTAGACGAATCGGTAGGCAGTTAGCTGGGTTTTGTACTTCGAGCTGAACTTGCGGCTGATGCCAAAATTGACGTCGCGGAAGTAGGGTATTTCTCCCCACGTCAGGGCATCGCTGAGGTAGCCCTGCGTGCCTTTGTCGCCAAAGCTACCGTCCTCGAGCGGACGGCGGTCAATGCTCTGCGAGGCGGCGATGCTGAGGGCGAGTTTGGTGCCGTACTTGCCTCCGAGTTTGGTCTTTTTCGGAATCAGGTAGTTGACATCGAACTGGTAGCCCATCTCGCCGTTGATTTGGGTGGCATAGGGGTAGAGAGCGGGCAGCGCGTAGGTGTGCAGGTTGCCCGTAGGCGGAATAAAATTCACCAATGCATCAAACTGCTGGGCATTGCGGTCGCTACGAAAGCTGAAGTTGTCAATGCGCTTGACGGTCCCAAGAACGCCCAAGCCTTTACGGCTGTAGGTGGCAGTGGCAACGAAGGCTTCGCCGGGCTTGTAGATGTACCCGTTGTCGAAGTTTGGGTCGTTGATTTTGTAGGCGTATTCGGCCTTGAGGTCAATTCCGCGGTAGTTTGCTCCGAGACGGTACGCCCACGACCCCACGTTGGCTGGCAGGTTCAGTAATGGGTCAAAGCCGCGCTGGAATTTTGAGACAAAGCTTGCCCCAAGGTTGATGCCAAGCCCCATCTTGTCTAGGACTGGAACTGCTTCACGAAGTGCCCACTCCGCGTCGGTTCCTCGAAGGATTCCGTCGCTTTTAGCGAAGTACACGCGCTGGCGACCAATCACACCTTTGAGCGTAAGCCCTTTGGGGAGGCGGGCGATGATGCGGCTTCCGTCCATCGCGTTGTCAAGGCCCAATCCGCGCTCTTCGTAGGCGCGAAACACTAAGCCTTGTCCGAATTGCTCAAAAAAGTTGCCGACGGTAATGTCGAATTTGCCCTGCTGCCATTGGGCGTAGCGGTAGGTAATGCCCTCGCCACGGTATCCGGTCGGGAAGCCGAGAATGGCATTTTGGTAGTTCTCGTAGCGCATGCCCATGCGAAGGTTGCCGCGCTCGTAAGTAAACAGCGCCCAGCCCTGGCCCAGCGCGCGTTCGTCGGGGTAGTAGTCACCTGCGGGGTCAAGTACCGAGTCGCGCACATACAATTGCGCGTCCATTTGAACGACGGCACGAAGGGTTCCTCCAAAGGCATCGGTCTGCCCCATTTGCGCTGCGGCGGAACCTGCGGTTGCCAGCGCCACAATTACTGCAATTCGGCGCATGGCTTACTTGAGCTTGCGAACCTCAGCGACGAGAACCTCTTCTTCGCCCGGTACGTACTTGTTGGCTTGCCACACGACTTCACCCGCTCCATTGAGTAAGAAGGTGTGGGGAACGTTGTTGACGCCCATCGCGCGGCGAAGGTCGCTGTTCGGATCGAGGACGACCGTGTAGTCCCAGCCCTGGCCGGCGACAAAGGGTCCAACCTTGGGGCTGGTTCGTGAATCGTCGATGCTCACCGCGACCAACGTGACACCCGTCTCTTCGTGCAGGTCGTCGTAGTATTCGGCCATTGCATTCAGTTCGTTGATGCAGGGTTTGCACCAGGTTGCCCAAAAGCTGACAATCATGGGCTTGCCCTCTTCGCGGAGGCTGCTCAGCTCGGTTTTGCTTCCGTCGAGCTTGAGTACGGATACGTTCGGAAGGGACTGCGCAGATATAAGAGTGGCCGAAGCCACCAAAAGGGCGGTGAGCAAGGTTTTCATGTGCTCAAGGTACGCCAGGGCGCGGGGCTTGGCCAAGTCTGAAGGACCCACAAAAAAAGCGCCCCGGCCAAACGGCCAGGGCGCTCCATTTCTATAAGCGAATCGCTTAGTGCTGTACCGTAAAGCGCAGGTTCTCAACACGGTCGCTCATCGCAACTTTTACAGTGTAGATTCCGTTGGCAAGGCCAGCAACGTTAAGGTTCAGTTCGTTCGTTCCTGCGGCCACGGCCTCAGAAGCTGAAAGCACGAGCTGTCCGTTCAGGTTGAATACTTCAACGCTTGCGTCTCCTGCCTCAACTGCGGCTACGAGTACCTTGACGGCATCGCGAGCAGGGTTGGGGTAGAGGTGCGCGCGTCCAAGCTCAAGCTCTTCACCGCCCATCGCGTTGGTTCCAACGTGAATGTTGTCCAACCAAAGGTTGTTTCCGTATGCGGAATTGCACTCAAACTTGATCACAAGGTCTTGACCTGCGTACGAAGCCAAGCTGATTTCGTTGGGGTACCACTCTGTCGGAGCAGGGAAGTAGCGGCTCGTCTTGTTTGGAGCGGTCGCAAGGGCAGTACCGGCCTTGTCAAAGACGTTGGTCCATGAAGCGCCACAGTTGGTCGACACAAATACTTTGAGTCCGTCGGCCTCACCTCCGTACGAAGCGTAGGCGTGCTGAAAGCGAAGCTTGTGGTTGGCAGTGATTCCGCCCACTTTGGGAGTGATCAAGCTCGCTTGGTCGCCTGCAGCCATGGTGTAGAAGTCCACCATCAGTGACTTGGCGGATTGACCGTAGCCACCCAACTCCCAAGTCAAGCCGTTCACGTTTGCCTTCGAAACAACCGTCACGAGCGGAGCCTCAGAAGTGTTGAACGTCATGATGAAGTCTGAAGGGATTTCGTTGAATGCCGCAGATTCCATGTCTTGCATGTAGGGCGCAGGAGTTGGCGTGTTGTTCAGGACCGCAGCCATAACCGGAGCAGACATGTTGTTCATTCCGTTGTAGTCACCTGTTCCGTTTGGAGCAGATACCGTACCTACAATTGAGTTGGCACCTGCAGGAAGCGTCACTTGGGGGAAGCTTACGCTTGCCGTAGCGCCGGCAGCAAGGTTGCCGGTCCAGTTCTGGGTTACGGGGGTACCGCCGTTGATGCTGTATCCCACTACTGCAGACGTAATCGCGAGGCTACCCTCGTTCTTGATCGTCATTGTAGGAGTCGTGCTGCCGTTGCACAGGCCCGCTGTCGCAGCAGTGAATCCGGTTACGCCCAGGTCAGGAAGACCAGAAATCACCTGTGGAGTCGTTTTGGCTGCGTTTAATACCGCCTTACCTTGGTTGTCTTGAATAAAGGCAACGATGGCAACTTCGTTCAAGTTGGCCAGATAGGCAGGAGCTGCAACCTTGAAGCTGAGCATCTGGGTTTGGCCACCAGTCCAGGTATCCGCAAGAGTGGTTCCGCTTTGGTTCGGTACCATTTTACGCATGACCTGGTAGAAGCTGGTTTCGCCGTTTGATCCAGGAGCAGAAGGGTAGTTGATCTCCTCTTCAACAATGGCCACGTGGAGCTTAAGTGAGCCCGCAGCACCAGACGTTACCGTAGATGAGCCTGCGTTGGCGATAAAAATTCCGATTTGAATAGAATCGTAGCCGGGAGTCCACTGATGGCTCGCCGTGAGGTTCAAAGGAGCCGCTGTGTTGTAGCGGTTGTCAATCGTAGACTGAGTAACGATGGTGCCAGGAGAGCCTGGTCCACTACCGTCCATAACTGAGTTCGGAACGCCAGTTACGCCGTAGTACTGCACTCGAGCGTCGACTTCAGTAGGATTTTGAAGGTACATGGGGTCAAATCCAGGCCAGCTCACTTGGTACTTCAGTGCAACTACCTTGGTAGGGTTGGCATCGAGGAGAGTTTTGAGGGCGGGATTCTGCGAGGCGCAGGGTCCACATGATGCCTGAGTGAAGTGCTCTACCAAGACCAAGCGGTTTTGGCCAAAGGCACTAAGGCTTAAAAGTCCGGCAAGTGCCGTCAGCGTAAGGTGCTTCATTTGAATTGGCTTTTTATAAAAGGGTTAAGCGGCCGAAAACTACGCATAAAATGAACGCGCTCGGCAGCTTTGTTGCGAGGTCCACAGCGAAGTACCTTTACCGAATGCAAAAAGTAGTAATTCTATGCGCTCTAATGGCCGCAACCGCAGCCGGAGCACAAAGCTTATCCGTAGCATCCATGGACAGCATCGCCTACGTGAATAGCCACAACGGCATACAGGCTACGGCCCACATTTCTGTGACCAATACCTCAAATTCGAGTAAGGACTACGTCGTGGTGCGCCGCAAGGTTGGAACCACGGGATTGGTTGATTCGAACTACTTCTGCTGGGATTTGTGCTACCCCGTGTGGGCAAATCAAAGTCAGGGTACCGTTACTGTTGGCGCCGGTAGCACTGCAAACGACTTCAGCGGCTATGCCTATGTGCGCGATACCTCAGCGAACGGCCAAGACACCATTTGGTACACCTTTATCAATGCTTCCGATGCCACAGATTCCCTACAGGTTCAAGTGGTTTACGGATTCAATCGCTATGTGACTACACCTGAGACTGAGATTCCTGTAATTCAACTTTACCCGTCTCCTGCGCGCAGCGGAACAAAGATGTTTGGTCTCCCCTCAGATGCGGTGCGTGTCGAATGGGTGGATGCATTAGGTCGCGTTGCCATGACTACTCCAGTCAGCTCAGACGGTTCGGTGGCTGTTCCCAACCAGCGCGGATTGTGGCTCGCTCGCGTGGTTCTTACACACGGGGAGCGCACAGTAAAGGTTACCGTCAACTAAGCATACGAATTCGCCCATAACGGCGTTAATAGGGGTATGCTTCATCACCTACGCGGAACCCTCGTTGAGAAAACCCCGACGCATGTCGTGGTGGAATGCGGCGGATTGGGCTACCTCATCCAAATCTCACTAACGACGTTCGGTCAGTTGCCTGACGGCGGTGAAGTCAAGCTATTGCTTCATCCGGTATACCGCGAAGACGCGCAGTTGCTGTTTGGTTTTGCTTCGGAACTCGAGCGCGAAGTCTTTCTGATGCTCAATTCGGTTTCAGGCGTTGGAGCAAGTACGGCCCGCGTCATTTTGTCTACGCTTCGCCCCGAAGAGGCGCTGAGCGTCGTGGCGAATGGCGATTCAGGAAGCCTTCAGCGCATCAAAGGAATTGGCGCGAAGACGGCCCAGCGAATCGTGGTCGACGTCCGAGATAAAGCGGTCAAGCTTGGAGCCTCAAGCCCCCTTGCCGCAGGCGGTTCCACGTCACGCAGCGAGGCCCTCGAGGCACTTTTAGTGCTCGGATTCGCCCGTCCAGCAGTAGAAAAAGCGCTTTCTGCGTTGGCGGCAGAGGCGGCAGATGCCAATGTTGAAGATTTGATCAAACGCGCCTTAGCTCGACTCTGATGAACATTCGTGGGGTACTGGTTGGGCTAGGCTTGCTGGCGGTTCTGCGCCTTGGGGCACAAGACACCACAGGTACAGGCTGGCCGATGCCAGGTTTGCCGACTCCCCCGAACTGGAAGACTGAGGTGACCTACGACCCAGTGACCGGATTTTACATCCTTCAGCGCACGGTGGCTGGAGTTCCGGTAGGCGCGCCGCGCTATTTGAGCGAAGAGGACTATCAAAAGCTGAAGTTTAGCCAGCTCGAATCTGAATACTGGCAGCAGCGGTGGGCTCAAGGCACCAGTACATCCAGCCGCGACGGGTCGAGCATCGTGCCCGACATGAACATCACGAATCCCGTCCTGCGGGATATTTTTGGTTCGGACCAGCTTGAAATCCGCCCCACGGGGAGTGCCGAACTGCGCTTTGGACTTCGCTACCAGCACATTAAGAATCCCATTGTTCCGGAACGCAACCGGCGCACCTTGGCATTCGACTTTGACCAGAAGATGCAGATCAGCGCCGCCGGAAAGCTCGGCGACCGACTGAACCTCAACTTCAACTTTGATACCGAGGCCACCTTTGCCTTCGAAAACAAGGTCAAATTGGACTTCAAAGGACAAGAAGACGACATCCTCAAGGGCTTCGAAATGGGCGATGTCAGCTTGCCCACCAACGGGAGCCTGATCACTGGGGTTCAAAGTCTTTTTGGCCTCAAGACCCAGATGCAGTTCGGCAAGACGACCGTGACCACGGTCCTCGCCGAACAGCGCTCGCAGAGTCAGAGCATGAATATTCAGGGCGGAGCCTCCACGCAAGAGTTTCTGATTCAAGGAGATGCTTACGAGGCCAACCGCCACTTCTTTCTGTCGCAGTTCTTTCGCGACCGCTACGAGCAGTGGGTCGGAACCCGCCCCATCATCCAATCCCCCGTGCAAATTACCCGTGTGGAGGTGTGGGTGACCAACCGCCGCAACACCCCGACCGAAGTTCGCAATCTCATCGCGTTCTTGGACCTCGGAGAAGGGGAGGGGGGCGCCTACCGAAGTTCTTCCCGCAGCCTTCCGGGTGAAGCCATTTTCCCTGGCCCAAGTGCAGATCCGTGGCCCAGCAATCGCGTCAACCGACTGGATCCGCAAGAAATGCTGCAGCGCTATGCCTCAATTCGCGATGCCGCGTCGGCAGGATCCATTCTTGATGCGAGCGGCTACGACGGCAACATTGAGTACGCACAGCTCACCAATGCTCGAATGCTGCAGCCGAACGAGTACAGCTTTAACCCCCAGCTCGGATACCTTTCGCTCAATACGGCCCTCAACCAAGACGAGGTCGTCGCGGTGGCCTACCAGTATACGGTTAACGGCCGGACCTACCAGGTGGGTGAGTTTTCGAATGACGGAATCGTCGCTCCAAAGTCGCTCATTCTCAAGCTTCTCAAGCACCAAATTCTCAACGTGCGCAGCCCGGCCTGGGACCTCATGATGAAGAACGTGTACAACCTCAACGCGTTTCAACTGAGCCCCGAGGACTTTCGCCTTGAACTGCTGTACGTGAACGACGAGACGGGACTACCGATTCCGTTTTTGCCCAAGTCAAGTGTAAAGGACCAGCTCCTCGTTCAGGTTCTGCAGACCGATAAGGTGAATAGCAACGGCGACCCTTTTCCCGACGGACTTTTTGATTTTGTCGAGGGACTGACGGTGCTAACGTCTACGGGGCGCATCATCTTGCCTGCGCTTGAGCCGTTTGGATCGTCTCTTTCGAAGCAGCTTTCGACGGCAGACGAGCGCAAGCGCTATGTCTACCAAGAGCTCTACGACTCGACGTTGTTTCGAGCCCAAGAACAGACCCAGCGCAACAAATTCATGCTCCGAGGCCGCTACAAGTCGGCGGGCGGATCAGTCATTCAGCTCAATTCATTCAACATTCCGCGCGGATCCATTTCGGTCACGGCCGGTGGTAATCGACTTACTGAAAATCAAGATTTTACAGTGGACTATGCCCTGGGTCAAGTGCGAATCATCAACGAGGCAATTGTTCAGAGTGGGGTTCCGATACGGGTTAGTTTTGAAAACAATTCGCTCTTCAACTTTCAGGCAAAAACGTTTACGGGACTCACAGTCAACCACCAGCTCCAGCCGAACTGGGTGGTCGGAGGCTCCCTACTGCAGCTTCGCGAGGGGGCACTTACCCAAAAAGTGAGCGCGGGCGACGAGCCAGTTCGCAACGCCATTTGGGGCCTCAATACGCAGTACGAAAAGAACCTACCGGGCTTGACCCGCGCGTTAGATAAGCTTCCATTCGTGTCGACTAAGGCGCCGTCGAGCATCATGCTCACTGCTGAAGTAGCGCAGCTCCTTCCCGGTTCACCTCGCATCATCAACGTCAACGGCGAGCCAACCACCTACCTCGACGACTTCGAAAGCAGCCAAACGGCGATTGACCTGCGCGGAACCACCACCTGGCAGCTCTCCTCTGTGCCCGACGGCCAGCCCGACCTCTTTCCTGAAGCCTCCATGGCCAACGACTGGGCTTCGAACTACAACCGCGCCCGTCTAGCCTGGTACATGATTGACAACTCGTTCTTTACCGGAACCAGCATCACCCCACAGAACATTCGCGACAACCCAGCCATCACCAGCGACCACTACCAGCGCATGGTTCCGTTTGCAGAGGTATTCCCCAACATTACCCTTGACCCAAGTCAGGCCCGCAACATCAACACCTTTGACCTGCAGTTTGACCCCACCGAACGCGGTCCGTACAACTACGACGTTCAGGGCTTGAACGGAATTTCTGCGGGTCTGAACCCCAACGGAAGCCTCAAAGATCCGCGCAGTCGTTGGGGCGGAATCATGCGCCAGCTCACCATCAACAACTTTGAGGAGCAAAACATAGAATTCGTACAGTTCTGGGTGATGGACCCCTTCTTGGACAACCCCACTGCGCCGGGCGGCGATGTATACCTACACCTTGGCAACGTGTCTGAGGACATCCTCAAGGACGGAATGCAGTCGTTCGAGCACGGACTCCCTTCTGACGGATCGCGAACAGATGTGGATTCCTCGGTTTGGGGCTATGCCTCTCGCTACCAGCCTGTGGTGGACGCGTTTGACAACAGCCCCACCTCGCGTCCCAACCAAGATGTGGGCCTTGACGGACTCCGCGACGACGACGAGCGCCGCTGGCTTGGCCCCGGTTCCCAGACCTATCTTGACCGTCTTCAGGCGGCCTTTGGGCCAGGGAGCCCGGTGTACACTGCCGCCCAGATCGATCCTGCTGCCGACAACTTCGTCTTTTACCGCGGCAGCAACCAGGACCAGGCGGACGCCAACATTCTTGACCGCTACCGCTACTTCAACAATCCCGACGGCAACTCGCGTACCGACCTCGTTGACGGCCAGCCCGCCATGAGTACCAACATGCCCGACAAAGAGGACGTCAACCGAGACGCCACCCTGAACCGCAGCGAGCAGTACTTCAGCTACCGCATTTCTATGCGCCCCGAGGACTTTGTGGTTGGACAGAACTACATCGCCGACATCTACGAAACGACCACTGACTTATTGCCCGACCAAACCCGCAAGCCAGTACGGTGGATTCAGTTCAAGATTCCGGTCTTTGAGCCCGACCAAAAGGTGAATGGCGCCCAAGACTTCAGGTCGGTGCGCTTTGCCCGCTGGATCTTGCGCGACTGGCAGCAGCCCGTAGTACTACGCATGGCTCGATTGGACCTGGTGCGCGGAGAATGGCGCCGCTACCGATTCAGTCTTGACGCGGCCCGCGAGATGATTCCCGTGGACGAGTCCGACGAGACCTCCTTTGTAGTCAATGCCGTAAACCTTGAAGAGAACGGAGGCCGGGTTCCTGTGGCCTACGTGATGCCTCCAGGAATCCGACGTCAAGTACTGCTCGGCAACACCTCAATCCTGCAGCAGAACGAGCAGTCGCTGAGTCTGCGCACTTGCGGGCTCCGCGACGGAGACGGACGCGCCGTCTTCAAGAACACCAGCGTCGACATGCGCATGAACAAGCGCGTGAAAATGTTTGTGCACGCAGAAGCAGGCGACAATCCCAATGGCTTGAAAGACGGCGACTTGCGTCTTTTTGTGCGCTTCGGTAATGACTACAGCCAGAACTACTACGAATACGAAATGCCACTGACCGTAACGCCGTGGGCGAGCAGCGCAGAAGATGTGGTGTGGCCCGCTGCCAACGATGTCGACATCGAGTTCGCAATTTGGACGGCACTCAAGCTCGAGCGCGATGCCGCGATGCGCACGAATCCCAACATCACTCCCGCAATGCCGTACGAGCGGGTTGATGGCGATCGGGTGTACCGTGTCGTGGGTACGCCCAACCTCGGGTGGGTACGCACGATGATGGTGGGCGTGCGCAACCCGCGGCGCTCGTCGTCCAACCCGACGGACGACGGCTTGAACAAGTGCGCGGAAGTGTGGATCAACGAACTCCGAATGACCGACTTTGACAACCGCGGTGGCGTGGCGGGCATTGCGCGCGGAACCGCCAAGCTGGCCGACCTCGGCCAGGTGGCGCTGAGCGGAGGCTTCTCGACGCCCGGATTTGGAGGAATCGATATGGCTCCCAACGAGCGCAATAAGTTTAGTTCGGTCAACTACGACATGCAGACCAACCTGGACCTGCACCGCTTTTTACCGGGGAACAGCCGACTCCGACTGCCGATGTTTGTCACCCATGCTCAGGACTGGAAGACGCCCATGTTCAATCCCTACAGTCCTGACATCGAAATGGGCAAGGCGATAGACAACCTTCCGGGCGCTCAGGCCAAGGATTCGCTGCGTACCATGGTCAGCGACTTCATGCAGCGCCGTGCCGTCGCCTTCACGAATGTTCGACTTGACCGCGCGCCAAGTGGCGGATCTGCCGGGGGACGCGGCCCAGCGATCGGTCCGCCGGGAATGGGAGATTCCGAATCAAAGTCAGCAGCCCAAGGTCTCAATGCAGGCGAGGGCAGTGCCAAGCTCCCCAAAAAACCAATGCCGTGGGACGTCGAAAACCTCAGCGCCACGTACGCCTTTAATGAAGTGCTTCGCCGCGACGCCAACACGCTCCAGGACCTTAGGGTCGAGAACCGCGGTAGCATGGCATACGCCTACCAAACGAAGCCGATAAATATTCAGCCCTTTAAAAAGCTGAAACCCAAGAGCCTTGCCTTAATTCGCGACGCCAACCTCAATCTGACGCCTTCGCGCGTGAGCATCCGGGCTGACGTTCTTCGCACTCAGCAAACTATGCAGATGCGCAATGTAGACAATCCGAAGTTCCAGCTTCCAATTACGTACAGCAAGAACTTCACGATGGACCGCAACTACAACGTGATTTGGGATCCGACCAAAATGTGGAAGCTCGACTACACTTCGCGCATTCGACTGCGTTTTGACGAGCTCCCGGGCCCCAATTCCGAGGATAGTGTGCGGAACTTCTTGAACGAAAACCTTCGCGCAGGGGGTCGCCCCATCGAATACCACCACACCATCAACACCACGTGGGCAGTTCCGATCAATAAGCTCCCGCTGATGGGATTTTTGCAGACCCAAGTTCGCTACACCGCGGACTTGGACTGGAAGACCAACTCGCTGTGGGCGAGCCGACCGGGCTTGGATTCGCTGAATTTCGGAAATACGGTCGAGTCCAGCGGTAAGTGGAACGCCTCCGCCAACGCAAACATGGCGACGCTGTACAATCTGATTCCGGGCTACAGCAAGCTTAAAAAGCCCGCCCGTGGGGCCACAGCACGCGGCGGAAAAGGACCAGCTCCAGCTGCCGGCGGAAAATCCGCCAATGGAGGCAAGCCCGAAGACCCTAAGTTGGCGAAGAAGATCCTTGTGGGAGCGGTGGATTTTGCAACCATGCTCAAGAGTGTGAATGCCACTGCGAGCCTTAATACGGGTTCGCTGCTCCCAGGATTCTCAACGACACCAGTACTTAGCGGGTTGTCGCCCTCAGCCCAATGGTCGCCGGGATGGAAGGCCGCGGTGGGGCTCCCGCACGACCTTCCGTCGCTGGCTTCGGCAAGTGGATGGTTGCTCGAAAATCCGCGACAGTCGTTGCGCGCGAGCGAAACCACGACCCGCAACATCACACTGCGCGCCCAGCTTGAACCACTTCAGGACATGCGCATCACCCTCAATGCGACCCAGACCTACGGACGGCAGGCGTCCTACACCTACCGCTACTCCACGGGGACCGGCATCGACTCCCTCTTTGCGCAGGGCTTCCACGCCTTCAATCCGCAAGAAGTGGTCACCTACAGCAGTAGCTGGCTGTCGTGGCCAACCGCCTTTGACGTGAGCAAGGGACCCGATTTTGAAAGTGCAGCCTACGACCAATTCAAAGCGGCCCGCCTGGACGCCTCGAAGCGATTGGCAGATGATCAACTCCTGCGCGACCCCAACTACACGGCGAACTTCATCGATTTTGGGGACTCGTCGCGCTACGGCTTCGACGGATTCTCGGTCCTCCACACCGACGTGCTCGCCAATGCCTTCTTGACGGCGTACGGAAACCGTTGGACCGCCAACCTGCCCATGGGCAACTACGCGGCACTGCCCTTCTTCCCGAACTGGAACGCGACCTACACGGGACTCATGCGCCTCAAAGCCGTGCGCAACGTATTCACGGCACTCAGCCTCAGCCACTCGTATGCTAGTACCATGACCGTCACGGGACTTCAAACGCACATGCTGCGTGCCCAGCGCCTTCAAGACAACCCCTTGGATCCCTTCCCGCGCAACGACAACTTTGACATTATGCCAGACCGCCAGGTGGGGCAGATTTCGGTGACCGAATCGATGTCTCCGCTGCTCGGGGTGGACCTGCGCACCAAGACCAATGCTTCGTTCAAGCTGAACTACGGAATGACTCGCCAGCTCAACCTCAGCATGGCCAACAACCAGCTCACAGAGAGCAAGTCCAAGGATGTGACGGTAGGCGTCGGCTACATCGTTAAAGATGTGCAGTTCCGCATTGTTGAGAATGGCGGAATTCCGCGCACCATTAAGTCGAACCTCGAACTCAAACTCGACGTCAAATTCAGCGACAACCAAACGGTAATTCGCCGAATTCTCGAAGATTTCAATCAAGCAACCGCCGGTCAAACGCGGACCACAATCAAGTTGACGGCCGACTACCGCATGAGTCGCCGACTGACGACCCAGTTCTACTACGACCAGACGGTCAGTTCATTCAAAACTTCCCAGGCGTTCCCGACGAACCAGTGGCAAAGTGGCATTGCTCTTCGTCTTAATCTGGGCGGATAATTCGGGCTCTTGCCTTCCTATATTTGCGCCATGGAATTCCCAAGCAACCTACGCTACACCAAAGACCACGAGTGGATTCGCCTGGACGGCGACATCGCCACTATTGGCATTACAGATTTTGCCCAAGGAGAATTGGGAGACATCGTATTCGTCGACATCCCTACTGAAGGCGAGACTCTCGCTGCCGAAGAGGTCTTCGGATCTGTGGAAGCGGTGAAGACGGTGAGCGACCTCTACCTGCCTGTGGCCGGAGAGATTGTTGAAGTCAATGCAGACATCGACGGCCAGCCAGACTTGGTCAACACGGACCCCTACGGCGCGGGCTGGATGGTGCGTATCAAAGTTGCGTCGGCGACAGATGTTGAGGCGCTTCTCGATGTAGATGCCTACCGCGCGTTGGTCGGAGCATAATCCGCCTTTTTGTGCAAAAAATACTCCAGCAGCGCTGGTTTTGGCTAATGCTCGCCCTCCTTTGGGCGGGCATTGTCCTTTTTTATTCCCTTCAGCCGAGTGTTGAGCTACCCGGAATCTTTCGCCTATTTCGCGATGTGGTCCTGCACTTTGGCGCCTATGCCGGAATCGCCTTTCCCTTAATGCTCTACAGCCGCTCACAGGCGGGTCCTTGGAAGGTGTTTTTGTTAAGTTTCATGTACGGTCTAGTGGTTGAGTTTTTGCAACCCATTGTTGCCGAGGGTCGTATGTTTTCGTGGTCTGACGTAGTGGCCAATACTGCAGGAATTGCGGTCGGCATGCTTCTTGCCCGATTCCTTAGAAAGCGTATCTTTAACCCCAAACACGACGTAGTATGAACCCGCGTAAAAATTTTGGTGCAGACCTCGACGCTCGCAAGGGCCTCTTTTTGCAGCTTGGTCTCGTGATTGCCCTGGGCTTCACGTGGATGGCATTTGAATGGAAGACGTACGAGACAGGTCCCATGGATCTTGGTACGCTAGAGGGCGTTTTAGAAGACGAAGAAATGATCGTCACTAACCGCAACACGCCGCCGCCGCCACCACCACCTCCAGCTCCGACCTTGGAATTTAAAATTGTCGACGACAAGATTGACATCGTAGAGATTGACTTGATTTCAACTGAAATTGACGATGATACCGAAATTGATATTATTGAGGTAAGTACCGACGACGAGGTATTCAGTTTTGTCAACGTAGAGAACCGTCCTGTATTCCCCGGTTGTGAAAACCTTCCCACCGAAGACGAGCGCTTTAACTGCTTTAACTTAAAAGCACGCCAGTTTATTGGTAAGAACTTTGAGTTTCCTGAGATGGCAAAGCAGATGGGTATTCAAGGTAAAGTTTGGGTTTCGTTCGTCATTGATAAAGACGGAAAGGTGACCAACGTCAAAGTTGACCGCGGAGTCGACAAGCTTTTGGACGAAGAGGCGCTTCGCGTCGTGCGCATGATGCCAAAGATGTCCCCAGCTAAGGTGGGTGGTCGTCCGGTAAAAATGAGCTACACGCTTCCAATTAACGCCCGACTTCAGTAGTCTATCGAACTTGTTTACTACCCCGGGTCTCCCGGGGTTTTTTATTGCACCACATTGATGTCAGAGTTTAATTCATGGGGACCGGCGGTCCTCGAAGCCTGCTACCGCGCTGCGGATGCCATTCTCGAAGTCTACGAGGGCCACAAGGACATGAATGTCGAAGTAAAATCCGACAACAGCCCCGTGACTGCAGCAGACCACGCAGCGAACGCCATTCTCGATCCGGTGCTTTCGGCGGCTGGGTTCCCGGTGCTCAGTGAAGAGGGTAGAAGTATTCCCTACGCAGAACGCAGCGCTTGGGATACATTTTGGGTAGTGGACCCGCTCGACGGAACAAAGGAGTTTATCAAGCGCAACGGTGAATTCACGGTGAATGTCGCCCTAGTACACCATGGCGAACCAATATTTGGAATCGTCTACGCTCCAGTTCTCGGATGGCTGTACGTTGGCGGAGAGGGGCTCGGCGCCCGCAAGTCAATGGTGCGCGTGACGTGGGATGAACTATGGACCCATGCCCAGCAGCTGCCTGCACGCCTTCCTGAATCGGTTACCGTAGTAGCGAGTCGCTCCCACGCCAACCCTGAGACCGAGGCCCTAATTGCGCGCTGGGAGTCTGCGCACGGGAGCATTGAGCGTGTCAGTATGGGGTCGTCGCTCAAAATTGGTTTAGTTGCCGAGGGACGTGCGCACGCATACCCGCGCGCAGCTCCGACCATGGAATGGGACACTGCAGCTGGCCACGCCGTGCTACGCGGAGCCGGAATGGAACTCTACGAGCTCGTGCCGGATCCCAAACTGGGATTTCGTCGCGGTACGCCGCTGAAGTACAACAAAGAAAACTTACTGAATCCACCCTTCTTGGCCTGTGCCGCCCCGTATCTTTGTACCGATGCGTGACCTCGGGCTTTTGCTCAAATTTCGCCTGGCCTTTTCGGTCGTAATCTCTGCGGTGGCGGGCTACTTGCTCGGCGCTCCTGAGGTTCTTTGGGCCGAACTCGTGCTGCTGACACTCGGCGGATTCGCCGTAGTGGGTTCGAGCAATGCCTTCAATCAGGTTTGGGAGATTGAGCAGGATGCGCTCATGGGGCGCACCCAAAATCGCCCACTGCCATCTGGACGCATGACGCAAACACGCGCGCTCATTTGGGCATTTGCCTTTGGAATTACGGGGATCGCCGCACTCGCGGTACTTAACTTTAAAACAGCGGGCTTTGGTGCGCTCAGCCTTCTTTTGTATGTCCTGATATACACTCCACTAAAGGCCAAGTCGCCCTGGGCTGTGCTAGTCGGAGCCATCCCTGGTGCTATTCCCTTCATGCTCGGATGGGTCGCGGCTACGGGTTCATTCGGACTCGAGCCCGGTGTCTTATTTGCGTACCAATTTGTGTGGCAGTTTCCGCATTTCTGGGCGATCGCTTGGCTTGCCTACGACGACTACGCTAAGGCTGGATACTTCTTGCTCCCCAACCGCGCCAAAGATCGACTGGCTACTCGAATGACGGTGTTTTACTCCTTGTGGATGGTACTCATTTCACTACTCCCCGCATTCGGACTGGCCGGAACCCTTACGGCCTCACTGTGGGCGTCCGTCGCGACAGGCATACTCGGACTAGACGTCATGTACCACGCCGTACAGCACTTTCGCCGCGCAGACGATACCTCAGCACGCGCACTCATGTTCAGTACCATTCGCTACCTGCCCCTTGTGCAAACCTTATGGGTGGTAGACCGGTTCATACACTAAGATTATGGAACTCACTCCCCAACAAAAAGCATCTCGGCCGCTACTCTACCTAGGGCTCGCGAGCATCGGCATGGCCTTCGCTGGCCTTACTTCTGGTTATGTAGTGGCGCGTTCGTCACTCGTAGCTGCAAATAATTGGCAGACTATTGAGCTCCCCATGTGGTTTTACCTCAGTACGGCCGCAGTAGTGCTTTCGAGCATCGTACTTCATCGTGCGCAGAAGCGAATTTCAGTCGAAACTAAGCCTACATCTTTGGTAGTATTGGTGCTTCTACTTGGGGTCCTTTTCGCTGTTTTTCAAGTACTTGGATGGGCAGACCTCATTGATCAAAAAATCTACTTTACTGGGGAAGGCAGCAAGCCCGAAGCGAGTTGGCTCTACGTAATCACATGGTTCCACTGGCTCCACGTCCTTGCGGGTATTTTGGTCCTGTTGTTGATGCTTGTGCGCACGTCCAGAGGCTACTACGTCGGTGCCAAGGTCCTGCGCTTTACCCTTGGAGCACAATTTTGGCACTTCCTCGGATTTCTTTGGCTGTACCTGCTCGGGTTTTTGCTCATCCTGCGTTAATTTTGCGCGACCCCTAAACTGACAATCCAATAACACCATGGCACAACCAGCTGCGACAGGGACTTGGTCCGGAGGCAACGAGCCTATGAAAGCCGAGTACGGCAAGATGATGATGTGGTACTTCCTCATCTCTGATGCCCTTACATTCTCGGGTTTCTTGACGGCCTATGGCTTTATGCGCTTCGCGAACGAGAAGACTTGGCCGATTGCCGAGGACGTGTTTACTCACTTCCCAGGAATCGAAGGCGATCAGCCCCTTTTGTACGTAGCATTGATGACGTTTATTCTCATTATGTCGTCGGTAACGATGGTATTGGCGGTTAACGCAGGCCACGAGCGCAGGCAAGGCGCAGTGGGTTGGTGGATGATTGCTACCGTAGTGGGTGGATTCATCTTCTTGGGCTCACAGGCGTGGGAATGGTACCACTTTATCATTGGTGATAAAGGCGCAATCGAATTGGCTGACGGCCGTGTACTCAAAGTCGCAGACGTAGAGACAGGTGAAGTTCTTTCACTCAGTCAGCTTGTTCATGGTGAAGCGGGTCATGCATCAAACCATCACGAGACCTTTACCATTGCTGAGGTACGTGAAGCCTTTGCCTCAAATGAGGGTGTGGTGCTTCAGTCTCCGGGCAAGGGTCACGAACAACTTTCGCGTACAGAGTCAGTTCAGTCTCTTGGTACTGCTGAAGTCGTGCAGGGCGCGAATATGAAGCGCAACGAATACGGCCAAAAGCAGTTTGCCAACTTCTTTTTCTTCATTACCGGTTTTCACGGATTCCACGTATTCTCTGGTGTGATACTGAATATCATCGTGTTCTACAACGCGCTACTCGGAACCTACGAGCGCCGCAAAAGCTACCTCATGGTCGAAAAGGTCGGTCTCTACTGGCACTTTGTTGACCTTGTTTGGGTATTTGTATTCACCTTCTTTTACCTCGTGTAATCATGGCAGACGCACATTCTCCCTCAGGAACCCGTTGGATCTGGAACGTTTTTTGGCTGCTGCTGGTAGTGACCGGCGTTGAGGTTGCCTTGGGCATCGTCAAGCCTACGTTCCTTCTGCATGAAGTTGCAGGAACAACGATCCTTAATTTGATTTTTATCGGGCTGACTTTGGTCAAAGCTGGATACATCGTGCAGTACTTCATGCACTTAAAGTATGAGGACTCGACGCTCCGCACGTCAATTTACCTTCCCGTTCTGATCCTCATCCCGTACCTCACCTTCATCACCCTGTACGAGGGCGTTAAGGTATTTGGATACTAGTATGGCCAAGCCCGTCGCCAAAAAACTGATCTTGGCGGCATTGCTTCTGCTGCCGGTTTCTATGTACTTGGGCTCGCTGCTCATCAGCGGAGCTGTGAATTTTCGTACTCTGGAGAACATCGGTCAAGGACCGACGGCAAAGGGTCATCCGCTGCGAGATTTTGAGTTGACGCAGTCTACGGGTCAGCCTTGGACTGCCGATAGCCTAGAGGGCAAAATCGCGGTTGTTAGTTTCTTTTTTTCAAGCTGTCCCACCATATGCCCTGCAATGAATTTTCATTTGAAGCAGGCCCACGACCGCATGTATGCGTTTAAAGATGTCGTTTTTGTGAGTTACAGCATTGATCCCGAAACGGATACACCTCCCGTACTAGAAGCATACAAGCAGCGATTTGACGTAGGGGGTAGCCAAAAGTGGCACTTCATTACAGGAAATCGGGAGACCATTTACCAGCTGGCTCAGGCCTACTTTTTGACTGCGATGAAGGATTCCGCTGCAGAGGGTGGCTACACCCACTCGCAGTCGGCAGTGATCGTCGATTGGAACGGGGACATTCGCACTCGCTTCGACGATCAGAATCAAATCCTTGGTGCCTATGATGTGTCCCAACCGGTTCAAGTAGATGAACTAGTCGAGGATTTGCGTGTTTTAGTCAAAGAGTACCGCCAACAAAAAATGGGAAAATGAACTCCGCCAACCACCCGCGTGATCGCGTTTTTGTGCCTCTGATTGTAAGCTTGTCTGTGGTGGTTCCGATCGCGGTAGCACTGCTTTTTTTACTACCTGAGGACTGGAAGATTCAGTGGGGAAGTGCCAATGTACGCAGCCTACCCTTCTTTCATGCCATATTAAACGGATCGACGGCAGTACTCTTACTTGTCGGCTTTGGAATGATTAAGACCAAGAATGTAGCAGCTCACCGACTGGCAAATTTGTCGGCGTTTATGCTTTCTGCGGTGTTTCTCGTCAGCTATGTGGTGAGTCACTTGTCGAATCCTGATGCCAAATTCGGTGGTGAGGGCTGGATTCGCCCCCTCTACTTCTTTATCCTAATTAGCCACATTGTATTGAGTGTTCCGGTACTGCCAATGGCGATGTTTAGCATCTACCGCGCACTGAACAACCAGATTGCCGCGCACAAGAGGTGGGTGAAGTGGACTTTTCCCGTGTGGCTGTATGTGGCTGTTACGGGTGTGCTCGTGTACCTATTTATGGCACCATACTACCCCCAATGAGAAAATTCTTGACGTTCGTACTCGCGGTACTCTTGTCCGTTTCATCTTGGGCTCAGTGCGCAATGTGCAAGGCGACGGCAGAATCAGGTCAAGCCGCCGGTTCGACGGAGGCCGCGGGTCTCAATTCCGGAATATTATACCTTATGGCGTTTCCGTACCTCATCATGGCAGCAGTAGGAATTGCGTGGTACCGAAGTCAAAAAAAGAAATCTGCCACTCTTTAGGGTTATTTTGCACGGTATTTGCAAAATTCCGGGCATGCGCTTGAACACCCTTATCGTTGCGACCCTCAGTCTATGGATTGGCGGCGCAAATCTTTACGCACAATCTGGCACGGATCGTGAAACATGGACACTTCAAGATTGTGTAAATCAAGCACTTGAGTACCAGTTTAGCGTGCGGCAAGCGGCCAATAACGTTCGGGCAGCTGAGTCGGATCGCTTAGCAAATTTTGGCGGACTACTGCCTTCTGTAAATGCAGGTGCCGGAAACTTCTGGAACTCTGGTCTGAGCATTGACCCAGTAACCAATGAAGTAAACCGGAATAATTTGTCGACTGCGAGCGGTTCCGTTTCGGCGCAGTGGACGATTTTCGATGGGTTTCAGACATGGAACGCCTTTCGCCAGAGCCAAGTTCAGGTTTCGCTTGCAGCAGCCCAGCTCGACGATGCGCGGAATGCGGTGGCACTGAACACGGCTTCACAGTTTTTGGCCGTACTCCTCGCTGATGAGTCTCTGCGAATCTCTCAAGAGCAGCTTACCACTTCAGAGCGCCAAAAGGATCGCAGTCAAAAATTACTCAATGCCGGTGCGATCGCACCCAATGAATACCTCTCCGTGGAAGCGCAGTGGGCAGTTGACGCGCAGCGTGTCGTGGCATCTGAAAATCAGCTTCAGTTTGCGCAGTTGGTGCTGAAACAATTGCTTGGGTTCTCTGGGGACCAAGACTTGGTGCTTCAGCGTCCTGAGAATTTACCAACAGCCCCGACTGCAGTCATGGCGCTTAGCCCCCAAGCGATTTTTACGGCATCCGTGGCCAAGCAGCCTGCGGTGCGGGCTGCCGAGCACCAGCTTATGGCGAGTCACTTCGCGGTCAAGCGGGCCCAGGGCGCGCGCGTACCGACACTATCAGTTTCAAGTCAATTTTCCACTAGCTATTCAGACCGTGCCCAGAAGTACCTCGGAACCACACCCCAAGTACTTCCCGTAGGTTTCTGGCTAGATGGAGCCAACGAGATACCGGTATACACACTTGTAAATACGCCAAGTTTCGGAGAGTTCACCTTTGAGGACCAGCTCCGCGAAAACGTGCGTCAGTTTGTCGGATTGAACCTGTCGGTGCCGTTGTTCAATGGATTCCGAATCGCAAATGCGGTAAAGCGTGCTCAATTGGCCGAGGAAAACGCAGAACTTCAGGTGATGCAGCAACGTGACACGTACCGTCAAAACATTGAGAGGGCGCACGCCGACGCGGCTGCGGCTTGGAAGCAGTACGACGCCAGCTTGGCAACTGAACGCTCGGCGGAACGCGCATACCAAGATGCCCAAATCCGCTTTGATCAGGGCGGACTCAACGTGTACGACTTTGTGTCCATCAAAAACAACTACTTGGCGGCGGCGTCCAACCGCGTCCGTGCGCTGTACGACAGTCAATTTAAAAACTACGTGGTAGAGTTCTACCTCAATAATCCCCTCGAACTATGAACAAGAAGCAACGAATTTGGTGGATTGGCGGCGCGGCCGCATTGGCACTAATCGTCGGAGTCGTCGGCAAAAAGCAAGGATGGTGGGGCCAGACCGACGAGGTAGTCTCGGTAGAGTTGGCCAAGGTTGAGTCGCGAAGCATCGTTGAAACAGTCAGCGCTTCAGGCCGCATTCAACCAGCGGTCGAGGTGAAAATTTCTCCTGAGGTAAGCGGTGAAATCATTGAGTTGGCCGTCGTCGAGGGTCAGTCTGTTCGACGGGGTCAGCTCCTTGCGCGCATTAATCCGGACCTCTACCAATCTGCAGTTGGTCGCACCGAGGCGCTAGTCAATCAGTCAAAGTCTGGCCTTATGCAGGCCAAGGCGCAGTTGGTTGAGGTTGCCGCAGCGTACCAGCGCAATCAAGGTCTCTACAACCAAAACGTACTCTCGAAGGCAGAGTGGGAGGCCGCCCAGCGTGCCTTTCAAGTGTCCGAATTGGCGGTGAAGTCTGCAGAATTTCAGGTGAAGTCTGCCGAAAATTCGCTTAAGGAGGCGCGGGACAACCTAAAGCGCACTTCGCTGATTGCGCCGATGGACGGAACCGTGACCGGCCTCAATGTCGAGTTGGGCGAGCGCGTCGTGGGGACTGCACAAATGGCGGGTACGGACCTCATGCGGATTTCAGACCTGCGGCGCATGGAGGTCGTGGTGGACGTCAACGAGAACGACATTGTTCGCATTAACGTAGGCGATTCCGCAGACGTCAAGGTCGACGCCTTTTTGGGCCATAAGTTCAAGGCTGTGGTCACCGAAGTTCGCAACGCGGCCAATGTCAATGCGGCGGCAGGGGTCAATCAAGTGACCAACTTTAAAGTTACCCTTGAGGTGGATCCGGCGAGCTACGCTTCACTAGTGAAGGAATACGGTGAGCAGCCCCTTCGCAGCGGAATGACTGCTACGGTTGACGTGCGAACGAAGGTCGAAAAAGGAGTTCCCTCAGTGCCCGTTGAGGCGGTGGCCTTGCGCAGTGATTCGACCCAGACTGACCCCGTTGAAGTGGTGTTTGTGTGGGACGAGGGCAAGGTGCGCCAAGTGCGCGTCACTACCGGAATTCAAGATGAGGACTACATTCAGGTCGTCACAGGCCTTAAAGGTGGCGAAGAAGTCGTTCGCGGTCCATTTGATGCAGTTTCGCGCAAGCTCGAAGATGGAGACGTCGTGGAGCGAAGCAAAAGCGAGTAATGTCCGCACTGCTGCTTATTGAAACCTCGACAAGGCTCTGCAGTGTTGCGGTGGCTATCGATGGGGTGGTGGTGGCAGAGCACGAGGAACTCGACCCCAAGGGCTACCGCCACGCCGAGGCACTTAATCCAATGATTCAGTCGGCGCTATCCGACGCGGGCTTGCGCGTTCGTGACCTTTCGGGAATAGCTGCGGCCCAAGGTCCTGGATCCTATACCGGGCTACGAATAGGGTTGGCCGCGGCAAAAGGCTTAGCCCTACCGTGGGGTATACCTTGCTTTGGAATTGATTCGCTCCAGCTCATCGCTGAAGCGGTTCGGGAGTCCGTTGCGTCAGAACTGCCCATATGGTCGGCTATGGATGCGCGCCGTAGTGAGGTGTATTCGGCGTGGTTTGATGCCAGCGGCCAACGGATGTCTGACGACCTACCAGAAGTGATCGACCCCACGTGGTCTGCACGCCCCGTAGCCCTTGCGGGGGGTGACGGCGTTGATAAGGTTTTAGAACACTGGCCGCATCTGCAGGACAGTGGCGTGCGCTACGCGCGGGCGCGGCATGCCCTCGCGGGAGCCCTTAGGGCAACCGGACCAGAACACCTTGCCACGTGGGAACCCCGCTACCTCAAAATGTTTGGGCAAGCGCTTTGACCTCGCGGTAGCGGGGGCAACTCATCCAGTGGTCGTTGATCAGTCCGGTCGCCTGCATGTGGGCGTACAAAGTGGTGGATCCGATGAATTTGAACCCTTCGGACTTCAATGCCTTGGACAACTCGTCTGATTCCTTGGAGGTAGCAGGCCAAGACCCTTCGCGGGCCCCGTCGAGTGGGGTTCCGCCCACAAAGTCCCAGAGGTAGTTAGCAAAGCCCTTCCCGTGGCGGTCGCGAAATGCGACCAAGGTACGGGCATTGTGCAGGGCGGCCTCGAGCTTGAGCCGGTTGCGAATGACCTGAGGGTTGGCCAAAAACGCTTCGCGCTCGGCCTCTGTGAAGCTTAAAAGTGATTCTGCATCAAATCCGTGAAGCGCGGTGTGAAAAGCTTCGCGCTTGTGAAGTACCGTGCGCCAGGAGAGGCCTGACTGAAAGCCTTCGAGCACGAGGTGCTCAAACATTCCGTGGTCGGTGGTCACAGGGACGCCCCATTCGCGGTCGTGGTAGGCTTCCATCAGGGGGTCGCCAAGACACCAGGGGCATTTATTGTGGGGGTTTGAATGGGTTAGGGCCATTGTTGAATTCGATTGAAGTTGCAGCGACCAAAGTACAGGCGTCCATTCGGCAGAGCTGGGCATAAACGGATGTTTCGCGCTCCATGGGTCCCCACAAGGGCGAAGCCGCAATCGGACGAGGGCCCAGTGTGCCGCCTGGGGCAATGAGCCAGTGCTCGGTTTCGGGCCCCGTGAGCTCTGAAAGGGCCAACCACGAGCAGTGCCGCGACGGGGTACTGCGTGCCATTTCGAGACCTTGCCGCAGCATTTGGGCAGACCAATCGACCCATTCCTGCCGTCCGAGTAGGTGGCCAAGGATCAAACCACATTCGGCCCACACTGCTCGATGGTTCGGCAGAACGTCGTCGTCCCATCCGAGCGGAGCGGCAAAGGCAGCCGCGTCAGGCGTTTCCAGTGCGTAGTGCGCGGTTCCGCCGCGAAAAAAATCGGCGATACTGCGCTCAAACCAGCGCGAGGCCGTCACAATCCACGCATAGTCGAGCAAAACTTGACCGCATCGAATG